>Ga0126377_10003186_pt1 | contig 11547 bp, 9 predicted proteins | sample PanSoiMetPlot_22_FD_92647 | JGI IMG/M metagenome (GOLD analysis project Ga0126377, IMG submission 92647) | Tropical forest soil microbial communities from Panama - MetaG Plot_22 | ecosystem: Environmental > Terrestrial > Soil > Tropical forest > Bulk soil | place: Panama | collected 2016-02-17
ATTGCGCCCGCGCCTCGGGCCGCGGATCGGCGCCAGCCACGATTGCAAGCCGCGGATGGCGGGCGAAGGTCGGTACCATCAGGCTGAAGGCCCGGCCCAGTCCGGCGACGCCGATGCGCAGCTTGCGGTCTGTCATGAGCGGCGAGTCCGACCAAACCGCCAGCACGGCGCGAGCCTCTCCCCGCGCGCGGCGAGAGGTCGCTGCGGCGCGGTACGCATGTCATCATATCGGTAGTGCCCCTGCATCGCACCTCACCGATCGATCACGAGCTCGGGGGACCGCGCGCGCGAGACGCACACCATGATGGCGTCGGCGCGTTCGTGCTCGGCGAGCACGAGGTCGCGGTGGTCGGCCTCGCCGGCGACGAGCCTGGTGCGGCAGGTGCCGCATGAGCCGCTCTCGCATGAGCTCGGCACGTCGAGGCCATGGGCGCGTAACGCTTCGAGAATGGTGGCGCCGACGGGAACCTCCACCACATCGCCGGAGCGCGCCAGGCGGACGGTGAACGGCTGATCGTCGGCGGCGTTGCGCACCGGCTCGGTGAATGCCTCGAAATGCACGGCCGACGATGGCCAATGGCCGGTCATGTCGCGCACCGCTTCCATCAGCGGGCGTGGGCCGCAGCAATAGAGGTGCCGGCCCTTCGGACTTTCCAGCAACGGCCACAGGTCGAGCGAGCGCGCCGGATCGCCGCCGTCGTGATGGAATGTGACCTGGCCGCACAGCGCGAGTGCACTCAGCTCGTCGCGGAACGCGGTCGCCTGCGGCGTACGCGTGCAATAGTAGAGCTTGAACCGCCCTGCCCCGCTCGCCTTGAGCTGGTGCACCATCGCCATGACCGGCGTGATGCCGATGCCGCCGGCGATCAAGAGGTAGCCGGCAGGGCTTTTCACCAGACCGAAATTGTTGCGCGGGGCCGATGTCGCGAGCGCGTCGCCGGCAATGGCCTGGTCAATCAGGCTCGACGAACCGCCGCTGCCGGGTATTTCCCGCTTCACCGCGATGACGTAGCGGTCGCGCTCGGCAGGATCGTTGCACAGCGAATATTTGCGCTGCAGCCCGTTGGGCACGCGCACCACGACATGTGACCCCGCGGTGAATTGCGGCAATTCGCCGCCGTCCGGATGCTGCAATTCGAACAGGACAATGTCGTCCGCGATCCACTCCTTGCGGGCGATGCGGACCGGCATCATTTCGCTCTCGGCTACGGGCGCCGACATCGCGAGGCCTCGCGGTTGGCCGTTTCTCTCCCCTGGCTTGGATACTTAGAGGTCTAATGATATGCTGGCAAGCAGGAATGGGCCTGACGAGGCTGCGGCTACGTCGCTCGGGAGGATGCCATGCTGACAGCGGAAGACAACGACCTGCTGTGCCGCGTCGAGGGCGATGCTCCGATGGGGCAGCTGATGCGGCGCCATTGGATTGCCGCCTGCATGTCGGAAGAGGTCGCCGAGCCGGACGGCGCGCCGGTGCGCGTGCGGCTCCTCGGCGAGGACCTCGTCGTGTTTCGCGACAGCGACGGCCGGCTCGGCGTGCTCGACGAATATTGCCCGCACCGGCGTGCGTCGCTGGTGCTTGGCCGCAACGAGGAATGCGGACTGCGCTGCCTCTATCACGGCTGGAAGTTCGACGTCGAAGGCAACGTGCTGGAAATGACGTCCGAGCCGCCCGAAAGCGGCTTCGCCGGCAAGATGAAGCACAAGGCCTATCCGGCGCGCGAGGCCGGTGGGTTCGTGTGGACCTATATGGGGCCGACCAACGCGATGACAGAATTCGAGGCGCCGGCCTTTGCGCCGACGCCCGACGTGCGCGTCTCGATCGTCAAGATCAAGGTGAAGGCCAACTGGGCGCAGATCACCGAGGGCCAGATCGATTCCGCGCATAGTTCGAGCCTGCATTCGTCCGACATGGTGCCGGCGCGGGTCGATTCGGCCAAGGCGACCGACGTCAACTGGCTACGGCCGTCGACCGACAAGGCGCCGCGCTTCCAGGTGCAGCATACGAGCTTCGGCTTCCGTTATGCCGCGATCCGCCGGCCGATCCAGAACGCGGCGACGCATGAGTACATCCGCACCACGGTCTACATCGCGCCGTTCACCTCACTCATTCCCCCCAATAACGCCTATAACGTCACCACGGTGCTGGCGCCGATCGACGACACCAACACCATGTTCTACTTCCTCGCCTGGAACGGCGCCGACAAGCCCGGGATCGACCAGGAGGCCTGGCGCAAGTTCAACGTGGCGCAGGTCGGCATTGACCTCGACGAGAACTTCGCGAACCAGCGCACGCGCGACAATAACTACGGTCAGGACCGCCAGGCGATGAAGCTCGGTAACTTCACCGGCATCGCCGGCATCCCCAACCAGGATATCGCGATGTGGGAGACCATGGGACGCACCGGCATTTCCGACCGCACCAAGGAGCGGTTGGGCGCCAGCGACATCGCCGTGGTCGAGTTCCGCCGACTGATGGTCGATGCGGCGCGGCGCATGCGCGACGGCGGGCCGGCGCTGGGCACGACGCAGCCGCACGTTCCGCACGCCAAGATCAGCTCGTTCGAGGGCGTGGTGCCGAAGTCGACGGACTGGCGCACGCTCGGCGTCGCCGATGAGGAACTTGTTTTGGGAGGCGGGCGCGAACGTGTCGCCTAGCGTTGCCGGCGAAATCACAAGAAAAGCAAACACAGGGAGGAATGGATGAAGGGACGAAGGACGCTCGGCTGCGCGCTCGCGGCCGCGCTGCTGGCGGCCGCGCCGGCGCAAAACGCGTCGGCACAGGAGACGCTCAAGCTCGCGGTCGGCCAGCGCGGCAACTGGGATACGTCGGTGGCCGAGGTCGGCCAACGCGCCGGCATCTTCAAGAAGCACGGCCTCGACCTGGAGATCCTCTACACGCAAGGCGGCGGCGAGACGCAGCAGACGGTGATTTCCGGCAGCGTCGACATCGGCGTCGCCGCCGGCATCATGGGCGTGCTGAGCGCCTTCTCGAAGGGCGCACCGGTCCGCATCATCGGCGCCGAGACCACCGGCGCGGCCGATCTCTACTGGTATGCCAAGAGCGACTCGGCGGTGAAAAGTCTCAAGGACGCTACCGACAAGACCATCGCCTACTCGACCAACGGCTCGTCGACCCACGGCATCGTCACCGCCCTCATCAAGCAATACGACCTCAAGGCCAAGCCGGTCGGCACCGGCAGTCCGTCGTCGACGCTGACGCAGGTCATGTCTGGACAGGTCGACGTCGGCTGGTCGGCGCCGCCGTTCGGGCTCGACCAGCTCGACGCGGGCCAGATCCGCATCGTCGCCAGCGGCAACGACGCGAGCGTGTTCAAAGGCCAGACCGTGCGGCTCCTCATCACCAACACGCAGACCCTGCAGGCGCGCAAGCCGGCGATCGACCGCTTCATGAAGGCGTACCGTGAGACCGTTGACTGGATGTATGCCGATCCCGCCGCACTCAAGGTTTACGCCGATTTCGTCGGCATCACCGAAGCCAAGGCCGCACGCACGCGCGACGGCTTCTTCCCCAGGGACGCGGTCGATCCCGACAAGATCGTCGGCCTCGACGTCATCATCAACGACGCGGTGGCCTTGAAATACACCGCCGCGCCGCTGACCAAGGAGCAGTTGGCCGAGCTGATCCAGATCCCGCCGCGATAGTCCACGCGGCGGAAGTGTTCGAGTCATTACGGGGAGGGCAACATGACCCGCCTGAGCGACATCCTCGCAGGCTTGCGCCTCGCCGCCATCGCGACATTCGCGATCGCAATGTCGGCGGCCATTGGCGCCGGCGCGGCTGAGCCGATCAAGATCGGCTTCAGCATGGCCTTGACCGGCGCCGTAGCACCGAATGGCAAGCAACTTCTCGCCGCGCTGGAAATCTGGCGCGACGACGTGAATGCTGCCGGCGGATTGCTCGGACGGACGGTCGAGCTCGTCTACCACGACGATCAGAGCAATCCGGCCAACGTCCCCGGCATCTACACCAAGCTCATCGCGGTCGACAAGGTCGACCTGCTGATCGGTCCTTACGCGACCAACATGATCGCCCCGGCAATGCCGGTCCTGATCCAGCAAAACAAGATGACCGTCGGCATCCTTGGTCTCGACGTCAACAGGCAGTTCGGCTATCCGCGGTATTTCTCGATGATCCCCATCGGCCCGGAAGGCGCGATCGCCTTCTCGCGGGGCTTCTTCGAGTTGGCCGTAGCGCAAAGCCCGAAGCCCAAGACAGTGGCGATCCTGGCCGCCGACGCGGAGTTCGCCCGGACCTCGTCGGACGGAGCGCGCGAGAACGCCAAGGCCGCCGGGCTCGAGATCGTTTACGACCGGCGCTATCCGCCACCGACCACCGACTTCGCGCCGATCGTGCGGGCGGTCCAGGCAACCAACCCCGACCTCATCTTCGTCGCGTCCTATCCGCCCGATACGGTCGGCATCGTCAGGGCAGTGAGCGAAATCGGCCTCGACGCCAAGATGATAGGCGGCACGATGATCGGGCTGCTGGCTACGCCGATCAAGATGCAGCTCGGCCCGCTCGTCAACGGTATCGTCAACAACGAAATCTTCGTACCCGCTCCGAGCTTCGATTTTCCCGGGCTGGCTGAGATGCTGAAAAAATATCAGGCCAAGGCCGCCGGTCAGGGCATTGATCCTCTCGGTTACGGCTTTGCGCCGTTCGGCTACGCCGCCGGTCAGGTGCTTGCCCAGGCGGTCGAGGCAACCAAAGATCTCGACCACGGCCGCCTCGCGGCGTTCATCCATACCAATACGTTCAAGACGATCGTCGGCGAGGTCGCATTCGGCAAGGACGGCGAGTGGTCAAAATCGCGCATGGTGTTCTCGCAGTTTCAAAACGTGACCGGCAATGATCTCGACCAGTTTCGTGATACCAGCAAGCAGGTGATCATCTGGCCGGCCGAATACAAATCCGGCACCATGATCTATCCGTATGCGGATGCGAAAAAGAAATAGCGGCGCGCCGCAGCTCATGCGCCAGGCATGCGCGAGATCGTCAGGATTGAACGTCATGCCCCAGCCGAGCTTCGTCGGCAGCGGATGCATGCCGCCACGACATGCGTTCTGACCAGCGATCAGCCGGTTGCAACAGGCTCGTTGATGCGGGCGCGATCTTACAAGCGCGCCGTCGGTGGTTAGAGTGCGATCTGTGGAACGGAGAGCGCCTCGTGAGTTATAGCGATTTGCGGGATTTCATCGACCAGGTCGACCGGCTCAAGGCACTACGGCGCATCGACGGCGCCGACCCGCGTTTCGAGCTCGGCGGCATCACCGAGGTCGCCGCCGGATGTCCCGACTGCCCCGCCCTGCTGTTCGACCATATCAAGGGCTTTCCCGCCGGCTTCCGCGTGTTCACCAATGCGACCACCAACCCGCAGCGCGCGGCGCTGGCGCTCGGCATCGATCCGACATTGCGGCCGCTCGACGCACTCAAGGCCTGGATGGGGCGGCGCAAGGACCTTACGCTGCACAAGCCCGTCGTGGTGAAGAATGCCGCTTTCCTGCAGAACACGGCACGCGGCGGCGACGTCGACCTGGCGAAATTCCCGGCGCCCGTCTGGCACAAGCATGACGGCGGGCCCTACCTCGGCTCGGGCAGCATCGTCGTTATGCGCGATCCTGACAGCGGCTGGATCAACGCCTCGATCTATCGCGTGCAGGTGCACGGCAGGACGCAGGTCACGATCCAGTTCGACCACCTCGGCCGCCATGGCGCGATCATCGCCAGGAAATACTGGGATAAGGGCCAGCCATGTCCGCTCGCCGTGGTCAACGGCGAGGACCCGGCGCTATTTATCGCCGGCTTCGAATATCTGCCGGCGGGGGCGTCGGAATACGATTTCGCCGGCGCCATCAAAGGGGCGCCGATCGACGTTTGTCCCGGACCGCATACCGGGCTGCCGCTGCCGGCGCACGCCGAGATCATTCTTGAAGGTGAGCTTCTGCCGGTTAGCGAGATGACGCTGCTCGAAGGGCCGTTCGGCGAGTTCACCGGCTACTACGCCGCCGACAAGCGGCCGTGCCCGGTGATGGAGGTCAGGGCCGCGCATCACCGCGACGATCCAATCCTGCTCGGCTCGCCACCGATGAAGCCGCCGCGCTTTCATTTCGGCCTGCCGTTCCGCGCCGCCGGCATCTGGAGCAATCTCGAAGCGGTCGGCATCTCCGACGTCGCCGGCGTGTGGCAGCACGTGTCGCAGCTCATGACGGTCGTCGCCGTGAAGCAGCGCTATGCCGGGCACGCCAAGCGCGCCGCGCTGGTCGCCGCCGCCAACAGCTACATGGGCCGCGTCGTGGTCGTGGTCGACGACGACGTCGACCCCTCCGACCTCAACGACGTAATGTGGGCGATCACAACGCGCTGCGAGCCGGCGGAAAACGTCGACATCGTCCGCGATGCCTGGAGCTCGGCGCTCGACCCGCGCATCCCGCCCGACGACAGGGATAAAGGCATCACCTCGCATTCCAAGCTGATCGTCGATGCGTGCCGGCCGTTCGGCTGGATGGACAAGTTTCCGCCGCTGTCGGCGCTGTCGCACGACGATGCGCGGGCGATCGAGGACAAGTGGGGAGAGGTGTTGAAGGGGGCGCAGAAGTGACGTCACGACGACACTTCGCACATCTTGCATGCCGGTGCAGCGGAGTGAGCGAAATCGGGTAAACTGACTTCGGCTGGGAGGTGGACGCCGTACTCGGGGCGCACCGCCGCAAATCTCGACGAGAGATCGTGCGCTCACGCCCCCGTTAATTCCCGAACGGCTTCTCCTGGTCCAGCCGCGCCTTCGCCTCCTTGGCGATCGACAGATCGAACAGCTGCTCGCGTGATACTTTCTTCTCAACCAGCTGGTAGTGCTTGCCGCTCCAGAAATCCTGCATCTCCATGATCGAGTCAACGAGCGGCAAGCCGTCCTCGGCGATATAGCCCCAGTTGGGCGCGATCGCCTTCACCAGCTCCGGCTTGTTGAGCGCCGTATTCTTGGCGAGGATATCAACGATCTCCGGATGCTTGTCGGGCGCTGCGGCAGCGGCGTTGAACTCCTTAGCGGCCTGCAGATAGGCCATGGCGAAGCGGATCACCGCATCGCGATTCCTGGCGAGGAAATCCTTGCGCACCGCGATGGTGGCGATCTCGCTGTTGGGCGCGACTTTGTCTCCGGTGGCGATGATCGGGCCCCACTTGTTGTTCTGGGCGAAGAAACCGAACTGGTAGGCGAGATCGGTGGCGTCGACCTGATCCTGGCCGAGCATCTTCATCATGTCGGGCTGCGGCACGTTCATGATCCACTGCACGTCCTTGGTCGGATCGAGCCCGGCCTTGATCAGCGCCTGCGCCGCGTTGAAATGGTTGATGCTGCCGAGGGCGTTGACGCCGACGCGCTTGCCCTTGAGCTTGGCGACATCGCCGAGCGAGCGGATGCCCTCATCGTAGAGCTTCTGGCTGACGTTAAGCACGGTATAGGCATAGCCCGGGCGATTGTTGCCGCGGTCGAGGATGACGACCAGCGGCGCGCCCTTGGCGATGCTGTTGAACAGGCTCGCGCTCGCGGTCATGAAGGTGATGTCGAGCTCGCCGGACACGAGCGAGGGCACCGCCAGCGCGCCGTCGGCGAACTGCTTGGTGTCGATCTCAAGCCCGAGCTTCTTGAAGTAGCCCTTGTCGCGCGCGATGTAGAACGCGCCGCCAGTGATGAAGGGCCCGTCGGCGGCGCGCACCAGATCGGCCGCCTCCCCTCGCCCCGCCGCCACCGCGACAACGGCCGCCAATGCAATTCCCGTGATCCTGGTCATGACGCTCTCCGTTCCCCGGTAATCGTTTGGCCGGTCAATGATCGTCCCGCAGCCCGACCCAGGGCGCGAGCTTGCGGTCGGTCCATTGCTGCAACTTGATGATAACGGCCCCCATGACAGCAAGCACGACCAGGCTGGCGAAGACCTTCTCCGTTTCCATCACCTGGCCGGCCATGATGAGGAGGTAGCCCATGCCGCCCTGGCTCGAACCGCCGATCATCTCGGCAGCGACCACCAGGATGATGGTGACGCCCATGCCGAGCTGAAGACCGGCGAAGATGCTCGGGATGGCCGCGGGGATCACGACTTTGAACTGGATCTGCTGCGGGCTCGCGCCGAGGTCCTTTGCCGCTTTGACCAGGCCGCGGTCGGACTGGCGGATGCCGGCATAGGTGCTGATGACGATCGGGAAGAACGCCGTGACCGCACTGATGACGATCTTGTAGGCCTCGCCGGTGCCGAGCCAGATGATCAGCAGCGGAATGAGCGAGATCTTCGGTAGCGGATAGAGCGCGGCGATCCACACGTCGGCGACGCGCGCGATCGTGCGCGACATGCCCATCAGCAGGCCGAGGGCGATGCCGGCGACCGCGGCGAGGGCGAATCCAGCGAAAATGCGGGCGAGCGTGACGCCAAGGTGATAGGCCATGGTGCCGTCGGCGACCATGCGCCAGAGATAGACGGCAATCGACGATGGCGCCGGCAAATAGATCGGCGCGATGCCGCGCGCCCGCACCATCAGCTCCCAGATGGCGATGAAGCCGACGATCGTCAGCACCGGCAGCGACGCCGCCGCGATCCGCCCGATGCCGGTACGGCCGTTCTTCATCCTGCCCCTGCCATCGCCGCCTGCTGCTGCATGGCCTTCATCACCTCGTCGCGGATGAGGCGGAAGATACGGTCGAACAGCGCGCCGAAATCCCTGGAGCCGACCATGTCGAGCGCGCGCGGCCGCGGCAGATCGACGGCAATGACCTCCTTCACCTGGCCGGGGCGCGCGGTCATGACGACGACCTCGTCGCCGAGCAGGATCGCCTCCTCGATCGCATGGGTAACGAACAGCACGGTCTTGTGGGTGCGGTCGAAGATGCGCAGCAGCTCCTCCTGCATGACGATCTTGGTCTGGGCGTCGAGCGCGGCGAACGGCTCGTCCATCAGCAGGATCGGGCGCTCCATGATCAGCGCGCGGGCGAGCGCGACGCGCTGGCGCATGCCGCCGGAGAGCTGACCCGGCAGATGGTTCTCGAAACCGCGCAGGCCGACGGAGGCGATGAGCGCACGGGCGCGGTCGTAGCGGGCGGCGCGGGCAACGCCGCGCATCTCCAAGCCGAAGGCGACGTTGTCGATGACGCTGCGCCAGGGAAACAAGTTAAGGTTTTGCCACACCATCACCGAGTGGGCGCCGAGCGGATGGCGCGCACCGTCCTGCGGGTCTTCGATCCGGATGGTGCCGCCGCTCGCCGGTTCAATGCCGCCGACGATCTGGATCAGCGTGCTTTTGCCACAGCCGCTCGGCCCGAGGATGCAGGCAAAGCGCCGCGAGCGGAAACGATGCGAGACGCGATCGAGCGCGACCACGCCTGCGGCGCGGCCCTGTCCGCCGAATACCCGCGATACGTTTTCGACCACCACGTCCATAGCGGTCTCCAGCCTACCCTACGCCGGCTGCGGAGAGGCAAGCATCATGCCGCATCGAACGGGGGCAGAGCGAGGGCGGCGTCAACCAAGGCGGTGGCGCGTCTGTAGTCAAAATTTCGGTTGACGTTCTGCTTCACCAGGAAGGATGCGCCGCCGTAGAACTTCTCGTATTGCTGGTGGCGACTGCCGAACTCGGTGCCGATGAAATCCCAGGCGAGCCGCATCAGCGCCACCCGACTCCTGGCGTCGGTCGATCCTGAACGCATGAAACGCTCGATGTCGCGCGCCATCTCCGGATTGGCGAAATCCTCAACCGAGGACGGCAGCGTGATCATGGCCGAACCCGCCAGCTCGCGGATCGTCTCCAACATGCGGCCGTTGAGCTCCGATTGCAGCGCCATCACCGAATAGAGCGCTGTGCGCGACGGCCACAGCACGCCGTCGGCGTCGATCGTGGCGACCGTCTCCTGCGACAGCATCATATTCTCGATGATCGAAACGATGGCGGCGAGTTCTCCCATTACAATCTGCACCGCCGGATTGGCGTCGTTGCCAGTCATCTCGTTCATGCGCTTGGCGAGGCCAATCATGAAGCGCAACTTGGTGACGTAGCGCACCTGGGCCTGATGGTTGCCGTAGACATGCGCCGGCGTCTTCCACCATTGGTCGCGACAGATGTCGATGTTGCGATGGACGTAGACGTTCTCCCAGGGCACCAGCACGTTGTCGAACACGACGAGGCTGTCAGACTCGTCGAACCGGCTGCTCAGCGGATAATCGAAGCTGTTCCTGCCTTCGTCCGCGAAAGGACGGCGCGGATAGAGCTTGAGGCCTGGCGCGCCGAGCGGCACGACGAAACCGTTGGCGTAGTTCTCGTCGCCCGGTTGCAGCGGATGGATGCAGCTCACATGCAGCCAGTCGGAAAAGATGCCCGCGGTTGCGAGCTGCTGCGAGCCCGAAATGACGATGCCGTCGTCGCGCTCCTTGACCACGCCGGCGTGGAGCGTCGGATCGCTCTGCCGGTGGGCGGGCTTGCTGCGGTCGATTTGCGGCGGAACAATCGCGTAGCTCATGTAGAGATGATTGTCGCGCGCACGCTCGTAGAGCCGCACCACATTGTCGGCGAAGTGCCGCCCGGCCGCGGCGAACAGACGCGGCGTTGCGGCATAGCCGCAGAAGAAGCCGGCCACGTGATCGGGCGTGCGCCCCATCAGGCCGAAGGTCGCCTCGGCCCAAGTTTCGGAAAACAGTCGCCGGGCGCGCAGGTCGGCGTGGGCTTTCGGGATCTGGTAGGCGCGCAGCACCGGTCCGCCGGTCTTCGGCGACGGAAAGGTCATGCGCTCGCGCATCTCCGGAGCGGCGGCGATGTCGTAGAGCCGTGCGAGCGAGCGCGCCGCCTGGCGCATTGCCGGGTGTTTGGTGACGTCCTTGACCCGCTCGCCGTCGAGGAAAACCTGGCGGCCGTCCTGCAACGATCGCAGATAGTCGGCGCCCGTGCGCAGCGGTGCTGGTTTCGCATCGCTCGCGTTCGGCCTGGTGCTCGGCGTGCCGGCCATGATCCACACACCTTCGTTTTGCCTCAAGAATGTAGCTACATTACGTAGCTTTTATGCTATGGTCAAACGTCACGTGGGAACGGCATGGCGCAGGCGAAGAGAAAATCCAGTTCGACCGGCACGCGCGCGACGGGCAAGGCCCCACGCCTGAAAAACGCGGTCTTCGTGCCGCCGCTGACCGTGTCGCATCGCGAGCTTCTGGCCGGCGGCAGCGACGTCGCATTCCGCGAAACGCTCTATCTCATGGTGCTGACGTTTGGCCGCTTGATCTCATGCCGCGAAGCTTTCGGCCGCGCGCTGTCGCTCACCGGATCGCAATTCGCCGTGCTGGTCGGCACCGCCTACCGGCAAGGCGCCGACGGCGTCTCGGTCCGCGCGCTCGCCGACCACGTCCAGCTCGCATCGACGCACGTGACGACCGAAGTCGGCAACCTCATCGGCAAGGGTCTGCTCACCAAGGCGGTCAACAAGCGCGACCGCCGCGGCGTGCTGGTACGGCTGTCGCCGCGCGGCGAGGCGGCCGTACGCGACATCGCGCCGTTCC
>Ga0126377_10003187_pt1 | contig 11543 bp, 8 predicted proteins | sample PanSoiMetPlot_22_FD_92647 | JGI IMG/M metagenome (GOLD analysis project Ga0126377, IMG submission 92647) | Tropical forest soil microbial communities from Panama - MetaG Plot_22 | ecosystem: Environmental > Terrestrial > Soil > Tropical forest > Bulk soil | place: Panama | collected 2016-02-17
CGGTGGGGGCGACGCTGGCGTCGGCGGTGGAGGCGATGGGGGTATCGCTGGCGTCGGCGGTGAACGTGACCGTCGACGCGCACAGCATGCGGTCCCAGATCGGCTCGACCGGGGAGACCGCGGCGAGGAGGGCGAGGGCGGTGCCGGCCGCCCCGGTGACCAGCCCCGCGTCCTCGCGCCACCCGGGCGCCTCCTCGCCGGCAGCGCCGAAGGAGAGGTAGCCGCCGAGGCCCTCTCCCGGCCTGCGCAGCGCGAGCGCGCGCGCGAACCAGCGGCGCGCCGCATCGGCGCACGCCTCGTCGCCGGTCGCCTGGTGCATGCGGTTGAAGAGGTGCGCCACGCCGGCGGCGCCGTGACACAGGCCGGCGTCGATCACGTCAGCGCGCGCGGTCGGCTCGGCCGCCGCCCGCCGGGCGACCGCGAGCGCCTCGGCCTCGAGTCGCTCGTCGCCGCTGGCTCGCGCGGCCGCGAGCAGGGCCGCCGCCACCCCGGGATCGCCGTAGCACCAGGCGAAGCGCGCGGGCCGGGGCTCGATGCCGTCGCCGACGAGAGTCGGAAAGCGCGAGCGGCCGGGGGCCGCGTGGAGCCGGCAGCCGAGCACCCAGCGCGTCGCCTGATCGAGCAGCGCGCGGGCGCGACCGGCGCCGATCCCGGCCGCGGCCATCGCAGCGAGCACCGCCACCACGCCGGGGGCCCCGTGCGCCACGCCGACGTCGTAGTAGCCGTCGGGATGGTCCCGCCGCGTGCGCTCGATGAGCAGCTCGGGTCGGGTCTTCCAGGTCGCGCCGCCGTCCCGCCGCTCCGCGCTCTCCTCGAGGCGATCGAGGATCCGCTCCAGGCACTCTCGCGCCGATGGCCTCCGGAGCCGCTCCAGCGCGTAGACCGCGTGGCCGGTCAGGCCGGAGACCAGGTCGCAGTCCCTGCGCCACGGCGACCGCGCCAGCAGCTCCAGCAGCGCCTCGTCGACGTCCTCGTTGAGATCGTCGACCTCGCCGTCGACCTCGCCGTCGCCGGCGCCGCCGTCATCGGGCAGCGTGAGGAGCAGGACCTCGGTCACCCAGGCCACGCCGGTGAAGCCGGCGTAGAGCGAGTCGTCCATGACCTGCGTGGCCAGCGCGTCGATCGCCGCGTCGACGTGCGCGCGCGCGCGCTCGTCGTGGCCTTCGCCCGGGCGCGCGCGGTCCAGGAAGGCGAAGAGCAGGGCCAGGCCGGCGCCGCCGCGCGCGAGCGACGCCGGCGGCACGTCGTCGGCCGCGGCGACCGCGCGGGCGATGTCCGCGATCGCCTCCTCGGCCGCCGCGCCCGCCTCTCCCTCGAGGATCGGCCTCCAGCCGCGTTGCCGGTCCGCGCCCGCGCCGGCGTCCATGCCCATGCCCATCCCTCCTTCGACCCGGCCCGATTCTACACGCGGCCCGATTCTACACACGGCCGTCGCGCCGGGCGCAGCCCGTCGCAGCCCGGCGCTGCCCGCCCAGCCCCGCTCGCGGCCCGCCTCGTGGGGCGCCGCGTCGATGCCCGCGGCGATGCCCGCCAGCAACGCACGGCTTGCGGGCTGCTCGCCGCCGCGGACCTTGGTTTCGTTTTACACGCGGTGCGGGGCGGGATAGCATTTGACCGCTTGGTTGTCTGGCCGGCCGGCCCTCCGCCGTCGAGGGCTGGCAGCCGACTCTGGTGAGTGGTGGAGGCGAGGAATCGCCCCACGGAGGAGGGAGGAGCGAATATGAAGACGACGCTGCTGCTCGTGGTGGGCCTGTCGTTCGCAATCGGCGGTACGGCGAGGGCGGAGAAGAAGACCCTTGCCGTCGTCGTGAAGGGCCTCGACAACCCGTTCTTCACGGTGCTGGGCGATGGGTGCGCCTTGTGGAACAAGGAGAACCCGAAGTCCGAGTACACGTGTCTCTACACCGGGCCGGCGTCGAGCGCCGACGAGACGGGCGAGGTCCAGATCGTCGAGGACCTGATCAACAAGGGCGTCGCGGCGATCGCGATCTCGCCGTCCAACGCGCCGGCCATGGCCAACATGCTGCGCAAGAAGAAGCCGACCATGCCGATCATGACCATCGACGCCGATCTGGCGGCGGCCGATCGATCGCTCCGCAAGACCTATCTCGGCACCAACAACTACGACATGGGCGTCCTGATGGCGAAGCACCTGAAGGAGCTCAAGCCCAAGGGCGGCACCGTCTGCCTCCAGCTCGGCAACGTGGCCGCCGACAACATCAATGCCCGCGCGCAGGGGTTCCGCGACACCATCTCCGGCAAGAAGGGCATCGACCGGCTGAAGGGGGAGGCCTCCTGGACCGAGATCAAGGGCTGCCCGCTGTTCACCAATGACCAGATCGACCTGGCCAACCAGCAGATGGCCGACACCTTCACGGCCAACCCCAACCTCGACGCCTTCATCCTCGTCGGCGGATGGGCCCAGTTCGGGCCGCAGGCCTACGCGCAGGTCACCGGTCAGGTGATGCCGAAGCTCAAGTCGAAGAAGCTCATCATCGTCGCCGGCGACACGCTGCCCCCGCAGATGGCCGCCCTCAAGGCCGGCCGCAGCCACGCCCAGATCGGGCAGCGCCCGTTCGAGATGGGTCACCGCGCCCCCGAGGTCATGATCGAGCTCATCAAGGGCAAGAAGGTCCAGGATCCGCTCTACACCGGCCTGGATCAGTGCACGTCCAAGAACCTCGAGAACTGTCCGGCCAAGAAGTAGCCGCGCGGAGCGGAGGTCTGCTCAGAAAGGGCGCCGCGCAGGCGCCCTTTTTGCGCGGCCCCGGCCGGGACAACCCAGGCGAGAAGGCGGGCGGAGGACGGAGGACTGCGCGCATGGCACGGCTCGAGCTGTCGACGATCTCGAAGAACTTCGGCGCCATCCAGGCGCTGACCGGCGTCTCGCTCACCTTGCACGGTGGCGAGGTCGTCGGCCTGATGGGCGACAACGGCGCGGGCAAGTCCACGCTCGTCAAGATCATCGCCGGCAACTACCCGCCCAGCAGCGGAACGATGGAGATGTCGGGCCGCAAGCTCGCCTTTCACAAGCCGAGCGATGCGCGCGCCGCCGGCATCGAGATCGTCTATCAGGACCTCGCGCTCTGCAACAACCTGACCGCCGCCGCCAACGTCTTCCTCGGCCGCGAGCTGGAGCGCGGGTTCTTCCCGTTCCGCTTCCTCGACTACCGCACCATGTTCCAGCGGGCCGGCGAGCTCTTCGCCGAGCTCAAGTCCGAGACCCGGCCGCGCGACGTCGTCAAGCGCATGTCCGGCGGCCAGCGCCAGGCCGTCGCCATCGCGCGCACGCGCCTGTCCGATCCCAAGATCGTCCTCATGGACGAGCCGACCGCGGCGATCAGCGTCCGCCAGGTCGCCGAGGTGCTCGCCCTCATCCGCAGGCTGCGCGAGCACGACATCGCCGTCGTCCTCATCAGCCACCGCATGCCCGACGTCTTCACCGTGTGCGACCGCATCGTCGTGCTCCGCCGCGGGCGCAAGGTGAGCGACAAGGCCATCGCCCAGAGCTCGCCCGAGGAAGTCACCGGGCTCATCACCGGGGCCATCGAGCAGGCCTGAGGCAGACCGACATGACCGAGAGAGACGACAGCGCGGTCAGCCTGCAGGACTCCATCGCCCGCAGCGTGCACAGAAACCTCCTGGCCTGGGTGGTGAGCCGCCAGGTCTTCTGGGTGTCGATCGCGGCCGCGGTCGCGTTCATCGCGCTGTCCCTGGCCAGCGACGTCTTCGCCACCCAGGACAACCTCTACAACGTCACCCGCAACTTCGCCTTCGTCGCGATCATCGCGCTCGGCATGACCGCGGTCATCATCACCGGCGGCATCGATCTCTCGGTCGGCGCGGTGCTGGTCCTGTCCGGCATGGTCTGCGGCATGTCGATGAACGGCGGGATGTCCTTCTGGCTGGCCGTCCCGCTGGCGCTGGGCGCCGCGCTGGCGGTCGGCGCCTTCAACGGCGTCATGATCGCCTACGTCCGCATGCCGCCGTTCGTGGTCACGCTGGGCATGCTGTCGATCGCGCGCAGCCTGGCCATGGTGCTGTCCAACAACCGCATGGTCTACGAGTTCGGCCCCGACCAGGACACCCTGCTCGCGCTGGGCGGCGGCGACGTGGGCGTGTGGCTGCCGCTGGTCGGCTCCGTCCGCGTGCCCAATCCGGTGCTGTGTCTGGTCACCATCGCCATCCTGGCCGGCGTCGCCTTCCGGTGGACCAAGTGGGGCCGCTACCTCTTCGCCATCGGCGGCAACGAGGAGGCGGCCAACCTGACCGGCGTGCCGGTCAAGCGCATGAAGGTCTCCGTGTACATGGCCTGCAGCCTGGCCGCCGGCATCGCCGGCATCCTCGAGGTCGGCTGGCTCGGCACCATCACCACCGGGCTGGGGCAGGGGACCGAGCTCACCGTCATCGCCGCGGCGGTCATCGGAGGCGCCAACCTGTCGGGCGGCATGGGGACGGCGTTCGGCGCCATCGTGGGCGCGGCCCTCATCGAGGTCATCCGCAACAGCCTCACCCTGCTGGGCATCAGCACCTTCTGGCAGGGGACGTTCGTCGGCTGCTTCATCATCGTGGCGGTGCTGTTCGACCGGCTGCGCATCAGGACGTCCAGCGAGTGAGAGGCGGCGAGGCGCCGTCCCTGCGACGGCGCTACCCGGGATACCAGACCACGCGCGGATCGTCGGGGGCTCGCCGGTAGTCCCAGGCGGCGTCCGCCATCCGGCGGAGGTCGTAGCGCGGCCGCCAGCCCAGCAGGAACTTCGCCTTCGAGTTGTCGAGCCAGGTCGAGTGGTAGGGCGTGGCGACCGGCACCGACGGGAGCCCGCGCGACTCGCCCAGGTAGGCGGCCAGCTCGCCGTAGTCGACCGGCTCGTCCATGGAGACGTTGAACAGCTGCTGGCGGGCGCGCGGGTTGTCGATGGCCAGGAGGATCGCAGCGACCAGATCGTCGACGTGCACGAAGTTTCGCTTCACCGGGCGCCCCTCGGGGTCGAGCATGATCGGCACGGCCCTGGCCGCCACGTGCTGGTCGGCCGCCGCCGCCCCCACCAGGTCGCGCCAGCGCGGCCCGCCGAACACGTCCTCGTCGAACGACAGCTGGTAGCGGAAGTCGTCCTTCTCCATGATCCACGGCGCGCGCAGGCAGCAGCCGTCGAGGTCGTACTGCACGTAGTACTGCTCGAGCATCACCTCCTCGAGCACCTTCGACAGCGCATAGCAGCCGGGGTAGGGGCTGTGCTTCTGCGACTCGACCACCGGCGCCGGGTGCGGGTAGAAGAAGTGGCCCATCGACGCGTCGCCGCCGACCATGACGAGCTGGCGAAAGCCGGGGCTCGCGCGGCAGGCCTCGAGCAGCCAGAACAGCCCCTTGATCGCCACGTCGATGATGGTGTCCGGCGTCTCCTTGCTGGTGGCGAGGTGGAGGACGTGCGTGACGCCGTCCATCGCCTCGTTCACCGCCGCGCGGTCATCGATGGATCCGCCGACGACCTCCAGGCGCGGCCGCGGCTCGAGCCTGCGGTTGTGACACAGCGCCCGCACCTCGAAGCCGCCGAACCGCCGGTCGGCCAGCACCGCCTCGATGAAGACGCGCCCGACCTTGCCGGTCGCGCCCGTGACCAGGATGCGGCTCATGTGGCCTCCTCCCCTTCGACGCCCGGCCGCACCGTAACACGGCGTCCGGCCACGCCACAACGCAGGGCCGGGCGCGCGAGGTGCGCGGCGCGGCCAGGTGCGGTACTAAAGAGGTTCCGCCCGCCCCGGTCACGGCCCGCGCCGCCCGCGCCGCCTTCCCCCGCCGCCCTCGATGACGTCCTTCTCGATCGATCCATCGATTGCCATCGCCGGCGCCGTCGTCGGCCTCATGGTGGGGCTGACCGGGATGGGCGGAGGCGCCCTCCTGACCCCGATCCTGGTCCTCTTCTTCGGCATCGATCCTCTGACCGCGGTGTCGAGCGACCTGGTCGCCGCCGTGGTCATGAAGCCGATCGGCGGGGCGGTGCACCTCCGGCGCGGGACCGTCAACTTGAAGATGGTGCGGTGGCTGGTCGCCGGCTCCATCCCCGCCGCGTTCCTGAGCGTGGTCGTCCTGACTCACGTCACCGATCACGAGGTGATCAACGAGATCGTCCGCCAGCTGGTCGGCGCCGCGCTGCTGCTGGCGTCGGTCGGGCTCCTCCTCAAGGGCGCCTTCACCGGCCGCCGCGCGACGGTCGACGCCCAGGAGGTCGTGATCCACCCGGGCCTCACCCTCGCGATCGGCGTGTTCGGCGGGGCGATGGTCGGCCTCACCTCGGTCGGCTCCGGCTCGCTCATGATGGTCCTCCTGCTGATGGTCTATCCCCAGCTCACCTCCGCCCAGCTCATCGGCACCGATCTGGTCCAGGCGGTCGCGCTGGTCGCCTCGGCGGCGGTCGCCCACGTCCTGTTCGGCGACGTCCAGATCGGGCTCACCGGATCGCTCCTGGTCGGCGCCATCCCGGCGGTCTGGCTCGGGGCCCACATCTCGTCGCGCGCGCCCGACCGCTTCATCCGGCCGATCCTGCCGGTCATCCTGGTCGCGTCCGGCATGAAGATGCTGGGCGTGCCGACCACCGCGACGGCCGGTGTGGTGATCGGCCTCATCGTCCTGACCCTGCTCACGCGTCGCGGCGCCGCCAGCGAGCCGCCAGCGTCGACGAAGCCGTGAGGGCCATGCCGCGTCAGGCGGGCTCGAGGTCGAGCGCGAAGCCGAAGACCGCCAGGCTGCCCTGCTGAAAATCGACGTCGGGGAGCCGCTCGAACCCGAGCCGCTCGTACATCCCCCAGGCCACCGTCATCGCCTTCGTCGTGTGCAGGATCACCTTCGACCGGCCGAGCTCGCGCGCCCGCGCGATGCAGGCGTGCGTGAGCGCCTTCCCGATCCCGCGCCCGCGACCCTCCGGCGCCACCGCGAGCAGCCGGATGCCGGCCGCGTCGGGGATGCTGGTCGCGGTCCCGCCGGATCCGTAGTGCGCCATGTCCGCGATGAAGTCGACGCAGCCGAGGAGCTCGCCCGACTCGCCGGCGGCCGCGAGGATGCGAATGGCGGGGTTGCGCGCCCGCGCGGCGGCGTCGCGCAGCATCTCGTAGTACCCGGGCTGCTCGTCCGCGCCGGGCATGCCGGGGAGGCTGGCGTAGGCGGTCGCGGCCAGCTCGCCCAGCGCGGCCAGCTCTTCGGGGCGGGCCTGTCGGATCTCCACGGGGCGGTGCGGCGGCGGGCCTTCTCTGGTGAGGGCTGACATGCCGCCACGATAGGGCGGGGCGCCGCGGCGCGCCGGTACGTAATCCGTACCGCGCAGGCACGAGCCACGCAGGCCCGGTCGGGCCCGGTCAGGCCTGGTCGCCGCGCGCGGGCTCGACGGCGGCGAACGCGTATCTCTCGAACCACGTGGGAAACGCGCGCACCCAGGCTCGCCGGCCGTCGACGATCATCCCGCCGGCGCGCGCGTCGGCCAGCGAGCAGTCGCCGCGCCACCACGCGGTCAGCGTGCGCAGCGGGGCCCTCACCCGAAGCTCCTCGGGGAAGCCGGGGTTGCTGGTGCAGAGCGACACCTCGGTGCGGCGGAGGAGCAGGAAGCGCGCGCGCGTGCGCCGGCGCCCGTCGGAGGTCTCGATCCGCGCGAGCACCGGCGCGGCGGGGAGCGCGTCGAGGTTCACGCGGCGCCGCATGTCCCAGACCAGCGCGTCCGGATCGAGGTCGTCGCCGTCGAGCTCGCGCGGGAGCCACCTCTGGCCCCACGTGCCGAGCTCGCGGATGGTGGCGGCCAGCTCGAGCCCGGCCCCGGTCAGGCGGTAGGATGGTCCGCCGCGGTCGTCGCGCGCGATGACCCCTGCGCCCTCGAGCTCGCGGAGGCGCGCCGACAGCATCGTGCGCGAGACCCGCGGGATGCCGCGCCTCACCTCACCGAAGCGCCGGCTGCCGCACAGGAGCTCGCGGACGATGAGGAGCGTCCACCGCTCGCCGAGGAGCTCGAGCGCCCGGGCGATCGAGCAGAACTGGCCGTAGCTCTTCATGAGGAGGCGATACTGCCAGCCGAGGGGGCCGCGCGGTACGGATTCCGTACCACCTGACCCGTGCGCCGGTCTGCCGGCCCGTCTTCACCGACCCGCCGCGCATGACCCGCGGCGGGTCTGCCCGCGACGGGCTCGCGGCGCAACGGCCGCGCGGCCCATCGCGCCGCGCGGGTGATGTCGGTCGTGCCGCTCTCCACGTCGACCGCATGCATCCTCTTGCACCGCACGCACGCTCTACTGGACACTCTACTCACCGAGGCGGCGGCATGGCGCTTGCTCGACTGGCAGCTCGAGACCGTGCAAGAGCAGGAAAGCGCAGCGTGCCGGTTCCCCGAGGCCTCGACCGATCATGTCACTTCTGACGAGCGCCAGGGTGGTGTGAGGAGCGACGACCGGAGATCGATGCAACCCTGGGTGCGAGCGGCCCGCCGTATCGGCCACCTCATCATCTGCGCCGGCGCGCTCGTCGCGGCCGGCCAGTGGCTGGGGGCGCACGGCCGGATGGGGCCCGCCAGCCCGTTCGACTTCATCCTGCTCGGCTCCGCCCTCTCCTTCATCGGGATCGGCGGCACCCGGCGGGGCCGCGCCGACGACGACGAGGTCCGCGAGCTCCGGCGCGCGCTCGAGGACGCGGTGGAGGGCATCGCGCGCCTCGACCGGGAAGGCCGCTACGTCGCCGCCAACGGGGCGTACGCGGCGATGCTGGGCTGCTCGCCCGGCGATCTGGTCGGGCTGGCCTGGACCGAGACCATCCACCCCGACCACGTCGACGCGATGATGGCCGATCACGCGCGCTCGCTGGTCGCCGGCAAGGTGGAGAGCGAGACGGTCGGCGTGCGCCGCGACGGCTCGAGCTTCGACCAGCGCGTCGTCCTGGTGGCGGTGCGAGACCAGCGCGGCGAGCTGACCGGACACTACTGCTTCGGCAAGGACATCAGCCAGCACAAGCAGGCCGAGCGCGACCTGCGCGCGGCCAAGCGGGCCGCCGAGGCCGCCATGCGGGCGCGCTCCGACTTCGTGGCCCGCATGAGCCACGAGATCCGCACGCCGATGACCGGCGCGCTGGGGATGATCGAGCTGGCCCTGCACACCGATCTCACCGCCGAGCAGCGCGACTACCTCCGGACCGCGCAGGCCTCGGCGACCTCGCTGGTCCGCCTGGTCGACGACATCCTCGACTTCGCCAGGATCGACGCCGGGCACCTGCGCCTCGACAGGTCGCGGTTTTGCCTGCGCGGCCGCGTGGCGGCGACCATGAAGGCCCTCGCCCACCGCGCGCGCGAGAAGGACATCGAGCTCCAGATCGATGTGCCGCCCGAGGTGCCCGAGCGCCTGATCGGCGACCCGCACCGGCTCGGCCAGGTCCTCATCAACCTGGTCGGCAACGCGATCAAGTTCACCGAGCGCGGCAGCATTCGCGTGGCGGTCGCGGTGGCGGGCGATGTCCGGGGCGCGCCGGTCCTGCGCTTCGAGGTGACGGACACCGGCGTCGGGATTCCGCGCGACGAGCAGGCGCTCATCTTCGACGACTTCCATCAGGGGGACGACCGCGTGGTCGGCCGCCACGGGGGCGCCGGGCTGGGGCTGGCGATCTGCCGCCAGCTCGTGCAGCTCATGGGGGGCGAGATCGGCGTCGACAGCGAGGTGGGCCGCGGGAGCACGTTCTGGTTCACGTCTCGCCTGGACGTGGATGCCGCCGATGCCGCGGATGCCGCCGATGCCGCGGATGCCGCCGACGTCATCGACGCCGCGGACGCCGCCGATGCCATCGACGCCGCATGCGACGCGGCGCCCGCACCCTTGCCCGCACCGGCGGGGGGACGGCGGATCCTGGTGGCCGAGGATCACCCCGTGAACCGGAGGCTGGCCACCCTGGTCCTGGAGCGAGCGGGCCACCGGGTCGTCGCGGTCGAGGACGGCCTCTCCGCGGTGGACGCGGCCCAGCGCGGAGACATCGACCTCATCCTCATGGACATGCAGCTGCCGGTCATGGACGGTCCGGCGGCGGTCCGCTCGATCCGCGACAGCGAGCGCCCCGGCCGCCGCGTTCCGATCATCGCGCTCACCGCGCAGGCCGCGGGCGAGGAGCGCGACCGCGCCCTCGCGGCCGGCATGGACGGCCACGTGGCCAAGCCCTTCCGGGCCCGCGCGCTGCTCGACGAGATCGAGGCGGTGCTGGCCGTCTCGGCCCTGCCGCGGCCCGAGCGCGACGCGGCCACCGCGGCCGCCGGGCACCCGTCGCCGATGAGGGTGCCGGCCTTCGACCGCGCTCGCGCGCTCCGCCAGGTCGGCGGCGATGCGGTGCTGCTCGACGAGCTGATCGGGGTCTTCATGGGCGACGTCGACCGCCGGCGGGATGCGCTGCGGACGGCGGTCGCCGGCGACGACCGCGTGCTGCTGGCGCGCACCACGCACGCGCTTCGCGGCGCGCTGCTCACCCTGGCGGCGCTGCCCGCCGCGGAGGTCGCGCGCGAGATCGAGGAGTCCATCGCGTCCGGCCAGCCGACCGGGGCGGCGGTCATGACGCTCGACTTCGAGCTCCAGCTCCTGGTCGCGGCGCTGGGTGGGGGCGCGCCATGAGGGCCCTGGTCGCCGACGACGATCCGGTCTCGCGACACCTGTTTCGCGCGGCGCTGAGCGGCCTGGGCGTGGAGGTCACCGAGACCACCGACGGCCAGGAGGCCTGGCACGTCCTGTGCGGCCGCGAAGCTCCGCCCATGGCGCTGCTCGACTGGAACATGCCGGCGATCGACGGGCTGGAGCTGTGCCGCCGCCTGCGCGCGCGCCCGCACGGGCCGTACGTGTACGCGATGCTGATCACCGCGCGCGGCGGCCCCGGCGACGTCGCGGCCGGCTTCGCCGCCGGCGCCGACGACTTCATCACCAAGCCGGTCGAATCGGTCGAGCTGGCCGCGCGCGTGCAGGCCGCCCGCCGCCTGCTCGACCTGCACGCCGATCTCGAGCAGTCGCGCTCCTACCTGGCCACGGTCATCGAGCACCTCGATCACGGCGCCATGCTGGCCGACCGGGACGGCCGCATCGTCTACGGCAACCCGGCGCTCGCCCGCATCCTCGGCGTCCCGCTCGCCCGGGCCATCGGGGCGGCGCGCGTCGACCGGCTGCGCGACCAGGCCGGGCGCCTGTCCGACGGCGAGGGCTTCCTGCAGGCCGCCCTGGCGCCGGACGGTGTGCGGCAACAGCTCGAGATCGAGGTGGCCGACCCCGACCGCCCCGACCCCCGTGTCTACCGCTGGAGCAGCCTGCCGGTGCCGCTCCCCGGCGGGACCGGCCGCATGGACCTGTTCCAGGACATCACGCGCGAGATCGAGGAGCGGCGGGCCCAGGAGCAGCTCGCCCGCCTCGATCACCTGACCGAGCTGGCCAACCGGCGCGGCTTCACCGAGTCGGCCGAGCGCGAGGTGTCGCGCGCGCGCCGCAGCGGCGCCCCGCTCACCGTCGTGGTGGTCGACGTCGACCATTTCAAGCGGGTCAACGACGTGCACGGACACGGC
>Ga0126377_10003188_pt1 | contig 11540 bp, 12 predicted proteins | sample PanSoiMetPlot_22_FD_92647 | JGI IMG/M metagenome (GOLD analysis project Ga0126377, IMG submission 92647) | Tropical forest soil microbial communities from Panama - MetaG Plot_22 | ecosystem: Environmental > Terrestrial > Soil > Tropical forest > Bulk soil | place: Panama | collected 2016-02-17
ACGCACTCGATGATCGCCACGTGAATAATCCTAATTCGTTGACGGATCGCGCCTTTTGCCCCATAATCGCTGCGGCAATCCAGGACATCCTTATCGATTGATGACGGAGCCACAGCGCACCGATTCCGCAAAGACGCCTGCATCAACCGCCGCGGACCGCGCGGCGCGCATCGAAGAACTTCTCGTTTCTGGTCTGGATCACTACTTCGCCGCGGAATACGAACAGGCGATCAACATCTGGACGCGCGTCATCTTTCTGGATCGCGATCACAATCGTGCCCGTGCGTACATCGATCGCGCACGTAAGGCGATCGCGGAGCGTCAGCGCGAATCGGAGGAGCTCCTGCATCGCGGCCTGGAAGCGTACGAGGCGGGAGAGGTCGAGCGTGCCCGCGACCTGCTGACGCGCGCCGTCGATCAGGGCGCGCCCAGCGACCAGGCGCTCGTGCTGCTCGGACGGATGGAGCAGCTCGAGGGAACGGGATTTGATTTGCCGCTCCAGCGCAAACGAGTTCCGGCACGGCGCCTTTCGAACGATCCGACCTCGACGGCACGGCGGCCATCGTGGCCGTGGGTCGCGGCTGGCGTGGCGGTGGTTGCGGTGTTGGCGGCAGTGTTTTTCGGCGCCGCGCCTGCGTTGTCGTGGCTCGTCGATGTGCCGGCCGACGCTCGCCCGCTGCCACAAACGGCTCCTGAACCGGTGCCAATCGTCCGCACCGCCGACACATTGCTCGAGCGCGCACGAGAGCTGTATGCCGGCGGACACCTGCGCGATGCCCTTCGTTCGCTCGACGGCATCGGTATCGCGGATCCGGCGCGTCCGGAGGCGGATCGACTTCGGACGGACATTCAACGCGTCCTGCTGGCGTCGGTCTCCGCAAATGCACAGGCATCAACGCCAACGGGAACAGCGCGGTGAAGTGTCCCAAGTGCCATTATCTGGGTTTTGAGACGGGCGACCGCTGCAAGAATTGCGGCTACGATTTTTCCCTTCTCTCGGTCGCTGAATCAGAACCCGCAGATTACGAGATCCATCCCGCAGCCATCGATGACGTTCCGGTCCGTGTGGTTGAACACATCGCTGCGGATAACGATCCATGGTTGGGTGTCGAAGAAGCGCGCGAGGAACCGCGAATCGAGTTCGCCACTCGCGTCCCCGAAGACGAGGCAACCGCCGACCCGGTCTCCGATCTTCCGCTGACGCCGCCGACCTTCGACGACACGTCTGATCCGCCGCTGTCGAACTTTGCCGAGACGCCGGTCGACATCACCGTGGCGCCAAAGCCGATCGCGCCGTTCCTGTCGGCGATGCCGGTCCAGCCGGCGGCCGGGGCAAGCGAACGCGCACTCCCACTGTTCAAACGCGGACAGGAGCACGACGACGAGCCGCTCATCAAGATGCCGGCCGCGCCGCGCCCTCCGCTCGCTGTTCGACGAACGCCGGACACACCTCGCCTCCGCGCCGTGCCGCGGCCGATTCCGCGTCCGGGATCACCTCCGGCGCTGCAGTTTCCGGAGGAAGGTCTGGAACGTGCCGCCGCGCAGCAGGAGGGGAAGATCGCGCCTGACAGGCTCGTGACATCACCATCGAGCGCACGTGCGGTCCCAGCAACCGTCGTCCAGTCGATCCGTCCCGTCGTGCGGCTTGCGGCAGCACTGATTGACATGGTTATTCTGTTCGGCATCGACGCCGCAGTCGTTTACTTCACGGTGCGGATGGCGGGCCTGTCCATGGACCAATGGACCACGCTGCCTGTCGCCCCGCTGGCAACGTTTCTCACATTGCTGACAGTGTCGTACTTGTGCGCATTCACGGCCGTAGGTGGCCAGACGATTGGCAAGATGGCGCTCGGCACCTGCGTCGTCAATGACGACGGCAGACCGGTGGATGCTGGGCGGGCGCTGCGACGTACCTCCGCGGTGATTGTGTCCTTCCTGTTCTTCGGCCTTGGTTTTATTCCAGCACTGTTCGGTGACCATCGCGCACTGCACGATCGGTACGCCGGCACCCGAGTGGTTCGTCTGCGGTCCGTCTGATCGGGGCGCTCTGCGGCCCATGACCCTCCGTCGTCTGGGTGTATTCATCGCCACGTGCGCGCACGTCGGCTACGCTCCCGTCGCGCCAGGAACATTTGGTTCGCTCGTCGCTCTGGTTTTCTACTATCTGATTCGACGTCAGCAGTCGACGGCGTTCGAACTCGGCGCCATTGCGGTCATTGCCGTCATCGGCTTGTGGAGTGCGACGGAAGCCGAACATCATTTCGGAGGCATCGACCCCGGTCCGGTCGTGATCGACGAAGTCGTGGGCATGCTCATGACGTTGGCGCTCCATCCCGTGAACATCTGGGGTGCGATCGCCGGCTTCTTCATATTTCGGGTGCTGGACATCGTGAAACCGTGGCCCGCGAGGCGGCTCGAACTGCTGCCAGGCGGATTTGGGGTCGTGCTCGACGACATGATGGCTGGCGTCTATGGGAACCTGTTGGTGTGGGGCCTGGTGGCGCTGCTTCCTTCCTGGTTCACATGAAGCCGATCACACGTGCGGCGATCATCGCGGTCGGAAGCGAGATGCTGACGCCGACCAAGATTGACACCAACTCGCTCTTCATCACCGAGCAATTGAATTTGCTCGGTATTCAGGTCGCCTTTAAGACGATCGTCGGTGACGATCGCGGTGATCTCGAAACTGCCATACGCGACGCCCTGACGCGGGTAGACCTTCTTGTCTGTTGCGGCGGCCTGGGGCCGACCGACGACGATCTCACGAGGCCTGTTGTGGCCGACGTGCTGCAGCGTCCGCTGATTGAAGACGAAGACATTACCGCGCGGATTCGCGCTCGATTTGCTGGGCGCGGCCTCCAGATGCCGGAAATCAACCGACGGCAGGCGATGGTACCTGCCGGCGGACTTGTCGTGCCCAACGTCAATGGGACGGCGCCAGGATTGTGGATCGAGCATGGAGACCAGCTCGTCCTGCTGTTGCCGGGGCCGCCGCGAGAGCTCAAGCCGATGATGACCGCACTGGCCGAAGGCAGGCTACGCGAACGAGCGGGCGGAATGTCACTGGTCCGGCGTGTGATCAGGATCACCGGTCGAAGTGAGTCGCATACCGACGAAGCCGTACAGCCGCTCTATGCGCAATGGTCGCGAGCAGCGGTTCCCATCTCGGCGACGATCCTTGCTTCCCTCGGGCAGATCGAGCTGCACCTGACGGACTGCTGTGCCACGCGCGCCGATGCGGAGGCGGCGCTCGATCGTGCGGTCGAACAGGTAAAAGCAGTGATGGGCCTGCACGTCTACAGCACCGACGGGCGCGCGCTCGAGGAAGTACTCGGCGAGATGCTTGCCGCGCGCAACCTCACCATCGCGATCGCCGAGTCGTGCACTGGCGGGTTGATTGCCTCGCGGCTGACAGACGTGCCTGGCAGCTCGCGCTACGTTGAACGCGGAGTCGTGACCTACAGCAACGCCTCGAAGATCGAGCTCCTCGGCGTGCCGGCGGAGATGATCGCCGCATATGGGGCTGTCAGCGAAACGGTCGCAACGGCGATGGCAGAAGGCATCAGGACGCGATCGCACGTCGATATTGGCATCGGCGTAACGGGCATCGCGGGACCCGACGGTGGCACACCCGACAAGCCGGTGGGAACAGTGTGCATCGCCGCAACGTCCAAGGCGGACACACGCGTCCGCACATTCCGGTTCGTCGGCGGACGGGAAATGGTGAAGTTCCAGGCGTCGCAGGCGGCGCTCGACATGGTGCGCCGCATGCTGCTCGAAGCTAATTGATGCTCTTGTAGATGCGCTCGTCGTAGAGCGCGCCGGACACCGCGCCGAACGTCGACCGGAAGCTCTTTGTGCTCGCGGCGATCTCGTGGGCCTCGTAAGCCTTCTGGTCGCTCCACACCTCGATGAGCGTGAAGTGATTGGTGCGAGTCGGCTGCACCGTCGCATCGAACAACACGTTGCCATTTTCCTGGCGCGCCGCGGTCGCCAGCTGCTGGAGCATCCCCGGTATCTCCTCGCGTCGTGCGGCCGCGTCGGCGTGCGTCAGGACGTAAATCGCCTGATCGGAGGCGGCGCGGTTGGCCGGCTGGGCGGTCACCGGCGCAAGGAGTCGCTCGTCGAACGGGCTGATCAGCGCGGCCTGCAGCTCGTCGCGAAGCTTCTTGTTGTCCGCCGACGTGAGCTGCGCCTGCAGCGCTGCGCCGTTGCTCCACTTCTCAGCAACAGCGAAGAAGTTCGGACGGCCGATCTGCTGGAGGACCTGAACACGCACTACACCGGCAGCTTTCTGTGATGTCTGACGGTACGCCTTCAACACCGTTGAGGTACGACTGACGTCGGACGGTGCAACCTCGAAATAAATGACGCGGTCGGTGGCGGCGGGCGGTTGTGATGGGGTGGGCGCCTGCGCCGCCACGGTCGTGGCGGATGCGGCGACCAGCAACGCAATCAAGGCTCGTCGAAGTTGCATGGTACCCGTCTCGTTACCCGACGCTCTTGTAAACCCGCTCGTCGAACAACGCTCCGGAGAACGGCCCGAACGTATCGCGGAACTTCTTCGTATGGTCCGCAATGGCGTGCGCATCAAGCGCTTTCTCGTCTCGCCAGATCTCGAAGATGGTGAAGTGGTTATTGCGATTCGGCTGCACGGTGACGATGAAGCTGGCATTGCCGGACTCCTGTCGGGCGCGGAGCGTGAGCTCCTTGAGTGCCGCCTCCGCAGCGTCGCGCGACGGCGGGACCGAATCCGCATGAGTGACGACGTAGATTGAGCCGGTTCCGCTGACGGCGGCTGACGGCAGGCCAACGGGGCTGAGCAGCCGCTCATCCATGGGACTGATGCGCGCGGCTTGGAGCACCCCTTCGAGCGTGCGCGTTTCTGCCGCGGTCTTGTGCCCTTCAAGCGCCGCGTTGTCGCGCCAGGTTTCGTATATAGCGAAATGGTTGGTGCGTCCAACCTGCTGCAAGACATCGATGCGGAGCGCGCCGACCGCGTTCATGGCGGCGCGCCGATAATCCTTCAGCGCGGTCGCAACCCGGTTGGCTTCAGCCGGCGCCACCTCGAGATACACAAGGCGATGCGAGGCGGGAGCAATGGGCGGAGCTGCCGTCTGGCCGAACGCGGGCGCGATCGGCAGCAGCAACGATACGGCAATCACGAAACGCAACATCAGATCCTCCGATTCGACGCGTGCGAGTATACACAGGTGAGGCTGTTTGTCGCCGTCGAGATTGGCCAGACATTGGCCAGACGAGCCGCCAATTTGAGTGAGGAGTTGGAGCGGCGGGCAACTGCTGCGGCAAGGCGCGCGAAGGTCACCTGGATCCCCGCCGACCGCATGCATTTGACGATTCGGTTCATTGGAGAAGTTGACGACGAAAGAGCCTCGATGGTTCGGCAGGCCCTCGAGGAGCCGTTGGCGGTCGCTCCTTTCAGGCTGACCTTATGTGGTGCGGGAACGTTCCCGAAGAGTGGCACTCCTCGCGTTGTCTGGCTTGGCGTGACGGAGGGACGGGAACCGCTTCTTCGCGTTGAGCACGAGATCACTGCGCGGCTTACGCCGCTCGGCATTCCCGAGGAAAACCGTGCCTACAGTCCGCACCTAACGCTCGCGCGCGTGCGCGATCCCGCGGGGCTGAAATCCGCACGTCTGCTCGACGGGTTGACGGATCATCGCGTCGGCACCACGCACATCGACGCGATTACACTGTTTCAGAGCAAGCTGTCGCCGAAAGGGCCGACATATACGCCGCTTCTGCGCACGAGATTGGGGAGTGCAGGGGTGGTGGGTCTAAGGATTAGGGGCGGGTCTAACGGTCCGCCTCTACATTGACGGAAAACAGTGATGGAAGCCGTCGCCGTCGTGTTCGGCTATCTTCTCGGGTCGATTCCATTTGCGTTGCTGCTGACGCGGCGGCGGGGGATTGAACTCCGCAACGTTGGGAGCGGCAACCCTGGCGCCGCAAACGTGCTTCGTTCGGTGGGTGTTGCGTCCGCCGTCGCCGTCATGCTGCTGGACGCTGCCAAAGGGATGGTCGCGGTGACGGCGGCGCGCGCGATCAGTGACGACGTTGCGGTCGTGACCTCTGCCGGCATTGCGGCAATCGTCGGTCACATCTATCCGGTGTGGTGTGGATTCCGCGGTGGAAAGGGAGTCGCCGCGTCGGCCGGTGTATTCGCCGTCCTTGCGCCGCTGGCGACGGCCGCCGCCGCGCTGGTCTTTGTCGTCACGATTGCCGCCACGCGGTTCATCTCCGCGGGATCGATTGCGGGCGCGCTCGCGTTGCCGGTTGCGGCCGCTGCCGTCAACCTCCCGAATCCCGTTGTCGCCGGCACCCTTCTCGCCGCTGTCATCGTCCTCGTGCGTCATCGCGACAACGTGTCGCGGCTCATGGCGGGTACCGAGCGGCGCATCGGGTTGCGATTGTGATTGCCGTGCTCGGCGCAGGTGGTTGGGGTACTGCGCTCGCGGTCCATCTCGTGCGCACGGGGCACGACGCGTGGCTGTGGGGACGCGATGCAGCACTGATTGGAGATCTGCGGGCGCGACGGGCGAATGCGGTGTACCTGCCGGACATCACCTTCCCGCCACGCCTCAAGGTCACTGCGGATCTCGCCGAGGCACTTCGCGATGCCGACATGATCGTTGCGGCGATTCCGTCACACGGCATGCGTGAGGTCCTGCGCCGGGCGGCACCGTTCGTCCAGTCGGCCGCAATCGTGGTGAGCGCGGCAAAGGGGCTCGAGCAGCAGACGCTGTTTCGCCCCTCGGAAATCGTCCAGCAGGAATTCAGCTCGCGTGTGCGTATCAGCGTGCTCTCGGGCCCAAGCTTTGCGTCGGAGATGGCGCGCGAGCTTCCGACGGCTGTCTGCGTCGCATCGGCCGACGCGCTGGTCGTCGAGAAAGTGCAAGCCGACTTCCGGGCACCCTACTTCCGGCTGTACGGCACGCACGATGTGCTCGGTGTCGAGATTGGCGGTGCCCTCAAGAACGTGATTGCGATTGCAGCAGGCGTCGCGGAGGGTTTGGGTCTTGGGCAGAACGCGCAGGCCGGTCTCATTACCCGGGGGCTCGCGGAGATCGCACGTCTCGCGTGTGCGGCGGGCGCGCAGCGGGAGACGCTGGCTGGACTGACCGGCCTTGGCGACCTCGTGCTGACATGCACAGGTACTCTCAGCCGCAATCGTCATGTGGGGCTTGAACTGGCGCGCGGACGTTCGCTATCCGACGTCCTGGCCAGCATGAAGACGGTTGCGGAAGGTGTCCGGACGACTGACGCCGCGCTCGCGCTTGGAGCCCGGCATGGTGTTGAACTTCCAATCACAGCTCAGGTCGCCGCGCTGCTGGCGGGACGGAAGGATCCCCGCACGGCGCTGTACGATCTGATGTTGCGACCTCAGAAAGCGGAGACAGGTTAGTGGCACGGGCCACGGAGGCACGGAGCCTTTAGATAATGATCTCCGTGCGCTCCGTGTCTCCGTGATTCGTAAGGATGAGGGTTTGAAATTGGGATTTTTTGACAAGCTTCGCGACAGCCTGACGCGCACCAAAGCACAGATCGTCAGCCGTTTCGAAGAGATCGTTCAGCAGGCGGACACCGAAGAGCAGCGCAGCCGGCCGATCGACGTTGACACAATTGAGGCGCTCGAAGAACTGTTGATCTCTGCTGACGTCGGTCTCGACGCCACGGAACGCATTGTCAACGCCGTCAGCGTGCGCGCCCGTCATGGTGAGAGCCTGCGCGACCTCGTGAAGGAAGAAATTCGACGGGTCTTCGATACCGTCGAGCGCCCCGCGCCCAACGGGCACCACCCGCACGTCACGATGATCGTCGGGGTCAACGGGACAGGGAAGACCACCACCGTCGGGAAACTTGCGAACCTGCTGAAGGCGTCCGGGCAGCAGCCCCTCGTGTGTGCAGCCGACACGTTCCGGGCCGCCGCGGTCGAGCAGCTCGAGATATGGGCGAAGCGCGCGAATGTCGATATCATCCGCGCCAGGGAAGGAGCCGATCCGGCCGCGCTCGTGTTCGACGCGATCCAGTCAGGCAAGGCGAAAGGTCGCGATCCGATTCTCGTCGACACTGCCGGGCGTCTGCATACCCGCGTCAATCTGATGAACGAGCTGGACAAGATCCGCCGAGTGGCCGCACGCGCCGCGGAAGGTGCGCCTCACGAAGTGCTGCTCGTCCTCGATGCGACGGTCGGTCAGAACGGCCTTGCCCAGGCGCGGGAATTCACCAACGTGGCCGGCGTGACCGGAATCGTGCTGACCAAGCTGGATGGCACGGCGAAAGGGGGCGTCGCGGTCGCGATCGCCAACGATCTCAAACTGCCCATCCGCTACGTTGGCGTCGGTGAAGGCATTGACGATTTGATCCCGTTCTCCGCGCAGGATTACGTGGACGCCTTGTTCCAGGAGAAATGGTGACGGACCTGTCTCGCCGTAGCGACGAAGTCGCGGAGGCGGACCACCGATGGATGCGGCGCGCACTCGAGCAGGCGCGTCGTGGGCTCGGGCGCACGACGCCGAACCCGGTCGTCGGCGCCTGCGTCGTCACAGACGAGGGTGTGGTCATCGGCGACGGCGCACATGAACGCGCTGGTGAGCCGCACGCGGAAATTCACGCGCTCACGGAAGCCGGCGAACTCGCACGAGGGGCAACGCTGTATTGCACGCTCGAGCCCTGCGCGCACACGGGCCGGACCGGTCCGTGCACCGAGCGAATCATCGCTGCGGGAATTAGGCGCGTCGTCGCCGCGATGGAAGATCCGTTTCCACTCGTGAGTGGGCGCGGGTTCGCGGCACTGCGTGCCCACGGCATTGTCGTGGACGTAGGCATCGAACGCGACGCGGCGATCCGTCTGAATCAACCGTTCCTGACGTCGCTCCGTGAGGGGCGGCCCTTCGTCATCCTGAAAGCCGCTGCGAGCATTGACTGTCGCATCGCCGAAGGTGTTGGAAAGCGAACGCAGATCACCGCAGAGGCCGCAAATCGCCGTGTGCAATACACACGGGCACAGGTGGATGCCGTAGCGGTTGGGTCGGAAACGGTGCTCGTTGACGACCCCATGCTCACGGCACGGGAGGTATATCGAGAGCGTCCGTTAACGCGTGTGGTGTTCGATCGACGACTGCGAACGCCCCCCACCGCGCGGTTGTTTTCAACGCTCCCGGCGGGGCCGGTGATAATACTGACGAGTCGGGGTGCGCTCGCCGAAAAACCCACGGAGCGCAGCGCCCTCGAGCGGGCTGGTGCCACCATCGTCGCGCCCGAAGAGAGCGGGATGCGAGCGGCGATGCGAGCGCTGTCCGCGTTCGACATTCAGAGCATTCTCGTGGAGGGAGGCGCCGCGGTGCACGCGGCGGTCTGGGACGAAGGGGTCGTTGACTACGTCCAACTGTTCGTGGCGCCGGCTGCGCTTGGCCCCGCAGGTGTCCGATTGTTCGAGGGATACGATCTGGCGTTGTCGTCGTTGATCGAACCGAAGGTCGAGGTCCTCGGTCCCGACACGCTGATCGAAGGGTATGTTCACCGGCCTCATTGAAGCGGTCGGCGAGATCGCCGAAGTGAAGCGGTCGCCGGGCGGGTTCCGCATCCGAATCCGTACGACGTTCGCGGCGGATCTGGCGGCCGGCGACAGCCTGGCGGTCAACGGCGTCTGCCTGACCGTGGTCACGCCGGACGGCGGCGAGGTCCGCGCGGATATCGGCCCGGAAACGGCGCGGGTAACGACGCTCGGATCGTTGCGGCAGGGGCAGCGTGTGAATCTGGAGCGGTCGATGCGAGCCGACGGCCGGGTCGGCGGCCATTTTGTTCAGGGCCACGTAGACGCATTCGGCTGTGTCGAAAAGATTCGGCCGGATGGCGATTCGCACTGGCTCACCATTTCGTTCGATCCGAGCCTGGCGCCGTATCTCATTCGCAAGGGATCAATTGCTGTCGACGGGGTCAGCCTGACGATTGCCGGACTCGGCGAAAACGTATTCGACGTGATGATCATCCCGTTCACGTGGGCGAACACGGCACTCTCGTCCCTCAATGCGGGGGATCGCGTCAACATCGAGTGCGACATGATCGGCAAGTACGTCGCGCGATCGTTGGAATTGGCGGAGGCCGCGGAGAAAAGATGACGAAGAACATCCGCATCGCAAAAGGGGCGCGGAAACGAACGCCGTTTGCGTCGATCGACGAGGCGGTCGCCGCCATCCGCGACGGCCACATGATCATCGTCTGCGACGACGAAGACCGTGAGAATGAAGGCGATTTGACGATTGCGGCGGAAAAGGTCACGCCGGCGGTGATCAACTTCATGGCGAAGTACGGCCGCGGTCAGATCTGCCTCTCTATGACCGGCGCACGCCTCGACGAACTCGAGATTCCGCTCGCTGTCAGCTCCAACACCACGACGTTCGGCACCGCCTTCTGCGTGCCGATCGATCTGAAGGGCGCGGGGACGGGCATCTCCGCCGCCGACCGTGCGGCGACAGTGATTGCGGCGATTAACCCTGCGACCAGGTCGGCCGATCTCGCCAGGCCTGGGCACGTATCGCCGCTGCGGGCGCGTGACGGCGGCGTGATGGTGCGTGCGGGTCAGACCGAGGCGGCTGTGGATCTTGCCCGCATGACGGGTCTTTATCCTGCGGGTGTCATCTGCGAAATCATGAACGAGGACGGCACGATGGCGCGCGTGCCGGAACTTACCAGGTTCGCTCGCAAGCACGGGCTGTTGATGATCACAATCGCGGATCTCATCCAGTACCGCATGAGCACCGAGCGCCTGATCAAGCGTTTTGCACACGCGCATCTGCCGACCGAGCACGGCGATTTCGAGATCTATGCCTACGACAACGTCGTCGACGAGATGACCCACGTTGCGCTCGTCCGCGGCGAGGTTGGGGACGGCAAGGACGTCCTGGTGCGCGTTCACTCGAAGTGCCTCACCGGCGACGTGTTTCACTCAGCCCGCTGCGACTGCGGAGCACAGCTCGACACAGCGATGGCGCGGATTGCTGAGGAAGGTCGCGGCGTCCTGCTCTATCTCAATCAAGAAGGGCGCGGTATCGGGCTCGCGAACAAGATTCGCGCGTACGAGCTCCAGGATCAGGGGTTCGATACGGTTGAGGCGAACGAGCGCCTCGGCTTCAAGCCCGACCAGCGCGACTATGGGATCGGGGCGCAAATCCTCACGGATCTTGGCGTCAAATCCATGCGGCTGCTCACGAACAACCCGCGGAAATTCGTCGGCCTCCAAGGGTATGGCCTATCAATCTCCGAAGCGGTTCCCCTGGAAATTCCCGCTTCCGACTCCACGCGCAAGTACCTAAAGACCAAAAAGGACAAGCTGGGTCACAAGCTCTCCTCGGTATAACGGCTTGCCCAGCCCGTACAACCTGCCATAAGATAAGCGTTTGCGTCCGTTGGGTTTAGCCCGCGCATAGGTTCCCATGTTCGAATCGCTCAGCACGCGCATCCAGGATATTTTCAAGTCGCTGCGCGGCGAGGTCCGGCTCACGCCCGAACATGTCGAA
>Ga0126377_10003189_pt1 | contig 11538 bp, 8 predicted proteins | sample PanSoiMetPlot_22_FD_92647 | JGI IMG/M metagenome (GOLD analysis project Ga0126377, IMG submission 92647) | Tropical forest soil microbial communities from Panama - MetaG Plot_22 | ecosystem: Environmental > Terrestrial > Soil > Tropical forest > Bulk soil | place: Panama | collected 2016-02-17
ATCATCCGGAGTGACCACGCCCACGGCGTCCGTGGTCAATCGTCCGTCGCTGGGACGAATGATCTCCGGCCAGCCCTCAACTTGATCGTCCGGTGTGCCACAGGTCGCGTCCGGGCCGACATCCGACAGAACGCGCACCTGCCAGACCGTTTGCAATCGAGTCGCCGTGTCCACGCCTACGGCTTTCTCGACAAGCTCGGGAACCTGGAGATAGGTCACTTCGCGTTGCCATACATCGAGGTAGATCAGATATGGTCCGCCTTCAGTCGGTGCGGGCGCGACGGTCGCCGCATTTGGAAAATAAGGTTGCTCCTCGTACGGAATTGCGAGTGTGCCGCGCTGCTCGCCTAAGACCGCGTCAAATTCCACCGGCGGTTTGCCGTGATTCTCCGCCAGCAAGCCATCCACGTAAATTCGTCCGCGCCCAATCGTCAGCGTGTTGTTGCCGCTAATTTCAATCTTAAATCCGTCAGGTGTTTCCTTTGGGACCGTGCCACGTCCAATAATGTCAGTCGTTTCGGCTCGTAGCCGGCGGCTGATGATCCCGACGAGTTCGTTCCAATCCGCGTCCAGCTGAACGCGACCCTGTTGCATCAACACGCCGCTGAAATCGCGTAAAGGATCAAATGTTTTCCTACTGTAATCACCACTCATGATTGCTCTCCTTGTTCAAGTTCACGTCACGTAAAAAACTCCTGCTTCCAAACCGAACCGCAGATATTCATCGAGTCGGATGCGTAAATTCGTTCCACGCTGCGGCTCGTATAATTCATGGAACGCGCCCATCTCAGCTTCGTCATCTGCGCCCTTGCGAATTGCCGCAGCCGTCCGCAATGCCAGCTGTCCGTACCCCGGATCGCCGTAAGCCAATGACGTGAATTGCGGTTTCACTCGTAACGCATCGCTCTCCTCCTCTGGCTGGCACCGGTAGCGTCGGGGCACAACTGAGGTCAGCGGGAGATAACAAAAGCGTACACAACCTGATTGCTTCTTTTCCGAACGCACATCCGACATGAAGATGCTGTTCGACGCATACTTAAGTTCCAGTGCGTGAACGGTGCCGACAACGGTGGTGTCCGCGACTTGCAAAGTGCCGCCTGCGTCCGTCCCATTCGGAGCCGCGAACGCGACTGCAGCTTCGTTCGTTGCATCGACGATGCTATCCGTGATTGAAATATTGGACCGCTCGTGAATGAGCAACGCGCCGGTGATGCAGTGATCGATTTCAATCGCCACGTCCGGAAAATCCACGATCACACTCGGGTTCACGGACGGCAACACAGCGCAATGTCGAAGACGCAGCGCTCGCAACGCGCCATTCACACGAATCGTGCCACCGGCGATCAGCAATCCATTGAGTGTTACTTCCGAATCCGCCGCGCCGTTGATGACTAAATCACCGCCGGGCACGATTGTTGCCCGGCGTTCGTTGGCCACGCGCAATTCCGCGCGCTGACCAGCATCCACGTTGATCGTTGGTGTTTCCCCGTAGCGACCGCTGTCAGAAATCTCCACAACGCCACCGGCGGTGACGGCGTTGAGCGCATCCTGAATCGTCGCGTGCGGCGCAGGAACTGTTTCCACCGGACTCAGCAACGCATCGAACGTCGCCGCACGATCGTATTCACCGCCGCCCATGTCGTCGCTGAAGCCGTAATGGAATGTCACCAATGGCGGCCCACTCTGTGCGTCGGCGCAGGCAATTCGACCCAGCACAGGGTCAATCGCAATTTTTCCAGCAGGCGGAGTATGGACCCAGCCCGACAAATCGCACGCGACAATCTTTTCAATCGGCACGCCCTCGAGCGACATACTTGCGCTATCACCGTAATACTGCGGCAAATAAGCGTCGAGCACGCGGCGACTGATCGGCGCCGGCACGTTGATTGGTTCGGCCAGATGCGTGACTTCATCCTCAGTCTCTGGATTTGTGAACAGTTGTGTATCAAATCCGAGCGGATGAAACAGAAAACGTTTCGCGTCGAGTTGAAACGCCGGTGATTTCGTCAGCGAATACGCTGTGAGTCGCCAGAGAAAAATGCCGATGTTTTGAATGTTGTATTTGCCCTGCCCCGTTGCGACATGGCGCACGTCCACCGTGTGCGCCACCGTATCGAACGGGCCGTCGATTTTCTCCAGCGTTTCCCATTGCCGCAGGTCAGGCGCGTAAAAGCTTATCGGGCGAATGTGGTTCGGCGTCCATTGCGTCCAACCGAGCAGTTGAAAAAATTCAACCGCCCGCGCATTCCAGCCGGTGACATCACGAGCAAGCTGCTCGAGCATAGCGGCCGTGCCTTTGCGACGGCGGAAACCGATCGTGTGCGCTACTTCCGAGCGCTGGCTGCCGATCTTCGGTACAACGGTATGCAGCGTGCGGTAGCCGATCAGATCACCGATGTATGGTACCACCCATGGCGCACAGGTTTCGATGAACTGGTCGTCGTAAAGTTGCGCGAGATCTTCTTCAAGAACGCCGACCTGATCGGCAATCACAGAGAGGAGTGCCTTGAGCGGTTCGCCTTGATCCGCGTCACGGATTCGATAGATCGCCGGAAGCAATTCGTAGGTTCGCTCCGCGTCAAAGCTCATGACATAACCCCCAGTTCAGGTGGTGCGGGATCGAGCATTAGTACCTCGGCAGCAACAACGCTTCCGTCAGCAAGCATTTCCGGCAACGCGGCCAGGAGCCGCGTTTCTAACGTCGCGACTGCACCGGCGCGATACAACTTGTTGACATCCAGGGCGACCACGCCCGGCACGACTTGAATCGCTGCAATCACTTCGCTCAGAAATACCGGCTGGCCGAATGCGCGAACGCCGAACGAAAATTGCGCTCGCAATGCATCTTCAGCAACGGCGAGCACCGCATCCGTTTCATAGTCGGGATTTATTTTGATTTTGCCTGCGAACCGGAAATACGCCGGCCGATACGATTTCACCTGCAGACTCACGAACGGATCTCCGGCCTGTTGCAACGCGGCGAGAAGATTTATGTACGTATCGCTTTCCTCTTTTATTTCCGCGCCGTTCGGTCCCGCAACGGTAAGAAACACGCGCTTCGTTCGACCGTCCCACGTCCACGTCGCCAGAGCCTTGGCAACTCCAGCGAATGCACGCGAAAAATCCTCGTAATCTTGAAGAGAAACGGTGCGATCGAGCGTCAGCACTGTGAGCGGCGTGTTCGTGCGCGCATCGTCGAGCAATTCGCGGTCCTGCGCTCCACTCGCATCTTCAGGATTTGTTACCGATTTGATCCCAAGCGGACGCGTCAGTAACGATGTGAGTTGCCCCGCTTTGACCAGTCCATCAACGCCAATTCCTTTGCGATACGTGGCGCGAATGTTGTCCTGGCCGCTCGGCAAACGCGCGCCCGTGACGCCATCGCCGAACTCGATCGTCGTCTTACCGTCATCGCCGGTACGCGTGACATAGATGTGTTCCTGCGAACCGCGGCCAAATAACGTCGTCGCTTCATACCACAGCAAGTCGTTCACGCGCAATTGAAGCGTCGATGCAGCGCCGCTCGCCGTCGCCGCACTCACGTAAGTGAGAGGCGACTGTTTCAGCGTAAACTGCTGGTATCGCTGACTCGCGTCACCGCTGCCTGCTATTTCGGAAACCGTCTCGCCATGCGTCGCATGCGCGACATTGGCATTGAACGAAAAACTTTCTTCGGGTTTTGATGCCGTGCGAACATAGCTATTCTTTAGCGGCGGTGTGACTGTGAGGATCGCACCGTTAACCGCTGAAACCTCAACGACCTCACTAATCGCTTCGCCGGTCGTGCTGTCCTTTCCTGATGCGACTAGCCGTTGACCTTTCACTAAACCCGCCGGCGCTTGTGCAAGCGTAATCGTTGCGCCGGTAACTGGAGTCGTGATTGGAGCATCAGCTGTCTCCAGCAATTCACTCTGCGCAAAGACCATCGTGTCGCGATAGTGACTCCGGAAGAGGTCGAGGTTTTCGCTTGTGTCCAAGGCCACATGGGTTGTTTTGCCGGCGAGGGTGTATTCGGCTTTAGCCGCCTCGATTACCGATGTGGCGCGATACAATTCTTGATAAGTCGGTTCGGACAGAACAAGCCAGCTGTTGACAAGAATGCCGGGGTAAGTCGTGTCCAGATCAATCGTTTGTCCGGCAATCGTAAAAGGCCAATCCCTGCCATCTGTGAATCCATAGTGACCACGAACATCGCTGGATAGCGTAAGCGGATGCGGCGCATTAAAGCCGAACAAAGAAGCACGAACGCGCAGCGCGTACACTTTCGGGTTCGCCGACGGTAATACGAGGTGCGGTGATGTTGTTCCGAGACCTTCCGCCCATTCGATGCGCGAGCGATTGGCCTCGAAATCGGGAATCACCTTCGTGATGCGCCGAAAATCCCAGCGTTCACTGCCCGAAAATTGTTCGCGTTCTGATCCGACGAACAAAACCGCGTCGCCGGGCTTAAGGTTCGTACCAGTGCCTTTAAGATAAACGTGCGTGTCTCCGAATTGGGGCACAAATTTTTGAGTGGTCTGCGGCTTGATTGCGTTCCAATCGACGCGCGCAATGATTTTTTCTACGGTCTCGAACGTCTGCGGTTTTTCATCAGGTCCCGGAACACTTTGAACTTTCGTGCCGACATCGACGGCTGTTTCCAGCGGCGCGCCTGGTGTGTCGTCCATCGTGAAAGCGAGAAAAGTGCTTGCCGCTACGCCCGGGCGCAGCTCGTAACCGATCAATCGGGCGAGCTCGAGCAGTGAACGTCGCTCAGTCGCGGTCCGCAGATAGGATTCGTTGGCAAACCGCTCCTGGTAAAAGGTGAGAACGTCAGCCATCGTCGCTGCTGCATCGAGCAGCGCGATGGAAAAATCATCATCGTCCCGGGTCTTAAGCCGTTGCAGCGCAGGCCGCGCGATGTCCGACAGCGCTGCAAGCATGCTTTGCTTGAATTGGTCGTGCGTTCCGACCCGGTACGCGATCGCCGAGAGCCCGGGCCGATTCGCCACAACTATCGGCGTCTGGGCGGTCAATCCTTCACAGCAATGACAAGTGTCGAGCTGGCCGTTCATTTGCCACCTCCGACAGTCAGCAAAAATACGCCGTGCTCGGCGAAGTTTGGATCGTTGTCGCAACGCGCGATTTCCAGGCGGTCCATCAACAGAAATCCATCCTTCAGCGGTTTTGAATCATCCTGCCCCTCGCGTTGGAAAACTGTGATCTCTACAGATGCTACACCGTCCACCCCCTGCGCCGCGGCGATAAGCGGGCTTAGGTAAACCGTTTGCCCGAACGTGAAATTGTCTGGGTGAAACATGCCGCGCCGGCCATCCGGCAAAATGCGATTGCTAAAAATTTCCAGGATCGCGGCTTCAATATCAGTACGGAAATAATCGGGTTTGGCGCAGACGTGCATTTCGATTTGCAGCGAGACAAATCGCGGCGCGTCCACTTCCAAATCGTACCCGGCCATTCGGTAACGCTCGACGAAATCGGCAATGCTGGTTTTGAAGGGATCGTCCACGAGGAAACCACCAAAACGATCCACCGTGAGAAAAACCGTATGCCAACTGCCGGTCCAACGAAATGTGGCCGCCGCACGTTGGACGCGTCGATCGCGTTGCGTAACTTCCGCGTAATCTGCTTCCGTGACTGCGCGTTCCTGCGTACGGAATGCAGCAGGCGCGCGCTGCCGAACGTCCTCAATCGTTTCCGATTCAACGCCGCCTTGCGCAGGCAACGGATTGCGAACAAGCGAAATCGCCGTTAGTCCGGTCACGACATGCGCGAGCGACTCCGCACCGACATTTCCCGCGGCTCCATTTCCAACGCGATACGTCGCAGTGAATTGCGTACCCGATTCTGGGCGCTCGCCTAACAGGTCATCACCAAAACGCAGGTATGCGGCGCCGTCAGTGTCGATTTCAACAACAAATTCAGGAGAGTTCGCCGAACTGTTGAGCAAGTCGCGTTTGGGCAGCCAGGTTTCCGTGTCCGTGTTGAGCACACTCGAAAGCGAGACTGCAGGCATCGCAGTGTGGACGTCCCAAGTCATCGCCGATGCGGCGGACGCGGTCGGATCAATCGGAGCGGCAAAGGTCAGCGGGTCATCTTTGAGTACAGGCCGATAACGCGGAGGAACTGCAACCGGTTCCGTTTCCGTGCATGGATCACAATTCGTCGTCGGGCGGAAAATGGTCGGGTCCGGAACAACATCGGGAATCGGCGCGTTAGTTTCCGTTAGCCCGTGATCGCACAACACGATGTTGCCGCGCGCCACGCTAACGGTGTTGCCAAGGTATTGCTCGTCGTGTTCTTCATCTGTGCGCGACGAAATGCAAAGTGGAAAAACGAGCGCGTCTTCATCGCCCCATTCAATGTGAGTAAATTCGTTACCGTTTAGCGGGTCCGCGTCTAACACTGGTTGCTGCGTCAGCCGGACGGCTTGCCGGTGCCCCGGATCTGCGTCGCCCGGCTGGCCCGTACGAGGGCCGAGCACCTCTTCCAGGACGAGCACGTCGCCCTTTTGCAGATTGGGAAAATGCCCATCCAATTCCGCGCTCGTGGCGCCCTTCGGTAGACAGCAACGTTGATCCGTCCAAGTATAAAAGTTCATCTCGTTGTGTGCCTCGAACAGCATCGGCACCTCGTGCATCGTCTCGAAACCAGCGTGCGCCTGGCGCAAGATTCGTGGCTCATCCGGCAGAATCACAGGTTGCCCGGTGATTCGGGTGAAGATCCTTGTACCTGCTGGCAGCGGGCCTGTATCCGCGCTGACTTGCATGTGAACCCACGCGCGAGCGTTGCAGCCATCATGCATCGCGTAATCCACGAGCCGCGCATGCCGACGAACTGAAACGCGCCGCCTCGCGGTGCCGAGATAAGCTTCAGTGCCGATCGCGTCTTGCTGATAGCTCAGATAATCCCCCACGAACGCCAATGTTTCGACGAGAGCAATTCCCAGGTCGGCAGCGTTGCGTTCTGTCCATTGCGGGCTCAGCAGCGCGATGCGATCAAGCATCAAGCGGCGAAAACTGGCGTAGTCTTTCGCAAGATAATTAATGTCTGGTTCAATGCGCGGCGCGGGTGGACACACGCATTGCTTCCTGCAATCGAAATCGCTCGGGCACTCAACCTTGAACGAGAAATCTACTTCCGCTAAAACAGGATCGTACCCTGGCGGCGGTTGCGGATGTTGCGCGTCCTGCACAAGTCGGAGCGTGTAGATCGAAAAATCGCCGGGTTGATTTACTTCAACAGTCAGCACATCTGTTCCGGGGCCGGGTGTCACATTTGTCACGATCACGTCAGTGATGCGTTCGCCGCCTTCGATGCGGACATTATCTTTTGTCAGCGGGCCGCCAGTGAGAGCGTTGACGAAATGCAGTTCTAACAAACGCTGCCGCATTATTTTTTGTGGAGGCGGCAGTTCGCGGTCAAGTACTTCCAGGAAATCGATGCCGTTTAACCCCGACGGATTTTTTGCGGGATCAGCCAGCGCTGCTCGACGCAGTTCATCGCAGCAGAAGTAAATCACGGGCCACCTCCCTGGGTGAAGACCGCAGTCTGCTGCGTTTGCGTGCGCCGCACGACATAGGAGATCGTCACGCGCAACGTGGAATCCACGCTCTCAACCTGAACGGAGTCCACGACGATCAAATCGCCGAGCCATTGTTGCAAAGAACCTTGCACGAGGAATTGCGTGGCGGCGGCGAGCTCGGGACTGTTTGGAGCGAATACGAGTTGATTCAATCCGCATCCGAACGTGGGTCGATTCACGCGTTCGCCTGGAGAGGTGAACAACACCTGCTCGATCAAATCTCGAATGTGATCGTCCGATGTCGTGTCCGAAGTACGGCCGCGATTGTCGAAGCTGAATGGATAGTCCACGTAGCTCATGTGGCGGTAACTCGTGTTTGTGTTGTGACGATCACCAGACCTTGTCCGGTCGGCGCGCAAACAGCCTGGCTGCTCTGAATAATCACGGGCGAACCGCTCGCAAAGACTCGTGTCGCGCCACTCGTCCATTGGGCTGTCACACACGGAGGCGACGACGTGCCCGTAAGACCGCAGTTTGTCACGTCGTAGGGCGTTGACATTGTGACGACGTGCTGACCGCTGACAAGAACACGCGGCGAAAGCACCAGAGGCTGTGCCAGGCCGGCGTGCATGCAATTAACCGTCGCACCAAAATGGACGACTAAACCAGGCATGGTTGCCGATCTTTGCGCGATTCGAAATTAAAGATTCGCATGTTCAAATAATCGTTAGGGCGCCGCCATTGATATCCACGCTGTTGCCTTGCAGGTTGATCATAGCGCCCTGGCCGTTAGAGATCGTGATTCCGACGTCGTTCAACGCGATAAAAGCACCGCTCTGGGCTTTGATAACAATCCCGCCGGTCGGTCCGGGCACGTCGCTGATCGTGACGCCGTTCTGCGCGGGGGTCTGAAATGTGATCCCGGGCACACCGGGTGGAACGGTTTTCGCCATCGAAGGCACTTCTGTCGCACTACCGTAAAAGCAGCCTGTCCAAATCGGATAATCCGAGTCGCCCTGTTCAAACTCAATCCACACACCCGATCCAATGACTGGCACGGTGAACATCCCCCCTTGCATCCCTCCGACCGACAAACACGGCATCGCCCAGCTCGATGGAAGATCGCCGAGCACATCCGGCACGAACGCCTGGATGCGCCCCATCTGCATTGGATCGATGTTGTTAATGACCGTGCCGCGGTATTTGCCGAAGTACAATTTGCCGCACGTTGCGATATCGCGTTGTTCAGTCGTGTCATTCATACGGGTAAGTTCGGAAGCGTTGAGATGAGGCCGTTGCGGCTGAGGACGAAGTCCTGCTTGAATTCGCCGCGTTTGATTTTGCTGGTGACGGTTCTGACGTAGTAGAGGCCGTCGAACGCGACGCCGACGCCGCGCAATCCAACAAGACGACGCGCTTTGAGTACTTCGCCGTAACGCAGTACGTCCAGCGAACCCGTGGCGATCACCGATTCGGACGATCGAGCGGCTTTCGTTAGGCCAATCATGGCCGCGCGGATCGGCGTATACTTTGCGGAGTTGTCTATCCGGACAAGATTCAACGGCAGAGGAGCTGGGACTAGGCCGAGAGGCGGATTGAGCGGTGTGATGTCGGGAATCGGAATCGGGATTGTGGTTTTCGTAAACGGGATCTGCACCCGAACAATCGGCAGAACGCGCCCCTGAGAATCAAAACCACACGTGACATTTTCGATGTTCGTCTCAAAATCCATGTTGATGCTGAGCGCCTTTTGCGGCTTGCTCACTTTGATCTCGGGTCCCCAGTAAGCCACGTTCACGAATGGTTTCGGTCCAGGTTCGACATAAAAGACATATCCGACTTCGTTAGCCAGCGCTCGGATGTAACAAAGATCTTTTCCTTTCTGAACCGGAATCCGATCGGTCGGGATCGGAACGTCAATCAGAACGCTCGGCATGACGAGAGGAACGATTCCAAGCGCGGCGTACTTCGCCAGAATCAGCAATACGCGCCCTTCGGGCGCCATGCCGGGAAACGGGGTGCCGGAAAAATCGACGTAATCCATCACCCGGCTCAGGTCTTCGCCGGTCACGGTGAGAATTGAATAAGACGCGTCAGGGCCAGGGCTGACCTCGTGATTAGTCATAACGCCATCCATCAGCACTTCCGCACGGCCATTGACAGTGACGACAATGATAACCCTAACGAGTGGAATCGGCAGTCCGCTCGAAAGAAGAAAAACAGTTTGTAACAGGGAGCGATTGCTGAGCGTGAACTGGAGTTGGAAACCGCTGCCTGTATCGCTGTTGGTCGTCACAATCACGGAGGTTAGCGCATCGAGCATCTCCTGTGAGACCGGCACAGGGACGATAGGCCCGATCATCAACGTAAGGTTGATTGGGTTGTTAGGCATTTGGAGTCCCTGGTATTCCTTCGGGCAGAGTGATCCGCAACGTGCGCCCAACGATTTCTGTCAATTCCTCCGGCCGCATCGCTGCATTGGCATCGCAGATTTGCCAGAATAGTTCTGGATCGCCGACGAACTTGGCAGCGAGATTATCAAGCCTGTCGCCTTGAACGACCGTGTATTCCTGAAGCAATGCGAAGCGTTCCGGCGGCGGAACAAAGCGACGGCGCACATACACGATCGTTCTTCCGTCCACCGTGTTCAGCGTGCCCGTATCAATGCCGGCATAACGACTGTTAGGCGGAAACAGACTTGGCTTCGCCGGTCCCTGTAGCAGCGCTTGCAACACATCGCTGGGTTTCGGCGTGCCTTGCGACAGGTTTTGCAATGGATCGCTCATGGAATGCCTCCGATCCCAAGCGCGCTTAACGCGCCGCCCGGGTTTTGCGCTGCGAGTTTTTCTTTTTGCTGTTGATACGCCATGAACAGGCTGCCGCCTTTCACGTTGAATCCGAGGTCGTCCACATTCAGCACGCGCATGCCGAGACTGACCTTGGCGCGAATCGGGTTCAGATTCGGATCAAACGCTTCCTCGGTGATGCTAAAATCCGTCAAGCGCACCGGGACGATCCGGTTCTTGCTCCAAATAAACAGCGACAAGGGCGCGATGACGGGAGTGATTTCCAACGTACCCGATTGCGCTCGTCTGTTGTTCGCCTGCAATCGAGCACTCGACGGATAGACAATGATTTCGAGCGAAGCGAGCAACGGATGAATTCCAACCTGCGTCGCCTGCGCGTCGGCCGTTTCCAGCTGATCGGTCGCGTCAATTTCCGCATCGAGCTTGATGGTTTCAATCGGCGGTCCCGTCAGCCGCAACGCTTCCGATCGATCGCCTCCTTCCTTCACGCCTTGTGGCGCCAACGTGCGCGTAAGCGTGTCTGGGTTGTATTTCAGCACGATGATTTTCTGCACCGCCCCCGAATCCGGATCGACCAACACGATCCCGCCTTTGATCAGCCGTGGAGAATTTGGAAATCCGCTCATGATGCTTATCTAAGTTTCGTCAATTCACGTTCCATCGCCGCCATTCGCCTGCCCAATCAGATTTGTCGCCTGGACGCACCTTTGCGCCGCTTTTCTTTTCGATGATCAATTGCTTGATCCTGCCCTTCGAGCGGTCGAAAAGATCGCGCATCATGGCGATCTTCTCTTGTTTGGTTCCTGCATCGGGAATGTCGCCAGCAGCAACGAGCTGCTTATGTCGCTTTAGGAGCCAATCCTCGAACTGTCCCTGGACTTTCTTGTCCTTTTTCGCCAGCTCATCGACTTTGGCGGACGAAGCGATCGTATTGTTGTTCCATTCAAACGACATCTCCTCTGTGTGCAGCGCCTCGTCGGGACTGCGAAACTCAGACTGGAACATAGTCGAGATTGCCGCCTCGGACGTTGTTGAACCGCCGACATAGCAGCCCCAAAACTCCACCGAAGCGTCGCTTTCCATTGCGCCCTGAGCGATCGTCTGCAGGTTTTTGTCCTGCGCGATCTTCTCGAGCTCAGCAGGATTAACGAACTCCCGCTTCTCCTTGCCCGGCAGCTTCATTTTGATGCCGCCGATGGTGCTGCCATG
>Ga0126377_10003190_pt1 | contig 11538 bp, 4 predicted proteins | sample PanSoiMetPlot_22_FD_92647 | JGI IMG/M metagenome (GOLD analysis project Ga0126377, IMG submission 92647) | Tropical forest soil microbial communities from Panama - MetaG Plot_22 | ecosystem: Environmental > Terrestrial > Soil > Tropical forest > Bulk soil | place: Panama | collected 2016-02-17
GGTTTTTCGTTCGGCGGGCCGATCAAGAGGGACAAGTTATTCTTTTTTGGAACATTTCAGGGTTCACCGTTCCGGACCAACAGCGGTACGGCTACGGCCATCGTCCCGACACAGGCAGGCATCGATCAACTCCGTTTGCTCTTCCCGGTCGGGACGAGCGCGAACCTGGATCGATATTTGAGTATCGTCGGCAATTTACGGGGAGCGACGGACACAATACAAACGAAGATGGTAGCGCTCGGCGGCGGTCGCCCGGACATTCAATTCGGCCCGGCTACCAACAACAGCGTTTCACAACCGTTTAATGACTACCAGTGGCTGTCGCGTGTTGATTGGACCCCCTCACTAAAGGATGCCTTTTCTTTCCGCTATATCTTCGACGACAGCAAGCTGGTCAATCAAATCCCATCGGCATTTGACGGCTTCGGCATCGATGTCCCGGGTCGCTCACAGAATTTCAATTTGAGCCACACACGCACTATCTCACCGACATGGACGAATGAATTCCGCTTCGCCTATGGGCGTTTTGGCGTGAGTTTCCAGCCTTCCAATCCGGATGTTGCGCTCAACGGTCCGGTCTTTTCCATCCCCGAAGCGCAAATCGATGATGTTGGATTTGATCCGGGCTTCCCACAGGGACGGATCCTGAATAACTACCAGTTTCAAGACACGATCAGCTATGCGCGCGGTGCCCATACGATTCGCGCCGGTGTCGATCTGGTGAGGCAGTTAACCAAGGAGCTCGTGCCCTTCAATGATCGCGGGACATTGACGTTTACTTCGGACGACATCTTCCCGGCATTCGGCAATTTCGTAGATGGATTCTCCGGCAGAAATGGGCCATTTGCCGACAAGGTATTCGGCAGCCAGGTGGTCTATCCGAATCGCTTTCAGCAGGCTTATTTCATCAACGATTCCTGGCGGATGCGTCCCAATCTGGCATTGAATCTCGGGCTCCGTTACGAGAACTACGGCACACCTGAAAATGCTTTGCCCTTCCCGGCATTCGCAGGCTTCGATGTACCGGTCGATACGCGCGTCGAGCAGAAGGGAGACAACAACAATTTCGCCCCACGTTTCAGTTTCGCCTACACACCCCGTTGGGGCGGAAAATACTTCGGTCAGGATAAGACAGTGATCCGCGGAGGTTATCAGCTGAGCTATGATGTTTTCTTCGACAACATCCTGCTGAACTCCGGGGCCTCCTTGCCCAATGTGTTACGCACCACAATTTTTGGAATAAACGGTGATAACCCGGTTCGCGGATTCTCCAATGCCGGCCTCAACTCCTTGCCCGCTACAGGCACGCTGGATCCGACCGCGCGCCTTGACAGCATAGATCCAAACCTGGTCAATCCGCTGACGCATGTCTGGAATCTGGGTGTGCAACGCGAGTTACCGGGAAACACGATTGTCGATGTCGCCTATGTCGGATCGCGTGGCTCCCGTCTGTTCATCAACCAGGAGTTCAATTTCGGTATTAACGGCGAGCAGCCTATCCCTTCGCGCGGACTTGTCGTACTGCGAACAAACGCCGGTGATTCTATCTATCACTCGCTCCAGACGCGCGTCGAGCGCGGATTGAGCCAGGGGCTGCTTTTCCGCCTTGCCTACACATACTCGAAGGCCATTGACAACGTCAACAGCGAGGTCTTCGTAAATACGGGCGGCAGCAGTCGGCCTTCCGACCCGTTCAATCTGCGGACTGATCGGAGCGTTGCGAGTTTTGATATTCCTCATCGCTTCGTCAGTTCATTCATCTGGGAGTTGCCTGGCCCGAAGTCGGGATGGGTCTCGCAGGCACTCGGGGGATGGTCGCTGACCGGCATCTATACTCTGCAATCGGGCACGGTCGAATCTCCCTTTGTCGGCGGGATCGATCTAAACGGCGATTTGAACCCCTTTAACGATCGTCCTTCGATCAACAACCTCAATGCGCCACCGAATTCAGTGGCGATTGCCGATAATCTTGGATTCTGTAGCCGGCAGTCACCGACCGGATATTGCGATGCGAATCTCAATCCAATCGCATTGTCGGATGCGCGATACGTGGTAGATCGTGCAATCCGGACCAATCTCGCCGGGCGCAATATACTGCGGGCGGATTGGACCAACCGTGCGGATGCAAGCCTCGCAAAATCAATCCGCATGCCGTTCGAGGGGCATAAACTGGAAATGCGCTTCGAGTTCTTCAACCTCTTCAATCACGCAAACTACACATGGGCGAGATTAAATTCAAGCGACCCAAGTAACGGCGACGTGTTGAATGCCAACTTCAACAACGTCGGTCTCAATGATGGCGGGATTCCCATCCCGGCCGGTACCGGGCTGCGCGCCGGACGTGCCGGAAGGATCCAGCTTCGGTATTCGTTTTAAGTAACGAAGCAAATTCAATACAAAGGATCGAAGGGTCAAAGGTTCCAGTCATCGAACCTTTGATCCTTTGACCCTTTGTATTGAAAAATTTACATCACTCCGCCCGCAGGATGCTGAGCGGTTTTTTCATCATCACATCCCAACTCGAGAGCACACCCACGACAACCACCAGCAGAAGCGTCGCCGCTACACCCATGAGGTTGACAGCCGGCATCGGATGCCAGGGAATCCTCATACTATATTTGCTGATCATCCATGTGAGAGCGATCGCAGCGGCCGAGCCGGTCACGCCGGCGAGCAGCCCGAGCACGCCGTATTCGATCAGGGTGATATAAACGATCAACTTTTTCTCCGCACCCAGCGTCTTGAGGATCGCCGATTCATAAAGACGGTGGAACTTGGTCATGGCCACGGAACCGGTCAGGATCAGCACACCGCAGATGAAGACGAAACCGCCGAGGAAGTTCACCGCGAGTGACGCATCATTGATTCTCCCCTGGACAAATGTGACTTGATCATAAAAATCGATCAGCGAGACGTTCGGAAATTGCTCGACAAATTCGCGCTGCAGCTGTGCGCGCCGCTCGCCCGGCGGCGGCCCCTTCGCCATGCCGATGAACATTTGCGGCGCATCCTCGAGTGTGCCTGGTCGGAAGATCATATCAAATCGACCGTAGCCGGCGGCGATCGAGAAGCGCTGTTGATTGGTGCGGATGCTGGTAACTTTAGCCTCCAGTCTCCGCCCCGAGATGTCAATTATCAAGACGTCACCGATGGCAAGCTTGTAATTTCGGCTGAACCATTCCCGCACCGAAACTTCCGGTTCGGCGCTTGGAGCCGGGTCCCAGAATTTACCGGCGGTGGTCGATTCGTCACCCATCAGGTCAGGGTGGTAAGTAATCCAATGCTCACGTCCGAACAGATCTTTATCAATGGTCTGCGAATTTCCGGGGGCACGTTTAATATCGATCAGGCGAACCCGCACGATGGGATGGAGTTGTGGTGGTCTGCCCGAAAGGCGCGCGATGGTCTCCTCCACCCCTGCGCGCTGGTCTTTTTGAACGTTGAAGAAAAACATATCGAATGAGGAGAGATTGAGATCAACATCCAGTTCCCGAATCATATTTGTTTGTTGCATGCGCATCGCAGTAACAAACAACGTGCCGAGTCCTACCGCCATGAGGATCATCCTCGTTTGATTCCCAGGACGGTAGAGGCTGCCCACACCCTGCCGCAACGCAAAGGATGGGAGCCGGCGCAGGCGCCGCAGTAAATACATGAGGGCCGTCCCCATGAGACTTAGCGCCAGGGCTGTCGCGGCCATCGTCCCGACAAAGATTCCCCCGATTCTCAGTGAATTCGCCAGATAGCTCGTCAGTCCAAAGAGCACCAGGACGATCAACAGAACCGCTCCCAGGCCGAGCCAGTTAATCCGCCGCCGGATGGCCACTATATCTTGCCGCATGACGAGCAACGGTTTAACCCGCCGGATTTCGAGCAACGGCGGGAGCGCGAAAAGCAAGGTAATGAGCACACCGATGCCCAGCCCCTGGAACATCGCCGGCCATGTCAGGCCGGATTCAAATTGAAAGGGGAGAGAGCCGGCGAAAGCCCTGGGAATGATCATTGTCAGCACGCCGGCAAACAGCAGTCCGAGTAAACTGCCGATCAGGCAGAGCGTGAGCGCTTGCGCCAGATATGCGCCCAGCACATGCCGGTTGTCGCCGCCCAGGCATTTGAGGATGGCAATGGTCTTCATTTTCTGCTGGACGAAAACGCGCGTCACGCTGGAAATACCGATCCCACCCAGGACTAAAATCACCAGTCCGGCAAAGGTTAATTGAGCCTCCACACGTTCGAGGATCATGTTCGCGAAGTTCTGCATGCCGCGGAATGAACCCAGCCAGTCATAACGCGGCGGTTTGAGTTCGTTCGCCAGCTGTTCAAACAGCGCTTGATCCTTTCCCTCATGAGTCTTGAACAACTGGACATACCAGACCTGGCTGCCGAACCCGGTCAAGCCCGCCTCGGCCGCATCCGCATAATCCACGATCACGCGCGGGAGAGGCCGGAGATTGATTCCGTATCCCAGCATATTCGCCATGACACCCCGGATAGTGAAGCTGAGCCGCCCTAGTTTGACCTCGTCACCGAGCTTGAGATTGAGTTGCGACTGTAAACCTGCCGGCACGAGTATGCCGCGCCCCTGCAATAACGAATGCGAATAGCGCAGGCCATCCGTCAGTTGCAGCTCACCGTAGAGCGGAAATTGCTCCTGCACCCCCTGAAGGATAACCATGACGGGCCTCGACGCTGGATCGCCGGCGGATCGCATCATCGTTTGTGTTCCCATCACCTCCGTGTGACCGGCAACGAGAGGCGAAGTAAAATACCGTTCAAGCACTGCCATGGTCTCAGGCTTCCACGAGCGGTTGACGCCGATCTGCACGTCAGCCGAATACATGACGCGCGCCTCGCGCCCGATCGCCGCCTTCATTCGCTGAACGAGCGAGCGCAGAGTGACGATCGAGCCGACTCCCATCGCAATACACAAAAAGAAGAGCAGTAACCGCTGCCATGACGCCCGCATCTCGCGCCAGGCCATGTTGAGGATAAAGTTCATGGAACCTCTGCTGATTGTGTAATTAAGATTTTTAGCTCTAAATAAAAAATGAAGAATTAAAGATGAAAATGCTCTCGCACTCTTTTGTTCTCGCTCTCCCACTCTCGATCTTCCACGATGCGACCTTCATGAAGTGAAATCATGCGGTCAGCCTGTTCGGCCAGCGATTGCTCGTGCGTAACGAGGAGCAGCGTCGTACCACGCTCACGGTTTAACTTGACGAGCAGTTCAAAGACATGCGCTCCGTTCCTGGAATCCAGATTTCCTGTCGGCTCATCGGCGAGCAGGATCGCCGGATCGTTCGAGAATGCGCGCGCGATCGCCACACGCTGCTGCTCGCCACCGGAAAGTTGCGATGGATAATGATGTCCACGGTCGTGCAAACCGATCTCATCCAGCAACCTCTGCGCTCGTGCCCGCCCCTCGCGCAGTCCCCGAATTTCCATCGGCACCAGAATGTTCTCATATGCGGTGAGTGAAGGGATCAGGTGGAAAGACTGAAAGATGAACCCGACCTTTGCGCCACGCAGCCGCGCAAGCTTATCCTCGCTCAGCCGATTGATCGACTCCCCGTCGAGGAAAATTTCCCCGGTTGTCGGAGCATCGAGACCGGCAACCAGCGAAAGCAGCGTGGATTTACCGCTTCCTGAAGGACCAACAACAGCAACAAACTGGCCCCCGGGGATCGACAGATCGACCGCATGCAGGATCGTCAGGTTCTCAGAACCGCTTGTGACAGTTTTAGAAACGTTGGTAAGGGTGATCATACCAACAGAACCGTTAGACAATTACCGTGCCAGTCCAGCCGTTAAGCTAAATGTAATCATTACATACTTTGAGTAAAAGGGGTTTGAATAATTGATGCTTCAGGTGTGCGTTTCCGGGATTTTGCGTTCCCATAATCGGAAGAGGGATTACGAAATAAACGAAAATAACGAAATAAACGAAAATTTTAAAATACTTTCGTTTATTTCGTTATTTTCGTCTTTTTCGTAATCTTCTTTTATTTTTCGACTTCTCCCGAATCTCCGGTCCGATGTTCGGAAATCTGAAAACGCAGAAATTCGTGGATAGCAGAGATGGCCTTCTGATCAGAGGTGATAATGCGTATTCGACCGCCGCTGATAATCTCTTCAAACTGATATTTGATCAGCGCGTTCTGCTCTTTTATCAGCGGTAAACCGGGCGGTGCCGTTGCGTGGATAAGTGTTGGAGCGGTGAAATCACCCGCGGTGAATTTTTGTTCAATCTCTTTGAGATGTGCTCTGATTTGTTCGCGGCTCGTGGCGTCATTCGGGTCCCTGACTACGATTTCGATGGAACCACCATCGGGCTTCAAGCGGAAGCGATGCACGGTCCTTTCCTGGCTGAATCCCATGACCTTGAAACCACGCTCGTTGACAGCTTCGAGATGCGCCTGGTGGCTCGCGTGGTCGCTCATCTGTCCACCGGTCATCTGTCCCACCTTCCGGACACCACCTGCCAGATTAGGAGGTTGACGCATGAGCTGTCTAACATAAAGTGTCATATACCATCGGTCCCGCCACGAAACTCCAGGGCTGAAGGAAGGCATCCCGCTCTTTTTTATTCCGTATGTGATCACCCAGAAAATCTCGCCATCGGTGATTCCACGCATAGCTTTGGCGGTCAGGTCTGTCGGTTTCTTTCCCATCATCGCTGCCATCCCGGTCACGGACCTTCCATCTTCACCGTGGCATGAGGCGCAATGTTGGTTGTAGAGGGTTTGACCGGCGGCAATCGTCTTTTCATTAACTTTCGAGGGGTTTTTCAATTTCCTGGCAGAAGCCGGCGCATTGCGGTTCTTGTGGCCTTCATGGGCGGAGACGATATTGATTATCCAGAGACTTGCCACAATCCCGGTGCCGAGCATTGCAATTCTGAGCTGCTTCTGTTTCATTATCAATTACCTCATTTTTTCATTTTAGAAAGATATGCAGTCGAGGGATTATAAGAGAGATTACGGAACAAACATATAATCATGCAAAATATTAATCTATGTCTATCCCGTTTGTAGAGTTTTTTACCTTGTACCTTAATCTTTCACCCAATCTTTCTCCCCCCCCACTTTGAATTAATTCAATTCACGTTGTATAAATAGAGAATATCCCCTCATTATTAATTATCGATATTAATTATCGATATTCAGGTTGTATCAAATAGAAGTCTATGTCTATAACAGAAATTGGTAGAAGACGACTCAGGCAGATTTTTCAGTACCTTGAAGCCTTCAACCAGCAGCGCAATCCTGTTATCCGCCAGGTAGAAGAACAGGAGTGGGCATTGCGGTTGAACAACCTTCCAGTCCACCCGACAATCACCCGAACACGAGAGCCCGGCGAATCATTCGTGATTAAAATAGGCCGTGCGATTCTCTCACCCGCCCCGCCACCGCCCTACTTGATCAGAGATTGGGTGCGGCCCGGTTGGGATGACCCATTCAAAGAAGAGAAAATAGTCGAAAATAAAACCGAAAAAGAGAACAAAATCAGGTTCGAAGCTTCGCCCTCGCGCGTCAAAGCCTACCAGGAGTGGGCCGCAGAACGCCAGATGTGGGCCGCAACGGAACGTCCGGCGAGAGAAGCTTACCAGGTCTTCGAGAGTGTCTACGCACTTTATAACCGGATCGAGCGCGAGGCCGGGCGAATCGAACTGGTTCTCGGTGAGGGCATTCTCAACTGGCGGCTGCCGCAGTTGGAAATCAATCACCCGATCCTCCTCCAGCGCATTCAGCTGACCTTCGATCCGAAGACGCCCGAATTTATCTTTCAATTAACACAGCAGCCTGTCGAATTCTATACCGCTCTTCTGCGAGAGAATCCGGTCGTCGAACCCAAGCTGATCGCCCAGGTATGCGAGGAGTGCGAAAAAGCCAATTTCGACCTGCTCAACCCTTCGACTACTTCAGAGTTCCTGCGAGGTCTCGTCACTCGATTGGCGTCAGCGTGACACTTCATCCCACAAGGCGGGATGGACGGGGTTTCGGATGTGCCGCGAATCGCGCTCGACCCGGTGATCCTCGCGCGCCAGCGAACTCTCGGTTACGCGCGCTCGATTGAATCCATCCTGGAAGAAATCCCCCACCTCGAGGTGGAGGAGATTCCTTCATCGCTGCTCAATATAACGGGCGTCTGGTCGCCGGAAAATTCGCTGGTTGAGAACGGCGAGGTGAAGCTCGACGGGGGGGGCAATGAAGATGAAGAGATTCTATTCAATAAGCCGGCAAACCCGGAGCAACTGCTGATCGCCAAGCGGTTGGAGCGTTTCGGTTCAGTCCTCGTCCAGGGACCTCCGGGCACGGGCAAAACTCATACGATCGCCAATCTGATCGGCCATCTTCTGGCTGAAGGCAAATCGGTCCTCGTCACCAGCCACACGACGAAAGCGCTCCGTGTCCTGCGCGAGAAAGTCGACCCGCGTATTCAATCGCTCTGCGTGAGCGTTCTCGATAATGACACCGACAGCCAGGCGGAGATGTCGGCTGCGATCGGCGATATCGCCGAGCGTCTCAACGACGACCTCACCGAGCTTGAGCGCAGGGGCGGTGAGTTGAAGGCCACGCGCGCTGAAATTATTGCCGGATTGAAAAAATTAAGGACACGCCTTTATGAGGCGCGTGCCTCAGAATATTGCAATCTCGATGTCGAAGCTAAACTCTACCAACCATCGCAGGCTGGGAGGCTGGTCAAGGAGGGGAGAGGCGTCGACGACTGGATTCCCGGACTGGTCATCCCGGGCGCCAGTATGCCGCTGGATGAGCGGGAAATTCCAGAGTTATATCAGACCAATCGCACGATCCCGCAAGATGACGAGAAATATCTGGCTTCGACCATGCCTGATCCGGAACTCCTTGTTCCACCTCATGAATTCGAGGCATTGATCGGTGATCTCGATTCTCTTGGTAGTGAGGCGGAGAATGATCGAAAAGACCTCTGGAAGAATGTCGCCTCTGTGACCTCGGATGATCTGAGCATGCTCCTGGCCAGGTTAAAGGAAGCAGTCGAGCCGATAAATCAAGGAGTCAATGATCCATTCAAAATTGCCCTGATCAACGACGGCCGCCGCGGTGACGGCTACCGGGCGCCGTGGGAAGATCTGATCGGGAGAATCGGTGAAGTCGTCAAAGCCGCAGGGGAATCACTCTCGCTCATCCTGGCACAGGGACCGCAGCCGGCTTCGGAGATTCCGCTCGAGCAACAGGCCGTTGTCCTGGAAGAGATCATCGAACATCTGGAAGCGGGCGGAAACCTCGGGAAATTGAATCTCATGCTCCGCTCCGAATGGAAGGCGGTGATCGATCAATCGAGAGTTGATGGAAAACGTCCGTCCAAACCGGCCCACTTCAAAGCGCTTCTCGCCGCGGCACGCCTCGAGAGTTTAAGGGCGAACCTGGTCAGCCGCTGGGATCGCCAGCTTGGACCGCTCGGCGTTCCATCCGCGAAGAACTTCGGGAGCCGCCCGGAAGAGGCCTGCTCCCAATTCGTCGATCAGATCAACTATCTGCTTGGCTGGCAAAACGATGTCTGGGAGTCCGGGGAGAGAGCGCTCGCCGATCTGGGCTTCAAGTTGAAACCATTTCTCCTGGAAGTCCCGCTCAACCTGCAACCGAACGGCGATCTCTTTCGACTCGCGGACGCGGTTGGGAATTACCTGCCCCCGATCTTCGAAGCGCGCATCGACAAACTGCGGCGGGATGAATTGCAACGCCGCTTAAAAGATTACCGTACACAGGTCAGGGAGCTTCCGGTCAGCGGTCATTCGATAGAATTGCTCGGCGAACTGAGGCGTGCCGTCGAATCGGCTGACCTCAATGCCTACACGCAGGCCTACACACGGATCGTGAACCTGCACTCCCTCCGGCAAATTTACCTGCGCAGGCAGGAGCTGCTCGAACGGCTCGATCGAGCCGCGCCCGGCTGGGCAGCAGCGATCAGGCTGCGGAACGATGCGCATCGCAGCGAGATCATACCAGGTGATCCAACCAAAGCCTGGCTCTGGCGCCAACTGGATGACAGTCTCGATGCGATCGCCGCGGAGTCGTTTACCGCAATCCAATCGGAGATCGAGCGGAGTGTCGATTACCTGCACCGTGTGACCACGGAACTGATCGAGACATCATCCTGGGCACATCAAATCCGCAGGACGGAATTACCACAGAAACAATCACTCAACGGCTGGGTGCAAACCATGCGGAAGATCGGCAGGGGAACCGGAAAACGAGTTCCGCAATTACTCAATCAGGCACGCAGTCTGATGGATGAGTGCCGTTCCGCCGTTCCGGTCTGGATTATGCCGCTCGCCCGAGTCGTTGAAAATTTCAAGCCGCAACGGGGTCTCTTCGACGTCGTCATCATCGACGAGGCCAGCCAGTGCGACATCATGGGGCTCATTGCCCTCTACCTTGGTAAGAAGGTAATCGTCGTCGGCGATCACGAACAGGTCAGTCCGGACGCCGTCGGCAATACAGCCGAGTCCGCTCAGAACCTGATCAACATTTATCTGCGGGAAATACCGAATGCCGAGTTGTACGACGGCAAGCTCTCGATTTACGATCTGGCTGCCCAGTCCTTCGGTGGGACTGTTTGCCTTCGTGAGCATTTCCGTTGTGTCCCCGAAATCATCGGATTCAGCAACGAGCTTTCCTACGAGGGCAAGATCAAGCCGTTGCGCGATTCAACGCACAACCCGCTCTCTCCCGCAATCATTGCGCATCATGTCAAAAACGGTCATTCAAACTCGAAAGTCAACGAGGCGGAGGCGGAGACCATCGCCTCTCTGATCGTCTCGGCCATCGAGCAACCGGAGTATAAAGATCAGACTTTCGGAGTGATCTCACTCGTCGGTGAGGATCAGGCGGCGACGATCGAACGCATTCTTCGATCGAAACTTGATCCGGCGGAATTCGCCGCGCGGAAGATCACCTGCGGCAATGCCGCGCAATTCCAGGGTGACGAGCGGCAGGTCATGTTCCTCTCCGTGATCGACGGAGCCGGGGAGGGTCAGCTGCGCATTCGCCAGGAAGACTTATTTAAAAAGCGCTTCAATGTCGCCGCCAGCCGCGCCCAAAACCAGCTCTGGATCGTTCACTCTCTGGTCCCCACGGTCGACCTGCAGAGCAACGATCTGCGCCGGAAGCTGATCGAATACGCACAGTACCCCAAGACGCCAACAGCATCCAGCGCTGGCGGCCTTGGCAAATCGATGCGCGCTGAATCCGAATTGGAGCGTTTGGTGATGAAGGAATTGAGCGCCGCCGGTTATTATGTCACCCCACACTGGAGGGTCGGCATATATCGCATTGACATGGTGGTCAGCGGCGGAGGACGGCGCGTGGCGATTGAATGTGACGGGGACAGGCATTATCCGGCGGAACAAATTCCGGAGGATATGGAAAGACAGGCTGTTCTCGAACGACTCGGTTGGAAATTCCTGCGCATTCGAGGAAGCCGGTTCTTCCGCGACCCCGACGGCGTAATGAAGGAAGTCATCGCAACCCTCGAATCCTGTGGAGTCACACCACA
>Ga0126377_10003191_pt1 | contig 11538 bp, 7 predicted proteins | sample PanSoiMetPlot_22_FD_92647 | JGI IMG/M metagenome (GOLD analysis project Ga0126377, IMG submission 92647) | Tropical forest soil microbial communities from Panama - MetaG Plot_22 | ecosystem: Environmental > Terrestrial > Soil > Tropical forest > Bulk soil | place: Panama | collected 2016-02-17
GCAGCTGGGGGTCTGCGGCAATCCGTTTCTTTAACTCTTCCTCCTGGCGCCTGTGTTGTTCAACTGTAGCTTTCTCTTTAGCTTCCTTCTCCTGCTGGGAAGGCTCTTGCGCCTGATTTTGGGCCGTTGAGTCGACTTCAAACCGCATCGCAAATGCAGCCGCGGCCACACACGGAATTACCAGCAACAGGGAAACCACTGTCAGCAAAATCTTCTTCCAACGCGCATTAAATTTTGGCTTTCGCAACAATGACATTATTCGGACCTCCAGTATGTCGGCATCAGCGATGCCTACGGTTGTGGTAACGGAGAGACGACGCAAGGCCGGCGTATCGCTTGCGAGCCGGACCAAGGAGCGGGCGTACGTTTCCCTGTCGAGCACTCTTTCAGCAACTAGCTCGTCACAACAGAGTTCCCGAGTTTGTTTGATCCGGCGGCGCAAGACAGCAGCCGCTGGATGAAAACACAGGGGCAGGTAGATCAACTCGTACAGGAAATTGAGAAAGTAGTCGCGGCGCGCAACGTGGATGAACTCATGACCAATGGCAGACATAAGCAAGTCGCGGTTGCCCTCGCGCAGCAAGTCGTCGGGCAGGATGATCAGCGGCTTGATCAACCCGACAGTAATTGGCACGGAAACCGACGAAGAAGAATGAACTTCGACCCGGCGCGAGCCTATCGCTTCTTCGCACCGGGCTATCACCGCGGCAATTTGCCGGCTGGGTTCGAGGGGTTGAGCGGTGCGTCTAATTACTCGCGTAGTGTGAATTGCCTGGGCCAACTTAAAAGCGCGATACAAAACAAATGCGCCATACAGCAGGAGCAAAGCAGTAGCGAGATACAAATCGAGTTGTACTGCGGCAAAGCCTGGTCGTTGCCAGGCAAAGCCGGTTGTCGGGGTGGGAAGGGTTGTCGCAACAGCAACCGGATCTTCCAGGTTTGGCGTCCCTATTCGCTCTTTCACGGTCATCTCGCCAAGCGCCTCGACGAGGACATTGGAAGACGTAAGCGCAGGGACAAGAAATGAGAGCAGCAAGGCGGCCACCCAGAGCACGTGAGTGTAGCGGGCCACTTCAGTTTTCAAGAGGCGCGCCGCAACCAATGCCAATAGTGTGATGAGTGGAATCTGCCAGCAGGCATTCAAGAGAAAAGTCAACAGCACTTGGCTACTTATTCTCATCACTGTCCTCCCGGAACTCTTCGAGAAGTTTCTGCAGGCGCGCGAGCTTTGCGGGCGTCAGATGCTTGGTTTCCACCAGGCTCATTACGAGGCTCTCCGCAGAACCGCCAAACAACCGATCAACTACGTCTGTAATCTGTTTACTGACAACCTGCTTACGACTAACAGCTGGCTTATAAAAATAGGCGCGGTCCTTGAGGTTACGTTTGACCTTGCCCTTCTTGTGCAGGATATTGAGCATGGTCTGCACGGTCGTGTACGCCAATTCGCGATTCAGCTTTTGCTGTACGGTCTGGACATTGGCCGGTCCGGTTTCCCACAGAACATGCATAATCTCCAATTCGAGTGGGGTTAAATGCTCTGTCTTACTGCGCGCCATATGCTTCAGTGTCTCCTAATTGTTTAGGAGTATAGGGAGAGGCGCGCTAATCTGTCAACTAAATTTTTAGGAGATAGCACCGCGCTTTAGCCGGTGGTGGTTCAATTTCTACCTAACTTCAATGACTCCGCCTTCACTTGCGATACCACCGGGCTTTAGCCGGTGGTCCTTCAATTTCTACCTACAGTGAACGCATCACATACTTCTTTGACGGCATTCTGCTGACCGCTAATTTCGGACTACGTCGACCGCCTGAGAGAAGAACTGCATCCACAAACATGTACTCATCTTTCAACCATTGTTAACATTCAGCGTTGAGGCATGACCTAACAAATAAATGAAAAGACAAGTTCTCATACATGGTCTGATCTACGGTCTCTGCGGCGGTGTGCTCATTCTGGTGCTGAAACTCATCGAGTTTCGCTTTCTCGTCATTGAGCATTCGATTGAGATTTACGGCGGACTCGTGGCTGCGTTGTTTGCCGGTCTAGGTATTTGGCTGGGGCTCAAACTCACTAAGAAGGAAGAAGTGGTGGTCGTCAAAGAGGTGAAGGTCCCGGCCACTGATACTTTCTCGCTGAATCAAGATAAGGTGCGCGAACTGGGAGTTACTCCCCGGGAACTTGAAATCCTCGAGCTAATCGCCAAAGGCATGAGCAACCGGGAAATCGCCGACACCCTCTTCGTCAGTGAAAACACTGTGAAAACTCATTCCAGTCGACTTTTTGATAAGTTGAGTGCTAAGCGCCGGACCCAGGCGGTACAGATTGCCAAGGATCAAGGACTGATTCCGTAGCTCACCCGGGTAATCCAAAAGGATGATTTTTGCCTGGAAACAGCGAAATCACTCAAAAGTATGACGACAACTCGCGCCGTTTCTCCTAACTTTCGGCCGTTGCAGGCACAGCGGCTTGACCCGCGACACACTCGAGGGTGAACGAAATCAAAATTGCTGTACTGCACCGCTAACGCGAAAACAAATTCTGTTAAGGAGACTTAGTACGATGAAAAAGACGGTTTTAACTTTTGGTCTGATTTCTGGCGTGGTCTCGTCGCTGCTGATGTTGCTGACAGTTCCCTTCATCGACCGGATCGGCTTCGACAAAGGTGTCTTTGTCGGCTACACCGCGATCGTGTTGTCGTTTCTCCTCGTGTTTTTCGGGATCAAGTCTTATCGAGAAAATGTGGGTGGCGGTGAGATAACTTTCGGCCGCGCTTTTACCGTCGGCATCTTGATCACGCTAATCTCCTGCGTCTTCTATGTCCTAACGTGGGAGGTTGTCTATTTCAAGATAATGCCGGACTTTGGACAGAAATTTGCCACCTATGCAATTGAACAAATGAAGGCCTCAGGCGCAAGTCAACAGGCCATTGACGCCAAGGCACAAGAGATGGCTGCCTTTGTAAAGAGTTACAACAACCCGCTAATCAACATGGCCTACACGTTTATCGAACCGTTTCCTGTCGGCTTGATAGTCACCTTGATCTCAGCGGCGATATTGAGAAAAAGACGGCGCGAAGAGCTCCAGGCCGCGAATGCACAGCAGGCAGAGTCAGTAGCTAGTGGTCAGTAATCAAGGGTCAGCTGTCGATGGTGGTGGGTCAGGTGTCAGTCGTTGTGATTTCTCGGCGTTCTCTGCGTCTGTGTCCTCTGCGTCTAAAAGGGTTGTAGCCCAATTCAACACAGAGTACGTCGACACGCGGAGAACGCGGAGAAATCACAACGACTGACAACTGACCACTAACTACTGACTACACATCGACAGCTCTCCGCCTTCCGCTATTTGCGCGCGGAAACAATATGCGCCGCATAAGGTATCGCGTAGCCGGAGCCTTTGGCATACCGGGTTACGGACTCCGCAATCCGCTTCGAGATTCGCTCAAGTGCGGCCGGTGTTTGCTGGGCCAACAAGGCCGCAGTTCGCACCCCAGCATTCTTCTCCGCCTCGAAGACAAATGTTGGCGAAGGTACCAGCCACTCTGTAGTCATAGTCTCAAAGCTGGTTGAAGCTGGATCAAAACCGAGTCGCGCCAGAACGTTGCGGCACACCCGTTTTTGATTGAACCCGAAATAGTCGGGTCCCTTAGGCAGTTCGACGTCCAGGTTGGCATATTCTTTAAGCGCACTATCAACAATTCTTGCCCCAGGACTGACCGCAGGTGGAGCCCAAACGTTGAACCCCACGCGACCACCAGCGCACAAAACCCGATAACTTTCAGCCAGGGCCTTTTCCGGATCAGCGAGATGCAATAAACCGAAGTTGATCGTCACAATGTCAAACGTACCATCTGCGAAGGGGAGAGCATGCGCGTCACCTTCTTGAAACTCGATAGTAGGATTCTGTTTTCGCGCCAGCCGAATCATCTCGGCTGAAAAATCCAGGCCGATTGGTATCGCACCCGCGGCGCGCGCGGCATGGGCCACGTAACCTGGACCACAGGCCACGTCGAGCACGCGCACGCCATTTCTTATATTCACCGCACTCAGGAGTGCTGGAATAAATGCCTTAGTCAAGCGGCTCCACGTTTTTTCGTATTTGTGAGCGATGCGCTGCCAGCCCTGATGCTCGAAGTCGCGGAATTCAGTTGACATGGATAAACAGTGGTGGGGTTAACAAAGGAGACGAGGATAGTCGATCTTGGTCAGGCCAATTAGAAGTGTATTTCAGGTCATAAGCATTTCAAAACGGTGGGCTACTAGAACTCGATTACCACTCCGCCCGAAGGCAAGATGGGTAAGAGGCGATCGAGCTTGCCAAACACCTGCCCGTTCACAGCAAAACCATCGAATCCCGCGTATCTTACGTTGTTCTGATTGAAAAGGTTTATCACTTCGCCGGTCACAGTTAGCTTCCATCTCCTGAATAGAAACGCCTTACTCAAGCGCACATCGACGCGACTGTAGTCCGGAACGCGCGCCAGATTTCGTTCAGCTGAAAGAAGGTAGCCACTGCCTTCAGACTGGAAGAAGCCCGGAATTGGTTGGCCGCTTCCATAGCGCCACTCGCCACTGAGATTCCAGGTCTCGGTGAAGCGATAATTGCCGAAGACGTTTACGGTGTGGCGTTGATCGGTATCACTCACAAATTGCAAGCCGGTTTGGGAATCAGCTAGACGAGTTCGTGAGTAGGCATAGGAGACCCAACCAGCAAGCTTGTTGGCGCTCCGTCGCTGCAACGTCAACTCCACGCCGCGGGCGTGTCCGCGTAGACTGTTTTGGAACGGAAACTCGGCAAACGTCACTCGGCCTCCTTCGAGTCGTGGTTCGAAAAGACTAAAAAAAAGGCCCGCCTCCTCACGATCATAGACTTCCGCCAACACTCGCATTCGCCCGCCGAAGAGTCGCTCCACACTAGCGTTGTATTGCGTTGAGCGCTCGGCCTGCAGGTTCGGATTTCCCAGCCGGCCAAACATCAACTCCAGATCCGGAAATTGATAATACCGACCGGCCGCCAGTCGCACTTGCCAATTCTTGTCGATGGCCCAACCAAGCGCGCCGCGCGGAGAAAGGAAGGTCTGATTCGTCAACCCGCTGTGTTCGACGCGCGCGCCGCCTGTTAGAGAGAAACCGTGGCGTTCGTTAGTCCACGTGTCCTGGGCGTAGTAGGCCTGTTCGACTCCGTGTTGTTGAAATCGCAACGAAGCAAATACGTCCGCGAAGAAGAATGATTGGCTGAGACTATCGATGCCAATCCTTCTGACATACAGTCCCGCTTCAACCCGATGCTCACGTCGCAATTGGAAATTGATATCGCTACGCACGCCGTACTGCGTGCGATGGCCTTTATCAAGCACTGCTTCATCTCTGTTGAGGTTATTGAAAGTGGTTCTGAGACCAAAGGCTCGCGTTTGCCAGAACACCTGTGGATTGGGCGTGTAACTCCAGTGTCCGTTCAACAACAGGTTCCTCGTGGTGCCTCTAAAGACTGCGTTCTCAAACAGGGATTCGCGATCTCTATTGCGATCAAAATCGAGCCCGCCGTAGATAAGAGAGAATCCGATCTGATTTTTTTTGGTGACGTCGTAGATTCCCTTGCCCTGGAAGTCGACCAAATCGAGGATGGGTGGATTGTTGGTGAAGTGATTTCTGTCGTTCAGGGCCCGTACCAGGTAACCAACGTAACTCTTTCTGACGGCGAAAAGATACGCGCCACGCTTGTTTGCAAATGGTCCATCAACGACGCCGGCGACACCACTCAGCGCTGCAGTGAGGCGACCAGTAGGTTTGAGGCGATTGCCATCGCGAGTAGTGACATCAAGAGTCGCGGCACTGCGGTACCCGTACTTGACGGGGAACGCCCCACCGAACAGGGAGACTGTACTAACGGTGTCAGCATTGATTACCGATACCGAACCGGTATCGAGGTAGCCGCCCTGAATCGTATGGACAAAATTTTCTGTCAGCACTCCGTCTACATAGAGGCCAACTCGGTCAAAAGCGGCGCCGCGAACCGTGAACTCGCTGCGATAGTCGTCTGTGTTTGCCGCTCCCGGTAAAGCTTGAGCAGCGCGTATGGGATCGTTGATCAGGATGTTCGACAATGCCTGCAATTCGCGTTTGTTGAGCCTCTGTTCTGAACCGGCGTTAGTTTCCGTGCCTTCGAAAGGATCGACTGTCACGGAAACGCTCTCCGTTAAAGCAGCGGCATCCTCGTTCAGCACGATTTGGAGCTCTGAATTCTCTCCCTCCTTCAGGGTGATCGATTTCTTCACCAAACCATAATTGACAGTCGTGATGTAAAGGTCTACCTGGCCGGAAGGCAAGTTGAGCAGACTGAACTCACCTTTATCATCGGTACTCGCCTGTTCTTCGCCGGCGATGACTTTCACCTTGGCAATTGCTTCACCGGTGCGCGCGTCAACTACGCGGCCACGAAGTGAGGCCCTGCCTTTCTGCGTTTCGGAAGTTGTTTGAGCTGATAAGTTCGGCGCGACGAAAAGAACCAAGAGGAGTAGACCACCAACGACCTGGGCCCAGTAAGCCGTTACGTCTCTCATGGGGGTGCTCCAAGGAACTGAGTAGAAGACTTGGCGGCAAAGGACACCAAGCCAGGGAGTGCGCGCGAAGATTATCAAATTCCGCTCAAGATTTGGAATATTTGGAGTGCGGCGACTGGTCGCCGCTTTGGGATCGAGAGGGCTTGCCAATCAGAGCTATCACAAAGCGGCGACCAGTCGCCGCACTCCAAAGAAACCTGCTATTGTATGAGGCACGGTCGTTCGACTTGTTTCCTGAAGGACGAAAATCCAATGAATACCCGCGCAGGCCTGGTGTTTCTCTGTCTTCTTCTGTTCGTTGCCGGATATATTCCCGCAGTCGCCCAACGCACTGACATCATTAAAGATATGAAGTGGCGCATGATTGGTCCGTTTCGCGGCGGGCGCACAGTCGGCGCCACCGGTGTCCCGGGTCAGCCCAACGTCTTCTATATAGGTGTTAACAATGGCGGCGTTTGGAAGACCAATGACTTCGGTCACACCTGGAAGCCAATCTTCGACGATCAACCGACGGGTTCAATTGGCGCGCTCGCGGTCGCGCCCTCCAATCCGGAGATCATTTATGTCGGTAGTGGCGAAGGCTTGCAACGACCCGACCTCTCAACCGGCGACGGAATGTACAAATCGACCGACGGCGGCAATACCTGGCGACACCTCGGCTTGCGCGACGGACAACAAATTGGAGCAGTCCTGGTTGATCCAAAGGATCCCAATCTGGTCTACGTAGCTGTCCTCGGACATCCCTATGGGCCAAACGAAGAGCGCGGTGTGTTTCGTTCGAAAGACGGCGGTGAAAACTGGGAGAAGATTCTTTACAAGGACGAGAATACTGGGGCCATCGCCCTGGCCTTCGATCCGACTAACTCGAAAGTGATCTATGCGGACCTTTGGTCTGCACGACAAGGTCCCTGGGAGAACGGCGCGTGGCAGGGCCCTGGCAGTGGTCTCTACAAATCTGTCGACGGTGGCAATACCTGGCGACCACTTACGAAAGGTCTGCCAACTTTCGAACAAGGGTTAGGGCGAATTGGTTTTGCTATCGCTCCTAGTGACCCAAACACCCTCTACGCCACGGTCGACTCTACCCAACAAGGAGGCATCTATCGTTCGGACGACGCAGGGGAAACGTGGCAGCGAACTACCGGCGAGCGTCGTGTTTGGGCCCGCGGCAGCGACTTCGCGGAAATAGATGTCGACCCACGCGATAAGAACATTGTGTACACGTCGGCGGTCGAAGTTTATCGCTCGGCGGATGGCGGCAAGACATTTACCGGTTGGAAAGGCGCTCCTGGCGGTGACGACTACCACACGATGTGGATCAATCCGGACAACTCGAAAATCATGCTGCTGGCGGTAGACCAGGGAGCTGTCGTGACGGTGAATGGCGGTGAGACGTGGAGTTCCTGGTACAACCAACCGACCGCGCAGTTTTACCACGTCATTACTGACAACGAGTTTCCCTACTGGGTCTATGGTGGACAACAGGAGAGTGGATCGGCCGGAGTGGCCAGTCGCGGCGACAACGGCGCGATCACTTTTCGCGATTGGCGCACAGTTGGCGTTGAAGAATACGGGTACGTTGCTCCGGATCCACTCAATCCCAATTTGATCTACGGCGGCAAGGCCACCCGGTTCGACAAGACTACCGGACAGGTGCAGAACGTTGCCCCGGAAGCGTTGCGCAGTGGCAAGTATCGCTTTTTGCGCACGGCCCCCATCATGTTCTCACCAGTCGATCCGCACGTCCTGTATCTCGCAGGCAATGTGTTGTTCAAGACAAATAACGGTGGTCATAGTTGGGACGTGATCAGTCCTGACTTGTCGCGCGAGAAGCCTGAAGTACCAGAGAGTATTGGCGTTTTCCGGCGACCCGAACTGGCTACGCAACCGAGACGCGGAGTGATTTACGCGATCTCTCCTTCACCAAAAGACATCAACACCATCTGGGCCGGAACCGACGACGGCTTGATTCACATAACGCGAAACGGCGGCACAAGTTGGAAAGCCGTAACCCCGCCCGAGCTGACTTCATGGAGTAAGGTTTCGCAGATAGATGCGGGCCACTTCGATACCTCCACAGCGTACGTTGCGATCAATCGAATCCGTCTCGATGATCAGAAGCCACACATTTATCGCACTCATGACGGCGGCGCCACCTGGAAAGAGATTGTTAATGGGCTGCCTTCAGGTCCAGTCAATACGGTGCGCGAAGACCCGGTTCGACAGGGCTTGCTCTTTGCCGGCACCGAAACAGCGGTGTTCGTCTCCTTCAACGACGGCGACGACTGGCAACCATTGCGCTTCAACATGCCGGCTACTTCCATTCGCGATCTGGTGATTCATAACGACGATGTGGTGGTCGGCACGCACGGTCGATCTTTCTGGATTCTCGACGACATCACTCCGCTCAGACAGCTGAACTCGAACGTGACTGCATCCGCCGCGTACCTGTTCGCGCCGCAGGTTGCCTATCGCGTCAAACGCAACGTCAACACAGACACTCCCCTACCACCGGAGGAACCCGCCGGCCAAAATCCGCCTGATGGGGCTGTCATCAATTACTACCTCAGTTCGGATGTCGCAGGACCAATCACGATTGAGATTCTTGATAGCAAGAATCAGCTCGTCCGGAGATACGCGAGTGATGATCGGCCAGTAGTACCAGACGAGAAGGAATACCAGGTGCCCGCCTACTGGTATCGGCCCCCGCAAATCCTGTCGAACAAGGCTGGAGTACAAAGATTCATCTGGGATTTAAAGTATGCGCCGCCACCTGCATTTAGTTATGGCTTTCCGATTTCAGCGATCTATCGTGACACTCCTCTCTATCCACTCGGTCCAGCGGTGATGCCCGGAACGTACACCGTCAAATTAACCGTGAACGGCAAACCCTTCACCCAATCGATGACCGTGAAGCTCGATCCCCGAGTGAAAACTAGCAGTGCTGACTTGAATGAACAGTTCACCCTGTCGCTGGATTGCCATCGAGGAATGGAGCAGAGCGCAGCGGTAGTAGATCAAGCGGCGAAGCTGCGAGCACAGATCAAGGAGGCTGTCGCTCGCGTTGGCACGGGTGCCACGGCTGACCAGTTGACCGCTCTGGACAAGAAGATCGTCGCAGTTGCTGGGCCAGGTCGAGGAGAATCCGGCTCACCCGGAATTCCGGGCGGCGCCATTGATCTGAGAAATCCCAACCTGACCAGTTTGAACGGGGCGTTCGCGTCGCAACTTGAAAATTTGCAAAGCGCGGATCTGCAACCGACGTCCGAACAAACAGCGGCTGGTGCTGCATTAAAGAAAGCCCTGGCTGGTTTGCTGTCACGTTGGGATGAAATCCGAAGTAAGGACGTGCCGGCAGTAAATTCACCACTAAAGCAGGCAGGTCAGAAAGAACTGGTTCCTTGAACGCAGTCTTAGAGAACCAGGGGCCGGCTGCGACGAATCCTATCGTCCTCTACGACGGCGTCTGCGGTCTCTGCAATCGTTTGACACAGTTCTTGCTCAGGCATGACCACAAAGATCGACTACGGTTTGCTTCGCTACAGAGCAACTTCGCCGAGGCGGTCTTAAAGCGCAACGGGCTCGACGCCAGGGATCTCGACACCGTTTGCGTCGTCTTGAATCACGGAGAAGCCGGCGAGCGCGTGCTGACACGGTCTGACGCAGTCCTTTATCTCGGCAAAGAACTGGGCGGCATCTGGAGTGTGGGCGCCTGGGGAAGGATCTTGCCGCGCTGGTTTAGAGATGGCTTGTACAGGCTGGTGGCGCGCAATCGTTATCGAGTGTTTGGAAAGTACGATACCTGTATGCTGCCCGAGCCCCGGCATCGCGCAAAATTTCTTGACTAACTTTGGAGTGCGGTGACCCGTCACCGCTTTGTGATCTTATAAAGCAAAATCCTGATTGGGTGGTTTGATCATTGAGTGATCCCAAAGCGGCGCCGAGTCGCCGCACTCCAAGGAGTAGAACATGACTAAACTTTTCTTCGGACTCTTGTTGCTTGGCTCAATGATCTTTAGTTGCCTGCCACAAAGAACCGCCGCTCCCCAATACGATTTGCTGATCAGAAATGGTCGCATTGTTGACGGTTCCGGTCGTCCGGCGTTCAACGCCGATCTGGCCATCAAGGGTGAACGTATCGCCCGCGTTGGCAATCTCTCAAACGCCACTGCGGCTCGTACGATAGATGCCCGGGGACTGGTGGTAGCCCCGGGTTTTATCGACATGTTGGGCCAATCCGAAACTTACTTACTCATCGACCCTCGGGGCATGAGCAAAGTGATGATGGGTGTGACCACCGAGATTACCGGCGAAGGCGAGTCGATTGCTCCGATCAATGAGAGACAGATCAAAGAGCAGGAGGATTTTCTTCGTCGTTTTAATCTGGACATCGATTGGCGCACGCTCGATGAATATTTCAAACGCCTCGAACGACAAAAGAGCGGACTTAATCTCGGAACATTTGTCGGCGCCACGCAAGTGCGTGAATACGTCATCGGCTTCGACGATCGTCCGCCGACAGCTGACGAGTTGGACCGAATGAAGAAGCTGGTGGCGGCCGCCATGAAGGACGGCGCCCTGGGACTGTCCACATCACTCCAATATGTGCCTGCACGTTTTGCGAAAACGGACGAACTCATCGAGCTGGCAAAAGTGGCCCATCAATACGGTGGCATCTATGCAACCCATCAACGCAGCGAAGCCAATGCGCTCGATGAGTCGCTCAACGAGGTGTTCGAAATTGCCCGGCAGGCAAAGATTCCAGCCGAGATCTGGCACCTCAAGACTGCTTACAAGAAGAACTGGGGTCGCATGCCGGAGATCCTCAATCGGATCGCTCAGGCGCGCGCGCAGGGACTCGACATTACCGCCGACATTTATCCTTACATTGCCGGCAGTACCGCATTGAGTGCCTGTCTGCCCCCCTGGGCCCTCGAAGGGGGAACGGAAAAGATGTTGGCGCGGTTGCAGGATCAAAAGA
>Ga0126377_10003192_pt1 | contig 11535 bp, 12 predicted proteins | sample PanSoiMetPlot_22_FD_92647 | JGI IMG/M metagenome (GOLD analysis project Ga0126377, IMG submission 92647) | Tropical forest soil microbial communities from Panama - MetaG Plot_22 | ecosystem: Environmental > Terrestrial > Soil > Tropical forest > Bulk soil | place: Panama | collected 2016-02-17
CGCTTCTACGAGCGGTACGCCGACCACGCCGTCAACGCCGGCAAGCAGGTCATCTACCTCGTCACCGGCGAAGTCGCCAGCGACGCCACCCCCGCCTAGCCACCCCCGCCCAGCCGCCCGACCCCGGCACCGGCCGGGCCTGAAACCACGTGATCGCCGACCGCGGAAGCCAGCGACGATATGCCGTCGGTAGGTTCCGCGGTCGGCGATCTCGGCTTGGGAAGCGTCAGGCCGCGGGTCAGCGGCCCTGGTTGGCGACCGCGGCGGCGGCTTCCTCGGCGGCGGCCGGGTCGAGGTAGCGGCCGCCCGGGGTGAGCGGGCGCATGGTGGCCGGGTCGAGGTCGTACACGAGGGGCATGCCGGTCGGGATGTTGAGGGCGGCGATCGCCTCGTCCGAGATGCCGTCCAGGTGCTTGACCAGGGCACGCAGCGAGTTGCCGTGGGCGGCGACCAGCACCCTGTTGCCGGCGCGGAGGTCCGGCACCAGCACGTCGTACCAGTACGGCAGCACCCGGTGGAGCACGTCGGCCAGGCACTCGGCCCGGGGCATCAGCTCCGGTGGCAGTGCCGCGTAACGCGGGTCGCCGACCTGGGAGAACTCGTCGTCGTCCGGCACCGGCGGCGGCGGGGTCGAGTACGACCGGCGCCACGTCATGAACTGCTCCTCGCCGTACTGGTCGAGGGTCTGCTTCTTGTTCTTGCCCTGCAGGGCGCCGTAGTGGCGCTCGTTGAGCCGCCAGGAGCGCGAAACCGGGATCCACGACCGGTCGGCGGCGTGCAGCGCGAGCTCGCCGCTGCGGATCGCCCGGCGCAGCACGGAGGTGTGCATGACGTCCGGGAGCATGCCGTGCTCGCGCATCAGCTCGCCGCCGTGGCGCGCCTCCGCCTCGCCGGCGGCCGAGAGGTCCACGTCGACCCAACCGGTGAACAGGTTCTTCGCGTTCCACTCGCTCTCGCCGTGGCGGAGCAGGATCAACGTGAGCGTCATGCCCCCATCTTCGCCGACCGCCGGCGCCGCGCGGCCGGCACCCGCCGGTGACGCCCGCCACGTGGGAAACGGGTACGCCCGGTAGCCGCGCCCGCCGCCATACTGCTCGGCGTGACCGTGACGGCGGAGGACGGCGGCCGGGCCGCCGCCCGGGCGGCGGCCCGGCCCTGGGACGTGCTGCTGATCGGCGGGGCGTCCGGGGTGGGCAAGAGCTCGCTGGCGTACCCGCTGGCCCGCCGGCACGGGGTGCCGGTGCTGGAGGTCGACGACATCGTCTGCGCCCTCAAGGCGGTGACCACCCCGAGCCAGCAGCCGGAGCTGTTCTTCTGGGACACCGATCCGGACGCCTTCCGGCTGCCGCCCGAGGCGATCATGCGGCAAGGCATCGCGCTCGCCGAAGCGCTCCAGCCCGCGCTCGAGGCGGTGATCGGCAACCACCTGGAGACCGACATGCCGCTGGTGATCGAGGGCGACTTCCTGCTGCCCGCCCTGGCCGCCCGGGCCGGGTTCGCCGGCATCCCCGCGGCAGGTCGGGTCAAGGCCCTCTTCGTGGTCGAGTCCGACGCGGCCGCGGTCGTCGGCAACTACCTGGCGCGGGAGCCCGGCGAGGGCGAGCAGTCGCTGCGCGCCGAGGTCAGCATGGCCTGGGTCGGCTGGCTGCGGGAGGAGGCGGCCCGGGTCGGCGTACCCGTGATCGAGGCGCGGCCGTGGGCGGACGGCATCGCCCGGGCCGAGGCGGCGCTGGCCGGTCGAGCCGGTTGAGCGTCGCGGTCGGGGCGCGAGGGCCGCGTCAGCGCCCGGGACGGGCGCCTGAGCCCGTCAGCGCCCCCGGTCCGGCGCGTGGTCCGGGTCGTCCACGAGGTGGGCGAAGGCGCGCAGGTTGTCGAGGGACTCGCCGCGCGACACCCGCCAGGCCCACTCCCGGCGGATCGCCGAGGAGAAGCCGATCTCGAGCATCGTGTCGAAGTTGTCGTCGGCGTACGTGAGGACGGCGCCGAGCAGCCGGTCCAGCTCGTCCGGGGTGACCGCGTGCAGCGGCGTCCGGCCGGTCAGGTAGACGTCGCCGACCGCGTCGACGGCGAAGGCCACCCCGTACATCCGGGCGTTGCGCTGCAGGAGGAACGCCCACAGCTCCTCGCGCCGCTCGTCGGGCTGGCGCATCACGAACGCCTCGATGCGCAGCGCGTGCCGGCCCACGATCAGGTTCACCACGGTGCGCAGTTTGTGTACGCCGGGCAGGGTCACGACGTAGCCGGCCTCGCCGCGCTCCCAGGCGATCTCCCGCTCGTCGAGCGTCGACTCGATGACCGCCTTTGCCGCGGATACCGGATCCGGGCCGGTCACACCGCCGCGCCCACCGGCGAGTGGCGCAGCGTGGTGCCGAGTTCGGCGGCGACGCGGGCGTGGTGGTCGAACATCGCTTCACCGTAGACCGTGAGCAGGCCGGCCGCCGTGCGGTCCCACGAGTAGCGCTGTGCGTGCTCCGTCGCGCCACGGGACAGCTCCAGCCGGCGTTCGGGCCGGCTGAGCAGGCCACCGAGCACCCGGGCCCAGCCGTCGGCGTCGTGGCCGTCGACCAGCACCCCGGACACCTCGTCCCGTACGGCGGTCACCAGGCCTCCGACGGCGGCGGCGACGACCGGGGTCCCGCAGGCCTGTGCCTCCATCGCGACCAGCCCGAACGACTCGCTGTAGCTGGGCACCGCCACCACGTCGGCGGCCCGGTAGAGCTCGGCCAGCGCGGCACCCGCCTGCGGCGGCAGGAACCGGACCGCGCTCGCCACGCCCAGCGTGTCGGCGAGGGCGGCAAGGTCGAGCCCGGACCCGCTGTTGCCGCCGCAGACCGCGATCGTGAGCCGGCCGGCGGTGTCCGGGTCCAGCTCGCGCATCCGCGCGGCGGCGTGCAGCAGCACGTCGGGGGCCTTCAGGGGCTGGATGCGACCGACGAAGGCCACCACGTACCCGTCCTCGGGCAGGCCGAACCGGCGGCGGGCCCGGCGCCGCGCCGCGACCTCGTCACCGGCGGCCGGTGCGCGGAACATGTCGAGATCGACGCCCGGCTCCACGACCGCGACCCGGTCGATCGGGGCGCCGTAGAGGTCGACCAGCTCGCGGGCCTCGGTGGGGGTGTTGGCGACCAGGCGGTTGGCGGAGTCGACGATCCGCTCCTCGCCGATCACCCGGGCGAGCGGCTCCATCGCGTCGCCGGCGGCGAGCATGCTGTTCTTGACCTTGGCCAGGGTGTGCGCGGTGTGCACCAGCGGGACGCCCCAGCGCTCCTTGGCGAGCCAGCCGACCTGTCCGGACAGCCAGTAGTGCGAGTGGAGCAGGCCGTAGTGGCCGGGCGGGCGGGCGGCCTCGGCGCGGAGCACGCCGTTGGTGAACGCGCACAGCTGAGCGGGCAGGTCCTCCTTCGCCAGGCCCTCGAACGGGCCGGCGCTGACGTGCCGGACGGTGACCCCGGGCACCATCTCGACCACGGGCGGCAGCTCGGAGCAGGTGGCGCGGGTGAAGATCTCGACCTCGACCCCGGCCTCCGCGAGCCTGCGCGCGGTCTCCACGACGTAGACGTTCATGCCGCCCGCGTCGCCGGTGCCCGGCTGGTCCAGCGGGGAGGTGTGTACCGAGAGCGTCGCGACGCGACGGGGCAGACAACTCGCGTGCACGTGCGCCACGCTTCGCTCCTCGTGTCGGTCGTCGGTCGCCACGGGCCCGTCCCGGGCGAACCGGGCGCGACGACGGGCGCCGTCAGCGGCGCCAAACGGTTAACTCCATACCCGGCCGGGATCTTCCCAGTACCAGCGATCGTTATCCGCCCGCGACGCGGCGGCGTGACGTACGTCATGCCCGCCCGCTGCACGGCGCGACGGTGGCCTGGCAGGATCGGGCCATGAGCGAGTCGAAGATCGCGGTGGTGACCGGTGCGTCCAGCGGCATCGGTGCGGCGTCGGTGCGGCGGCTCGCCGCCGAGGGTTTCCACGTGGTGGCCTCCGCCCGGCGCGCCGACCGGCTCGACGGGCTGGTCGCGGACGTCCGGGCGGCGGGCGGCGTGGCGACGGCCATACCCACCGATGTGACCGACGACGCGTCGGTCGCCGCGCTCGCCGCCGCGGTCGCCGACCTCGGCGGACCGGTGGAACTGCTGCTCAACAACGCCGGCGGGGCGCACGGCGCGGACACGGTCGCGAACGGCTCGGTCGACGACTGGCAGTGGATGTACGACGTCAACGTGCTCGGCACCCTCCGGGTCACCAAGGCGCTGCTGCCGGCCCTGGTCGACAGCGGCCGGGGCACCGTGATCGTGATGAGCTCCACCGCCGGCCACGTCGTCTACGAGGGCGGCGGCGGCTACGCCGCCGCCAAGCACGCGGTCACCGCGCTCACCGGCACCCTGCGCCTGGAACTGTGCGGCCAGCCGGTCCGGGTGATCGAGATCGACCCGGGCATGGTCAGGACCGACGAGTTCGCGACGATCCGCTTCGGTGGCGACGCGGGCCGGGCGGCCGCCGTCTACGCCGGCGTGGCCGAGCCGCTGGTCGCCGAGGACATCGCCGACTGTGTGGCCTGGTGCGCCACCCGGCCGCACCATGTCAACGTCGACAAGCTGGTGGTCCGCCCGCTCGCCCAGGCCGCCCAGCACAAGGTGCATCGCGTGTGACCGCGCGCCGCCGGCCGGTAGGGGTGGTCACCCGTGGCACGACCAACCCCAACCGCCTGCGGCGCGTCGACACCTGGATCGCCCGCCGCTGCGCCCGCCCGTTGGCCGAGGCCGAGGACCCGCTGGTGGTCGACCTCGGCTACGGCGCCACCCCGGTCACCGCCGTCGAACTGCTCTCGCGGTTGGCCACCGTCCGCGCGGACGTGCGGGTCGTCGGCCTCGAAATCGACCCGGTACGGGTGGCCGCCGCGCAGGCCGCGGCGGACCCGCCGCGGCTCACCTTCGCCCTGGGCGGCTTCGAGCTCGCCGGCCTGCGGCCGGTCATCGTCCGCGCGCTCAACGTGCTTCGCCAGTACGACGAGTCCGCCGTCGCCGACGCCTGGGCGACGATGACGGCCACCCTGGCACCGGGTGGTGTCGTGGTGGAGGGCACCTGCGACGAGCTCGGCCGCCTCGCGTCGTGGGTGCTGCTGGACGCGACCGGCCCGGTGTCGCTCACGTTCGCCGCCCGGCTGTCCACCCTGGACCGGCCGGCGACGCTGGCCGAGCGGCTGCCCAAGGCGCTGATCCACCACAACGTCCCCGGCCACCCGGTGGGCGACCTGATCGCCGCGCTCGACGGTGCCTGGCAGGCCGCGGCGCCGTACGCGACCTTCGGCGCCCGCCAGCGCTGGACGCGCGCCGTCGGGTCGCTCGCCGGGGCCGGCTGGCCGGTGCTCGACCGCGCCGACCGCTGGCGACAGGGCGAAGTCACGGTCGCCTGGTCGGCGCTGACCTGAACCGTCAGCGGGCCAGGTCGGCGCTGATCTGAACCGTGAGCGCCCGGGTCGGCGCCGGACCGAACCGTCAGCGGGCCAGGTCGTGGGCGACCGGGCCGACGCGGTCGAGCCACCAGCCGAGTTCGCCGGGGTCGCCCGTCTTCGACCATCCGAGCTGGAGGAACGCGCCGAGCAGCGCCAACTCCAGCTGCCGGTCCCACCAGCCGGCCGTCGAGATCCCATCGCGCTCCAGCGACCGCCGGTACGCCGCGATCGTCTCCTCTTTGGAGACCGGGAGCCGGTCGCAGTTGACCGCGAGGTACCAGCCGATATCCACCAGCGCACCGGCCTGGCCGGGCCAGCCCCAGTCGAGCAGGATCGTGCGGCCGTCGGGGTGGCGACCGAGGTTGCCCGCCTTCCAGTCGCCGTGCACCAGCGTCGAGGGTGTCTCGGCCATCGCCCGGACCAGCGGGCTCGCGTCCGTCGCGAGGGCGAAGGCATGGTCGTGTACGGCGGGCGCGGCCGCGCGGAGCGCGGCCCAGCCATCCGGGAGCGCCATCGGCACCGGGTCGGTGTGACCGGCCGCCGCTTCCCGGTGCCCCGTCTCCGGGGTGAGCGCCCGGTAGCGGGCGGCGGGATCGAGCAGCCCGAACGTGTCGGTGAAGCCCCAGAACCGGGCGTGCATGCGCGCCATGTCGGCCAGGAAGCCGAGGTGGTCCTCGGCGCGCAGCGCGCCGGTGCCGGCCGGCACCAGGTGGGCACCGACGTCGCGCATGAGGATGGACACGGTGCCGGTCGAGCCGTCGCGGGCCATGCCGAGCACGGTGTGGTCGATGCATCCGGGCAGCGCGTCCATCAGGCCCGTACGCCACACCGTGAGCGCGAAGCAGTCCGTGTCGCCGAGGGCCCGGGCCAGCCAGTCGACGCTGTACCCGGCGTGCTTGACCACGCAGTCGACACCGTCGACGACGGCGCGTTCGAAGCCCGAGCCGGACAGCGAGTCCTCGTGCTTGTCCATGGTGCCGCGCGAGCTGGCCCGGGCGAGCAGCTCGTCGATCGATGCCGCGACCGGTCTCGGCCGCAGCCGTTCCCCCACCGCCACCCGCTCCTCCAGCCGGGACCGCCGGCAGATAATGGGCACCATGATATTCACCGGCCACCACGGGGTCGTGCTGGTGCAGGTGGTCGTGGCGACGCTGCTCGGGGCGGTGATCGGGCTCGAGCGCGAGATCTCGGCGCAACCGGCCGGCCTGCGTACGCACATGCTGGTCAGCCTGGGCTCGGCGCTGTTCACCCTGGTCGGCGCGGACGCGGTGCACACCGACCCGACCCGTATCGCGGCACAGGTGGTCACCGGCATCGGGTTCCTCGGCGCCGGTGCGATCCTGCGTTCCGGCGTGACCGTGCACGGGCTGACCACCGCGGCGTCGCTGTGGATGACCGCGGCGATCGGGCTCGCCGTCGGGATGCGGCAGTGGTACGCCGCCGGCTACACCACCGCCATCGGCCTCGCCGTCCTGCTCCTGGTACGGGCGCTCGAACGCCGCGCGCTGCCCGGCCGCCGGTCGGTGGAGATCACGCTGACCCTGGAGTCCGGCGCGGCCCTCGACGAGGTCGTGGGCCGTGCCCGTGAGATCGTCCCCCGGTCGAGGGTGCTCGGTGTCTCGTACGACGCCGTCGGCCAGCAGGTCGTGCTCTCCGCCCAACCCGGGGCGACCGAGGGCCTGGTGACCATGGCCGAACACCTCCGCGCCCTGGAGCACGTCCAAGGCGTAACCGTCACCCACTAGCCGCTCGCCCCCGCCGCCCCCGCCGCTCGCCCCCAACCCTCCCCTTCCGGATCTTGGAATCGCCGTGCCGGGTAGCCGGTCACACCATTCCAAGATCGCGCAAGGGAAGGACTAGAGGGAGCAGTCGATCAGGACGGGTTCGGGGTGGAGGTCGACGGCGAACCGGGCGCGGACGCCGTCGCGGATCTCGCGGGCGAGCGCCAGCAGGCCGGCGGTGGTGCCGGTGCCCCGGTTGGTCAGCGCGAGCGTGTGTTTCGTTGAGATCGCGACGTGGAGGTCGCCGTAGCCCTTGGCGAAGCCGGCACGTTCGATCAGCCAGGCCGCGCTGATCTTGACGGTGCCGTCCGCCTCACCCGGCCAGGACGGCACGGTGCCCACGGCCGCCGCCCGGGCGGCCAGGTCGGCGTGGGCGCCCGTGCCGAGCACCGGGTTGGTGAAGAACGAGCCGGCCGAGTACGTGTCGGGGTCCGCCGGGTCGAGCACCATGCCCTTGCCGGCGCGCAGGCGCAGCACGGCCTCGCGTACCTCGGCGGCGTCGGCGCGGGCACCGATCGGCACGTCCAGGGCGGCCGCCAGTTCGGCGTAGCGGACCGGCGCCGACTGCTTGGACAGCGGCAGCCGGAACGTCACGTCGAGCACGATCCACCGCTCCGAATGCTTGAAGACGCTGGTCCGGTACCCGAAGCCGCAGTCGGCCGGCCGTACCACCGAGGTCTCGCCGGTACGGCGGTCCAGGATCCGCACGCCGGTGACCATCTCGGCCACCTCGCGGCCGTACGCGCCGACGTTCTGGATGGGGGTGGCACCGGCCGAGCCGGGAATTCCGGACAGCGGCTCGAGGCCCGACCAGCCCTCGCCGACCGCCCGCGCGACGACGTCGTCCCACTGCTCACCGGCGGCGACGGTGACGAGCACCCCGTCGCCGTCGGGCAGCACGGTCATCCCGGACGTCCGCAGGAGCAGCACCGTCCCGTCGAACCCGGCGTCGGCGACGACGACATTGCTGCCACCGGCGAGCACGAGGATCCGATCCGCGGCGTTCTGGGCCTCTCGTACTATTTGCCCGATCTCCTGCTCGTCCACGACTTCGACGACACGCCGGGCAGGGCCGCCGAGCCGCAGCGTTGTAAGGCCGGCCAAGTCGGATCTGACATCGCGCATGAAGTAACCCTAGGCTGGGAAATGGGAGATCCGGCAGCGCCTCGGGCCCACTCCCGGAGCGCACGGACTGCGACCTGCGGGTGGGCTGGTCGCGGAAGGTGGAACCATGAGCCGGATGCACGTGAGCCGGATGCACGGCACGAAAGAGTTGTGGCTGGACGGCCTGCGCTCCGAGGGCCCCGCGTTCGCCGCGGTCGCGATGGCGGCGGACCCGGCCGTACCGGTGCCCTCCTGCCCGCCATGGTCGATGGGTGACCTGATCCACCACCTCGGCAGCGTCTACCGCTTCACGGAGGCGCACGTCGGGCGCGGCGTGACGGCAAGCCCCGAGCGGGCACTGAGCTCGTTCGTCGACGAGCCGCGCGCTGAGGACCTCATCGGGTGGTGGCGCGAGCAGTACGAGAAGATCCTGTCCACGTTGGAGATGCTCGACCCGGACATGCCGGCGTGGAACTGGGCGCCACAGGCGAAGACCGTCGCATTCTGGCACCGCCGCACGGCGCACGAGACCGCGGTGCGCCGGTGGGACGGCCAGATGGCCACCGGTCACGCCGAGCCCGTCGAGGAGAAGCTCGCCGCCGACGGGGTCTCCGAGGTGCTCGACACCTGGCTGCCGGCCGGCAGGCGGAGCGGCCCGAGGGACGTGACGGGGCTGGTCGCCCTGGACGCGACCGATGTGGAGCAGAGCTGGCGGGTACGCCTGCGGGACGAGGGGATGGCCCTGCTCGACCGGGACACGATCTTCGACGACAGCGAGCCACACCCGCGCGCGGCCGCCAAGGGCACGGCGAGCGACCTGATGCTCGGGCTCTACGGCCGGGTGGGTCTCGACGTGCTGGAGATCGAGGGCGACGAGCACCTGCTGGAAGCCGTACGCGTCGGCTGACCCGCCACCGCGCCGGTCCTCCGGGCCGCACCGTTCCCGGCCCGCTCTCCGGCGGGCCGGGCGGCGCCGTCAGCGGTCGAGCCCGAGGGTCAGCTGCGGGACCGGGATGACGTGGTCGGGGCGGATCGGGCGGACCGCGGTGCCGATTGCGAAGAACTCGGTCGTGTGCGAGCCCCAGGTGTGGTTGCGCTGGGTCAGCGCGACGCCGACGATGCCTTCGGCGTGCAGCGCCTCCGCTTCCTTCTGCATCCGCGCCATGGCCAACTCACGGGCGTCGTAGAGGGCCTGGGTGAACTGGGGCAGCTCGGTGTTCTGGCCGAGGTTGGACAGCACGCTGCCGAAGGTCCGGTGGGCCACGTGGTAGACGCAGGTGCCCATCACCATGCCCAGCGGCGCGTAGCCGGCCTGCAGCAGCGTCCAGAAGTCCTGGCCGGTGAGGTCCGAGGTGAACGGGTGGTTGGCGTCGTTGCGCCACCGCTTGCCGTCGTCGGCCTTGACCGCGGTGCCGACGGCGAGGAACTCCGCCGCGTCCGAGCCCCACTCCTTGAACTCGACCTCCAGCCGGACGCCGACGATGCCGTCCGCGCCGAGCACGTCCGCCTCGGCCTGCATGCGGGACATGGCCAGCTCCCGCGCGTGGTACATGGCCTGCGACAGCACGTTGAGCTCCTGGTTCTTGCCCCAGCGGCCCATCTGGAAGCCGCAGTGGTAGACCGAGGAGCCGAGCACCAGCCCGAGCGGGGTGAACCCGGCCTGCTTGACCAGCAGGAACTCGTTGACGGTGAGGTCGGAGGTGAAGATGTGCCCGGGGCGGGTCGGCTGCAGCTCGGCGAGCCGGCTCATCGCGTCCTGCGGTACACCCATCGCCGTGGGATCGGTCTGGGCCGTCATCGCTCTCCCTTGATCGCGGTGTCGTTCTTGTCCAGGCGCAGCATGGGCAGCGGGGCCTGGATCGGGTGGGGCTTGGCCGTCTTGCTGATGGGCACGATCGCAGTGCCCCAGAGGAACGCGTCGGCGACGTGGTCGTGGGCGTCCTCGCCGCCGTACGCGCAGCGGGACTCGAAGATGTTGAGCTGCATGTTCTGCAGCACGATGCTGTGCGCGCCCCGCTTGCCGGCGTCGGCGGCGATCGAGTCCCGGGCGGCGGCCCGGGCCGCGGTGACCAGCTGGGTCGAGCCCACCATCTCCTGGTTCATCCAGGAGCTCTGCTGCATGCGCTGCGCCCAGTCGTCGTGCCGGATCACCGCGCCGACGCCCTGCACCAGGTCGACCGGCACCCAGCCGGCACGCAGCAGCTTGGCGAAGTCCTGACCGGACAGGTCCGAGGTGAACGGCTTCTTGGGGCGCTTCGCGCCGTCGGCGCGCACCGCCGTGCCGATCGCCATGAACTCGAGCCCGTTGCCGTAGAAGGAGCCCACCGAGAGCCGTACGCCGACGACGCCGTCGCCGCCGAGCCCGGCAGCCTCCACCCGCATCCGCTCCACCGCCCGGTGGCGGGCCTGCTCGAGCAGCTGCCGTACGGCCGGTACGTCGACGACCGGCGCCGGGCTCCACTGGCTGCCGCCCAGGCCGAAGCCGGAGAATCCGCCGCGGTTGTAGCCGCCGCCGTACCGCGAGTAGCCGAAGCCGCCGACGTAGCCGCAGCCGGAGTATGTCCAGCCGACGTTGTAGACCGCGCTGCCCAGCACCTGCCCGACCGGCGTGAACCCGACCGAGCGGATGGCGGCGAACTCCTGCACCGACAGCGCCGAGGTGAACGCGCCGGGCTCGCCGGCGTCTCGCTGGTGACGCTGCTCGTTGATGCGCCACTGGGCCTGCAGCGGCAACCGCCCGGCCGCGATCTCCTGGATGCTGGCCTCGGCGATCATCTCCGGTGTCCAGTCCGAGGGCGGTCCGACCGGCGCGCGCGGCGCGGGCGCGTTCACAGCGTCGTCAGCCGCTCGAGGACGGCCGCGGCGGCCGCGTTGGAGCTGGCGACCTTGGAAAGCTCGGCGGCGATGCCGGCCGACCACTCCTCCATGCTCACCGTCCTGCTGGACAGGACCACGCCACCCGACGCGTGCCGGATGGTGGCGACCAGGGGGCGGCCGAACTCGGCGCGCTCGATGTCGAAGTCGCGGTCGCCCAGGTGCACGGAGACCGCCAGCACGGCGGGTTCGCCCCGCCCGCTCAACCGGGCCTTGATCTTGCCTTCACGGCGTACCTCGACGATCTCGCCGGGCAGCGCGAGGCCATCGTCATCAACTCGGAACGCGTCCGCACCTCGATCGTGGCGGCGCAGGAGTCGCTTTCCA
>Ga0126377_10003193_pt1 | contig 11534 bp, 13 predicted proteins | sample PanSoiMetPlot_22_FD_92647 | JGI IMG/M metagenome (GOLD analysis project Ga0126377, IMG submission 92647) | Tropical forest soil microbial communities from Panama - MetaG Plot_22 | ecosystem: Environmental > Terrestrial > Soil > Tropical forest > Bulk soil | place: Panama | collected 2016-02-17
GGCGGCCTCGGGTTACGGGACCCGGATTTTTGCCCAGCAGCAAACTGATCTGATTTTCGGTTTGCTCTATTTGCTGCTCGCTGCTCGGTACGGACTGCGCGGCGCCGTAAACCAGTTGCTCTCCCTGGCGCACGTCCAGAAGCGTCCCTACCCCGCCTTGCAACTGCGTCCTGATCAGTCGCAGCGATTCCTCCCGGGTGCCGAGGGTATCTCTTGCGATAGTTCCATATCGAGTTCGAGAAGGTTGAAATAGGCGGTGGCCACGTCGCTGATCAGGGTTGTAATCACGGTTTTTCGGTTCCAATCGCTGCCCAGCAATTGTGCCTGAGCCGATTCAGTCGCCCGGCGCAGGCGGCCCCAGATATCGATCTCATAGCTGAAAAGACTGAGGAAAACTGTTCCGAAGTCTCGTCGGCGGTTTCCCGTGGGAATGCTGAATACTCCCTCCCGCGAAAGCTCAATACTACTAAATCCACCCCCAGCGCCAAAGTTTGGATACTGATCCGCCTGGGTGATTCCGAGATTGGCGCGCGCCTGATCGACTCGAGCGATGGCATCGCGAAGATCGTAGTTCTGGACGAGGGCGACACGGATCAATTCCTGGAGGCGCTCGTCTCTAAAAACCTCGAACCATTTCAGATCCGCAATGGATGGCACGGCGTCCGGTGTCATGGCGGCGCGAAATTACGGCGGGATCTCGAACGGCGGCCGGGTGTAGTCCGGACCGACCATACAGCCGCTCAGCCACAATGCCGCTGCGAGCGGGAATACAGATACAATTTCACCACCAAGGACACGAGGATCACGAAGGAAAGAAAACAAAAAGAATAACCCTCTTTTCCGAACTTCGTGTCCTTCGTGTGCTTCGTGGTGAGACCGAGACTTTTGCTGCTCACCCAATCTGCGCAAGCGGCGCAATTTGCCGAACGCCATAAGACATTTCTCGTATTCATCTTTTGCCTCAGTGGCTTGCCGGAACCGGCTGCTGTGCCGGAATCCGTTCCGTCGCGCGCCGGTGCGAAAGACGCTCGACGACGTAGAAAGAAACCGGGATAAGAAAAATCGCGATGACGGATGCAGCAATCATGCCGCCTATGACGGCCGTGCCCATGATCTGCCGTCCTACTGCACCTGCACCGGACGCGATCGCAAGGGGTAGCACGCCGAGGATGAATGCAAACGCCGTCATCAGGATCGGACGGAGCCGGAGCCGGGCAGCCGCAAGCGCCGCATCGATAATCGACTTGCCGCTCTCGAACTCTTCCTTCGCGAACTCCACGATCAGGATCGCGTTCTTGGCCGAGAGTCCGATGAGCATGACCAGACCGATCTGGGCGTACACGTTGTTCTCGAACGCTCGGAGCCAGAGCGCGAGAAATGCGCCGAACACGGCAATTGGCGTTGTGAGGAGCACGCTGAACGGCAAGGACCAGCTCTCATACTGCGCGCTAAGGATGAGAAAAACGAACAGCAGCGACAACCCGAAGATAGCGCTCGCCGGCACACCCTGCGATGCCACCTGCTCCTGGTATGACATCCCCGAGTAGTCGTAGCCCATTTCCGGCGGCATGGTTTGGGCAAACACCTCTTCCAGCGCCTGCCGGGCCTGGGCTGAGCTGTATCCGGGAGCGAGGATGCCGTTGATCTGCGCCGCCCTGAAACCGTTGAAACGATTGGTGAATTCGGGACCCGACGTCGTTTTCATCGTAACCATCGTCGAGAGTGGCACTGTCTGGCCATCACCATTTCGGACCCGGAACAGGCCCACGTTTTCGGCTTTGGTGCGAAATTCGCCCTCCGCCTGCACGTACACCTGCCACACCCGGCCGAAGCGGTTAAAGTAGTTGACAAAGAGTCCGCCCATGAAGGCCTGTAACGTCTGGTAGACGGAATGCAGATCCACACCCTGCTTAAGCACCTTGTCACGGTCGACATCGGCAAAGACCTGCGGGACCCCGGGAACGAACGTGGTAGTGAGCAGAGCGAATTCGGGGCGCTTGCTGGCAGCCTGGAGAAACCGTTCGGTGTTTTGCGCGAGGAATTCGACTCCCTGGCCGGAGCGGTCTTCCAGCATGAAAGTCGCGCCACCCGACGTGCCGATGCCCGGAATGGCGGGAGGCGCGAAGGCGAAGGCCTGTGCTTCGGGAAGCCCGGCGAGGCGCTGATTGAGGCGGCGCATAATAACGTCGGCAGTCAATCCTTCCGGCGTGCGCTCGTCCCACGGTTTCAGCGTCACGAAATAAAAGGCGTTATAGCTCGTGTTGGCAATGCTCAACAGGCTGAAGCCGCCGATTGTGTCGTAAGTCTGAACGCCCGGGGTCTCCTTCAGGATCCCTTCGATGGTTTTGGCAACATCGGCGGTCCGCTCTAATGATGCCGCCGTAGGGAGCTGCACATTCAGATAGAAGTAACCCTGATCTTCCTCGGGCAGGAAGCCGCCGGGGAGCCGCGAGCCGAGCAAGCCGGCGAGCACGGCAACGACGACGAGCAGCACCATTGAAAAACCGGCTTTGTGGATCAAATGGGTGCACCAGTTGACGTAGCCGTCGGTGCCCCGGCCGAACCACCGGTTGAACCAGCGGAAGAATACTCCAAGCGGACCGCGCGCTTCTTTGCGTGGCCGGAGCAGCAGCGCAGACAGCGCGGGGCTCAACGAAAGCGCGTTGAACGCGGAGATGATGACCGAGACCGCGATCGTCACGGCAAACTGTTGATACAAGCGGCCGGTGATGCCGGGGATAAACGCCGTCGGCACAAAGACGGCGGCGAGAATGATTGCGATTGCCACCACAGGGCCGGAGACTTGTTCCATGGCCTTGAAACTCGCGTCCCGCGGCGAGAGGCCTCCCTCGATGTGGTGCTCGACCGCTTCCACCACTACAATCGCATCATCGACGACGAGACCGATCGCCAGCACCAGACCAAACAGCGATAGAGTGTTGATCGAGAAGCCCAATAACGGGAAGACGATGAAGGTTGCAACCAGCGAAACCGGCACTGCCAGGAGCGGAATCAAGGTTGCCCGCCAGCCCTGCAGAAAGATGTAGACGACGAAGATGACCAGGGCGAGCGCTTCGAAGAGCGTGACGACTATTTCTTTGATACCCTCTCTAACGGCCAAGGTGGTGTCGAGCGAGATCTTGTAGTCGAGGTCTTGCGGGAATCTTCTCTTCAATTCCTCCATCAGCTGCTTGGCGCGATTCATGGTGTCGATCGCGTTGGAGCCCGGTAGCTGATAGATGGCGATGTGCGCTGCTGGATCGCCGTTCAACCGCCCGATCTGGCTGTAGTTCTGCGCGCCCAACTCTACACGAGCGACATCCTTCATCCGCACGATCGAGCCGTCCGGGTTTGCGCGGACGACGATGTTGCCAAACTCCTCCGGGCTCAGCAGACGTCCCTGCGCTCGAACCGTATACGTGAACTCCTGGCCGTGCGGTATCGGCGCGCCGCCGATCTGACCGGCAGGGTTCACCGTATTCTGGTTCGCGATCGCGTTGGCAATATCGCTGATGGTGACACCCAGGCTCGCCAACGTGTCGGGCCGGACCCAGAAACGCATCGCATACTGGCCCGCGCCAAAGATGTTTACCTGACCGATACCGGGTACCCGGCTCATCGCATCGTTGATGTTAATATAGGCGTAGTTCGCGAGGTAAGTGCCGTCGTAAGTACCGTGGGGCGAGTAGATAGAGAAGATCGCGAACGGGGCGGACGGCGATTTCTTGACCGAGACGCCATAATTACGCACATCCTGAGGCAACTGCGAGTCCGCCAGTGAATAGCGCATCTGCGACAGAAGCTGATCGTCGTTTGGATTGGTCCCCACATCGAAAGTCACCCGCAGCTTCATGACTCCGGTACCGTCGTTGACCGAATTCATATAGAGCATTCTGTCGACGCCCTGCATTTGCTGCTCGATCGGCGTGGCGACTGATTGTTCGAGAGTCAGGGAGTCGGCCCCGACATAGGTCGCGGTAACTAGGATTTCCGGCGGCGCGAGCTCGGGGTATTGTGCGATCGGCAACTGCACCATGGCGACGACGCCGATGATCACCATGATGATTGCGATGACCATCGCCACAATAGGGCGGTTGATAAAGAACTTAGACATGACGATTTACCTCGATTCGTTCTTTGTTGCGGATTCGGGTTTGGCTTGGGCCGGCGCTCCTAGCGGCTTGGGAGTAACGATCGCGCCGGGGCGGACCTTCTGAATACCTTCTGCAACAACTCTGTCCCCCGGCTTCAGCCCGGTTTCGATAATCCACTGGCTGCCGACTCGATCACCGACCTTCACTGGACGGATTTCAACTGTGTTGCCGCTGCTCACCACCGCGACCTGATAGTTGCCTTGCTGCTCCGTCACTGCGCGCTGGGGAACAAGCAGAGCGCCTTTTGCTGTCTTTTTAACGGCCCGAATTCGAGCATACTGGCCGGGGCGCAGGACATTTCCGGGGTTCGGGAAAATCCCCTGTAGCCTGAGCGTTCCGGTCTTCACATCCACCTGCCGGTCGGCGAGCGAGAAGATGCCTTTTTGCGGGTAAACAGATCCATCGGCCAAAACCACTTGCAACTGCGTCTGTGGTGGTTCCGCCACCGCGCCTTTTAATGCGTTGGGATTTTCCCTGACGTATTCGAGGTATTCGCGCTCGCTCACTGGGAAGTAGACCTTGATGGGATCTACCGTTGAGACCGTGGTGAGGAGAGTACCTTGACTGACAAGGTCGCCGATCTGTGCCTGAGCTATGCCTGCGATACCGTCAATGAGCGAGACGACTTTGGTAAAGCCGAGGTCGAGCTGCGCCGATGCGACCTTTGCCCTGGCAGCTTCGACCGCTGCTTTGGTCGCTTCGACCTGCGCCTTGGCCGCCTCATCCGCCTGGATCGCATTGTCGAGATCCTGCTGAGGAATCGCCTGCTCTTTGGCAAGCGGCGTATAACGCTTGACATCATTTTGCGCTTTGACCTGGTTTGCGCGAGCGGTGGCGAGCTGGCCCTCCCCATTCGCGAGCGCGCCTTTGGCCTGATCCAGTGCCGCCTGAAACGTTCGCGGATCGATCTCGAACAGCAATTGGCCCTTTTTAACGAAAGACCCGTCCGTATAGGTTTGACGCAACAAGTAACCTGTTACTTGCGGCTTGATCTGCGCGTTCACTAATCCGTCCATCGTGCCGATCCACTCCCCCCAGACAGGAACATCCTTTTGTTCTACTCGGACCACCTCCACATCCGGCGGAGGCGGTTTAGGCGGACCCGATTTTCCGCAGCCAACAGAAAAGAGCACGATGGCACCTGCCATCGCGAGCGCCACAGACGCGAAGTACTTGGGGGGAATACTTCGCTGTTGCGCGTTCCGTGTTCCGATCCTTCGACCTTGCTCAGGACATGGTTCCGGGCAGGCGACGTTGAACCTTGAACTTTGAACGTTGAACCGCTCTTCCGGTAAGTACATGAGTGTTTGCTCACTCACGCTGAGATCTAAAAAATTTGGCCCGGAGATCATTTCTCGACTTCGCACGCGAACCTCGAATTGTAATGACGTTTGATAGGCTCTTCCCTAGACCAATGCCCCGCAGCGCGAAACGCACCGTTTCGCGAACGAGCGTATGCTTCGGCACCTTATAGTCGGTGGGGTTCCTGGGAGAGACGTGAAGGATCAATCCCAGTGCAATATGATGGAGTAACCAGGCACTTAAATGAGGCGTTGTCGGATACTCGCGCAAGTCGCCGCTCACAGCGGCGTTCGTCAAGCATTTCTCGAACGTAGCCATCCAGTTGTTGGTAAACGGTTTGAGGACTGTTCCTGCGAAATATCCGTCCTCTAGAAGAGACCGGACAGCCAGACGGCCGATGACCGCGGAGACTGACCGGCCCTGCACAACCTGCGATATCAAAGAATCAACCATCACAATGAGCGTTGCGGTAGAAGGCTTCAGGCCTTCGATGCAGTCGTTCTTCGACCAGATCGGTGTTTCGGCGCACGCCTGGAGCATGGCCTGATATAGCGATAGTTTTGTCGGAAAATACTTGTACAAGAGCGCTTCCGACACACGCGCGGCTTTCGCTAGGTCTCGTGAGGTCGTCCGATCAAAGCCTTTCTTTGCAAAAACATCTTTGACGGCTTCGATAATGGCTTGTCTTCGCTCGTCAGAGGATAGCCGCGATGAACTTCTTACATACGTGCCAGTTTGCATCGATTGACTTATCTTCCATAATCACAAACCGCTTCTGAGTCAACGACGTTATGAGAAACATGTCGCTTTGATTCCGCAAGGCAAATGCCAATCGTAACCGGTTGATAGTTCGACGATCCCGCGGTCGCTACGATTTAGAGCGCTCGTAAATTTACGGTTTTCGCAAAAAAGTGGTTGCTTTGAGAAAGAAACTGAACTGGAAGATCGGCATCTAAGAAAAATACCGGCACAGTAAAATTTCCCGGTCCTACGACTTCGTTTCCATGAACGCGGCCCGCTTCTACTGTCTGGGGTCAGCATCGTCGTAGAGAATGGCTAATGCATTAGGACTGATGAAGTAGTCGCAAACGAGCATCAGTATGAAACACATGACGACTGACCCGAACTGACCGAAATCGCTCGACGACAGCTTTCGAACGATGTTAATGATGACGACCACCGAGGCACTGACCCGCTTAAAAGCATCCCGCAGCGCTACACGCACCAAAGGTCCCAAGGGCTACAATCAGAATCGAAATTATCCGCGTTTTCATAATTCCTCCGCTCTCGATATCCGCTTTCTCGCTCTTGAAAAACTGGAACTTTCATTCGGCACCGCGCGGGTAATCATCGACTGACAAAGAACGGTTTCTGCATTACTATTATTCACCCTTATTCACTTCGGTTTGCCAAAGATCAGAGCGCTGGGATTGCGCTCCAGGTAATCGGCTAACAGGCGCACCGCCCGCGCGGCACCAGAGATTTCATCTAAGCCTCTCGTTAACTCATAGGAAATGGGAGAATCCGGATCGATGACGGCGCGCGCGCTTGCCAGGGTCCCCTCTCCCTCCTTCATCGTGAGGCCCAATTGCTTGGCGGCCGTCTCGATTTCCGCGATCGCCTGGCGTGCTACGGCCAAGGTCCGCTGAAGATCGCTCGACAGATCGTCAGCATTTTTGTCGAGGTTTGCGGCAAGTCGTCGGATATTCACGACTGCCTCGTCAACTTTCGGCATCGTCTGTTCGAGCGACCGGAGCGAGGCCTTCAGAGCAGGCGAGTTCGTCAGCCGATCCATGCCTTCGAATGCGTGAGTCACGGCGACGACGGCCGCATTAAAATCGATCTTGGCGAGCTTGGTGAAAACGATCCTGACGTCTTCTTGCACTTCTTCCAGTTCGGTGGGGACTGTTGGTATCTCCTGATACCGAGAGCCTGGCGGCTGAAAAAACTGCGCCGGGCTACCTGGATATTGATCAAGCGCGACGTACAGCACGCCGGTGACGAAACTTTCCATTCGCAGTTGCCCGCGCAGACCCCGATCAATAATGTTTTGAAACTGGCCTGGGTCCACGCTGACTCCTCGCCCGGCGATCTTTTTTGCATCGAGTTCGATGAGGACGGGAATCCGGTTGACTTCCACTTCTCCCAGTTGCATCAGGATATCGGTGATGGAACCGATTTCCACGCCCTTGTACTTCACAGGAGCGCCTACATTAAGCCCGTTTACGGAGCCTTGGAAGTAAAGGACGAATTCGTATGTTTTTCGGAACAACCTTCCCGACCCAAGTGCGACAATCGCGATCACCAACAAGGCCAATGCGCCTACCACAAAGGCGCCCATCAGCGTCGGGCTGATACTTTTATTCATAGTCTTTCATCTTCTCCCGGGCTGAGAAATCGATGCACCGTCGGGTCCTGTGAATGGGCTAAAAGTTCTTTCGGATCACCGCGCGCAATGATCGTCTTGGTTTCGGCGTCGAGAAATACACAGTTGTTGCCGATCGCAAAAATGCTCGCAAGCGCATGCGTGACGACAACAATCGTTGCGCCCAGGTTGTCCCGCAACTCCAGTATCAGCTCGTCGATGAGCCGGGAGCTGACGGGGTCGAGCCCGGCTGAAGGCTCGTCCAACATCAGGATCTCGGGATCAAGCGCCATGGCCCGGGCCATGCCGGCCCGTTTCTGCATGCCGCCGCTGATCTCGGATGGGTAATAGTCTTCGAAACCTTTAAGACCGACCAGGGCGAGTTTTAACAAAGCGATCTCGCGTATCTCATCAGGACGCAGCTCGGTAAACTCCCCCAGCGGTAAACCGACATTTTCCGCAAGGGTCATCGAGCTCCATAGAGCGCCGCTTTGAAACAAGATCCCCATTCGCCTCAATATCTCTTGCCTTCTGGCCGAAACCGCGTTGGTAAAATTCTCGTCGCCGTAGAAGATTTCCCCCTCCGCCGGTTCTTCCAATCCGATCAGATGTCGCAGCAGCGTGCTTTTGCCGCAGCCGCTGCCACCCATGATGATGAAAACGTCGCCATAGTTGATTGTGAAATTGAGATCCCGCATGAGAACGAAGCTATCGAAGGCCATTGTCAGGTGGCTCACCGTGATGTGTGGCTGACGATTTTTACCGCTTGTGGCTGGATCGGGCATGTCAGCCGTCTTCCCACAAAATTCAAAATCCGAAGCGCGAAATTCAAAACAAACGAAACCTCACGTCCGAAACCTAGAAACCAAAATACGAAACTAGCTCGTCTGATATTTTCTTCTTTTGATTATTTGAATTTGTTTGGGATTTCGAGTTCGAGCTTCGAATTTTCCAAGGCTAGATCCCCAGGACGTAGAAGACTACGGCAAAAACACCGCATGCGGCTACAATGGCAACGATGCCTGTGACCACGGCGGAAGTGGCCGCGTCGCCCACGGCTGAGGAGCTCTTGCCGCACTGCAGGCCCCGTAAGCAGCCGCAAAGGGCAATCAACACCCCATAGACCGTACTCTTGAACAGGCCGCCGAAAAGATGTGTCAAGGTGATGGCATTTATGGTCTCCCGGAAATAAGTCGTCCAGGAGATATCTAGCATCCCAACCCCAACGACAGCGCCACCCAAAATCCCCATGAAATCAGCGTAAAGACAAAGCATAGGCATCATCAAGACCAAAGCGACGATGCGCGGAAAAACCAGGAATTCCTGGGGTGGCAAGCCGATCGTGGTAAAGGCGTCAATCTCCTGGGTCACCTTCATGGTGCCAAGCTGGGCCGCAAACGCAGCTCCCGTTCGACCTGCCATGATGATTCCCGTCATCACGGCGCCCATCTCACGAACTATCGCGATCCCTACGAGATCGGCAACATAGATCTGAGCGCCGAATCGCCGCAGTTGCACGGCCCCAATGAAGGCGAGAATGACGCCCACCAGAAAACTGATCAACGAGACGATCGGCAGCGCCTGGGGGCCGCTCTGTTGTATGAAGAGAAAGAGGTCCACGGCTCGGAAGCGGACTTTCATTGGCACGAGCTTGAGGAAGGTAAAGGCCGTTTCTCCCAGAAAATTGAGCGCCTCCGTGAGGGATGAAATAGCGCCGATAGCGCTTTGGCCGACGCGTTTGAGAAATGGCATCGCGACGAACTCTCTGCGCGCTCCCTTTTTTTCTGGAACCGCCTCGGCGAGCTCCACCAGCCGGCGAAGTCCCTTCGGCAGTTTGCCCCAATCAACCGCGATGCCGATTTCGCGGCATAGCTCGGAGACTTTGGTCAGAAACCAGACCACACTGCTGTCCCAACCAGCCAGCTCTTGAGTATCAAATAGCATCAGACGCGGATGAGGAGAGCGCTCTATTTCTTTCTTGACGTCGTCTACAGAGGGGAGGCCGTCCTGTAGTCGCCACGTGCCGGAGATTCGGATCACAAGCTCGGAATCTCGTTCCCTCATTAACAAGAAATTGTTTTCTTCGGTCACGACGCCAGCCACTCCGCAGGTCGCAATCGCACTTAAAGTTTTCCCTTCATTCGATTGACCAGCTCCTCATAAGAGGATGTCGCCAGCACGCGGTTGAACTGCGAGCGGTAGTTGTTGACAATGCTAACGTTTTCGATAACGACGTCGTACACTTTCCAGTCCCCTTTCATGTTATAGAGCCGGTAATTAACCGCGAATTCCTGCCCTTTCTTGTCAACGATCTTTGTGTCTACCTGCGCGTAGTTTTTGTCGTCTTCTTGCTCCTTTAAGTATTGGAAGCTCTCGCCATTGTAGGATTCGATTTTGTCCAGATAACTCCCTCAAGCAGATCGGTAAAAAGTTTGACGAATTCCTTTTGCTCCTCGGGGCTGCGGCGACGCCACTCAGAGCCGAGAGCGCGTTTGGCCATCTCTGTGAAATCGAACCTTTTATAGAGCACCTCTTTGAGTTTGTGCCTTCGCTCACTTTTTTTGCTTTCTCCCTTCAGTTGAGGATCCTCGAGGATCGCCAGGAGCTTGTCGGTCGTCTGACGAACCTGGTCTCCAGGAACTCCTGCGGCCGCCCAAACTGACTCCATTAACAGCAAAAGAATACCTAGACCCACGGCTGATAATGTTTTCATCGGGCTATCTCCTGTCTTTTGCCTGTTTGTTTCACGAAATGACTCGGGTCTTGTTTGTGGCAATACGGTAACGCGGCACATCCAAAGGATGATCATCGATATTCAGCTGGCAACATGAGCGCTCTGCGAACGATGCCAAACACAACCAAAGGCGAAACAACTTCTTCAGAGCGATCAAGAGGCATCAGCACGGCAGGCAGACCCGGAGGTTTCTTTAAGGAAGGCGGTCGCTTCTTTTCCGACGTCTTCCCGCGGGATCACATGACCGTAATAAGGATAAATGACAAGTTCGTAGGGTATGTTGGCGGCCTTGAGTGCATCGCGTAAGAGATATCCCTGTTGGACGAAAACCAGAAGATCTAGTTCACCGTGGATCAACAAAGTTGGAGCATGCCAGGTCGAGACCTCCGGCAGGATACTGATAAGCTTCGGGTCAGCTTCGCCGCTCGGATTCAACATGGGGCCGAAACCATACTTCGTCCCAATAGAAGCGATTCAGGTCATAGGCTCCTGACTGCAAGACTACCCCTTTGATTCCTTCGATTCGGCTGACCAGCAGCGCAGCAAAGAATGCGCCACGGGAGTAACCATAAAGGACAATCGCTTTGCATCTATCCAAGGAAGCTTGTTGACTGAAGAAACCCCGTCCAGGACTACGTTCAAGGTAACTTTCAAGATATTGTTTGGATCTGCCCCCGGTGATACTTCTGTCGCGCCATAGCCTGGAAGTGAAACGGCCAAACCCGCAAAGCAAAGTTCGCGGGCAAAGGCTTCCGCCTCCGCCACGACGCTTTCGGCGCCACCGATCGATCCAAACGTGTTCCCGTGAAGCAAGATCATGAGGGTAATGGGCCGGACCCTTTGCGCCTGGTCAGATAGGCTTCGGCATTTGAGCCGGCAGTCGTAAAGATAAACCGGGTGGTGGGACCGGCAGGAATCCCGCAAAGAGCTTCGTTGGGTATCGTCTTGGCCGCGTTACAGGCAACGAGCATAAAAAATA
>Ga0126377_10003194_pt1 | contig 11534 bp, 9 predicted proteins | sample PanSoiMetPlot_22_FD_92647 | JGI IMG/M metagenome (GOLD analysis project Ga0126377, IMG submission 92647) | Tropical forest soil microbial communities from Panama - MetaG Plot_22 | ecosystem: Environmental > Terrestrial > Soil > Tropical forest > Bulk soil | place: Panama | collected 2016-02-17
CGGAGCGCGCCCAGTACATCCGCGTCCTGGTCAGCGAGATCTCGCGCATCACCGACCACCAGACCTGCCTGGGCGCGTCGGCCATGGAGCTGGGCGCCTTCACGCCGTTCCTCTACCTGCTCAAGGCGCGCGAGTGGCTGTTCGAGCTGCTCGAGGAGCTGTCGGGCGCGCGCCTGACCTACTCCTACGTGCGCATCGGGGGCGTGGCGCACGACCTGACCGACGACTTCGACGCCCGGCTCACGGGGCTCCTGGCCAGGATCGAGGGCGTCCTGGTCGAGGTCGAGGACATGCTCACCAACAACCGCATCTTCCGCGACCGCATGGAGGGGGTCGGCCCCTTCACGCCGGAGCAGGCGGCCGCCTACGGCATGACCGGCCCGTGCCTGCGCGCGTGCGGGGTCGACTACGACGTGCGCAAGGACCAGCCCTACCTGGTCTACGACCGGCTCGAGTTCGACGTGCCGGTCGGCACCAGGGGGGACTGCTTCGACCGCTACCTCGTGCGCCTCGAGGAGATGAAGCAGTCGATCCGCATCCTGCGCCAGGCGCTGCGCGACATCCCGGCCGGTCCGGTCGTCATCGACGACCCGCGCGTCGCGCTGCCGCCCAAGAAGGAGGCCTACAACACCATCGAGGCCATGATCCGGCACTTCAAGCACATCATGGACGGCATCCGGGTGCCGCCGGGCGAGGCGTACAGCTGGGTCGAGGGCGGAAACGGCGAGCTCGGCTTCTTCGTCGTGTCCGACGGCACCGGCCGCCCGTGGAAGTGCTATTGCCGCTCGCCCAGCTTCATCAACCTGTCCACCATCTCCCGCACCATTCACGGTCACCTCATCTCCGACATCGTCCCGATCTTCGGGATGATCAACATGATCGGCGGGGAGTGCGACAAGTAGCCATGAGCGCAGAGACCAAACCAGAGACGAGCCCGCCGCCCGAGACCGTCACGCTGACCATCGACGGCATGCAGGTCACGGTGCGCAAGGGCACCAACGTGATCGAGGCGGCGCGCGCGGTCGGCATCGACATCAGCGCGTTCTGCTACCACCCGGGCCTCAGCGTGGTCGCGGTGTGCCGGCAGTGCCTGGTCACCATCGAGGGCTAGCCCAAGCTGGCGCCCTCCTGCCAGGCGATGGCGGCCGACGGCATGGTCGTGCACACGACCGATCCGGTGTCGCGCGGCGCGCGCAAGCAGATGCTGGAGTTCACGCTCGTCAATCACCCGATCGACTGCCCGATCTGCGACAAGGCGGGCGAGTGCGTGTTGCAGTCGCTCTACTTCGACCACGACAACGCGGCGTCGCGGGTCGACGTGGCCAAGGTGCGCAAGCCCAAGGTCGTGGACCTCGGGCCCCACATCATGCTCGACGCGGAGCGCTGCATCCTGTGCACGCGCTGCATCCGCGTGTGCGACGAGGTGGCCGGCGATCACCAGCTCGAGATGAGCCACCGCGGCGACCACGAGGAGCTGGGCACCGCGCCCGGCGCCCAGCTCGACAACGCCTACTCGATCAACACGGTGGACGTGTGCCCGGTCGGCGCGCTCACGGCCAAGGACTTCCGCTTCACCATGCGCGCGTGGGAGCTCCTGGCCACGCCGTCGGTGTGCCAGGGCTGCGCGACCGGGTGCAACATGGAGATCCAGCACCGCAGCGAGCGGGTGTGGCGGCTGGTGCCGCGCCACCATCCCGAGGTCAATCAGTACTGGATGTGCGACGAGGGCCGCTTCACCTATCACGAGCTGCGCCACAAGCGGCTGGTCACGCCGCTGGTCGGCGGGCTGCCGGCGCGCTGGGACCAGGCGCTGGCGGCGGCCGCGCGCGGCCTGCGCCAGGTCATGGAGGCCGACCGCGGGCAGGTCGGGGTCGTCTTCTCGCCGCAGCACACCAACGAGGACAACCACGCGCTGGCCCGGCTGGCGCGCGACATCTGGCGGCTCGAGCGCTTCTACGTCGGCGGCAAGCCCCTGGTGCCGGAGCGAGCCGACAAGATCCTGCGCGACGCCGACGTCAACCCCAACCGGCGCGGCGTCCGCTCGATCCTGGGCGGCGACGTGCCGGCCGGCGTCTCGGTGCTGGAGGAGGATCTGCTCGAGGGCGAGCTCAAGGCGCTCCTGGTCCTCGGCCATCACCTGCCGCTGTCCGACGAGGGGCTGGGCAGGCTGGCCCAGCTCGACGCGCTGGTCGTCATCGCCGACACCGAGGACGGCCTCACGCCGCGCGCCAAGGTGGCGCTGTCCAGCGCAGCCTGGGCCGAGGTGGCGGGGACGGTGACCAACCGGCAGGGCCTGGTGCAGCGGATGCAGGCGGCCTACGAGCCGGGCGGTCAGGCGCTGCCGGCCTGGGAGATCATCACGCGGCTGGCCCAGGCCTCGGGCGCGGCGCTGGGCTACACCACCGCGCGCCAGGTGTTCGACGACATGGTGCAGAAGGTGCCCGACTTCCGCGGCGCGACCTGGGGCCGCGACGCGCTTCCGATCCAGCTCCGCTTCGCCAACTCGCGCGGATAGGCGGCCATGCAACCCACGATCAGCACGAGCCCGACAGGCGCGGTCGACTGGATCTTCTGGATCCTCGACAGCGCAGCGTTCAAGTGGATCTTCCTCATCCTCCTGCTCGTCATGCCGCTCGCCTCGCTGCTCACGTGGGCCGAGCGGCGGCAGAGCGCGATGATGCAGGACCGCCTCGGCCCCAACCGGGCCAACATCGGGCCCATCCGCCTGATGGGCATCCTCCACTTCGTCGCCGATGCGCTGAAGATGATCTCCAAGGAGGACTTCGTCCCCGAGCGGGCGCACCGGGTGCTGTTCACGCTCGCGCCGATCCTGGCGCTGGCGCCGGTGTTCGTGGCCTTCGCGATCATCCCGTTCGGGCCGACCATCTTCCCGCACGAGCTCGCGCACGTCATCGACGTCCGCGTCGGCATCGACGCGCGCGACGCCATCTCGATGCAGGTCTACCCGGTCGAGTTCGGCCTCATCTTCTACTTCGCCATCATGACCCTGGCCAACTACGGGGGCACGCTGGCCGGCTGGGCCAGCTACAACAAGTGGGCCCTGCTCGGCGGGCTGCGCGCGTCGTCGCAGATGATGTCCTACGAGGTCACCATGGGCCTGTCGCTCATGGGCGTGTTCCTGGTCATGGGCACGCTGGAGCCGGGCGCGATGGTGGCGTGGCAGGGGCCCAACCCGCTGCACTGGGGCTGGGCGGTGCAGCCGTTCGCGCTGATCCTGTTCTTCACCGCGGCCATCGCCGAGACCAAGCGGGCGCCGTTCGACCTGCCAGAGGGCGAGCCGGAGATCATCGGCTACTTCGTCGAGTACTCCGGGATGCGCTTCGGCATGTTCTTCCTGGCCGAGTTCATCGAGATCGTCTTCCTGGCGTCGGTCATGACGTCGGTCTTCCTCGGGGGCTGGCAGTTCCCGTTCCTCCACGTCGACGCGTTCCACTTCGCCGGGATGGTCGCGTACCTCCCGCACTGGGCGGTGGTGCTGATCCAGTTCGCGACCTTCGGCGGCAAGGTGGTCTTCTTCTGCTGGCTGCAGCTGGCCATCCGCTGGACGCTGCCCCGCTTCCGGCCCGATCAGCTGATGCAGCTGGGCTGGAAGCGCCTGTTGCCGCTCTCTCTGCTCAATGTCATGGTCACGGCGTTCCTCGTCTGGCTGCTCTGGTCGTGGGGCGGAGCCAGGTAGAGGCGCGAGGAGCCAGGAGTCAATCCATGTCCAGTCAGCACGGCGCCAGCGCCGAGCCGGCGCACGCCGGTCCCGAGGTGGTCTCGGTCTCGCGCAAGAACCCGAAGGTGCGCACGGTCCGCGTGGTCCGACCGGCCCTTCAGGACGCGAGCTTCATCATCCCCACGCTCAAGGGGCTGCAGATCACGGTGAAGCACTTCTTCAAGAACGTGCTGACCCGGGCGGAGACGCAGACGATCCAGTACCCGGAGGAGAAGAAGCCCTACCCTCCGCGCAACCGCGGCCTGCACCGGCTCATGCAGCGAGACGACGGCTCGGTGCGCTGCGTGGCGTGCATGTGCTGTCCGACGGTGTGCCCGGCCAACTGCATCACGATCATCCCGGCCGAGACCAGCGACAAGAAGGTGGAGAAGTACCCGGCCGTGTTCGAGATCGACGAGCTGCGCTGCGTGGTGTGCGGCCTGTGCGTCGAGGCGTGCCCGTGCGACGCGATTCGCATGGACACCGGCCTGCACGCACCGCCGGTCGAGGAGCGCGCCGGCGGCGTGATCGACAAGGACGCGATGCTGGCGATGGGGACGCGGTCGATCGCCGTGCAAGGCGGAGCCGGCTCCGAGTGGCGCGGCAAGAGCGATCGCGGTTGAGAGTCGCGCGACGTCGACGTCGGCGGTCGAGGCTCGCGCTCGTCGACGGTTGATACTCGCGCGCGTCGATGTCAACTGCGATCGCGTGCGCGCGCGTCGACTCGATCATGCGCGCGCGAGCGAGCGATCAGTCGTCGCCGAGCGCGTGGATCGGTCTTGACGCTCTAGTCGGCGGTGATATCCTGTCCGTCGAGCAAGAGACTGTTCGATTCGGCAGAGACAATTCTTTTCCCTACAACGGCTATCCAGGGATCTGCCTCTGGCCGAGGCGCGCACGCCCGCCCGTCGGGAAGCCCATATCGGCCATCGTGGAACCCACCTACGAAACGTAGGGGATAGAATACTCCTCACCGGTCGAACGGTTGCAAGCTCGGAAAAGACGGGTGGTCGAGGCTCAACGCCTTACCGCCCGCTTTTTTTTCCGGACGCTCGCGTCTTCATCGCCGCGGTGAGCGAGCCGCCGCCGATCCACGCGAAGCCGAGCGCGAAGAGCGCGAGGATCGGGGCCGCGGTGAAGCGGTGCGCGGCGAGCGCCTGTGCGAGACCTGCGGCGAGGTAGGCCGCGGCGGCGAGCTCGAGGATCGGCAGGGCGCCGGCGCTCGAGGCGTAGCCCGCGGCGGGCGCGGGTTTGCGGTCGCCGCGCGCGCCGACCGCCCCCTGCTTGGGGGTGCGCACGAACTCCGACGGCCGGCCGGCCAGGCCCTCGAGCACCGCGCGCGACTGGCTGATCGAGATGCCGGCGGTCAGCGCGATGATGGCCGGCACGCGCGCGACCACCGACGCGACGGCGCGCAGTCCGAGCCGCGAGCCGCGCACCGCCGCCTGCGCGGTGACCAGGTAGGCGGCCGTCACGGCGGCGGCGCCGCAGGCGAGCACGACCTCGAGCCAGACCGATCCGATGCCCTGGTCATCGCGCCAGGCCAGCGCCGGCACCGCCAGCAGCGCGAGCGCCGCGGTCAGGAGGTACGGCAGGTTGTGGGTCAGGTGAAACAGGGCCTCGAGCTTGACCGCGGCGCCGCGCCGCGAGCGCAGCACCGCCGGCAGGAGCTTGCGCGCCACCTGCATCGATCCCTTGGCCCAGCGGAACTGCTGCGACTTGAAGCCGTTCATGTCGGCCGGCAGCTCGCCGGGGACGGCCTCCTCGAGGAGATAGGCGAAGCGCCAGCCGCGCAGGAGCACGCGATAGGACAGGTCGAGGTCCTCGGTGAGGGTATCGCCCTGCCAGCCGCCGGCGTCGTCGATCGCGCTTCGCCGCCACAGGCCGGCCGTGCCGTTGAAGTTGAAGAAGCAGCCGCGGCGGGCGCGCGCGGTCTGCTCCACGCCGAAGTGGCCGTCGAGCAGGAGCGCCTGCAGCCCGGTGAGCGCGCTGGCGTCGCGGTTGAGGTGTTCCCAGCGGGCCTGCACCATGGCCGCGCCGGGATCGGCGAGGTGGCCGACCATGCGGCGCAGGAGATCGGGCGGCGGCACGAAGTCGGCGTCGAGCACGAGCAGGAGCTCGCCGCGCGCGCGGGCCAGGCCGTGCTGGAGGGCGCCGGCCTTGAAGCCCGCCCGATCACCCCGGCGCACCTGCTCGATGGCCAGCCCGCGCCGCCGCCACTCCGCGACGCGCTCGCGGCAGAGCGCGGCGGTGTCGTCGGTCGAGTCGTCGAGCACCTGCACCTCGAGGCGGCCCTGCGGCCAGTCGAGCGCCGCGACGGCATCGATCAGGCGCTCGACCACGAAGCGCTCGTTGTAGATCGGCAGCTGCACGGTGACGACCGGCAGCTCGTCCGGCGGCGCGGCCCGCGGCGCAGCGGGCGGTGCGCCCTTCCCTTCCCGGGCCGCCGGGCGGCACGCGCGCCAGACGGCGAGGACAAGGTGGAGCCGGTGCAGCGCGTAGGCCGAGAGCGCGGCCACGACTGCGACGTAGGCCCACCACGCGATCGCCATGGCTAGCCGAGGGAGGCCCGAGGGGCCGACCGAGGGGATGTTCTTTGCTTGACCACGAGCACGCCGTGCGAAGACGGAGTCGGGCTAGCCGAGGGAGGCCCAGAGGGCCAACCGAGGGTACGTTCTTTGATTGACGACGAACACGCCGGGCGAAGACGGAGTCGGGCTATCCGAGGGGGTCGCCGTGCATGGGGCAGCGCAGCCCGGAGTCGGCGGGCGGGCACTGGCTCACGGCCAGGAGGTCCATGGTCAGCGCGACCGCGATGTGGATGGCGGCGCCGCCCCAGATCGATCGCGTGCGCATGGCGAGCGTGCCGAGCACCAGCCCGGCCACGATGGCGCCGAAGGTCTCGGCCATCGGCTTGCCGTAGTGGATCATGCAGTACGGCACCACCATGACGAAGATGGCCGCGGCGCCGAAGCGGCGGCGCAACCCGTGCAGCATGAAGCCACGGAAGAAGAACTCGAGCGAGACGAACTGGAGGGCATAGAGCGCCTCCCAGGTCCAGAAATCGAGCGGTGAGCGATTGGCCAGCTTGTAGAAGGGATAGGTGTAGTAGAACGCGCTGAACTGGGCCGCTCCGATGACGAACGGCAGGACCAGCATGAAGAGGGCCAGGTAGATCCGGAAGTGGCGCGCGAACTGGCGCAGGCTGACGTAGTAGTCGCGCAGCCGCTGGCCCGGCGCGCACAGGATGACCAGCACCGGCAGGACCACGTATCCGATGAAGCGCCAGGCCGACCACCAGGCGTAGGCGCGCAGCTCGCCGTAGTCGCCGGCCGCGAGGTCGGGGAAGTGCTGGCGGAAGAAGTCGCGCTCGCCGATGTACTCCTGGATGGTCAGGGCCACCGCGACGGTGACCAGGACGACGAGCGGCCACAGGAGCTCGGAGCGGCTCCGGGCCGCGGGGGCCGCGGCGGGCGATGCGTCGGCCGGTTCGCGCTCGGCGTCGATCTCGCGCCAGGTGTCGACGAAGAAGCGGCGCAGCAGCCGGCCGACGAACCTCACTTGCGCTGCCCGACGAACTCCATCAGCCGGCGCAGCCGGAAGCGACAGAGCTCCTTGCCCAGCACCTCCATCGTGTCGAACAGGGGCGGCGACGCCTTGCGCCCGGTCACGCCCAGGCGCAGCACCATGAACAGGTGCTTGGTCTTCCAGCCGCGCGCGTCGCACAGGGCGCGCGTGGCCTGCTCGAGCCCGGCGGCGGCGAAGCCGTCGAGCTGCTCGTAGCTGTCGAGCAGCTCGGACAGGGCGCGCCCCAGGTCCTTGCCGCTCACGTCTGGAATGGCGAGCTCGCCGGCCAGCGGCGCGTAGTCGAGCTCGAGCGAGAAGAAGAAGTCGGTGCAGGGGATGAAGTCGCTGAGCGTCTTGATGCGCTCGCGCACCAGCGGGGTGAGGCGGCGCAGTCCGCTCTGGCCCAGCCGCCAGGCCAGGAGCACATCGGCCAGCGCGTCGTGGTCGAGGTCGTGGATGTACTGCTCGTTGAGCCAGCGCAGCTTGTCGATGTTGAACACCGAGCCGCCCAGCGACACCTTCTCCCACGAGAACACCTCGACCATCTCCTCGGGGGTGAACTTCTCGCGGTCGCCGCCGAACGACCAGCCCATGAGGGCGAGGAAGTTGAGCAGCGCGGCCGGCAGAAAGCCGGCATCGCGGTAGAAGTTGATCGAGACCGGGTTCTTGCGCTTGGAGATCTTCGAGCGGTCCTGGTTGAGCAGGAGCGGCATGTGGATCCACTCCGGCGCCTCCCAGCCGAACGCGTCGTAGAGCAGGACGTGCTTGGGCGTGGAGGAGATCCACTCCTCCGCGCGGATGACGTGGGAGATCTCCATCAGGTGATCGTCGACCACGTTGGCCAGGTGATAGGTCGGGAAGCCGTCCGACTTGAGCAGGACCTGATCGTCTATCTGAGACCACGCGAACTCGACGTCGCCGCGCAGTCGATCGCGCACGACCACGGTGCCGTCCAGCGGGACCGCGAGGCGCACCGTGTGGGGCTCACCCGCGGCGGCGCGCCGGGCCGACTCTGCGCGATCGAGCGCGCGGCAGTGGCGGTCGTAGCCCAGGCGCTGCTTCTCCGCCTTCTGCTGCTGGCGCACCGCGGCCAGCCGCTCCTCGCCGCAGAAGCAGTGATAGGCCCGCCCGCGCTCGACGAGCAGCCGCGCGTGCTCGGCGTAGAGCGCCGATCGCTCGGACTGCCGATAGGGAGCATGCGGCCCGCCGACGTCGGGGCCCTCGTCCCAGCGCAGCCCGAGCCAGCGCAGCGCGGCCATGATCTGCGCCTCGCTGTCGGCGCGCGAGCGCGACCGGTCGGTGTCCTCGATGCGAAGGACGAAGGCGCCCCCGTTCTGGCGGGCGAAGGCAGAGTTGAACAGCGCGATATAGGCGGTTCCGACGTGGGGGTCGCCGGTGGGCGACGGCGCGACACGCACACGAACCGGGCGCGCTGTGACGGACGCCTCGGGTGCCATGGATCGAGCCCCAGCTTGTAGCACGCCGTGCTACGCTCGAAAAGTGCAGTTGATTCGTTCTGCCGTCGCGGCGGGCGCCGTGGCTGCCGCGCTCGCCGCGCCCGGCGTTCGCCCGGCCGCCGCGGGTCCAGGCGCCGGGGCGGTGCAGGAGGAGACGGTCACCGGGCAGGTCGTCTCGGCGACCAGCCGGTGGTCGCGCGGCCGGACGTCGATCATCACGGAGTCGGTGATCCGCGCCCAGGGTGGCCGCGAGGTGACCGTCCGCCAGCTCGGCGGCAGCGTGGACGGCATCGGCATGGTCGTGCTGCACTCCGAGGCGGTCCTGCGCCCGGGCGACCAGGTCACCGCCAAGGTGGCGGTGACCAGGGACCTCCACGGTCGCGTCAGCCGGCCGGTGCGCTCACTGTACGCGCGCGCGGGCGCGGGCCGCATCCCGTTCGTCCGCACCGAGGCGACCGTCACGCGGGTGCCGCTCGCCTGGCGCTCGGGCTGCGCGCAGATCTGGTTTCACGAGGACGGGACCACCCACCTCGACGGCGATCTCGAGTTCGACGAGATGGAGCGCGTCCTCACCCGATGGCGCCATGACATCCAGTCGTGCTCCTACTTCGATCTCCGGTTCCAGGGGCTGAGGAAGGCCGGCGTCGGGCTGGACGGCTACAACATGGTCATCTTCCACGAGGATTCGTGGAGCCGCCCGGCCACCGACGAGGACCCAGAGGAGCCCTACGACCCGGCCGCCGCGGGCCTCACCACGCTGTTCTTCATCGATGACCCGGCCAGCAAGCGAAATGGCACGTTGCTGGACGCCGACGTGGAGCTCAACGCGGTCAACTTCGCCATCGCGGTGGACCATCACTCCAACGTCGTCGGCCGCTGCGAGTCGGATCTGGCCAACACGTTCACGCACGAGATCGGGCACCTCATGGGTCTCGACCACACGTGCTGGACGGGCGCCGGCGTGCGGCTCACCGACAACGAGCAGCAGCCGCTTCCGCTCTGCTCGCTCGATCCCAACCTGCCGGCGACGGTGCGCGACGCGACGATGTTCAACTTCCAGGACTGCGGCGAGACCAAGAAGGCCAGCCCCGAGCCGGACGACATCAGCGGCGTCTGCGCGATCTATCCGATCGAGGACAATCCGCACGAGTGCCTGCCGGCCGAGCTCGAGCCCGGCGCGTCGTGCGCGGTCTCCGCGGGCAACGGCTGGGCGGGCGCGCCCGGGATGATCGCCCTGGCGCTGGTCGTCGCGCGGCGTCGCCGGCGGCGCTGAGCCGCGCCGCTCCGCGGCGCTCGTTCGACGGGCGAGAACGCGGCCCTACGGGACGAGCTTGTAGCCGAAGCCATACACGGTGAGGATGTGCTTCGGGTTCTTGTGGTCCTCTTCCAGCTTGCGCCGCAGCTTGACGATGAAGTTGTCGACCGTGCGGCTCTGCGGGTTGGGCTGGACGCCCCAGATCTTCTCGAGCAGCTCGTCGCGCGAGACGGCGTCCTCGGCGCGCTCGCGCAGGAGCTTGAGCAGCTCGAGCTCGTAGAAGCTGAGGCGCTTGCTGGTGCGGCCGCGCGTCATGGTGTGCTTGCGCGGGTGCACCTCCCATGAGCCGATGAGGAAGCTGTCGTCGTGCAGGGCGAGGCGCGCCTGGCGGCGGAAGATGGCGTTGATGCGCGCGATGAGCTCGGCGACCGAGAAGGGCTTGGTCACGTAGTCGTCGGCGCCGACCTCGAGGCCGCGGATCTTGTCCGCCTCCTGCGCCTTGGCGGTCAGCATGATGATCGGGACCACCGGGTCGAGGATGCGCAGCTGCTCGCACACGCGGTAGCCGTTGTCGTCGGGCAGCATGAGGTCGAGCAGGACGCAGTCGGGGTGGTTCTCCTTGGCCAGGTTGATGCCCTCGTCGCCGGTCGTCGCGGTGAAGACCGCGAAGCCCTCGAACTCGAGCGCATCCTCGAGGCCGCGCACGATGTCCGGCTCGTCCTCGATGATGAGGATCTGCTTCCTGTCGCCGGCCGCTGCCACCGTCATCCTGCCGCTACCTTATACATGCTCGCCGGATCTACGCGCCAGGCCGGGTCGGGATCCAGAGGCGGAACACTGCGCCCTGCCCGCCCTTGCCCGGGCGCACGCTCACTTCACCGTCGTGGGCCTGGGCGATGTGCTTGACCAGCGCCAGCCCGATTCCGGAGCCGCGGATGTGCTTCTGCCGCACGGCGCGCGCCCGGTAGAAGCGGTCGAAGACGGCCTCCCGCTCGTCGGGCGGGACGCCGGGGCCCTGGTCGCGCACCTCGAGCTCCACACCGCTGGCGGCGCGCCGCAAGCGGACCTCGAGCTTCTTGCCGTCGGCGGCGTACTTGATGGCGTTGTCGACCAGGTTGAGCACCGCGACGGTCATCGCGTTGGCGTCGATGCGCATGGGCGGCAGGTCCTCGGCCAGCTGGTTTTCCAGCTCCATGTGGGCCTGCTCGAGCCGGTGGCGGCTGATGTCGAGCGCGCGCCCGACCACCTCGCGCAGGTCCTGGCCGTCGGCGAACTCGTAGACGTCGACGCCGCGCTCGATCTTGGAGAAGTCGAGCACCGAGTCGATGAGCCGCGACAGTCGGATGCTCTCGCGCCGGATGATCTCCGCGTACTCGGTCGCCTGCGCGGCGGAGCGCGTGCGCCCCATCGACAGGAGCTCGCCGAACATGCTGATGATCGACAGCGGCGTCTTGAGCTCGTGCGACATGTTGGAGATGAACTCGCTCTTGAGCTCGTTCAGGCGGCGCTCGCGCAGGACCGCGACCACGCCGACCAG
>Ga0126377_10003195_pt1 | contig 11532 bp, 10 predicted proteins | sample PanSoiMetPlot_22_FD_92647 | JGI IMG/M metagenome (GOLD analysis project Ga0126377, IMG submission 92647) | Tropical forest soil microbial communities from Panama - MetaG Plot_22 | ecosystem: Environmental > Terrestrial > Soil > Tropical forest > Bulk soil | place: Panama | collected 2016-02-17
ACTCGCGCGGCGCGAACGATCCCAGCTCGCGCCCGACCATCGCCGAGATGAGCTGCGCCATCGTGCCGGTGCGCGAGTCCAGCTCGCCGGCGTTCTTGCCGTCGCGCAGGACCACGATGCGGTCCGTGATCTGGAAGACCTCCGTGAGCTTGTGCGAGATGAAGACGACCGACGTGCCGCGCGCCACCAGGTCGCGGATGACCTTGAACAGGCGCGCGGTCTCCTTGTCGGTCAGCGACGAGGTCGGCTCGTCCATGATCAGGAGCTTCACGTTGGTGAGGAGCGCCTTGGCGATGTCGATCATCTGCTGGACGGCCGTCGACAGCTCGCGCATCTCCACTCCCAGATCGACCTGGACACCCAGGTAGTCGAACAGCTCGAGCGCCCTGCGCCGCATGGCCGGGTAGTCGAGCAGCCGCGAGCCGCGGCGGCGGATCTCGTGGCCGAGGAAGAGGTTGTCGAGCGGCTCGAGGTTGGGGCAGTTGTTGAGCTCCTGGAAGATGAGGGACACGCCGGCCGCCTGCGCCGCCCGGATGCTGGAGAAGGCCACGCGCCGGCCGTCCAGGTCGATCTCGCCGGCGTCGGCGCTGTAGACGCCCACCAGCACCTTCATGAGCGTCGACTTGCCGGCGCCGTTCTCGCCGAGGAGCCCGACCACCTCACCGCGGCCCACCCGGAAGCTCACGTCGTGGAGCGCCCGCACCCCGGGGAACGACCTGGAGATGCCCCGCATCTCGAGCAGCGCGTCGGACACGGTCAGGTCTTTCGCTTGAAGCGATCGAGCACAGCCGCGAGCACGATGATGACGCCGATGATCGCCTTGTGCCAGTAGGACGAGACGTGGATGAACACCAGCCCGCTCTTGATGACGCCCATGATGGACGCGCCGATCAGAACGCCCAGGACGCTGCCCGATCCTCCCGCCAGCGCGGTGCCGCCGATGACCGCGGCGGCGATCGCGTCCAGCTCCCAGCCGGTCCCCGTGTCGGCCTGGGCCGAGTTGTACCTGGCGACCTGGATGATGCCGACCATGGCGGCGCACAGCGCCGAGATCACGTAGAGCGTGAACTTGATCCGGACCACGTTGATGCCGGACAGGAAGGTGGCCTGCTCGTTTCCGCCCATGGCGAACGTGCGCCGCCCGAAGGCGGTGCGGGTCAGCGCGACGTGCGCGACGCCGGCCACGACCAGCGCGATCCACACCGGAATGGGCAGGCCGAGAAACGAGCCCAGGGCCACCGGCAAGAACGACTCCGGGATCTCGGTGATCGGCCACCCCTGGCCGAGCCCGAGGACCAGGCCCGACCCGAACGACAGCATGCCGAGGGTCACGATGAACGGCGCGATGCGCCCCCAGGCGATGAGCGCCCCGTTGATGGCGCCCATGGCCACCCCCACGGCGCAGCCGAAAAGGACCGCGATGGGCGGCGGCACGCCGTGCGCCATCGCCCAGGCCGCGGCCGACCCGGCCAGGCACATGATCGAGCCGACCGAGAGATCGATCCCGCCGTGCAGGATGACGAACAGCTCGCCCATCGCGACGACGGCGACGAACGAGATCTGGCGCGAGACCTGGTAGAGGTTGCCGGCGGAGAGGAAGTTGGGCTCGATGATGCCGATCGCCGCCATGAGGAGGACGAGGGCGAGGAAGATGGCCGACTCGCGCCGCCTGACCAGGTTGGCGACGACCGCGCGGACGACGTGCCCGCGGGCCGGCGCCCTCGCCTCTGCCAGTCCCGGCGCGGGCGCCTTCCCCTCCCCCTCGACTCGCCGGTCCGTGCCGTGCTGCTGCATCACCGTTGCTTCGGGCCGTCGCTTCGGGCCGTGCCTTCGGGGGGCGTTACTTCGGCGAGAACTCCTTCTTCATGTCGTTCATGTACGAGTCGACGTTCGACTTCGTCACGAACACGACCCCCGTGTCGGTCGACTTGGGCAGCTTCTTGCCCTTCTTGGCGTCGAGCAGCGCCTCGACCGAGAGCCAGCCCATCTTGAAGGTCTTCTGGACGATGCAGAACGAGATCGTCCCGTTCCTGACGCCGTTCAGCGTGTCCTTGAGATCGTCGAAGCCGGCCAGGAGGATCTTGCCCGCCTTGCCCTGCTGCTTGAGCACGTTGGCCGCCGCCGGCGCGCCCTCGGCCGAGACCGCGAAGATCCCGGTCAGGTCGGGATAGGTCTGGAGCAGCGCCTCGGTCTTGTTGGTCGCGACCGAGAAGTCGCCCTGGACGTCGACCACCTCGAGGATCTTCACCTTGGGCGCGAACTTGGCCATCGCCTCCTTGAAGCCCTTGGTGCGCAGGTTGAGGTTGGCCGCGCCGAGACCGCCCTGCAGGATGACGAGCTTGCCGGGCCCCTTGCTGAGCTGCGCCATCTTCTTGCCCGCCTCGAAGCCGGCCGTCTGGTTGTCCGTGCCGATATAGGTGAGCTGGGCCGACGACGGCGCCGGCGCGTCGAACGTGATGATCTTGATGCCGGCCTTGGTCGCCTCGTTGATGACCGGGACCAGCCCGGCGTCGTCCACCGCGGAGATGGCGATGCCGTCCACCTTCTGCGCGATGAGCTCCTCGATCGCGTTGACCTGCATCGGCAGCTCCATCTTCTGCGGATCGACGCGCTCGACCTTCACCTTGTACTTGGCCGCGGCCGCCTTGAAGCCCTCGTAGCAGGGCTCGTAGTAGGGGTGGACCGCCTTCGTCACCATCACGAACGTCGGCTGCTTCTTGTCCTGTGCGATCGCGGCGCCGGGCAGAACGAAAGCCGCGATGATCGTACCGATGACAAATCGCTTCATGGTCATCTCCTCGACGAAGACCGCGTTGCGGGGCGGCTCGGTCGCGCGGAAACGTGCGCCGGGATCCCCCCTTCTCCGCGACTGTGAACGTTCACAATCGCAGTGTCAAGGAACCTCTCGAGCGACGCGCGGTGTCATTCCACGGCGCGAAGGGGGCTTTGACGCCTTGCTCCATCGGCGGTTACGATTTGTGCGTGGGCCTCGTGGAGCAGCCGATCGAGTCGGTGAAGGGACCGCGCCGGCCGGATGCGGGCGCCGCGGGCGGTGACACCGCGCTGGTCGCGGCCGTCGCCGCGGGCGATCGCGCCGCCCTCGCGCGGCTCTACGATCGCTATGCGCCCACGCTGCTCGCCGTGGGTCAGCGCATCCTCGGCGGGCGCCGCGAGGCGGAGGACCTGGTGCACGACGTCTTCCTGGAGGCGTGGCGCCAGGCGGCCAGCTACGATCCGGCGCGCGGCACCGTGCGCTCGTGGTTGCTGGTCCGCCTGCGCAGCCGCGCGCTCGATCGTCACCGCGCGTCCAGCGGCGCGCCGCTCCCCATCGACAGCGTGCCGCGGCTGGAGGAGCGCGCCGCGGGCGGCGAGGATCCGGCCCTGGCGCCGGATCGGGTCGCGGTCCGCCGCGCGCTGGCCGCGCTGCCCAGCGAGCAGCGCGCCGTGCTCGAGCTGGGCTACTTCGAGGGGCTGTCGTCGTCGGAGATCGCGCTCCGCACCGGCGCTCCCATCGGCACCGTCAAGTCGCGCGTCGCCACCGCGCTGGCCCGGCTCCGCGCCGGCCTCAACCCGGAAGGCGCGCCCGGAGGCGCAGGGTGAACGACCACGTCGACACATTGATCCCCGAGCTGGTCCTCGGCACGCTCGAGGACGAGCTGCGCGCCGACGTCGAGCTCCACCTCGAGCGCTGCGCCCGCTGCGCCGCCGAGGCGACGGCCACCGGCGAGGCGCTCTCGCTGCTCGCGCTGGCGCTGCCGCCCGAGCACCCGCACCCGACCGCGCGCACGCGGCTCCTCGCCTCGGTCTCGGAGCAGCGCGGCCTCGAGCCGATGGGGCGCGGGCGCCTCGCTGCCTTCGTGGACCAGCTGGCCAGCTTCTTCGACGTCACCGTCGAGCGGGCGCGGACGCTCGTCGACCTGGTGTCGGACAGGTCCGCGTGGACCATCGGGCCGGCCACCGGCGTCTCGCTCATTCACATCCTGCCCGGGCCGCGCTTCGCCGGCGCCGACGCCGGCTTCGTGCGCATGGCGCCCGGCGCCCGCTTCCCGCGCCACCGCCACACCGGCGACGAGGCCGGCCTGATCCTCGAGGGCGGCTTCACCGACGAGAGCGGCGTGGTGGTCCGCGCCGGCGAGCGCCACCAGCTGGCGGCGGGGACCTCGCACGACTTCGTGGCGCTGCCCGAGGGCTGCCTGTTCGCCGCCCTGGTGCAGGGCGGCATCGAGTTCCTCGAGTCGCTCGCGCCCGACTGATCGAGCGGGCCGGGCCGCTTCGCCCGCTCAGCTCCTATCGACTGGCGAAGGGCGGCAGGAAGCTCGTCCACATGGCCGCGAACTGGACGCCGCCCGCCAGCGCGAACACGCACAGCACCCGCACCCGGTGGCTCCAGGTCGGCGCCGCGACCAGACGCCCGCTCGCCGCGATCCCTGCGACCGAGGACAGCGCGATGGCCACGGTCAGCGCGAGCTCGATGGCCGTGTACTGCCCGCTCGCCGCGCGCGAGATGCCGAGCACGAACAGCCAGATGAGGATCACGATGAGCGACCAGAAGAGGAAGATCGGGATCGCCACCAGCGCGCCCCACGCGGGCCGGCGCAGGGCGACGGCGATGGCCGCCGGGATCGGGAGGATCTGGACCACGTGGCGGACGATGGTCCCGCTCTCGAGTCCGACCAGGAGGAGCGACACGGCCACGACGGCCAGGCACAGCGCCGCGATGTGTCGGGGGGCGGGCACGTGCGCCGAGAGTAGCGCGGACGGGCTGCGGTCAGGTCGGATGCCGGTGCCGGTGAGCTCGCGACCGGTCCAGCGTCAGAACAGGGCCGCGATCTGGCCGGCCTCGTCGTCGGTCAGGGCGATGTCGAGGGCGGTGAGCGCGCTCTCGAGATGGGCCGCGGTGCGCGGGCCGATGATGGCGGCGTCGACGCGCGGGTGGCGCAGCACCCAGGCCAGGGCGAGCGCGCTCATCGACGCGCCGCGCGCGCGCGCCGCGGCGGCCAGCTGGTCGAGGGCGCCGAACACGCGCGCGCTGGCCAGGTGGGCGTACGGCTCGGGCCGGAGCGTCATGCGCGAGCCATCCGGGTACGGCTGGCCCGAGCGATACTTGCCGGTCAGCCAGCCACCGGCGAGGGGGCTGAAGGCGGTGAAGCCGATGTGCCGGGCGGCGCACAGCGGGAACATCTCGACCTCGGCGGTGCGGTCGAGGAGGCTGTAGGAGTTCTGCACCCACTCGAAGCGGGCGAGCCCGCCGGCGTCGCTGGCGGCGCGGGCGAGCGCCAGCCGCCAGGCCTCGATGTTGCTCGCGCCGATGTAGAGGACCTTGCCGGCGCGCACCAGATCGTCGAGCGCGCGCAGGGTCTCCTCGATCGGCGTGTCCGGATCGGGCTCGTGGATGAGATAGAGGTCCAGGCGATCGGTCCGCAGGCGGCTCAGGCTTGCCTCGACCTGGCGGACGATGTGGAGGCGGGAGAGGCCGCGCTGGTTGGGGCCGGGGCCGACCGGGTTGAACACCTTGGTGCTGAGGACCAGCCGGTCGCGCACCGCCGGGCCCTTGCGCGCGAGCCACTCGCCGATGAACGACTCGCTGCGGCCGCCGCCGTACGCGTCCGCCGTGTCGAACAGGTTGATGCCCGCGTCCCACGCGCGGTCCATGAGCGCCGACGCCTCGTCGCTGCCCTCTCCCATTCCGAAGAACGCGGGCGCCGATCCGACGCCGCCGAAGTTGCCGCAGCCGAGCGCGATGCGGGAGACCCGGACGCCGGTCGATCCCAGGTGTCGATGGTCCATCGAGTGAGCGTATAGCGTCGCGGCCTGGCCGGCGAAACGCAGCGTCCGGAGCGGGGTTTCTCACCGTGAAGCCAGGCGCGCTGACCCGGCGCGCGCCGCCGGCCGCCCGCCCGCTCACAGGCAGCGAGTGTCGGCGTTCTGCAGCTGCAGGATGATGTCGTCGCCGATGGGCAGCGGGTCGCAGCCGTGGTCCTTCTCGCAGACGAGGTCCCACTGCGGCTCCGCCTGCGAGTGGCAGTTGAAGCAGGTGTCGAACGCGTTGGCCACCTCGCGCCCGCCGCGCTGCTCGATCGTCGTCTCGGTGCCGGTGACGCTGAGCAGGAAGAACTCCCAGTCGCTGGTGTCCGGGTTCCAGCCGGCCGCGCGCTTGACCATCGCCTCCTGCGGGAGGAGCTGGATGACCGTCCCGACCGGGTAGGCGCCGCCGGTCTTCGAGTCGGCGACCGCGATGGCGTCGTCCAGGTGGCCGAGCGGGTTGATCATGTAGAACTGGTGGACCTTGGTCCCGTCCTTGATGCACGTGAAGTCGGAGGCCTGGAGCTCGAGGTCCTCGCCGGCGCTGGCGTCGGCGCCGGTCCCGGCGTCGCTTCCCGCGCTGGCGTCGGATCCCGAGCCGCCCGCATCGGCGCTGCCGCCGGCGGCGTCGGCCTGCGAGCCGGAGCCGCCGCCATCGTCGTCGTCGCCGCCGCAGGCGGGGAGCGAGAGGAGGAGAGGAAGGGTGAGGAGGGCCGGGAGGTACCGCATCGGGCGCGCACTCTAGCACCGCCCCGCGAACCCGCGCGCCGGCGGCGGAGACCCGACCTCGATTCCGCCATCGAGCGTGACGCACCAGTCATGATCGCGGTGCGTCCGCCGAGAAGTTGCTGTTTGGCGCCGCGCCGCGCCGCGCCGCGCCACGCCGCGCCACGCCGCATCAGCCGCGGACGGGTCGGAGCGATCGGGCGGACAGCCGGGCGAGGACGCGGGCGAAGGCGATGTCGAGCGGCGCGTGGCCGACCAGGAGCCGATACCACATGGCGCCGAACAGCATGTCGACCGCCGCCTCGAGCCGGGCCGGCTCGGCCCGCCCGGCGTGGCGCTCGAGGATGGCGCGCAGCGCGCCCCTGCGGGACGCGATGAAGACGGCGAAGCCGCGCGCGAACTCTGGGTCGAGCTGCGCCTCGGCCATGAGTCCCTTGAGGACGGCGGCGGTGCCGCGCGGGCCGCGCAGGAGGCGGAACGTGCTCGCCAGGAACGCGGCCAGGTCCCCCTCGAGGCTCCCGGTCTCCGGGCTCGGGATGGCGCGGCCCAGCTCGGTCAGCGCCTCGAGCGCGACGGCCGCCTTCGACGGCCACCAGCGGTAGATCGTCTGCTTGCCGACGCCGGCCGCGCGCGCGATGGCGTCGGTGGTGAGCCGCGCGTAGCCGTGAAGCCGGAGGAGCTCGAGGGCGGCGTCCAGGATGGCCCGGCGCGCCGCCTCGCTCCGCTTGCGCCCGACCCGCGGTCGCTGAACCTCTTCCATGAGTCCGGACCATAGCGCAGCGACGGCCGGCCGGCCTTGACGAGACGCACCGTCTCGCTATATTTCGAGACGTGATGTTCCGAAACACCAGGGAGGCAACCATGGACCAGCAGAGCGTCATCGTGTTCGGCGGCAGCTCCGGCATCGGCGAGGCGGTCGCGGCCGCGGCCCGCCGCGCCGGCGCCCGCGTCGCGATCGTCGGCCGGGATCCCGAAAAGCTGCGCGCGGCGGCCGACCGCCTCCCGCCCGGCGTCGAGACCGCGGTGGCCGACGCGACCGACCGGGCCGCGGTCGAGCGGGTCTTCGCCGGCACGGGCGCCGTCGATCACCTCGTCCTGTGCGTGAGCGGCGGCAAGGGCGCGGGCCTGTTCCGCGAGCTCGACCTCGGCGGCCTGCGCGAGGCGCTCGAGGCCAAGACCCTGGCCCAGCTCCAGGTCGCCCAGGCCGGCGCCGGCCGCGTGCGCGGATCGATCACCTTCGTCACCGCCGCGTCGGCCCGCTCGGTCATCCGCGGCACCGCCGGCCTCGCCGCGGTCAGCGGCGCGCTCGAGGCCGCGATCCCGACCCTGGCCCTCGAGCTGGCCCCCGTCCGCGTCAACGCGGTCAGCCCCGGCATCATCGACACCCCGTGGTGGAGCGGCATGCCGGCCGAGGCCAGGCAGCGCTTCTTCCGCGCCGCCGAGGCCGCACTGCCGGTCGGCCGCGTGGGCCGGCCCGACGAGGTCGCCGCCCTCGTCCTCACCCTCCTCGAGAACGGCTTCATCACCGGCTCGGTCTTCGAGGTCGACGGAGGCAGCCACCTCGTGACGCAGTGACCGCCGCCGCCGCCCACCCGCCGCCGCGCTACTCGATCACCAGGTCGTCGGGGCCGCGCGGGGCGGTGACGATGCGGATCTCGCGGTCGCGGTAGTCGGGATCGGCGGCCAGGCGGACGGCGATCGGCGTCACCACGCGCTCCTCGAGCACGCGCACGAGCGGCCGGGCGCCCAGCGCGGGGTCGAAGCCGAGCTCGGCCAGGCGTGCGCGCGCCTCTCGCGACAGCGACAGCGAGATGCCGCGGCGTCTGAGGCCGGCGCGCCGGCTCGCCTTGTCGATCTCCAGCTCGACGATGCGCTCCACCTGGCCGCGGCCGAGCGGGCGGAAGGTCACGACCGCGTCCAGGCGGCCGAGGAACTCGGCGCGGAAGTGGCGGCGGACCGCGCCCATGTGATCGGCGGCGCCCTCCTCGCCGAAGCCGGGCACGCGGGTGCCGCCCCCCAGGTTGGACGTCATGACCAGGAGGGTCATTCGGAAGTCGACCAGGCGGCCTGCCGCGTCGGTCAGCCGGCCCTCGCCCAGAACGCCCAGCAGGAGGTCGAACACCTCCGGGTGCGCCTTCTCGATCTCGTCGAGCAGCACCACCGAGAGCGGCTGCTTGCGGATCTGCTGGGCCAGGCTGGCGACCCCGGGGGCGACGTCGAGCAGGCGCTGGCTCGAGCCCGGCGCCATGTACTCGCTCATGTCGGCGCGCACCAGCCGCGCCTGGTCGGCGAACAGGTACGCGGCCAGCTGCTTGGCCAGCTCGGTCTTGCCCACCCCGGTCGGCCCGACGAACAGGAGCGTGCCGATCGGCCGCTCCGGGTCCTGCATCCCGGCCTTGAGGCGCGCGAGCAGGCGACCGCACACGTCGCAGGCCTCGTCCTGGCCGACCACCGCGCGGCGCATCGCGCCGGCGATGTCGCGCGCGCCGGCCGGCACGTCGTCGGACAGGATCTCGGTCGGCACGCCCGAGTAGCGCGAGAACGCCTCCGACGCGCCCTGCGGCAGGAGCTCGACCGGCGCGCCCTCGCCGCCCATGTCCTGGTTGAGCCAGTCGAGGAAGCGGAACGCCTTGCCCGGGAAGCGCACGTCGGGGCGGAACGCGGCCAGGTGGGACAGGAGCCGGCGCGCCGCGTCCGCGTGCAGGCTCACCCGCTGGTTGTGCCGCCGCTGGTAGATCGGGATGAGCTCGAGCAGGGGCGCGCTCGCCATCTCGTCCAGCCGCACCAGGTGGAACGCGTCGAGCAGGCGCGCCGCGCGCTCGCGGCACCAGCGCAGCTCGGCGTCGTCGCACTCGGCGATGACGGGCAGCTCGCCGCTGGCCACCGCCGGGCCCATCAGGTCGGCCACCGTCCCGCCGCCCGGCTGCGGGCGCAGGAGATCGGGCAGGCGATCGACGTAGAGGTAGTCGTTCTCTCCGCCGAGCTCGTCGACCATGGCGAGGACTCGCTCCTGCCACATGCCCAGGTAGACCATGCCCGCCACGATGCGATCGACCGAGGTGGCGTAGAGGCGGCCGCGCGGGGCCCCCTTGCCGCGCGGGCGCCCCAGCCGGTAGGCCGCGATCCGGCGCACGAACGTCGTCTTGCCGGCGCCGGGCGGCCCGACCAGCAGGATCGACGGCGGCGGATGGCGGTCGAGCAGCGGCCGGGCCGCCTCGAAGGCCGGATCGACGCCGACCACCGGCGGCAGCTGTCCGCGCCGGAGCTTGCCCACCCACTCCTCGGCCACCTGGGACACGACCGCGAGCTCGGGCCGGTCGTCGGCGTCGCGCTCGCGCGCGGCGGCAGACTCCGCGAGCGCGCCCGGCTGCCACTCGCGCGCGTACTCGGGCCCCTCGTGGCGAAAGTCGAACAGCGAGCTGGCCGCCTGGCCCAGGAGGACTGTGGCGACCGCGCCGCGCAGCACCTCGCCGGCGCTGGCCAGGTCCTCGAGATAGAAGAGCCACAGGAAGCGCGGCACCACCACCCGGTACGCGCCGGTGGCGAGCTGGCAGTAGCCGTAGGTCAGGCGCAGCGGGATCTTGCGCGCGCCGATCACCTGCCTCCCCTCGATGACGCCCTCGGGGTGGACCTCGACGTCGATGCGGCGGGTCAGGAGCTCCTCGCTCCACAGATACCGATCCACGCTGTCGTCGTCGCCGACCTCGAGCTCGAGCAGTCGCCGCTCGAGCTGGGCCAGCACGCTCTCCTCGCTCGGGCCGAACGCCGACGGCGGGCGCGGATCGAGGACGCCGTGCCGGACCGGCATGAGCGTGCCCGACAGCCTGCCGCCGTCGTGGCTGACGAACCAGACCCGGAACGAGCGGGCCCGCGCCGCCGCGCTCACGGGGCGCCCTCCCCTCTCGCCTCGCGCGCCAGCGAGATCCACCACAGCTGCTGGAAGATGTGCAGCGGCGACACGGAGTGAGCCGTGCGGATCTGATGAAGGCGAAAGTCCTCGAGCTCGATCGGAAACACCTCGCCCGGGCGGAGCGGCGGCTGGAACGAGAGCGCGCGCACCGCCGGCAGGAGGCGCTCCGGGTTCTCGGGCAGAGGCTCGCGCCCGTCCTCGAGCGCCTGCTCGAACTCGCGCAGGCGCGCGCGGTGCTCGGCGAGGAGCGACGCGGCGGCCGCCTCGGCGTCGGCGTCGAGCACGCGCAGGCGGACGATCTGCGGCTCGGCGGCCGGCGAGCGCCAGATGTGGCAGCCCTCCTCGCCGGCGAAGGCGACGCGCGCGAACAGCCCCGAGACGCGCAGGAGCAGGTGCGGCGCGCCGTCGGCGGCCGGCACCACCTCCTCCACCATCCCGGTCGCCCGGTAGGCCTCGGTCATCCAGTCGAGCAGCTCGCGCCGCCTGGCCGCGAAGTCGCCCTCGTCGCCGCGGCCGAGGCGAAGCAGCTCGACCCAGGCGTCGTGCGCGCCCGGATCGGCGAGGTGCGGCGCGCAGCGGACCAGGAAGGTGGCCTCCGCGATGCGGGCGAGCAGCTCCTCCTTGCTCGCCCGCTCCATCGCCGGCGCCAGCTCGCCGGTGCGCAGGCGACGGCGCTGCTTGCCGGCCACGGTCTCGTACTCGCCGAAGCTGTCCGCCTCGATGAGCTCCGGATCGGTCGCGCCGCCCGTGCGATTGCGCTCCAGCCAGCGGTACAGCTCGTCGAGGCGCGCGCGGTGGAGGTCGAACCAGTAGCGCGCGCCCGGGTGGGTCGCGGCGGCCGCCACTCGATCGAGCGCGCCGCCGGCCAGGAGATCGGCGATGCGATCGGCCGCCGGGCCGAGGTGCGCGCGCAGCTTGCTGGCCGGCAGCTCGAGGAGCGGGGCCAGGACCAGCCGGTCTCGCGTCGGCTCGGCCTCGACCAGCGGCTCGACGTGGAGCACCATGCGGCGCCGGCGGCCGTCGCGCTCGCCGTCGCCGTCGGCCTCGGCGGCTCGCCGCTCGTAGAGGCGCGCCAGCTGCATCTCGGCGCGCCG
>Ga0126377_10003196_pt1 | contig 11532 bp, 6 predicted proteins | sample PanSoiMetPlot_22_FD_92647 | JGI IMG/M metagenome (GOLD analysis project Ga0126377, IMG submission 92647) | Tropical forest soil microbial communities from Panama - MetaG Plot_22 | ecosystem: Environmental > Terrestrial > Soil > Tropical forest > Bulk soil | place: Panama | collected 2016-02-17
CTCACTCACCGGAGCATGACTTTCTGCACCCTGAAATTCCCGACCTCTCCGAGGTAGAGCGTGCTCTCGCCGCGGCAGTCGATCGCGTTGACGGTGCCGAATTCCTTGAGCAGCTTCCCTGCTCTACCGAACTTTCCCAGCATCGTCCCGTCGAGGCGCATCTTGTAGATCTCACCGGCGGTATCGATGTCGGTTGGTGGATTGGAGTTCGAGACGTACATGACCTGGTCAGGCCCTGGCGTGACGCAGATCGCCTGAGCATTGCCTACGCCTTTGATCTCGGTCTTGAAGGTGCCATTGTTGTCGAATACCTGGATGCGCTGATTCCCGGCGTCGGCCGCGTAGACGTTGCCCTGCGCGTCGACGGCGATGCTGTTGACGCTGGCGAATTCGCCGTTGCCGGTGCCGCGTTGCCCCCACGACTTCACGAAGGCGCCGTCCTTCGTGAACTTGGCGATGCGTGCGTTGCCGAGGCCATCGGCGACGAAGATGTTGCCTTGCCCGTCCCAGGCGACGTCAGTCGGACGGTTGAAGACATCCTGCGGTGCACCTGCCCCGGGGGCGCGCCCGCCGCCGCGTCCACCGCCTTCACCAGCTGGCCCTGCCCCGCCGGCGCGGGGTGGATTGTTGATCGCCTCGGCCTTGCGTCCGAGCAGGAACGCGACCCGGCCCTGTGGATCGAACTTCATGACCATGGCCGACATCTCGTCGACGACCCAGATGTTGTCCTGCGAATCGACGTGGACCTGCGCGGCAAACAGGAAGCCGTACAACCCGGCACCGATCTCGCGCGTGAAGCGGCCGTTGCGATCGAACTGGAACAGCCGGGAACCGCCATGCGCGAACGGCCGCGCAGTGGCCGTCGACAGCGTCGGATGGCCGGTGCGGGTGTAGACGTAGATGTCGCCGCGTGAGCTGGTCGCCACGCCGCCGACCTCACCCAGATAGATGTCGTCGGGAAGCGTCAGCGGGTTCGCCGCATCGAAGGTGAGCGCGGGCGCCGCATTCTGAGCGGCGATAGCGATCGTTGCAGCGACGAACGCGACCGTCAGTGCTGATAGGAATCGTGTCATGGTCGTGGCCCCTTGCCCTGAGCTTGTCGAAGGGCTTGTCCTGAGCTTGTCGAAGGATCAACGCGAGGATGTGCGCGACGGAGTCGGCTGCAGAATGAACTTCTGCACCCGCCACGATTCGATCTCGCCCAGGACGATCTCATTGGGGTTGCGGCAGTCCAGCATGTGGACCACCTGGAACCCGGGCGCGACCTTGCCTGGTTTGCCGAACTTGCCGATGACCGTGCCATCGAGCTCGGTCTTGTAGATCTCGCCGGTCGTCTCCCATGTGCCGGGCGCATTGCCATTCGGGTTCGAGTTGGAGTGGAAGACGTACTGATGTGGGCCTGGCGAGATGCACAGCGTCCAGCCGACGCCCAGGTTGGTGATCTCCTTGATCGGCTTCAGATTATTGTCGAGCACCTGATAGCGATTGTTGGTGCGATCGGCGACCCAGACATTTCCGCGCTCGTCGACCTGGAGTCCGTGCGGCAGGTTGAATTCGCCGAGCGCGCTCCCCGACTTCTCGCTGCCGGCCTGCGCGAGGAAGCGTCCGTTCTTGTCGTACTTCACGACGCGATTGTTGCAATAGCCGTCGGACACGAAGATGTTGCCTTGTGGATCCCAGCCGATGTCAGTCGGCCGGCAGAAGATGTACTTTTGCGACGGCTGGTTTGGGCCGGCCGGAAAGACGACGGGACCATCGACTGCCGGCGGGCGCCGCCCGAGCACCATCAGCACTTTCCCTTCAGGGCTGAATTTGGTGACGAGGTTGGTCCCTTCATCGACCGTCCAGATGTTGTCGTCCTTGTCGACGCGGACCGAGTGAGCGAATTCGAAGCCGTAGTAGCCCTTGCCGATTTCCCGGAGGAACATGCCGTTGCGGTCGAACTCGAACAAGCGGGTCGTGTCGCGGCGGTGGTAGACGAAGATGTGACCCTTTGAATTGGTAGCCACCGCCACCGACTCACCCAACGATTCCCCTGCGGGGAGCTTCAGGAAGTTCGGCACCGGTGTGAACGGAATCTCCGCCACACCAGTGATCGTCGCTTTCTGCTGTGCCGCCGCGGATCCGGCGACGAGCAGCAGGACACCAATCGAGCAAGCAAGATATCGGTGCATGAGGGACCTCTCGGCGGCCACAGTGTAGGCCAAACTGCGGCGTACCGGTCCGGCTAAAGCCGGACCCTACGTACATCGGGTTCGACAACGGGCTCTGAAGTAATATCGTCAGTCGGCCCGGCCCCGATCCACGCGCCGCGCCGATGCCGAACAGGTGGACGACCGCACGAACTTTCAATCCTCCGCTGCTGCGTCACTCGCGGCGAGCGAGCGCAGGCTCGTCGCACAAAGCGACGCGCTGACCGATCTCACGACGCGGTACACGAACCCCAGCGACCGGTTCGAGGATCGTCTCCAGAGCATTCTGGCGATCGCTGCCGAGGCGCTGGCCGTCGAGCGCCTCAGCATGTGGGAGTTCGTCGACAATCACGCCTCGATCCGGTGCGTCGGGCTCCATCACCGCAGCAGCGCGCGATATGAGACGGGCGCGGTTCTGTCCCGCCAGGACGCCCCCGCCTACTTCGATGCCGTCGAATGCGAGCGGGTCATCGCCGCGGCCGACGCGTGCGTCGACCCGTGCACCCGCGAGTTCCGCGATTCGTATCTCGTTCCGAACGACATCGGCGCCATGCTCGACGTACCGCTGCGGCACGACAACCGTACCATCGGGGTGCTCTGTGCCGAGCACGTCGGCAGCGCGCGGGCGTGGACGCTCGACGAGCAGAACTTCGGCATCTCGGTCGGCAATCTGATCGTCATCGCGGTCGCCGAAGATCAGCGGCGCACCGCCCTCGCACGTCTGGCCGAAAGCGATGCCCGCGCGCACACGATCATCGACACCGCGCACGATGCCTACATCGGCATCGACTCGCGCGGCCTCATCGTCACCTGGAACGCGCAAGCGGAAGCGACGCTCGGGTGGACACGCGCCGAGGCGATCGGGCGGTCGCTGGCCGAGACGATCATCCCGCCCGCGTTCCGCGAGGCACACCTGAGCGGCATGCGTCGCTTTCATCAGACCGGTGAAGCACCGGTGGTCAATCAGCGCATCGAGTTGCGCGCCCTTCATCGCTCGGGGCGCGAGATCCCGATCGAGCTCACTGTGACCTCGCCGATGCAGACCGAACACGGGTACTTCTTCGGCGCGTTCATCAGGGACATCTCGAGCCGGCTCGAGCGCGACGACGAGCTGCGCCGCGCCAAGGAGACGGCCGAAGCGGCGACGCGCGCGAAGAGCGAGTTCCTGACCAGCATGAGCCACGAGCTGCGGACGCCGCTCAACGGCGTGCTCGGCTACGCGCAGCTGCTGCAGCGCGATCGCAGCCTCAACGGGTCACAACGGGAGGCGCTCGAGGCAATCGCGACCTGCGGCTCACAACTGCTCGACCTGATCAACGACATCCTCGACCTCGCCAAGATCGAAGCCGGCCGGCTCGACATCGAGGACGCGGTCACCGATCTCACCAGGCTCGTCTCCAACCTCGCACCGATCGTCTCCGAGGCCGCAGAACGGAAGGGCCTGCGATTGATCACGTCGATCGCGTCCGATGTACCGAGGCTCGTGGTCATCGACGGACGCCGGGTGCGGCAGGTGCTGCTGAATCTCCTCGGGAACGCCGTCAAGTTCACCAGCGCCGGCGAGGTGCGGCTCACGATCGCCATCGAGAGCGATCGGCTGAAGTTCGAGGTCAGCGACACCGGTCCCGGCATCGAGCCCGAAGCACTGACTCAGATTTTTTCCGCCTTCTCGCAAACAAAAGCCGGCGCGGCTGCAGGCGGGACCGGGCTGGGTCTCACCATCTGCGATCGCCTGATCACGAGGATGGGCGACGAGCTCCGGGTCGACAGCGTGCTCGGCGAAGGATCGCGGTTCTCCTTCATGCTGCCGCTCGTGGAGGCCGGCCCCGGCGTCCGCGCCGCGGCCACCCATGCCGGCGATGCGGTGCCCGCGCTCGACGCGCGACTCGCGCCGGGTCAGTCGATCACCGCGATGGTGGTCGACGACAGCACCGCGAACCGCCACATCCTCACCAGCCTCCTCGAGAGCGCCGGCGTCCGGGCGGTCGGCGCGTCCGGCGGCGTCGAGGCGATCGAGCGGGCACGGGCCGATCGCCCGCAGATCATCTTCATGGATCTCAAGATGGATGATCTCGACGGCTTCGAAGCGACCCGACGCATCGCACGCGATCCGATGACCGCCGCGATTCCGGTCGTGGCGGTAACGGCGAGCGCGCTCGGCAACAGCAGCCAGCGGGCGCGCGAGGCCGGTTGCGTGGACTATCTCTCGAAGCCGGTCCGGGTCGAGCTGCTCTTTGCGATGCTACAGACACATCTCGGCGCGCGGTTCGTCAGCGAGCATGCACCCGCGGCATCGGCCGACAGGGACCTGAAGGCATTCGATCGCCGCGCGGAGGTCGGCACGCGGCTGCGAGCCGCGATCGCGCTCGGCGATGTTGGCGACATTCAGAACCTCGCGGGTCACCTGCTGCAGGGCAGTGCTGCCGAAGCCGCGGTCGGCGAACGCGTGCAGCGGCTGGTGGCGCACTTCGACTTCGACGGGCTCCGCGCGCTCGTCGATTCACTGGAGTCGTGATCGTGGGACCGCAAATCCTGCTGGTCGACGACAACCCCACCAATCTCCAGGTCCTGTATCAGACCCTCGAGGGGCAGGGCTACCGCCTGCTGGCAGCGCGGAACGGCAAGGACGCGATCGCGATCGCCGAGCGCGCCGCGCCCGATCTGATCCTGCTCGACGTGATGATGCCCGACATCGACGGCTTCGAAACCTGTGCGCGTCTCAAGGCCGATCCGCGCACGCGCGATGCCGCCATCATCTTCCTGTCCGCGTTGAACGAGCCGCGCGAGAAGGCGCGCGGACTCGATTTGGGCGCCGTCGACTTCGTCAACAAACCGTTCCAGGCTGAAGAGGTGCTGGCCCGCGTCCGCACCCATCTCACGATGCGCGATCTGCAGCGACAGCTTCGGTCGCGCAACGAGGCGCTGTCACACGAGCTGTCGGTGGCTCAGGAGCTGCTTCGCGAAGCGCGCGACCGCACGGATGGAGTGACGCTCGGCGAAAGTGCGGCCGCCTTTCGCCTGCGACAGGATATCGAGGTGGCGGCAGCGTCCGACGACACCTGGCTGATCAACGGGCCACCCGGAAGCGATCATGAAGCGGTCGCGCGTGCGATCCATCACCAGTCCAGGCGCTCCGCGCGCGCGATCATCTGTGCCAATTGCCTCTCGCTGATACCGGATGCGGCGCGGGCACCCGAGAGAGGCGGACGACGCGACGACATTTTCGACAAGTTGGCGCTGGCCCATGAAGGCACGTTGTACATCGAAGGCCTCGAACATCTGCCGCACGATTGGCAGTTGATGCTCGCCGACCGCCTTCGCATCATCGACGAAATGCGCCGCTCTGGCAGCACGGCCGAATCGGATGTGCGCGTCATCGTGTCGACGACCCGCGATGTCGAGGAAGCGGTCGCGGCCGGTCGTCTCATACCGGAACTGCGTCGCGTCCTGCCGAACACACTCGATCTCGCTCCGCTTCGCGCACGGCTGGAGGACGTGCCGGTGCTGGCGCCATTCATCCTGCGGCGTCAGGCCGAGCAGTCTGGCCGGACGGTGCCGATCATCTCTGAGGAGTCGCTCGCGCGACTGAAGAACTATCGATGGCCAGGCAACCTCCGCGAGCTGCGCAATGTCTTGAGCCTCGCGCTGGCGGCCAACCAGGGTCCCGTGCTCGAGATTGGCGAGCAGATGCTGGACAACAGTCTTCGAGTCGGCAGCTACAACCTGATCGAGCGGCTCGGCGCCGGAGGCATGGGCGATGTCTGGCTGGCCCGTCATCAACTGCTGGCCCGACCTGCCGCGATCAAGATCGTTCGTGAGCCAGAGGTCGGCGGCGGCGACGAGGGCCACGTCCGACGCCAGCGCTTTGCGCGCGAAGCGCAAGTGACATCCGAGCTCCAGTCGCCGCACACCGTGCAGCTCTACGACTTCGGCATCACCGACGCCGGCAACCCGTACTACGTGATGGAACGTCTTCGCGGCATGGATCTACAGCGGATGATCGATCGGCACGGTCCGGTTCCACCCGAACGTGCGGTCTTCATGATCGCGCAGGCCTGTCACTCGCTCTCTGAAGCGCACGCGCTTGGGCTCGTCCATCGCGACATCAAGCCGGCAAATCTGTTCGCGTGCCGGCTCGGGCCTCACTACGACTTCGTGAAGGTCGTCGACTTCGGCGTCGTGGCTCGTCATACACGTCCGAAGCAGGCACAGATCACGACGGTGGGAACGGTCCTTGGCACACCCGCGTATCTCGCCCCCGAGCTCGCAGCAAGCCAGAGCTTCGACGGGCGCGCCGATCTGTACGCGCTCGGCTGCGTCGCCTTCTGGTTGCTCACCGGCAGGCCGCCGTTCGAGGGCGACGATACGTTCGCGGTACTGATGCAGCATGCCACGACGCCGCCGCCAGCGCCGTCGATGATGTCGGAGGAAACGATCCCGGCCGAGATCGACGCGATCGTCCTCGAGTGCCTGGCCAAGGATCCGTCGCGTCGACCAGCCAGTGCGGAGGCCCTGCTGGAGAGTCTCCGACGGGTGCCGCTGCGCGCCGAGTGGACGGCGAAGCGAGCGCGCACGTGGTGGGAGATGCATGAGCCGGAGCTGATCGAGAGCTGACGAGAGTCGGTGCGACCCTCCTGTCGCTAGTCGGTGCGATCTTGCTGACGATAGTCGGTGCGATCCCGTGTGTGTTCGTAGGGTCCGGCTTTAGCCGGACTTTCGTCGTCGGTGCGATCCCTCTGACGGAAGTCGGTGCGATCTCTGAAGATCGTCGGTGCGATCCTGCTGACGATCGTCGGTGCGATCTCGCTATCGCACAATCGTGCGAAGCTTGGGCAGAACCACACGAATTGCCCCCGCAGCGACAATCGTCAGAGTGAACGCACCGAAACGCCTAGTGGGATCGCACCGACAATCGTCAGCAGCGATCGCACCGACCCGCGTCAGAGGGATCGCACCGACTATCGTCGAGCAGGATCGCACCGACAACTTGTCAGACCATTCATTCCGCTCTCAGCGCAATCGCCGGATTCACGGATGCGGCCCGTCTCGCCGGAACGCCGTGTGCCACCAGGCTGATCGAGAACACGATCGCCAACGCGGCCAACCAGGTCACCGGATCCGCGGCACCGACTCCGTAAAGCGTGCGCGTAAGCACGCCTGCCGCCACGGCAGCAGCCACGCCGCCTGAACCAATCCCGATCGCGCCAACGGCGAGCCCGTGCCGGATGACGAACGACAGCACCTGGAATGGCGATGCGCCCACTGCCATTCGCACGCCGAACTCCTGCGTGCGGCGAGCCACCATGAGACTGACGACGGCATACAGACCGATCGCGGCGAACAGAATCGTCACCAGCCCGACGATGCTCAGACCAACGGCACTCGCCTCGACCGGGAGCAACACCCTCGTGACATTTGACGCCATCGAATGAACGTCGATGAGCAGTCCCGAGTCCAGGAGCCCAAGCTCGCGCCGGATACGATCGATCGGCATCGGCGTAGCTGGCGCGGCTCGAACGAGTATCTGCCACTGCATCGACGGATCCTGGCCAACCGCGTAATGAATGTACGACGTCGGTGACTCGCCCGGTGTAGCCACCTTGTAGTCGGCGCACACGCCGACGATTTCATAGTCGGGTCCATCAGCCGTTCTCGTGCGGAAATGTCTGCCGACGGCGCTGCCATCGGGAAAATGCTTCGTCGCAAACGCCTGCGTCACGATCGCCACTCGCGGGGACGTCGGCGTGTCGGACAGACGGAAGTGACGCCCTTCGACGATGGCGATATCGAACAGGTCGAAGTACTCCGGCGAGACGCTCGTGACGAGCGACACCTCGCCGGTCTCCGAGGTCGAGGCGCGATCGCGGAGGAAGAACGTATCGTTCGAGTAGCTGATGTCCAACGGCTTTCGACCCGCGAGTGCCGCGGCCTGGATCCCTGGAATCGCCCGGATGCGGGTCAGAGCCTGATCGTAGAACTGCGTCGCCTTCGCAACGTCGTATCCGAGCACCGAAGTCCCCGTCGAGATCGACACGACATCATCGGTCCGGAATCCGAGGTCGACGCGCTGAGACACGAACACACTCCGCATCAGAAGACCGGCCACGACCAGAAGAACGAACGCGGCTGCCGTCTGGATCACGATGAGCCCGTCGCGCAGCGACCATCTGCGACCACCGGTCGTCGCCATCGATGACGGGGCCCTCAGCGTAGTCAGCCTGCCGCGATCGGTCACTCGCAGTGCAGGCGCGAGACCCGCGGCAATTCCCACGGCAACGGCCACCGCCACGCCAAACCAGACCGCCGGCGAACCGATGCGCGGCTCGACGGTGAACGGGGCGTTGACGCGTGCCGAGATATCCCGGCCGATCGTCGCGAGCGTCCACAGCACACCCATCGCGGAGGCGCTGCCCATGCCCGCGACGAGGAGGCTCTCGGTGAGCAACTGACGCACCACTCGTCCACGACTGGCGCCCACCGCGAAGCGAATGGCAATCTCACGTTGTCGGTTCGCGCCGCGCGCCAGCAGCAGGCCGGAGACGTTCGCGCATGCCACGACCAGCACCAGCAGCACGATGACACCGAGCGCCGCCTGGATCGGAGTAATCGCGAAATCGACGACCGGATGTATGCGAACGTCGTGGGTGTTGAGCGCTGTGAGCTGGCGCCCGGCGTTGGTCGTCGGATACTCGCTTGCCAACTGCGTCATCAGCGCCTGCATCGCCGATCGCGCCGAGTCGACAGTCTCGCCTGCGGCGAGACGGCCCTTCACGAAGAGCCAGCGCGATCCGCGTTGCTCGAGTCGCGAACGACCCGGCGACGGAACGGTGTCGGAGATGCCGACCGGATCGGCATCCTCAGCCCATGTCATCGGCGTCCAGAAGTCGACCGGCACGAAGGCGGCGCCGGTATAGCGGCGGGCAGCCACACCGACCACCGTGTACGGCTGACTGCGAATGCTCAGCACGTGCCCGATCGCGGATGGACTCGATCCGAACTGTCGTCGCCACAGCCCCTCCGACACGACAACGACACGCGGCGCACCAGGCTGATCGTCCGACGGCTGCAGGGAGCGACCCACGGTCGTACCGACACCGAGCACCTGGAAGTAGTTGCCCGTGACGACCTCGCCAAAGGCCATTCTCGTCACGCCATCCACGTTCAACGCCGCGGCATACGGACTGTAGGCCACGAGCTGATCGAACGCGTGCGTGCGCCGGCGGATGTCTTCGATATCTGGAAACGAGCTCGTTCCGTAGGGAGTGCCATTCAGTTGATTGGTGAACACATCGACCAGGCGTACCGTGCGAGCGGCCGGGACCGTGGTCATCGCGAGTGCCTGCTGGACGAAGCTGTAGATGAAGACCGCGAAGCCCACGCCGACGGCCAGCGACCCAATCGCGACAACCGCGAACCCCGGCGCTCGACGCAACGAGCGGGCGGCGTATCGTGCGTCCTGCCAGACCGTATCGAACATCAGCGAACTCCTGGACCGTCGCTGGCCCACTCTGAAGATCCAGCGGCTCGATCAAGAAACATGCCTAGGTTGCAAGCCGATAGTGGTCCTGATAGTTGGAGTTTTTTCAACACTTCACGACGCAAGCGGTACCACGCTGTTCGATCGCGGGACGTCGGAGTGCGCAACCGGCCACCGGCGCGCCTGAACCCGACCCGACGGGGAAATGCCATTACACTGTCCCCGTGCGACTGCTTGCGATTGCCCTGGTGCTTCTCTTCAGCGTCCCATTCGCCGCCTCTGCGCAACGGCCACAAACCGCGGGCACGAGGACGATTCCGGCTGAGATCCCGCTTTTCCCCCTGCCAGAGGTCGTGCTTTTCCCGGGCAACAGCCGTCCTCTTCTGATCTACGAGCCTCGCTACCGCGAGATGGTCGCCGACGCGCTGAAGGGCGACAAGATCATCGGCATGGTGCGGCTGCGTCCGGGCTACGAACAGGATTACGAGGGGCGGCCACCGATCGACTCCGTTGGATGCGCCGGGCTGATTGAGGACTACAAGCAGTTGCCCGATGGTCGATACGCGATCCTGCTCCGCGGGCTGACGACGTTCCGTATCACGAGCGAAGATCAGCGCCGGCCATACCGACTGGCGAAAGTCGACGCGATTCCGGAACTGCTGAAGGACGAAGAGCGCGGGCCGCTCAGCACGGTGCGGGAGCGGATCACGGCACAGCTCTACGCAGTTCTTCCGCTCGGCGTCGATCCTCCCGATCCTGGACTCGACGATGAGGAGTTCATCAACCTCGTCGCCCAGGACCTCCGTATGCCCGAAGAGGCGCGCCAAGCGCTCCTCGAACGCAACAGCGTTCTCGGGCGCGCGCGGGCGCTGCTCGATCGACTCGCGCAAAAGTAAGAGCGCCCTCGATCACACGTGCTAATATCCCGCCGCTCGCACTGACACATCAGAAGGGTGAGGATTGATGAAGAGCATGCGTGTATCAGTGTGCGTGGCCGCCGCAGCGCTGCTCGTCCCCGTCCACGCCACCGCACAGGACGTCGCCATCACCAACGCCCGCATCATTGTCGGCAGCGGCCCGGTGATCGCCTCGGGGACGATCATCGTTCGCAGCGGCAAGATCGTCTCCGTCACCGCGGGCGCGACGCCGACGCCGGGACTGCGTGTCCTCGATGCCAAGGGCATGGCGGCGATGCCCGGATTCATCGACGGCCATAAGCACGTCAACAACTTCGACGCGCCGCAGATGAAGTCACTGATCGAGGCGGGCTACACAACCGTCCTCGCCGGCGGTGGACCAGCGGAAGCAAACATCACGCTGCGCGATCGCATCGAGAAGGGCGAGTTCGTCGGCCCGCGCATCATCGCCTCGGGTCAAATCAATCTGAGGCAGACACCCGTCGAAGCGCGCGCGGCCGTTCAGGCGTTGGCCGCGAAAGGGATCAAGCACACCGGTGAGATCGGACTGACACCAGAGCCCGCGCCGCCGCAGTCCGAGATCGAAGTCCTCAAAGCGATCGTCGACGAGGCAAAGAAGGCCGGCATCCAGGTCAACGTCCACGCCGTCAGCAGCCCCGCCATGGTCGCCGCGGTCGATGCCGGCGTGACCCGACTGGTGCACCTGCCGAACAAGGACTTCACCACCTACGAGCAGGCGGAGAGCGTGGCGAAGACCGGGTCGATCGTCTCAGGGCTGATCGCGTTCGGTGCGCCGAACGTCGATACGCTCTCAGCCGGGCCTGCGCAGGTGCAATGGCCGAAGGACAACACCGTGCGCTTCCGTGACGGCAAGCCATGGCCCGAAGCGATCGCCGGCGCGAACCGCGATCCGAAAGGGCGCGCCACCGGCACCGAGGCCGGCTTC
>Ga0126377_10003197_pt1 | contig 11529 bp, 8 predicted proteins | sample PanSoiMetPlot_22_FD_92647 | JGI IMG/M metagenome (GOLD analysis project Ga0126377, IMG submission 92647) | Tropical forest soil microbial communities from Panama - MetaG Plot_22 | ecosystem: Environmental > Terrestrial > Soil > Tropical forest > Bulk soil | place: Panama | collected 2016-02-17
ACCCGAAGCGATCTCCAACGGCCCGCTGATGATGAACTGCCAGATGAAGAGGAAGGCCATCAGCCGCCCGAAGGTCTCGCGCCCGAAGCCTTCGCGCAGGTAGACGTATGAGCCGCCCGAGCCTGGCATCGCAGCGCCGAGCTCGCTCCAGATCATCCCGTCGGGGATGACGATCAGCAGCGCGACCAGCCAGCCCAGCATCGCCTGCGGACCGCCCAGCGCAGACATCAGCAGCGGAATGGTCAGGAACGGCCCGATGCCGATCATGTTGGACATGTTCAAGGCCGTGGCCTGCAGCGTTCCGAAATGTCGAATCAGGCGAGGAGTGTTTTGATCGTTCATTAATTCAATCCAGCAGCGAAATGAAGGTGAATCAGTACCGCGAGCGATTGCGAGCGGCGTCTACGTTTAATCCAATAGCGCGAGGAAGTTAAGTCAACTCCAGTACTGAGTTGAGCAAAAAGAACCACGGGGAACACGGGGAACACGGGGATAAGCCTGGTTGTAAGATATGCTGAACCTTTTTTCCATAATGCCTTTTACTATTTTTCCCCGTATTCCCCGTGTTCCCCGTGGTTGGGCCTCTTTTGAGTTCAACTCAAGACTGGGATTAAGTCAGTACCGCGAGCGGTAGCGAGCGCCGCCTCCGTTCAATCCAGAAGCGCAAGGAAGTCGAGTCAGTACCGCGAGCGGTAGCGAGCGGCGCTTCCGTTCAATCCAGAAGCGCGAGGAAATTGGTGAGAATCCGTTCCGTGATTCCCCAGATAGGCCCGCCTTCGGAAGGATAGGCCGGCCACTTGTTGATCACGCCGTTCTCTGGCATCGAAAAAAAGCTCGACCGGCCCACACGCTTCAAATCGGCGACCGAAATCCAGAAGGCGCGCGCGACCTCGCCGTTGAGTCTCAGGGTGAATTCAGGCGGCGCGATGGCGACGAACGGCGTGATCTCGAGCCGCGGAAGTCGCCGATTAGTCGGAACCAGAATTTCGAGCTGGCCGATGAACTCGCCGCCGTCGAGCAGATCAATCCCGACCTCTTCGTAAGTTTCGCGCGCCGCGGTTGCGATTAAATCCGCGTCCTCGTCCTGCGCGCGTCCTCCCGGCAGGGCCAGGTGACCCGACCAGTGATCGCCGGGACGCTCGGCGCGTTTGATGATCAGCGCCCGCGCCGCGCCTTGAGCCTCGCTCAGGATCAGAGAGACCGCGGCTTGCGGGACGCGGTCCCGCTCAATCGGTAGGCGGCGCGGCGTCGCAAGCCGTCGCTCGAGTTGTCGGCGGATCGCCTGGAAATCGCCCATCTCTAACTCTCAAGAAAACGTATTCAGCCGCGAATGGACACGAATCAACACGAATCAACATCCGTTCCCAGATCGGCTATTTGTTTCCTTCGCCGCTTCCATTCGTGAAAATTCGTGTCCATTCGTGGCTGAAATTCCGTTTCCCGAATTCTATTTTAATTCCTTGCCCACTTGCCTGAGCAGGATCGAAACCACTTCACGCCCGCCGAAAGACGTTTCCGCGACGGTCATTCCGCAAAACACAAACCCAGCGCGCCCGGCTTCACTGATCTCTTTCTGCATCGTCGAGGTGCGCGCGGTCGCCAGCAGTTTGTATTCGTAAGCCGTCTTCTCGCCCTCCGGACGTTCGAGGATGACAACCACTTCGCGACCGCCGAACGCCGAGTTGTAGATCGTCTGGCCGGCGTAAACGAAACCCGCCGCGCCCGCTCCGCTCATTTCCTTCTGCATCGTCGAGGTCTTGTTCGTGGCCAGCAGCCTGTAATCATAGCGCGGGCCGTCGGCGTCGGGCTTGCGCGACATCATGACTACAATCTCATTGCCGCCGCCCGCAGTTTCGCCGCCCATCGCTCCTTCGAAACGAAAGCCTTCGGCGGCGGCCAGGTTCATCTCTTTCTCCATCGTCGAGGTCTTGTTCGTGGCCAGCAGCCGGTATTCAATCGAGGCGCTGGTTGAAGCGGGCGCGTTATTTGAATCGCCGAACAAGCTCAAGAGCAGAACGCAGATCGTTGCCAACATTGATTTCCCTCCGGTTTTGAATTGAATGTTTTAGCGCGAAGGGGACGCAACGCCGCTACGATACGACATCGCGGCGGGTTTGCGCAAAGTTGAAACTCGGGGCCGGTGAACTTTGCGGAACTAACGCCGCGCGCTGGCGTCTAAATTTGAACCGGCCGCGCAAAAAATTCGTAGAGCGTAACCGATGCGGTCTGATATTCTGGGGCCTGAAAGAATCTTCGCGCCCTTCAGTTCGTAGTCCCGCCTTCAGGCGGAAACGTCAGATTCAGATCCATTTCCTGACGTCAAACGCTTCCGCCTGAAGGCGGGACTACATGCGCTTATTCCGCAGGAGCGATTAAATGAATCCGCTATCAAATTCGTCCCATCACGAGCAATCCATTCGCCGGTTCATCCGGAGACTGGCGCTGCTGCTCGCGATCAGACAGTCGTTGACGTTCGTGACGGTCTGGTGTTTCCTCTGGGGCGCCGTCGCGCTGGTTCTGCGCGCGGCGTCCGCCACGGGCCGCAGACAGTTGTTGTGGGGCGCGATCGGGATCGCCGTCGCCGCCATCGCCGCCGCGGTCGTTTCGAGAAGGCGATTGCCGTCTCGGGACTCCGTGCGCGCGATGCTGGACAACCGGAACGATTGCGGCGGGCTCTTGATGGCCGGCGCCGACGCCGACCTGGGCGCCTGGCGAACCCCCGAAATCACATTGCCGAGGTTGCGTTGGCGGAAAGCGCGCGCGTTCGGACTGCTGGCGGCCTCGTCCGCGTTCGTCCTTATCAGCCTTCTCGCGCCGGTCCGGTTCGCGGCGACGGGCGCCTCACGCCCGATGGACGTAGGCCGCGAAGTCGAAAACCTCTCGGCCCAGATCGAAGCGTTGAAGGAGGCTCAGGTCATCGAAGAGGCCAAGGCGGAAGCCCTCGAACAGAAGCTCGATCAGCTCGGCCGTGAAGCTTCGGGCGAAGACCCGGCCAAAACCTGGGAGGCCCTGGATCATTTGAACGACGCGGTCGAAAAAGCCGCCAAAGATTCAGCCGAGACAGCCGACGCCAGACGGGAGCGAATGGCCAGAGCCGAGGCCCTGGCCGAAGGTCTGATGGCCGGCGCCGATCAACTCGATTCGAAGACGATGACCGAAGCGATGCGGACGCTCGGCGAAATGGCGCGGGAAGCGGTCAAAGAAAACGAATTGCTCGCCGGCGATCTGTCGCCCGAAACGCTGGAGGCCATCAAGTCGGGGTCGCTCAAGGCGGAACACCTCAAAGACCTCTCGAAGGCGCTCAGTCAGAATAAATCCGCGCTCAATCAGAAACTCTCGAAGTTGAGCAAATCGGGCCAATTCGGGAGGATCAACCCCAATGCGCTCAAAGGCGGCGCGCAGGCCAACCGACGCGACAATTCCGGCCTGGCCCGATTTCTGAAAGAGAACGCCGAGAAGATGTCTGTGGATGAGGCCACCCTTCAGTGGTGTGAGGGCAAGGGCGGCGTCGATCGCGGGCGCGGCGACGCGGCGATGACCTGGACTGACGGCTCGAGCGAGAAAGACGCGAGGTTCAAGGAAAAGGTTCTGCCGCCTTCGTCGGTCGCCGGATTGAATGACAGCCAGCTCGTCGGCCTGAGCGCGAGCGCGCCGACGGCGGACACGAGCGGCGTCGCGGCGCACGGCGCGTTGAATAGCGCGGCCTCGGGCGGCGGCTCGGCCTACACGCAAACCATACTGCCCCGTCATAGAGGCGCGGTGAGGCGTTATTTCGACAGGCCACAGTCGAAATGAACATTTTCCATTTTCCATATTACATTTGTCATCTGTCATCGCGGTCTCTGCGCGGTTCCGGCGATGACAGATGACAAATGTAATATGGAAAATGGAAAATGAAATACCATCACACCGCAAATTTTTTCGTCAGCGCATAAATGGCATATGACAGAAACGATCCTGCAACCCGAAGAAATCGACCCGGCGGTCGAGCTTGCGAACAAGGCTTTGGCCGAACTCGATCGCATTCTGCTTGGCCGGTCCGAGCTTCATCGTCTCGTGTTCGCCGGCGTTCTGAGCCGTGGACACATTCTGCTCGAAGGGCTGCCCGGAGTCGGTAAGACGGCGCTGGTCAAGGCCCTCGGCGGACTGCTCAACCTGCAATTCAACCGCGTGCAGTTCACGCCCGACCTGATGCCGAGCGACATTTTGGGCGCGCACATCCTTCAGGAAAATCATGACGGCCGCCGCGCTATGGAGTTCCACCCGGGCCCGATCTTCACCAACCTGCTGCTCGCCGACGAGATCAACCGCGCCTCGCCTAAGACCCAATCGGCCTTGCTCGAAGCGATGCAGGAGCGCGCCGTGACGCTGCTCGGCTCGACCCGGTCGCTGCCCGACCCCTTCTTCGTTCTCGCCTCGCAAAACCCCATCGAACTCGAAGGCACGTATCCGCTGCCCGAAGCGCAGCTCGACCGCTTTCTCTTCAAGCTCAACGTGACCGGCGCCGACGTCGAAACGCTCGACCGGATCATCTCTACGCGGCGGCGGGGCGAGCCTCCCGCGCCCGATTTCGTGATGAGCGCTGAAGATCTCGGACGGATTTTCTCGGCCATGGACCGCGTCATTTTGCCGAAGCCAGTGTCGCGCTACGTCTCGCGCCTGGTGGCCGCGACGCACGCCGATTCGGGCGAGGCGATTGACGACGTGCGCGATTACGTCGCTTACGGCGCTTCGCCCCGCGCCGCGATCGCCATTGCCGAAGCCGCGCGGGCTTACGCCTTGCTCTCTGGCCGCCCGACCGTCGGTTTTAACGATGTGAAGGCCGTCGCCCCGCCCACGCTCAATCACAGGCTGGTGCTGAATTACAAAGCGCGGTTCGACGGCGTGGATTCGCGCTCGATCATCGCGAAGCTCATCGAAGGGATGGACGAGACCGGAATCAAATTACCGCGCGACGTGCGGATCGAGGCTTGAGGGAGAGAAATCATGAACGAATTTCTGTTGAGTGGATCAGGTCAAAAACCGGCGCAAACTGTAGGCCTAGAGTTTCTACACAAGTCCGAGATTGCTCTTCGTCCCGGAGGGACGCCGGATATTAGCCGGCGGTGGAACCGCCGGGACCATGATCCCAAAACTCCCAGCCCCGGAGGGGCGGCGGACCGATGTCGGTCTGCCGCCCCTCCGGGGCTGGGAGTCAAACCGACCTGGTTCCGGTGGTTACGCTGCGCTCCACCACCGGCTAATTTCCTCTGCGCCTCCGGCGCAAAAACTTGTGTAGAAACTTTAGCTGTCCAGTTTGCGCTACTCCCGCGCTTTTTGGCCGCATTGCTGTGCGCGCTCTTGGCGACGGCTTCTGCTTACGCCACGGACTACGACGACGTATCGGTCAAAGTTGAAACGGTGACGGAGGCGCATTCGTCGAGCGGTTACGACGAATATCGCGTGACGGTCATCAACCATTCTCTGACGAAAACTCATCGAGTGACGGTGGATGCGTACGGAAGTCCTTACATCGACATCCTCAGCGAGGTTCGCCGCGCGGTTGAAGTAGCGCCGTCCTCAACCGCGACCGTCTCCATGTTTAAGCCGCAGGGCGTCGGCGTCGGCGAGTGGCGGGTTACTATCGACGGAGAGCGCCAGAAGATGGCCGCCGGTGTTGACGCCTCTCGCACCAGCGCCTGGATCAGCCATTCGCAAAACGCCTTCTACGTGTTGAGCAGCCGTGACGTTGAAAAAATGGGGCTGATGAACGAGGCGGCGGTCGGCGATGGCTTCAAGGGCGCAAGCGGCGAGAGCGAGGTGGCGTATCTGTCTTACAAATCGCCGACATCCGAATGGAGCGGGAATTGGCTGGGCTATTCGGGCTTCGACGCTGTGACGCTCACCGCCGAGGAGATGCGCGAGGCGCCGGACGCCGTGCGCTCCGCGCTATGGCGCTTCGCCGAATGCGGCGGGTCGTTGCTCATAATCGGCGCCTGGGAGATTCCGCAGCAATGGCGGTCGCGGCGCGTCCGTTTAATCGAAACGGAGGAGGAAGGAGCCGGCGCGTGGAAGAAGGTTTGGCAGTCGTTGCCGGAGACGGCGCAAAATTACAATGTCGGATTCGGACAGGTGACAATGATCGACGCCGGCGGCGTAAAAAGTTTCCTCCCCGCGCATTGGAGGGCGATAAAGCTGAGCTGGAAAAACTCGCGGATCGCCGATGAACGCTACAGAGACATCGTCGAAATCAATAAAGCTTTCCCCGTAGTCGAGCGGATCGGGATTCCGGTGCGCGGGCTGTTCGTCCTGATGCTGGCGTTCGTGGTCGTGATAGGGCCGATCAACCTGATCTGGCTGGCGCGGAAGCGCAAAAAAATCTGGATGTTGTGGACCGTGCCTGTAATCGCGCTGGTCGCCTGTCTGGCCGTCACTGGTTTTGCGCTCTTGGGCGAAGGAGTCGCCGCGACCTCCCGCGCCGAATCCTTCACGATCCTCGATGAATCCTCTCACCGCGCGACGACCGTCGGCTGGACGGCTTTCTATGCGCCCATCGCTCCGAGAGACGGTTTGCATTTCGGCTATGACACCGAACTCGCGCCGGTGGCGCCTGATATGTGGCGATACAGAGGCGGGGGGAGCGATCGCACGATCGATTTTTCAAACGACCAGCATCTGGATTCAGGGTGGATCACGGCGCGCGTCCCCGCGTATTTCAAATTCCGCAAGAGCGAGACGCGGCGCGAGCGGCTGGCGATCAGGCGATCGGGCGATTCGATAAGCGTCGTCAACGGGTTGGGCGCGGACATTCGCGCGCTCTGGCTGGCCGACCGCGACGGCAAGATTTATTCGGCGAGAGGGATCCGGGCAGGCGCCGAGACGAAATTGGGCCCGGCGAGTTTCGTGGTCGCCGAAAATAAAGCCGGCCTGCGCGAGTTGTTCACCGCCGGCGAATGGTTGGGGGCGATGAAAGTGGTCGAAACTAATCCGCAGCGATACCTGGCGCCGGGGTGTTATCTGGCAGCGCTCGACGCCAGCCCGTTCGTCGAGGAGGGCTTGAAAGGCGTGGAGACGCGTAAAGCGCGCACGCTGGTTTATGGCGTCGGCGCGGAGGAGGGGCGATGAATGTCGAGATCGTCAACCTGAGAAAGCATTTCGGCGCGACGCGCGCCGTAGACGACGTGTCTTTCGCCTTCTCTTCCGGGCAGATAGTCGGCTTCGTCGGGCCGAACGGCGCCGGCAAGACCACCACGATGCGCATCCTGGCGACGCTCGACGAGCCGACAGCGGGCGACGCGTTGATCGACGGTGTTTCGGCGGTCGAGGAGCCGGAGAGCGCGCGGCAGTTGGTCGGCTACGTTCCGGATTCGTTGCCCACGCACCGCGACATGTCTGTTCACGAATACCTCGATTTCTTCGCACGCGCATACGGCTTGAAGGGCGCCCGTCGCGAAAAAGTTGTCGAGGGCGTCGAAGAGTTCACCGGGTTGACGGAGATTCGCGACAAGATGCTTGTGGCCTTGTCGAAAGGGATGAAGCAGCGAGTCAGCCTGGCCCGCGCCCTGCTGCACGACCCGCAGGTGTTGATCATGGACGAGCCGGCGGCCGGGCTCGACCCGCGCGCGCGGATAGAACTGCGCGAGTTGTTGCGCGCGCTCTCGTCGCAGGGCAAAGCGATTCTGATCAGCTCGCACATCCTGACGGAGTTGGCCGAAATCTGCCACGCCGCGGTGATCATCGAGCGGGGAACCGTACTGATGGCCGGCGCGATCGGCGACCTGCTCACGGACGGCGCGAGTCGCCGCACCGTCTTGATCCGCGCGCTGGGAGGGCAGGAGACGCTTTACCGCGAGTTGCTCGAAACGCCGCGGATCCGGAAGGTCAATCTCGCCGGCGAAGAGGTCGTGGCCGAGATCGACGGGGACGACCAGGCTTGTTGCGAGCTTCTGGCGGAGCTCGTCAGCCACGGCCATCGCGTCGTCGAGTTCAAACAGCAGCGCGCCAACCTCGAAGAGATTTTTATGACCGTCACGAAAGGAGAGACGCAGTGACCGCCGAATCGATCTTGAAGGAAAGCGGCGCAAGGGGCGGCTTCGGCGACCGCATCAATCCGATAGTCGTCAAAGAGCTGCGGCAGGCCGTGCAGAGCCGGTTCGTAATCGCCACGCTCTTGACCCTGCTCTCCATCCAGATCGTCGCGATCGGAATCTACATTCTGGCGAGCGGCGCCTCGCTGTTCGGCTTCGACGCCGGGCGGCAGGCCTTTTTGATGCTCTTCTCCATCCTGCAGAGCATCGGCATGATCTTCGCGCCGCTCTACACGGGGGCGCGGCTGGTCGCCGAGCGGTCCGACACGAACGTCGACCTGCTCTTCATCACGACGATCAAACCTCGCAGCATCATCGCGGGCAAAATGTTTGCGGCGATGACGCTGACCGCGCTTATCTATAGCGCGTGCATGCCGTTCATGACCTTCACCTACTTCCTGCGCGGGATCGATCTGCCGTCGATCTTCATCTCGCTGGGCGTAGGGTTCGTGGTCGTCATCGCATGCGTGCAGGCTGCGGTCTTCGTCGCGCTCATTCCGGTCGGCCGCGCCCTGAAGGTCATTTTCGGCTTGGTCGCGCTGATCGTTTTCGGCGTCGCCTACTTTGTGACGGTGTTCGGCGTTAGCGATCTGGTCGCTCGCGGCTTCGTGACGCGGGTCTCCTGGCAGCTGGTCGTCTTTTTCGGCGTCCTCGTCGTCTTTTTGATCGGGTTATTTTTCGTGATGTCGGTGGCGCTGATCATGCCGGTCGCGTCGAACCGCGCGCTGCCCGTGCGGCTGTTCATCACCGCCGCCTGGCTGTCGACGGGCGTGGCGGCGTTGATCAACATCTCGATTGAAAAAGATCAACGGGTGCTGATCGCGTGGCTGGTAGCGTTCGAGATCGTCTTCGCGATGGCCATCTTCGTGGCGGTGAGCGAGCGCGACAGACCGGGAAGGCGCGTACTGCGCTCGATCCCTCGATCCCCGCTCGGTCGGGCGCTGGCGTTCTTCTTCTTCAGCGGCGCGGCGAACGGGTTGGCATGGGCTTCGGTGATGGTCGTCCTGACGCTGGGGGTGGCGGTGGCCTGCGTGGAGTTGTTTTCGACCCACCGCAATACGAACGATCTGATCGACAGCGCGAAGTGGATGGGCGGAATGTGCCTATACTTCTTCTGCTACGCGACTACGGGCGCGCTGCTGCGGCGCCGTCTGTTTAGCAGAGTCGGGACTGAGTTGACATGGCTCATCGGCGCCATCCTGCTCGCCGTGGGCAGCCTCGCGCCGTTTCTGACCGGCTACATCGTATTCTTCCACGATCAATGGTGGTCGGAAGATTTCGGCGCATGGTGGGTCGGCAACCCCTTCGCCTGGGGAAACAAAGGGCATCGCGTGTTGTACGCGAGCGTCAGCGGCGTATGGGCCGTGCATGTCGCGGCGATGAGTCTGCCCTGGTTCTTCAAACGGTGTGAAGATTTTCAGACCGGCGCAACGTGCCGTAAAGGAGGCGGTACGGGGAGCGTGAGCGACCTGAGCATCGATCAAGAGGCCTCTTGATCGATGCTCCCGCTCGCTCACGCTCCCCGTACCGTGCCCATGCTCAACCCTCTACGTACTTGTGAAGGCCTGTATTAATAACCTCCTCGACAAATGACGAATGACGAATGCCGATCATACCTGATCGAAGGCGAGCGCGCCGGGATGCGGTACGCCATCGAACCGCCGCGAGCGGCTTCGGCGGCGCTGGCCGGATTGCAACTTGGCCGGCAGGCCGGCGCCTCTCTGGAATTTCGCGATCACCGCGATTACCAGCCCGGCGACGACTTGCGTCGCATAGACTGGAACGCGTTCGCGCGCTCCGACAGGTTAACGGTCAAGCTCTATCGCGAGGAGATCAGCCCGCACCTCGACGTCGTGCTAGACGGGTCGCGTTCGATGGCGCTCGAATCAACCGCGAAGGCGCGGGCCGCGATCGGACTGGCCGCCGCGTTCGCCGTCGCGGCTGAGAACGCCGGTTATTCGCACAACGCCTGGCTCGCCCGCGCGCACGTCGAACCGGTCGCCAACGGCTCCAACCACCCCGCGCTGTGGCGGCCGCCAGCTCTCGATTTTCGCGGCGCCCCGGCCGAGGCTTTCATGCGTACACCGCCCGGGTTCCGCCGGCAGGGGATGCGCGTGCTGATCAGCGATCTGCTCTGGCTGGGAGAGCCGATGGCCGTCCTGCAAAGCCTGGCGCATGGCGCGGCGTCGTTAGTAGTCGCGCAAACGCTGGCCTCCGCAGACGCCGACCCGCCTGAGCGCGGTCGCGTGCGACTGCTCGATTCTGAGACAGACGAGCAGCGCGAGATTTTCATTGACGACGGCGCGATCCGCCGCTACCGCGACGCGCTGGCGCGACACCAACAGAACTGGAATCGCGCCTGCCGCCAGATCGGCGCGGTCATGGTCAACGTCATCGCCGAAGAGGTCGTCGCCGATTGGAACCTCGAAGCCCTGGTCAAGGCCGGCGTGTTGAAGGTGTGAAGAACTATTGGCGCATTCAGTTTAATTCAGGCCACGCGACATTGGGATGCCGGTACCGCTACCGCGCGCGTAAGCAAGCGGCCGACTGATCGGTCGGCCGCTTGCTTACGCGCGCGGTAGCGGTACCAACGTTAGTAATCGCGATTCAGTTCAGCCGCCGGTCAAGGCGGATAATGATGAACTCGTCATCGTCTGGCCGGCCCGCGCCGACATGTCGTCCGACGCTGAACGGAAAGTTGTTATCGTTCAAAACGCCGATGTGCCAGGGGTCCAGGACGAACACGTCTTCGATGGTGGTGAATGGAAAGGCGAAAATCTCGCCCAGGCCGACGTCTCCCGGCAGCCCTGTCCCGGAGATGCGGAACGGATCTTTGATTCTGAGAAGGTCGACCAGGAGCGTCTTCTCGACCGCCTCGCCGAATCGCTGCGGGAGCCTGATCTGGTAGATCGCCTTGAAGCCGTTCAGGTCTCCCTGCGAGCCGTCGCGTTCGATGACCAGGCCGCTTTTCTGCGTGAACATGATGAAGTCGCCAATGTTCGTTCCGCGCGAATCGAACCTGTATTTGTAACGCCCTCCCGTGTATTTTCCGCGGGCCAGGTCGAACTCGTGGATGAGCAAGGTGTTCGCCTCGCCGCCTGTCAACGGCCTCTCCAGCAGGGGAAGCAATTTCCTGCCGTCGCGGCTGAGCGCCATTCCCTCAAAGCCTCCGCTGGTCTGGGAGCGGAAAGGATGGTCGAGTGTGGTGACGCGGTAAGGCCAGAACAGCCCGGCCAGCCACGGAGTGTTGCGACCCTTTTCATCTTGTAGGTTCGTTCCGTCGTCGGAGCCGGCCACCGACGGGTCGGCGAAGATGGGGAAATCGCCGAACAGATAGACCGTGCGAATCTCCGGGAACCGCTTTTGAACTTCCAGCAGTGTGCGGAAGTCGAAGCTCTGGATGTCGGCCCGCTCTTCGAGCCCGTTCGCCATAATGGTTCTGGCCACTATCCGCGCGAAAGGC
>Ga0126377_10003199_pt1 | contig 11527 bp, 4 predicted proteins | sample PanSoiMetPlot_22_FD_92647 | JGI IMG/M metagenome (GOLD analysis project Ga0126377, IMG submission 92647) | Tropical forest soil microbial communities from Panama - MetaG Plot_22 | ecosystem: Environmental > Terrestrial > Soil > Tropical forest > Bulk soil | place: Panama | collected 2016-02-17
CGCGTGGGCCGATTCGCTCGTGATACGCCGCGGCGGGCCGAGCGGCTCGCCCGTGGGCGCCACTGGCCAGACCGACAGGACGCCCTCGTAGATTGCGGCCATCTTCGTGCCGTCGGGCGACCACGCGGGGCCGCAACCACCACGCGAGTCGATCGAGAGCATGGGGATGGGCGCGAACCAATGGTCGTTGCTTCCACGCTCGGCTGAGGCCTCTCGTTCCGTGGAGATGGTCAGGATTTGATTCGTGCCTTCGCGGAACCGCTTTGTCAGCGGCGCCACGTTGGCCAGCGCGATCCGCTTGCCGTCGGGCGACCATGTCGGCGCCCCGGGCTGCGGCAGCGTGTCGTGCAGCCGCGTCACGGTGCCGGTTGCCACGTCGAGGACCGACATCTCGGCGACGCGCCACATCCCGGTCACGTTGAAGAACGCGATCCGCTTGCCGTCCGGCGACCACGCCGCCCCCTGCGGCTGCGTCGTCATGTGCGTCACCTGACGGCTCTGTCCGGTCTTCATGTCGCGGATCCAGAGCTGAAGGTGCTCGCTGTTCTTGTCGGAGGAATACGCGAGCTGGCTGCCGTCGGGCGACCACGCCGGGTCGGTGTCGAGCGCGCGATCCTGCGTGATGTTCTCTGGCTTGCCGCCGATAGGCATCACGTAGATGTCGCCAACCGCAGCGAAAGCGACCTTCGTTCCGTCCGGCGAGATGACGGGACGAACGATGCCGAGCACCGGGCGGGGCGCGACGGAATCGAAATCACGCTTGCGCCGCGTGTACGACTCTGCCGCGCGCGTCACCTGCAGCGTTGCGCGGAATTCGACGGTTTCCGGCGCGCCGGACGTCGTCGATCGTTTGCGAATCTTGCCGTCGGAGACGTAGTAGAACTCCGTCGGCGAAACCCACGCCGCGCGAAACGCGAACGCGTTTTCGCTGCCGGTCAGCGAACGGCCCTCCGACTCGAGCCGGCTCTTGCCCGGCTCCCCAACGTGATAGACGAGCGTGCCGCTCGGCCCCCAGGACGGCGCGTCCACCGTCCCTGCCACCGTCGCGAGTTTTCGTTCGGCCGAATCGGCAACGTTGACTGCCCAGACCGACCGCGTGTTCTCGCGGGTGGATGCAAACGCGATTTCGCGATCGTCCGGCGACCAGCTCGGCATGTAGTCGTCGGCAGGATGCTTCGTCAACTGGCGAAGCGCGCCGCCCGCGACGTCGAGGACCCAGATGTTGTAGTCGCTGCCGAGCGGATCGCCGCGGTCCGACGAGAACGCGATCTTCGATCCGTCGTGGGACCAGGCCGGCTCGCGATCGTCGAACGCGCCCCACGTCAGTTTGTGTTGCTGGCTGCCATCCGGCGCGACGGCCCACAGATCGTAGCCGCCGTCGCGATAAGCGAAGAACGCGATCCACTTGCCATCGGGCGACCACGACGGCTGCCGCGCGTCGTTGAACACGTCGGTGATGCGCGTTGCGGCGCCGCCGCTCGCCGGCATCGTCCAGATGCTGCCCTGCAAATCGACGGCGAGCGTGCGCCGGTCGGGCGAGACGGCCACCGACATCGACGTGCCTTCGGTGACGACGACGTCGATTGGCGACGGGGATGAACGCTGCGCATGCGGCACGGCGAGCATCGCGCTCGCAGCCATCGTCATCACCGCGATTCGTCTCGACGGGATCATCATGTCCTCTTTTTTTTGACTGGCTGCGCGACCCACGCGACCGACGTGACCCACGCAACCCACGCCACCTCTGACTTAATAGAGGAGGTACGGCGCGCGCATGCGACGCCAGCGCTCTTCGTCAGCGCGCCACGACGCGGCAATAGTAGCGGGATCTGCGCCCGTGCGGATCTGTTCGATCGCGGATTTCGAGCCGAGGAGATAGGCCGCGTCCTCGAGCTTGAACTGCTGACCATATCGCGACGACAGCGCTGCGGCGATTTCCAGGCCGACGCGCAACGGCTGCAGCCGAGTACGATCGGTGACAATCAGAAACACGCCTTGACAGATCTGGCCGCCAAGCCTGGCGCCGGGTGCCGGCGTGAAGGTCACGGGATAGAAACGGATCCCCGCGAGCCCGCGGGCATTGAGTGCCGACGCCAGGGCAACGCCGTCAATCCACGGCGCGCCGATCTGCTCGAAAGGCGAATCGGTTCCGCGCCCGACCGAGAGGTTCGTGCCCTCGATCGCACCTATGCCCGGGTAGAGCGCCGCGGCGACCATGTTGCGGAGGTTGGGCGACGGGTTCGTCCACGGAAGCGCGGTCGCATCGAACCAGTCGTCGCGCCGCCAGTTCTTCATCGCGACGACGGTGAGATCCGCACCGATCTTGCTCTCGCCGTTGAACAGCCGCGCCAGCTCGCCAATCGTCATGCCGTGACGGACCGGCATCGGCAGGTAGCCGTTGAATCCAATCGAGGGTCGGTCCTGATACGGGCCCTCGATGTCGAACCCATTGATCGGATTCGGCCGGTCGAGCACGACGACGGCGAGTTTTCGCTTCGCCGCTTCCTCCATCACGTATGCGAGCGTCGCGGGATACGTGTAGAAGCGCGCGCCCGCATCCTGCAGGTCGACAACGAGCGTGTCGATCCCCCCGAGATCCGCGGCGTTCGGCCGGCGCGATTCGCCGTAGAGCGAGTGAATCGACAGGCCGGTCTTCGCATCGACCGAGGAAGGCACCTTTTCGTCGAGCTCGCCGCGGATGCCGTGCTCCGGGCTGAATAGCGAGACGAGCTTGACCCCCGGCGCGGCCGCAAGCAGGTCGATCGTCGTGGATCCGCCTCGCGAGCGCCCCGTCTGGTTCGTGACGAGCCCGACACGCTTCCCCTTCAAACGCGCGAAGCTTTCCGACTCCAGGACGTCGATACCGGTCAGCGTCGGCAGATGGTCGGCTGCTGGAAGTCGCTCAGGTTGACGCGATGTCATCGGCTGAACGTTCGGGCTGGTCGCGGACGTCATGTCGCTCATCAGCGCTGCCGCTGCAATCGTCGCGACGCGGCCTCGCAGCGCCGTGACGTCACCCTTGCCGTCCGGGTGCACGCGGTTGGAGAGAAACACGACATAGCTCTTCGACTGCGGGTCGAGCCAGAGCGACGTCCCCGTGAAGCCGGTGTGACCGAACGAGCCGATCGGAAAGAGATCTCCACGGTTCGCCGAGTAGCTCGAGTCGATGTCCCAGCCGAGACCGCGGACGTCCCGCATGAATGCCGGCGTCGACGGCGCGATCATCCGTGAGATCGTCGCGGGCGACAGGATCCGGACACCGTCCAGCGTGCCGCCGTTCAGCAGCATCCGGCAGAAACGTGACAGGTCCGCCGCCGTGCTGAACAGCCCGGCGTGGCCAGCGACGCCGTCCATTCGGCGCGCGGTCGGGTCGTGAACGACTCCGCGGAGGAACGGGACATCCGTCGCATCCGCGTTGCAGGGCCATGCACGATCCCGACAGCGTTCGGTCGGCGCGATCCGCGGACGGAGCGACGACGGAGGCAGGAAGCCGGTGTCCTTCATCGACAGCGGACCGAAGATGTGCGCCTTCGCGTACTGATCGAGGCGCTCGCCGCTGACGATCCGCACGATCTCGCCGAGGACGAAGAAATTGATGTCGCTGTACACGAAGCGCTCGTCCGGCGCGGCCACCGGCACCTCGTCAATCGCCCGGCGGATCGCCTCCTCGGCGCCGTTGAACTCGACCTCCAGTTCGAGATCGGGTCGCAGGCCGGAGGTGTGGGTCATTAGCTGCCGGATCGTGATGCCGTCCTTCCCGTACCGTCCGAAATCGGGAATGAAGCGCGTCACCGTATCACCCAGCCGGATCCGTCCCTGCTCCACCAGCTGCATCACGCTCGTCGTGGTGGCGACGACCTTGGTCAGCGACGCCATGTCGAACACGGTGTCCGTGGTCATCGCTTCCGGCGCCGGCTCGAGCGCGCGCCGGCCGATGGCGCGAAGCCAGGCGACCTGATCACCACGGCCGGCCAGGATGACGGCGCCCGGGAGCTCGTGACGTGAGATGGCGGCATCGACCAGCGGAACGATGCCGTCGAAACTCGACGCGGGCTGGGCGGTTGGCCGCGCCAGCAGGGCGACGACGAGCGCGGCCGCCGCGAGGGGGCGTTTCACGCGATTCAATATATACTGAGCCCAGTCAGATAGTTACGCGCATCGCTTCATGTGTCGAAGCTTCGAGGGGGATTTGCGAATGCGTTTTCATTATTACGTCCGCGGCGCGGCGACAGCGACCGTGGTCCTGGCATTCTGCGGCATGGCGGTGGCGCAAACCGGCCGCGTCGGCGGCCAGGTGAAGGACGAAGCCGGTCAGCCCATCAAGGGCGCGACGATCACCGCCGAGAATGCGAGCGCGTCGCCGAGCAGCTTCACGGCGACGACCGACGACAAGGGACGTTTCTCGATCATCGGGCTGAAGAGCGGGACGTGGAAGTTCACCGCGCAGGCGCCGGGGTTCGCGCCTGAAGGCGGAAGCCTGAACGTCCAGACCATCGGCACTCCCAACCCGCCGCTCACCTTCACGCTGCGCAAAGGAGGCGGATCCGGCGCGGCCGGCGCGCTTGGCGGCGTCGCGGCCAAGGATCTTCAGGCTGAACTCGCAGCGGCCGATGCGCTCTACAACGCCCAGAAGTGGGACGAGTCCATCGCGGCCTACAAGGCGATCATGACGAAAGCGCCGTCGCTCAGCGTGATCAACCTGCAGATTGCCGCCGCCTACCGCAACAAGAAGGACTACGACTCCGCGCTCGCCGCTTACAACGAGCTGCTGAAGACCGATCCGAACAACGACAAGGCGAAGATCGGCGTCGGCATGACGAACCTCGAGAAAGGCGACATCGAGGCCGCCGAGCAGACGCTGACGGCGGCGTCGTCGAGCGTCAACGCCACCCGCGAGGTGTTCTACAACCTCGGCGAGGTCGAGTTCGCGAAGGGCAAGTCCGACGAGGCCATTGCCGCTTACACGCGCGCATCGCAGATGGATCCGAAGTGGGGCAAGCCGCTGTTCGGCCTCGGCAAGGTCGCGCTGAACAAATCGGACACGAAGGGCGCGCTCGAGTACTTCAACAAGGTGATCGAAGTGGATCCGACGTCGCCCGAAGCCGCGCAGGCGAAGGCGGTCGTGGAGCAGCTCAAGAAGTAAGAACAATGAAGTAGGGGTTAGGGTTCAGGGATGAGGGATTAGTTCAGGGTTGAGGGCGAATGGCTGAAGGGACGACCCGCCGCCCTTGAGCCCTCAACCCTTCCCTAACCCCTAACCCCTCAGCCCTCTTCAGGGATTCTCCCGTGGCGCGTCCCTTCCGTTACACATTCATCCTGGTCATCGTCGCCATCGCGATCGGGCTGGCTGCGGCTGGCGGATGGAAGTACGCGCGCGCATCCGCACCGGTCAGCGGACCGATCGTCATCATCTCGATCGATACGCTGCGCGCGGATCACCTCCCCGCGTACGGCTACAAGAAGGTCAAGACGCCGGCGATCGACGCGCTCGCCGCCGACGGCGTCCTGTTCGAACGCGCGTACTCACACGCCCCGCAGACGTTGCCCGCCCACGCCGCGATCCTGTCGGGACGGCTGCCGTTCGAGAACGGCGTGCGCGACAACGTCGGCTTCGTCATCAAGCCGGGCGAACGGCTGCTGCCGCAGATGCTTCACGACCGCGGGTTCGCCACCGGCGGCATCGTCTCGGCGTTCGTCCTGCGGAAGGAAACCGGGATCGCGCAGGGTTTCGACTTCTTCGACGGCGACATGCCGCAGGCGCCGATCGACACCACAATCGGTCAGGTGCAGCGTGACGGGATGCTGTCGGAGAAGTCCGCGGAAGCGTGGCTCGACAGCGTCGGCACGTCGCGCGCGTTTCTCTTCCTCCATCTCTACGAGCCGCACAAACCGTACACACCGCCCGAACGTTTTGCGCAGTACCAGCCGTACGACGGCGAGATTGCCTACGCGGACGAAATCGTCGGCAAGCTCGTGAAATACTTGAAGGGCCATCAGCTTTACGACCGATCAACCATCATCCTGCTGTCGGACCACGGCGAGGGTCTGGGCGACCATGGCGAGCAGGAGCACGGCCTGTTCGTGTACGACGAAGCCGTCCACGTGCCGCTCATCGTCAAGCAGGAAGGCAACGTCAGCGCCGGAAGGCGCGTGAGCGATCTCGTCCAGCACATCGACGTGGTGCCGACGGTCCTCGATTTCGTGAAGGCGCCGATCCCCGGGCAGCTGCGCGGCCGTTCGCTCAAGCCGCTTCTCGAGGGCACCGAACGGCTCAGGCCGGCGCCTGTCTATTCCGAAGCGCTCTACGCGCGGTACCACTTCGGATGGAACGAGCTGACGGCACTGACCGACGAGCGCTACCGCTACATCAAGGCGCCGCGGCAGGAGCTGTACGACCTCGAGCGGGACCGGCAGGAGCGCACGAACCTCGTGGACGAGCGCGCGCAGGCAGCGCAGGCGATGCGCGGCGCGCTGGATCGGCTCGCTGCAGGCGCGACCATCCAGACGCCGTCCGCGGTCTCGGCTGAAGCACGCGAGCGGTTGCAGGCGCTCGGCTACGTCGGGGCCCAGAGCGAAAGCACGGCAGCCACGCTCGAGGGCGGCGAATCGCTGCCCGATCCGAAGGACAAGCGCGAAACGCTCGAACGCTATCGCAAGGCCGTCGACCTCGCGGGAGAGGGGAAGTTCGGGCAGGCCATCACGGTGCTGCAGCAGATTCTCCGCGACGATCCGCAGATGGCCGACGTCTGGGCGCAGACCGCCGCGTTCGCCGGCCGGATCGATCGGTTCGACGTCGCGCTCGACGCCTACAAGCACTACATCGCGCTGAAACCTGCGGAACCACAGCCGTACCTGGGCGCGGCCGCCGCCCTGCTGCGCCTGAGAAAATACGCGGACGCGCGCGAGCATGCGTTGCTGGCCGTCCAGGTCGCCGGCGAGAAGGAAGCGAGGGTCATCGCGAGTGCGCACGAGCAGCTCGCGCGCATCGCGCTCGCTCAGAAGGATCCGGACACCGCGCGGCAGGAGGCCGCAAAGGCAGAGGAAGCTGACCCGTCGATGCCTGTCGCGGCGTACATCGAAGGGAGGATTCTCTACGACCAGGGCAGGTACGGCGACGCTGTGCAGCCGTTCGAGCAGGCCATCGGGCTTCTGCGCAATCCGGGCTCGCGCGCGGTTCCCGAGCTCTACTACTACGCGGGCGACACGCTGGGCCGCCTCGAGCGATACCACGACGCGGAGGTGGCCTTCACCGAGGAGCTGCGGCTCTTCCCGCTGAACGCGCGCGCGCGCGCCGGCCTGGCGATGCTGTATCAGGCAACCGAGCGGCCAGACGAAGCCGAGCGCGCGATCAGGGAAATGATGCGGCTGACACCGACGCCCGATACGTACGCGCTTGCCGCGCGGCTGTTCACGATGTTCGGCCATCGACAGGAAGCTGATGCCGTCCGGGCGGAAGCGCGACGCACCTTCGCCGACGCGCGCGGCGGGGCGCGCGACGCGCGGCACTGACAAGCGCCGTGCGGAGAGCGGCCCGTCCGCCGAAGCTCGAAGAGCGAAGGCGGAAGGCTTTCGCCGAGCGGCTATTTCATCCGTCGCGATCTTTCTGATCGCCGCGCTCGTCTACGTCTTCTACCCGCGTACGGCCGTTGCCGACCTCCACCCCATCCCGAACCAGAACGTCCTGCTCGTCACGATCGATACATTGCGCGCGGACGCGCTCGGCAGCTACGGCGGGCATGCGGCCACACCGGCGCTCGATGCTTTGGCAGCCGCCGGCGTGCGTTTCGACTTCGCGCACGCGCACGCCGTCTTGACGCTGCCATCGCACGCCAGCATCCTGACGGGCGAATATCCCTTTCAGCACGGAGTGCGGGACAACAGCGGTTACCGGCTCGGGCCTGATGCGAGGACCGCTGCCACCCTGCTCAAGCGCGCGGGCTACGTCACCGGCGCGTTCGTGGGCGCCTTTCCCCTGCACTCGCGCTTCGGGCTGAATGCCGGCTTCGACGTTTACGACGATCGTTTCGGCGAAACACGCGATCCGACCGAGTTCGTGCTTCCCGAACGGCCCGCGACGACGGTCGTCGCCCTCGCGCGCGAGTGGACTCGTGCGAACGCTTCACGGCCATGGTTCGCGTGGGTCCACGTATTCGATCCGCACGCGCCGTACCGGCCGCCGCCCCCGTTCGACTCACAGTACGCGCGGCCCTACGACGGTGAAGTGGCAGCGACGGACGCCGCGCTGGCGCCGCTCCTGGCCGACGTCACCACCTCGAGCCGTCCCGCGCTCGTCGTCGTCACCGGCGACCATGGCGAAGCGCTGGGCGATCACGGCGAGCAGACGCACGGCGTGTTTGCGTACGAATCAACCCTGCATGTGCCGCTCATCGTCGCGGAGCTGGGTGGTGGACACGCGCAACGGACCGTCAAGGAGGTGTCCGGTGCGGCGGCCCGCCACATCGACATCTTGCCGACGCTCCTCGACGCCGTCGGACAACCCGTGCCGCCCGATCTGCCCGGCCGAACCGTGCTGCCCGCCGGGGAACGACAGGCCACCAAGCCCCGGCCGTCCTACTTCGAAGCGATGGGCGGGATGCTGAATCGCGGGTGGGCGCCATTGACCGGCGTGCTGATGGACGGCGAGAAGTACATCGATCTGCCGGTCGTCGAGCGGTACGACATCAGGGCCGACGCCGGGGAGATGTCGAACCTCGCCGGCCGCGCTCCCGATCGTGACCGCACGCTTGCTGCCGCGCTCCGCGGCTTCAACGCCGCGCTCCCGGGCCAGCGCCGCGCGGAGACGCCGGAAGCATCCGCGCAGCTTCGGGCGCTGGGCTACGTGAGCGGCAGTGCTCCCGTGAAAGCGCGATACACGGAAGCAGACGACCCGAAGAACCTCATCGCCGTCGACCAGGACTTCCATCGCGGCGTGGATCTGTACGTCGCGAAGCGCTTCGCGGAAGCGATCGACGTCTATCGCGGAATCATCGCCCGCCGGCCGGATATGGCCATCGCCTATCGCCATCTCGCGTTCGTGACCTGGGAAAGCGGGCGAACACAAGCCGCAATCGACGTGCTGAAGCAGGCGCTCGCGGCCGGCGTCACCGGAGGCGGCGTTGTCACGCAGCTCGGGACGTACCTGGCCGAAGGCGGCGACGCCAGGGCCGCAATTGATCTGCTGAAGCCGGTCGCGAGCGGCGACGCGCCTGATCTCGATGCCGTCAACGGCCTCGGGATCGCTTACGCGCGCGCGGGCCGCCCGGACGAGGCGCGCCGTGCGTTCGAACGGATGCTGACCCTGGATCCCGCGAACGTCCTGGCGCTTTCGAATCTCGGCGCGCTCGATCTCGAGCGCGGCGATCTGGGCCAGGCGCGACGCCGCTTCGACGAGGCAGTTGCCGCTGATCCGACCTCGTCCGCCGCACAGGCCGGACTTGGCGCGGTGGCGATGAAGACCGGCGACGAGAAGACAGCCATTGCCGCGTGGCAGCGGGCCGTCGACCTGGACCCGACGAACTTCGACGCGCTGTACAACATCGGGACGACGCTGGCTGCACGGGGGCGCGTCGACGAAGCACGACCGTACCTCGAACGTTTTGCGCAAACGGCGCCGCCGTCGCTGTACGCGAAGGACCTGCGCGAGGTGACGGCTCTACTGCAGAGCCGCCGCTGATCGCTCGGGATAAGATCGTTCAAGTCGCATGTTCCGCGTTTCCGCGCTGCTGATCGCCGCGACTCTTGCCCTGGCCGTCACGACGGGCGGCGGCCCTGCAGCGCAGGCTGCATCTCCCAACGTCATCCTGATCACGCTCGACACCGTTCGTGCCGATCGGATTGGCGCCTACGGCTACACGAAGGGCGCAACCCCCACGATCGATCGACTGGCCCGCGAGGGCGCCAGGTTTGCGGACGCGACGTCGCAGGCCCCGCTGACCGGCCCTGCGCATGCTGCCCTGCTCACGGGCCAGTATCCCGCGCGCCTTGGCGTCCGCGACAACGCGACGACCCCGATTCCTCCGGAGACGAGGACGCTGGCACGGGCGTTCAAGGAGAAGGGTTACCGGACGGGCGGATTCGTCGGCGCGTTCATCCTGGGATCAGAGTACGGCTTCGGTCAGGGCTTCGACGTCTTCGACGCCACGTTCGCGCGCTTCACGGCCGGCAACAAGCTCCAGGCGCAGCGGCTCGGCGGTGAGGTCGTCGACGCGGCCGTGAAGTGGCTGCGCGCCGGCAGCGGACAACCGACGTTCGCATGGATTCACCTCTACGACGCCCATGCACCGTACGAGGCGCCGGCGCCATTCCGCGCGCGTTTTGCCTCGGCACCCTACGACGGTGAAATCGCCTACGTCGACAGCTGCATCGCGCGCATCGTCGAGGCGTTGGAACAGACGAAGCAGCTCGACAACACCGTGATCTCGATCGTCGCGGACCACGGTGAAGGCCTCGGCGATCACGGTGAAGCAGAGCACGGGCTGTTTCTCTACGACGCGGTCCTGCATGTCCCGTGGATCCTGCGGCTGCCTGCGCGCGACTCGGCGGGCAAGGTCGTGGAGACGCAGGTGCGCGCCATCGACGTCGCACCGACGTTGGCCGCCTTCGCCGGCGCGGCGATGCCTCGTGTCGACGGAGAGAGCGTCGTCCCGCTGATTCGCGGCGCTGGCGGTACTGTCCGTCGCGATCCGGCGCCGTCGTATGCCGAGACGTACTACCCGAAATGGCACTTCGGGTGGAGCGAGCTGCGATCGGTCCGCGTCGGCGACTGGAAATACATCGATGCGCCGAAGCCCGAGCTGTACGACATGCGCGCGGACGCACGCGAAACCCGCAATGCCGTCGACGCGCGCGGCACGCTCGCCACGGGTCTCTCCAACGAGCTCGGAAAAATCGCGGGCGGCTTCGGTGCGGCCGCCACGACCGAGGCGCCGCAGCCCGATCCCGAGACGCTCGCGCGGCTTCGAAGCCTCGGATACGTCGGGATTGCCGCGCCGTCGCCCGGCGCAAAGGGCCCCGATCCGAAGGACATGGTCCCGAAGCTGGAGATGTTCCGCTCGGGCATCAACGCCGCGATGAGCGCGCTCGAGCGCAGGGCGCCCGACGCCGCAATTGCTGAACTCAAGAAGCTCGTCGCCATCAACGATCGCTCGTACGAGCTGCACCTTTTCCTCGGCGACGCCTACGCAGCGAAACGCGAGCACGAGACGGCGCTCGGCGAGTACGACGCGGCCGCCGTGCTGAACCCGACGACGGCGGCGCCGCTGGTCTCGCAGGCGCGCGTATTGCTGGCCATGGGCGACGTCGCCCGCGCGCAGGTAAAGCTCGATCGGGCAGCGAAGATCGAGCCCGGCAGCAGCGAAGCGGCCGTCGTGCGCGGCTCCATCCTCGAGAAACAGGGTCGCGGCGCCGAGGCGCTCGCGCAGTACGATCTCGCAATTCGCGCCAACGGTTCAGACGCACAGGCGCGCGCAAGCCTCGCGAGCCTGGCCATGCGCATGCGGCAGTACGACGCGGCGAAACCTCAGTTCGA
>Ga0126377_10003200_pt1 | contig 11525 bp, 8 predicted proteins | sample PanSoiMetPlot_22_FD_92647 | JGI IMG/M metagenome (GOLD analysis project Ga0126377, IMG submission 92647) | Tropical forest soil microbial communities from Panama - MetaG Plot_22 | ecosystem: Environmental > Terrestrial > Soil > Tropical forest > Bulk soil | place: Panama | collected 2016-02-17
CTCTACCGCGCGCCGCTCGGCGAGACCGCCAAGGCGCGGCTCGCCATCATGCGCGACACCGAGGACGGATTCCGCATCGCCGAAGAGGACCTGCGGCTACGCGGCGAAGGCGACGTGCTCGGCACCCGCCAGAGCGGCATGCCGGGGTTCAAGGTCGCGCGCATCGAGGCCCATGGAAAACTGCTGCAGGCCGCGCGCGACGACGCCGCGCTGATGCTCAACCGCGATCCGGAGCTCACCAGCGAGCGCGGCGAAGCGCTGCGCATGCTGCTCTACCTGTTCGAGCGCGACGAGGCGATCCGCCTGATCCGGGCGGGGTAGCGGCCGCGCGCATTGCGCCTGCTCCGCCTCATCCTGAGGGGCCCGCCTTCGCCAAGGCTTCGGCGGGGCGTCTCGACTTGTCCGCCGAAGCCCGTACGGCGAAGGCGGAAGGATGGAGGCGGCCGATTTGGCGCCGCCTGCATTCTCGGCCCATGGTTCGAGATGCACGGCCTTCGGCCGTGCTCCTCACCATGAGGAGGCGTTTTTTTGCGGGGTAGAAGCTGCGTGCATTGCGCATGCTCCGCCTCATCCTGAGGAGCTCGGCATCGCGCAGCGATGGCGAGCGTCTCGAAGGATGAGGCGGCCACCTCGGCCGACCTCATGGTTCGAGACGCGTCGCTGCGCGACGCTCCTCACCATGAGGCGGGGAGATTCACTACCTCACCGCGATCGGCGCGACGCTCGACCCGGTGCCGCCGCGCAGCTTGAGCGGCTCGACGATGAAGGCGAACTCGACGACCTTGTCGCGCGCCAGTGCCTCGAGGTCGAGGTTCTCGACCAGGTAGACGCCGTTGACGTTGAGCAGGAAGCCGTGCACCGGCAGGAAGAGCCCCTTGTCGGGATAGGGCCGCACTTCCACCGCCCAGTTGTCCGAGCCGACGATCATGACGTTGTGCTTGACCAGAAACTCGGCGGCCTCGAGGCCGATGCCGGGCTCGCCCTTGATGAAACGCGCATTGTCGACGGTCACAGCCGGCCCCAGCCGGTGCGGATCAGCACCGCGTCGCCCCTGCGGATCTCGACATTGGCCTGCTTCATCGCCGCCTCGAGGTCCGCGACCGTGATCATGTAGTCGTCGGCGAGCATGTCGACGCCCTTGAGCGCCGCGATGTCGAGCAGCACGCCGCGGCTGAAGAACGAGCCGGCCTTCTCGACGCCGAGCTTGGTGAAGCCGCCGCGGCGCGCGACCTTCTCGGCCTCGACGCAATTGTAGAGGTAGGGCCCGAGCTGCTGGTGCGCGAGCCCGTCGAACTGGGTGCCCATCTGGCCAAGCTCGGTGAAGACCGTCTCCTCGTTGCCGCCCTGCTGGTTGCGCCCGTTCGGGCCCGAGGTGCGCTGCAGGTTGAGCACGAAGCTCCTCCCCGGCGACATCGGGATGGTGCGGTCGAGCACCTTGCCGAGGTCGTACATCTTGCCGTCGCGAATGAGCCTGGCGGCCGCGAGCACGCTCTCCGGCGTCTGCAGGTTGGCGGCGCCGCGCTCGTCGTCGGCGCCGTAGGGCGACGGACAGCGCTTCTCGGGCGGCGGCATCATCCAGTCCTGCGCGGAGGCGGATTGCACGACGGCGCTGGCGAGACAGGCGAGCAGCGCGCCGCCTGCGGCGCGACGGATCGATCGACGCATGGACTCCTCCCCGATAATTTCTTGCAGCGGGCAATCATAGACCGTCATTGCGAGCGAAGCGAAGCAATCTCCACCGCGCACGCATGCGCAAGCGAAACGGGATTGCTTCGCTTCGCTCGCAATGACAGTGAGCAGATTATTCCGTAACCGCCGGCACCGGCGCCTTGCGCGCCGCCTGCGCGGCGCGCGCGGCCTCGGCCATCGCCTGAAGCTTCTTTTGCGTATCGGCCCCGCCATTCGGCTGGATCAGGCCCGCGGTCATGATCAGCTTGGCGGCTGCCTCGACCGGGATGTCGAGTTCGATCACCTCGCGCCGCGGTACATAAAAGAAGAAGCCGGTGGTCGGGTTCGGCGTGCACGGCATGAAGGCCGACACGTACTCCTCCTTCGCCGGCATGCGCGCCGTGATCTCGTTGCCGGGCGCCTGCGAAAGAAACACCAGCGACCACATGCCGGGCGCCGGAAACTGCACCAGCGCGACCCGGCGGAAGCTCGAGCCCGACTCGGAAAACAGCGTCTCGAACACCTGCTTCAAGCCCTTGTAGATCGAGCGCACCAGCGGCATGCGGTCGAGCAGGGTCTCGCCCGCCTCCACCAGGGTTCGGCCGACCAGGTTGGCGGTGAGGAAGCCGAGCATGGTGATCGCGAAGAAGGCGATCACCAGTCCGGTGCCTGGCACGCTCCAGGGCAGATAGGTCTCGGGCCGGTACATGGTGGGAATGAACGGCCGCACCAGGTTGTCGACCCAGGTGATGAACGACCAGGTGAGGTAGACCGTGATGGCGAGCGGTCCGGCGACGACCAGCCCGGTCAGGAAGTAGTTGCGCAGGCGGTAGCCGGCGCTGGCGTGGTGCGCAGCCGGTGGGGCGTCGGCCTCGGGCTTCGGGTCGGACACGGGATCGTTGAGCGACATGCGCGCGTTCGTCTTGCTGTTGTGGCCCCACCGCCCGGCACGGGCGGGTGCGATACCAAGTATGATCGGTACAATATAGGAGATACCGGCGGCCCTTCCCAGCTGCCGCTACGTCGCGCCCACCCGGCGCCGCGCGCTATTCCACAGTCACCGATTTGGCGAGGTTGCGCGGCTGGTCCACGTCGGTCCCCATGATCACCGCCGTGTGATAGGCGATGAGCTGCACCGGCAGCGCATAGACCAGGGGGGTCACGGTCGCCGGCACTTCGGGAACCGTGAGCGTCACCAGCGAGTCGACCGTTGCGGCGCGCGCGCCGACCGCGTCGGTGATCAGGATGATGCGGCCGCCGCGCGCCGCCACCTCCTGCATGTTGGAGACGGTCTTCTCGAACACCCGGTCATAGGGCGCGATCACGATCACGGGCAGTTTCTCGTCGATCAGCGCGATCGGTCCGTGCTTGAGCTCGCCCGCCGCGTAACCTTCCGCATGGATGTAGGAGATCTCCTTGAGCTTGAGCGCGCCTTCGAGCGCGAGCGGAAAGCTGGTGCCGCGGCCGAGGTAGAGCACGTCGCTGCTCTTGGCAAGGTCGCGCGCCAGGTGCTCGATCTGCGGCTCGAGCGCGAGCGCCGCCGCCATGTGGCGCGGCACCTCGATGAGGGCGCGCACGAGCGTCTCCTCGTCGTCCTCGGTCAACACGCCGCGCGCGCGGCCGGCCGCGATGGCGAGGCAGGCGAGGGTCGCAAGCTGGCACGTGAAGGCCTTCGTGGAGGCGACGCCGATCTCGGGACCGGCGAGCGTCGGTGTCACCACATCGCTCTCGCGCGCGATCGTCGAGGTCGGCACGTTCACGATCGAGAGAATGTGCTGCTTCTGCTCGCGCGCGTAGCGCAGGGTCGCGAGCGTGTCGGCGGTCTCCCCCGATTGCGAGACGAACAGCGCGAGGTTGCCGCCGTCGAATGGCGCCTCGCGATAGCGGAACTCGGATGCGACATCGATCTCGACCGGCAGCCGCGCGAAGCGCTCGAACCAGTACTTCCCGATCAGCCCGGCGTAGTAGGCGGTGCCGCAGGCCGAGATCGCGACCCGCTTGATCGCCTTGAAGTCGAACGGCAGCGCCGTCGGCAGCGCGATCCTGCCGGCCGCCATGTCGATGTAGTGGGCGAGCGTGTGCCCGACCACCTCGGGCTGCTCGTGGATCTCCTTTGCCATGAAATGGCGGTGGTTGCCCTTGTCGATCAGGCCTGCGCCGGCGATCAGCTTGTGCAGCGGCCGCGTCACCACGCTGCCGGCCGCATCGTGCATCTCGGCGCCCTCGCGCCGCACCACCACCCAGTCGCCGTCCTCGAGATAGCTGATGGCCTCCGCGAAGGGCGCGAGCGCGATCGCGTCCGAGCCGAGGAACATCTCGCCATCGCCATAGCCGACGGCGAGCGGCGGGCCGCGGCGGGCGCCGACCAGCAGGTTGTCTTCGCCCTCGAACAGGAACGCGAGCGCGAAGGCGCCCTTGAGCCGCGGCAGTGCGGCCGCGACCGCCTCGGCCGGCTTGCGCCCCTTTTCGAGCTCGCGCGTCACCAGATGGGCGACGATCTCGCTGTCGGTCTCGGTCGCGAACTTGGCACCGTCGGCGGTGAGCTCGGCGCGCAGCTCGCTGAAGTTCTCGATGATGCCGTTGTGCACCACCGCGACCCGGTCGGTCGCATGCGGATGGGCGTTGACCTCGTTCGGCTTGCCATGGGTCGCCCAGCGCGTATGCCCGATGCCGATCATGCCGCTGAGCGGCTCGCGGCCGAGCCGCTGCTCCAGGTTTCTGAGCTTGCCCTCGGCGCGGCGGCGCGCCAGGTGGCCCGCTTCCAGGGTCGCCACCCCGGCCGAGTCATAGCCACGGTACTCTAGCCGCTTGAGTGCATCGACCAGCAAGGGTGCGACCGGCTCGCGACCCAGTATTCCGACGATCCCGCACATGTTCCGCGTGGCCCCTCGCAGGCCCTTCCGGCTGCCAGACTGGTTTAGGCTGGCGCCGGAAGCTTATGAAATCACGAACTCTTTCGCCGTGTTTCGGACCAGCAGCCCCGGGCACTCACCCGGCTTCGGTCCCGCCCGCCGACTTTCTTGCCCGCGGACTTCGCCTGGCGCAAGCGCGATGCCCAACCTTCCTTAATCAGTTGTCGACCGCGCGTCCGGTCCGATGTTCGCGCCCGGCCGCAGCCACGCATAGGGACCGATGCTCGTTCCTTTGCCGACGCGGGCGCCCTCGAGATGGGAGAACGAGCGGATCACCGCGCCCTCCTCGACCACGACGCCGGAACCGAACACCACATACGGCTCGATCACGACGTCGCGCGCGAGCTTGGTGTCGGCCGCGAGATGCACCGTTTCGGGCGCGACCATCGAGACGCCGGCCTCGAGCGCGGCCGCGCGCAGGCGGCGCTGCAGCGCGGCTTCGGCTTCGGCGAGCTGAGCTTGGCTGTTGATCCCGCGCACCTCGTCCTCCTCGGTTTCGATCACGACCGCCTCGCGGCCCATCTCGCGGGCGATCGCGATCGCGTCGGTCAGGTAGTATTCGCGCTTGGCATTGTCGTCGCCGATGCGATCCAGGATCGCGAGCGCGACGCGGCCGTCGAGCGCCATCAGGCCTGCATTGCACAGCGTGATGGCGCGCTCGGCCGGGCTTGCGTCCTTCTCCTCGCGGATTGCCGTGAGGCGTCCGCCGTCCATGATCAGGCGGCCGTAGCCGGAGGGGTCCGCCGGATGGAAGCCCAGCACCGCCGCCGCCTTGCCTTCCCTCAACGGTGCGCGCAGCCGCATGAGCGTATCGGCGCGCACGAGCGGGGTGTCGGCGAAGACGATCAGCACATCGTCAGCTCCCGCCGCGATGGCGGCGCGCGCGGCGAGCACCGCATGGGCGGTGCCGCGTCGCTCGGTCTGGACGAAAATCGCAGCCGCCGGCAGTGCCGCCGTGACTGCGGCCGCCACCCGGTCCTGGCCGGGCCCGATCACGACCGCCACGGCGCCCTCGGTCTCCGTTAAGGCATCGAGCACATGGGCGATCAGCGGGCGCGCCCCGATTGCATGCAGGGCTTTCGGGCGCGACGAGCGCATGCGCGTGCCTTCGCCGGCTGCAAGTACGATGGTAAGGGAGCGCCTCGCGCCCATTCACGTGTCCATTTACCAGTCCGGCGCGGCCCACGCGCGGGTTTGCGAATTTCGCTCTCGACCAAATTGGTGGGCCGTCATAACCTGCGATGGGGAAATCGAAAAGGCGGGCAAGTAGAATGCGGGGCGCACGACGGCAAGGGGCGTCGGTTTCTGCTAGCTCGCGCCACCAGCGGTTGATCGATTCGACCCCGTTCTGCTAGCGATGGCGCGCGCCATGACCCGCATTTACGAAAATGACGACGAGGATCACATCAACATGCGTCCGCTGCTGCGCTTGGGGATCTGGGGGATCTGCACGATTGCGGCGCTCGCCGCCGCGGTGATCGCGGGCCGGAGCGACGCTGGTTCCGAGCGCGCCGACGCGGCTCTGGCGGTGCTGCTCGACACGCCCATGGACGTCCTGTCCCATCCGTCGAGCGCGCTCCCGGCGCGTCCGAGCGAGGCGGAAGCCGAGGCGCAGCGGCTTGCCGAGATGGTGCGCACGCTGACCGCCGACCGCGACGAACTCGCCGCGCGGGTCGCCACGCTTGAGCGCAACATCAGCGACCTCACCGGCACTGCGCGCGAGCGTTCCGCCAATCCGGATGCGCGATCCGACCAAAGGTCGGACGCGGCACCGTCCGGCGCCGCCGTACCGGGCTTCGCGCCGCCGCCGGTCGACACCGCCGCCGCCGTGGAGCCACGGCCGCCCGTCGCCGAGCCGCAGACCGGCGTCGGCACGCCGGCCAACGTTCCGCTGCCGCGGCCCGGACCGCTTGCGACGATCCAATCCTATGTGAGCGCGGCGGCTGCGCCGGCCGCCAACCCGACCGCTCCGAGCGCCCCGCCCGCCGGCACGCCCCGCCTCGCCGAGGCGCCGGCCGGCACCAACGCCACTGCCGGCACCGCGGCGCCGCCCAAGGACCTCGGGCTCGAGCTCGGGAGCGCCACCAACGTCACCGCCCTGCGGGCGCGCTGGAGCATCATCAGCAAGGAGCATCCCGCCCTGCTCGAAGGCCTGCGGCCGGTGGTCACCGTGCGCGAGAGCGCGCGGCCGGGATTTACCGAATACCACCTCATCGCCGGTCCGATCGCCACCTCCGACACGGTCATCAGGCTGTGCGGGTTACTGGTGGCGTCGCGGATACCGTGCCGGCCCGCCCTGTTCGACGGCCAACACCTCGACCTGAGGTGACGTCGATCAGGTCTTGATCAAGCCGCGAGAATACCGATGAAGCCGCGCTTCGTTCCGACCGCGCGCCAGACCAACTGGCTGCTGTGCGTCGGCTTCCTGTCGGTCGGCTACGCAATGTACTTGCGCTACCGCGCGATCGAGTTCGGACCGGTCGCGCTCGACTGCCACGCCGGCCTCGACACGTGGCTGTGCACCACGTTCCGGACCACCATCGTGCTCTACAATCATTCGGTGTTCGGCGCGATCGCGGTCGGCGCCGCGCTGATCCATCTGCTGCGGCCCTCGGTCGCGATGTGCGCGATCGCGCTCGCCGCCGCCGGCTTCGGCATCGTCATGCACAATCTCGGTCTCTCGGCGTTCGCCGGCGCGCTGCTGATCGTCAGCCTGGCGCGACCCGCAGCCGAGCCAGAGTGAGCGCGAGCATCGCGAGCCCGGCGCAAAGCGCCATCGCCTGCCAGTTGATCCCCGACTCGTTGATCGCGATGTAGAGCGCCGCGCCGGCGAGCACGCTCGCGGCCAGGCGTTCGGCCGCAGGCCGCGCGCCTTTCTCGGGGGCGACCAGGACCGCCAGCGTGACGAACGGAACGGACGCCGCCAGCAGCGGCGCGAACGGGAAGTCGACGTAGCGCGGATCGAACACCAGCATCAGCGCGATCCGCAGCGCCAGGACGCTGAGCGCGACGAGCAGCGCGCCGAGCGCGAGCGCGAGCGGATCGCGCGGGCGCTCGTCAGCGCGACCGAGGATGCGGCCGAAGCTCGGCAGCGCAACGCCCCGCGCGAGGCCCGCCGCCGCCGCGAGCGGCGCCGTCAGCGCGACCGCCGCCCAGGCGAGCGAGACCGCCCAGCCGCCGACGCCCAGGCTTTCCACCGGCACATTCTCGATCGCCCAGCCGATCAGGGTGCCGGAGACGATGGCGATCAACCCAACGCCGATCCAGCATCGGGGGGCCGGCGGATATTCGCGGCGCCGCGCCGCGATTGCGGCCGCGAAGATGAGCCCCGCCAGCGCGGCGCCGCCCGCCGCCTGCCAGCGCCAGGCCGGATGATTGGAGACCGGCGCGCCCCAAGTGAATTTCGGCGCCCGCGCATAGGCATCGAACAGGCCCCACTGGCCCCCGACCGTACCCTCGAGCGCGCGCTTCCACGGTTGGTCGAAGGCTTCGATCACATTGGCGCGGTAGCCTTCGCGCCGGGCGTTCGCCACCACCTCCTGCACGAAGCGCGCCTGGTTCACCCGCGACGGCAGGGCGCCCTCGCGCATCCGCCCCGCGCTCGGCCACCCCACCTCCCCGATCATGACCTCCTTGCCGGGAAACCGCGCCATGAGCTGGTGGCGGATGGATTCGACATGCGCGGCCGCCCGGTCGATCGGGATCGGGAAATCCTCCCAGTACGGCAGCAGATGAATGGTCACGAAGTCGACGACGCTTCCGATCTCGGGATTGCGATTCCAGAATTCCCAAACGTCCGCATAGGTGACCGGGCAGGCAACCGCCGCCTTGACCTCGCGAATGGCCGCCGCGAGATCGACGGGGGACAAGTCGCCGCGCAGCAGCACCTCGTTGCCGACGATCATCGCCGTGATGACGTCGGGATAGCGCTTGGCGAGATCGATCGCACTGTCGATCTGGATGCGGTTCTTGTCGCGCTCGGGGCCGAGCCACAGGCCGAACATCACCTTCATGCCGAGCCGCCGGGCGACCGTGAGCAGCTCCTCGCCGCCGTCCTGGATCGAATAGGTCCGCACGCAATTGGTGACCGGCGCCAGCCGGGTCAGATCCTGCTCGATCTGCCCGGGCGAGAAGCGCACCCCGGGCTCGAGCGGACTCTGGCCGGGGCGGAAGGGCGCATAGGAGACGCATTGCAGCCGGCCGCCCTCGCCCTGCGCGGCGACGGGCATCGCAACCGGGCGCCCGAGCCACCACCAGGCGGCGAGGATCGCGGCCAATGACACAACCAACAGACCAAGGGGCAATCTCATCGGCAGCCTGGTAAATCGGTAAACGGGGGGCCGGCTTATCGCGCGCCCGTCGATCTGCCAAGCGGCTGGACGGCGGCTGGCGCCGTGGGAGTTGCGGCATTTTAAGCACGCCGGCGCGCCGCGCTGGACAAGCCCCGCGGCTTCATTACATGTCGCTGGCCGGTGGCACGCCGCAATGCCGACCCAATCGGGTGGTGAGACCGCTAGACCGACCAACGCTGTAGCAGAGTCATGTCATTTCCGGGTTTGCGTAGTCTCGCCATCGCGCTCTGTGCCGCCCTCCTGGCCATACCGCCGGCTGCGGCTCAGTCCAGTAACGATGCCAAGCCCAACGATCAGCAGAAGGCGGCCGACGCCAAGAAGAGCGACGCCGTCCGCTGGGCCGACCATCTCGCCGAGGCCGCCCGCAAGTTGTCCGGCCCGGCCGGAAATCCCGAATGCGTGTGGCTCGGCGAGCGGGTGGTCAATCTGCTGTCGCGCGACGACCTGGACACCGCCTTCCGCCACCTCGATCTCTACGATCGGTTCGGCTGCCCGGGCGACCATATCCGGGTGAGCTTCCGCTGCATGGCGCGCCAGCCGACCGATCCCAAGGAGACCCAGACCCTTGAGGACCGCGTGCGAGGCTGCTGGACCGATCCCAGCGTGGTGCCGCCGCCGCCCGCCGCTGCGAACGCCGCATCCGCGCCCGCACCGACATCTGGAACCGGAGCGAAGTAACGGCGTTTACGTCGCGGCGACGTTTCTCAGCTTGGAATGTTCGATGCGCGGCATAGCTGCCATTGATTTGCCATGTGCACGCAATACATGACGCATCGCCTCTTCCGGGAGATGTTGCGCCAGGACAAATCCCGGTCGGGCCTAGGGGACAGGCCCGGGTCCGCGCTCTTCCGCCCCATACGGTAATGAGTCCGATGCGCTCCGTCGCAGTCGCGGTCGCGCTTGCAGCGTGTCTGCATGCCGGCCTATGGGCAACTTTGCACTCCACCGGCACCGCCCCCAACGTCGGAAAGCCGCTGGCCAGCGTGTCGTACTCGGCCTTCGAAGGCATTCGCAGAGCCGAAGATGCGCCGACACCGGCGCAGATCCGCGCCGACCTCAAGGCAATCGCGCCCTATACCGACGCGATCCGCACCTACCGCTCGACCCGCGGCATGGAAGTCGTGCCGGCGATCGCGGCCGAGTTCGGCCTGAAGGTGACGCTCGGCATCGGGCTCGAGACCAATCTCGACCGTGACGGTAATTACGATCTGGTGCCCGATCCTACCCAACCCGAGAATCCCGCCAGGCTGATCACGCGCAACGAGGCGGAGATCAAGACCGCCATCAAGCTCGCGCGCAGCAACAGCAACATCAACGCCATCGTGGTCGGCAACGAGACCACGCTGAAGCGCTCGATGGTCACGGCCGCCGAGGCCGCAGAAGCGCAGAAGGCGTACGAAACCGAAACCCGGCCAGATGGCCAACGGAAGTACCCGAATTTCAAGGCGGCTTTCGCAGCGGTCGAGGACACCTGGAACGAGCGCTTGCAGAGCGACGCGCAAAAGGCGGGCAGAAGCGTCGAGGACGTCAAGGCGGAATGGAACGTCGACGAACTGATGAAGGTCATCCAGGCCGTCAGGCAGCAGAGCCCCGTACAGGTCACGACCGGTGAGACCTGGGATATCTGGCGCGATTTTCCGAAGCTCGCGACGTCCGTCAATTTCATCGCCGCCCACATCCTGCCCTATTGGGACAAGTCTCCCTACACCAAGGCGGTCGATGACACGCTCAAAGTCTTCTTCGATCTGCGACAGCAGCATCCCGGCAAGCGCATCGTGATCGCCGAGTTCGGCTGGCCAAGCGGCGGCTACAACCGCGCCGCCGCCGAGCCCGGACGGCTCGAGCAGGCGACCGTGCTGCGCCAGTTCGTGGCGCGCGCCAATGACCTCGGCATCGACTACAACATCATCGAGGCGTTCGATCAGCCCTGGAAGATCTCCGAAGGAAGCGTCGGCCGCTACTGGGGCATCTTCGATGCCTCCCGCCAGGCGAAATTCTCGTGGACCGGCCCGGTCGGCAACGCCGACTACTGGAAGATCGCCGTCATCGCGGTTGCGATCGGCTTCCTGGTGTCGCTGCCGGTGCTCGCGATCGCCGGCGCGACATGGCAACAGGCGGTCCTGATGGCGGCGGCCGCGCATGCGGTCGGCGCCTGGGCCGCGACCGTGTTCGATTTCTGGAACGGCAACTATTTCGTGTTCGGCGCCGGCGTGGCCCTGGCGTTCGGCCTGCTGCTGCTGGCGCCGCTGGTGCTCATCGCGCTCGCACGCATCGAGGAGATCGCGACCGTCCTGTTCGGCCGCGCGCCGTTGCGGCTGCTCTCGTCGGGGGCGGCCAACGGATACGCGCCGAAAGTGTCGATCCATGTCCCGGCCTACATGGAGCCGCCCGAGATGCTCAAGCAGACGCTCGATGCGCTCGGCCGGCTCGACTATCCGAACTTCGAATGCGTCATCGTTATCAACAACACGCCCGATCCGGCCCTCTGGCGTCCGGTCGAGGAGCATTGCGCCGCGCTCGGGCCCCGCTTCAAGTTCATCAATGTCGACCGGCTGGCGGGCTACAAGGCCGGCGCGCTGCGGGTGGCGCTCGC
>Ga0126377_10003202_pt1 | contig 11518 bp, 9 predicted proteins | sample PanSoiMetPlot_22_FD_92647 | JGI IMG/M metagenome (GOLD analysis project Ga0126377, IMG submission 92647) | Tropical forest soil microbial communities from Panama - MetaG Plot_22 | ecosystem: Environmental > Terrestrial > Soil > Tropical forest > Bulk soil | place: Panama | collected 2016-02-17
CCCAGATTTTGCCGCCCTTCAGCGTCGTCGGGACGGTTGGCCACGGCGGCGCGCAGTTCTTCGACCGCCGCAGGAAGCTCTCCTTTCTGACGAAGCGCGAGGCCCAGCGCGCGGCGGGCCGGCGTGAATCCAGGATTTTGTTTGAGCGATTCGCGAAACTCTTTTTCGGCCGCCGCCGGATCGTCGTTCTGTTTTAGCGCGATCCCCAGGTTATACCGGTACTCCGGGTCGCCGGGCGCGAGTTCAACGGCTTTCCGTAACGACTCCACCGCCTCCGCCATCTTGCCCTTCTCAGCCAGCGCCTGACCGAGCGCAAGATAGGCTCGGGCCTGAGCGGGCTGCGCCCGGATGACGATCTGCAGTTCGTTGATCGCTTCATCCAAAGCGCCCTTCTGCTTCAGGCCGAGCGCCAGGTTGAAACGGGCTTCGGCGAAATCCGGCTGCGCCAGAACGACATCTCGGAGCAGCCGGATCGCGCCGTCCACATCGCCCTGTTTCCAGCAGGCGGCGCTCAAAGCGTAGCGGGCGTCTTGGAATTCGGGCTTCAGCCGCAACGCTTCCTGATATTCGACAATCGCTTCGGCGGTCCGTCCCGTGCGGTCGAAGGCCAAAGCAAGATAATAGTGGCCTAGGTGTAGCTTGCGGTTCAGCTCGATGGCTTTTTGTAATTCCGGGATGGCGGCCTCCGCCTGCCCTGAATCGCACAAGATGGCGCCGATGAAGAAGCGAGATTCGGCGTCCTGCGGATCGATCTGCGCGGCGGCGCGGAACTCTTCGAGCGCTTTCTGGGCTTCATGATTCTGAAGATAACGAACTCCTTCCTGGCGATGCTGAGTGGCGGAGGGCGCGCCGACAGGCTCTTGCGCAACCGACGGAGCGCAAATAGGCGCCATCCAGGCCAGGAGAGCGAGCGCAAGCCGCAGTCGGCGGCGATCAGACGCGTAGACCGATTCTCGCAGTGATGATTCCAGGTTGATCTTCATCAAGGCCCAATCAATATCACTGCCCGGCAGCGCAGACAAGCCTTTCGTTACCTTCTAGCTGCCTCGCGCCAAGCGGCGCGCCCGCGTCCTCGCGGGCAGGTCTCGGCAGAAGACCTGCCGCGAGGACGCGGGCGCGCCGCTTGGCTTGCCATTTTTTCGAACTTAACCCCATTGATTTTTAGGCGGCCTGAGTTCAGGCCGCCTAAAGAAGGGACTCAAAGCGCCGCCAATTCAATTTACTTCCAAATGGTCCTTATCCGGCAATTTCGGGAATGGGGCGTGCGGCTCTGTCTGATACCAGAAGGCTACTGAAGAGATGTCGTCCATAAGAGGCAAATATCTCCTGCCGCTGCGCCATCCGAGGGCATGAATCGTGACCCGCAAATCCTGGTCAAAGCGTATTGGGTCCGGAATGTGCCAGCGATATAAGCCGAACCTCTGCTGCGACTGATAAAGCCCGTCAGGTTTGATGACCTGAATCAATCCCAGGTAGGGGGTGGTGTACTCCTCGTATTGTTTCTTCTCTCTGTTCTCGAAGTTGTAGGAGCCGCCGAAATAATCTTCCGTGCCAGTTCCGTTGATGGTCGGGAATTCCCGATCCCCGTCAAGATAGAACTTGATCTCGCCCTCGCCCCACCAGCCGTTGTTGTTCACGCCCCACGCCATGTAAGTGCCGACGTATTGGCCCTTCCCCTTGACGTTATCCACTATGGTGTAGACCTGTTTGTAAGGGAGCGGGTTGACGCGCCTGAACTGGGCGTGGAAATAGGCCGCGTCCGTGGGCGTCTGAGTGAGCGTATAAGTGACCTGGTAGTACAGCCTCATCGCTTGCGCGTCTAGATTCTCCAAGGTGATCCGCGCCTTCTTTCTGAATGGCATGGGCCAATAGCAGTTGAACGCGCTGCCCGGGTTGACGACGACCGGGATCGAGGCGACCGGCGCATACTTGCCCCAGCCCATCGCAAAGAAGTCTCCAACGGGCGCTTCCACGGACGGCTCTTTCTCGTCGTCCCAATACATCCTGATGATCGAGAAGCGCCAGTTGCCGGTCGGGGTCATCCAAATGTGTTGGATCGCTCCCTGGCCGTCAATCTCGGCGAGCGTAAAAGTCTTCCCAGGCTCGATGATGATGAAGGGATTGACCTTCCAACCCTGCCCCAGATCGCGGGCCTCCTGAGAGGCGACGCCCTCAATCGCCATCCCGCCCTTTCCCTTCTCGCCAGTGAAGTTCTCCGGACTGATAGAGCGCGTCTTCGCATTCGAAACGCGGTAGAGATTGCTCAGGCTGTTGGTCAGTCCATCATAGGCGCCCTCTTGCGCCTGCGCCGACAATGGCGCGCAGAGCAGCAGCCCAAACATGATGAAAACAATTGATTTCATGATCGGCAAGTCCTCCTTTTGACCTGTTCCATGTGATTTGCGCTTCGGTTTTTCCTTTGTCAGTTCGCGTCTCTCATGGATTAACGAACTGCGCGGCGTTCTCCTTGGTGATGCGCGCCGTGGGGAGCGTGATCTTTTTCGGCGTCGATTCTTTGTTCAGGATTTTGACCGCCGTCTCGACGGCTTCTTTACCGCAGTTCGGGTAAAGGAAGGTCGCGTTGAGCTTTCCGTCCTCGACGGCCTTTGCGCCGCCCTCCGCGCCAGGCAGGCCGTCAATGCCGATGATCTTCAGTCCGGCGGCTCGGTTCATCGCCGTCGCCGCCAGATATGCGCCCATCGCCATCGGGTCGTTATGCCCATAGACCAGATCGATCTTTTCGTTGGCGCGCAGCGCGGCTTCCGCCTGTTCGCGTCCCTTGTCGCGCAGCCAGTCGGCGACCGGGTCGGAGAGGATTTTGATTCCGGGGTGTTTGCCGATCGCCTCGCGAAAGCCCGCGCTGCGATCGATCGCGGGCGTCGAGCCGGGCAATCCTTTGATCTCGACCACATTGCCCTTGCCGCCCAGCAACTGCGCCGCATACTCGCCCGCCGCCTTGCCGATCTCCCGGTTGTCGGCGCCGATGAAAGTCGTGTAGCTGTCGCCCTCAATGCCCCGGTCGAGCACGATGACGGGGATGCCGCTCTCGTACACCCGCTTGACGACGCCGGTCAGCGGTTTGGCTTCGTTCGGCGAGATGATGAGCAGGTCGACGCGCTGCCGCAGAAAGTTTTCCACGTCGGCCACCTGCTTACTGTTGTCCTGCTGTGCGTCGGCGTAGCGCACTTCGAGCTTCGGATGCTTCGCCGCTTCCTTCATCAGTGTGTCGTCCATCCACGTCCGCCACGGCTCGGCTTTGTTGGCCTGCGAGAATCCGATGACGAATTTGTCCGTCGCGCCGCCGCGCCCGCTGGCGCGATTGCACGCGCCCGCCAGCAGGGCCACGGCGAGCAGGAGCAATGACAGGCCGGCCCAACGGCGGCGCGCGATGATGGTTGTATTTGTAATTGTCGCTGTGATCTTTGCTCTCATATTGCGTTTAGCGAGTCTTTCTTTCGCCCTGAAAGGGCGGCGGTTATTAGCATGCGGTAGAACCCCATTGGTATCTATACAAATTACATTCTACCGAATCCCACCGGCGGGAGCCGGTGGATTATTCAATCCCAGCCTACCCAGGATCGGAAATATTCTCCGCAATCCCACCGGCGGGAGCCGGTGGATCGTTCAATCCCTACCTGCGCGCTCAACAAAGGAAAACAAAGGCTGGGCGTGAACAATTCACCGGCTCCCGCCGGTGGGATTCCAGAGTATTCTCAGTCTCCTGTCGGTCAGGATTGAACGATCCACCGGCTCCCGCCGGTGGAATTCACAGAGCCAGAACTTGTGTAGATATCAATGGGTAGAACCTACTGACACTATTTCCTTTGCAGCAACACCGCGCCGACGATGATTACTCCTTTGAGCAGGAGTTGAACGTTGGCGTCAACGTTGTTGAGACCGAGAATGTTGTTGATAACGCCAATGATGAGTGTGCCGGCTAGCGTGCCGATAACCGTGCCGACGCCGCCTGAGAGTGGTGTGCCGCCGATGACAACCGCCGCAATCGCGTCGAGTTCGTAGGCCACGCCGTCGTTCGGATTACCCTGCTCGAGCTGCGCGCAGTGGATAATTCCCGCGAGCGACGCCAGCAGACTACAGATCGAGAAAGCGCCGAACTTGACCCAATCGACGCTCACGCCCGACAGCCGGCTCACCGTCTCGTTGCTGCCGACGGCGTAGACGTAACGCCCGAAGGTCGTCTTGTTCAGGGCGACCCAGGCGATGGCGACCGTGGCCAGAAAGATTAAAGCCGGGACCGGCGCGAGCGCGCCGATTTTGCCCCCGACCGACGCGAAGCTCTGCGGCGCGCCGCCCGCGCCGTAACCGATCTCGACGCCGGAGCCTCCCGAGACGAGCCGCGCCAACCCCCGCGTTGCGCTCATCATGGCCAGCGTCACGATGAATGATTGAATCCGCCCTTTTGTGATGACCGCCGCGTTGATCGCGCCGATGAGCAGTCCGGCGGCGAGTACGGCGATGACGGTTTCGGGCGTTCCATAGCCGCCGCGCATCAGCATCACCGAAGAGAGCGTCGCTGCGAAGGCGAGCGCAGAGCCGACCGAGAGGTCAATGCCGCCTGCGAGAATCACAAACGTCATGCCGACGGCGATGATGCCCTTCTCGGAGACCTGGCGCAGAATGTCGGTCAGGTTGCCGAAGTCGAGAAAGATGATCTCGCCGCGCCGCGCCGGCGAGAAGGCGCATGCGAGCGCGAAGACCGCGATCAGCCCGACGAATGGCTTGAACCGCCCCAGTTCTACACGGCCGATCCGCCGACGCCCGAGCGCCGCGGCGAGGTTTTTAAGACGCCGCGCGCGCCACTTCGTTTTCGCCTTCTTCGTTTCTGAGAGTCGCCAGCTCAATGATGCGTTCCTCCGTCGCCTCCGAGCGGTCAAGCGCGCCCGCGAGTCTCCCTTCGCGCAGCACGATGATGCGGTCACTCAGCGCTAACAGTTCGGGGAGTTCCGACGAGACGAGAATGACGCCCAGGCCCCGCGCGGCGAGTTCTTCGATCAAGCGGTAGATTTCGGCCTTGCCATTGATGTCGATGCCCTTCGTCGGCTCATCCAGGAGCAGAATTTTCGGATCAGTCAGCAGCCACTTCGCCAGAACTATTTTCTGTTGATTGCCGCCGCTCAGGTTCGCCGCCGCCGCGCGCGTGTCCGGCGTCTTGATGCCGAGCCGCGCGATGAACTCGCGCGCCGCCTCTTCTTCGCGCGCCGCCTGAATGAAGCCGAAGCGAGAGAATCGCTTCAGTCGGGCGAGCGTGATGTTGCCGCCGACATCCAGGTCGAGCGCCAGCCCCTGCGCCTTGCGGTCTTCTGAAACGAACGCCAGCCCGGCTCTGATCGCCTGTCGCGGGTCGTTGACGGCGAGCGGCCGCCCGCCCATCTCGACGCGCGATTCGCCGGTCGTCCGGCGCCAGCCGAAGAGACTTTCCAGCAACTCCGTGCGCCCCGCACCCATCAATCCGGCGACGCCGAGCACTTCGCCGGCGCGCAGATTGAAACTGATGTCCGACAGCCGGGTCGCGCGACCCGCGCCCGCCTCCGGTGAACTGAGACTCTCAACGCGCAGCAGTTCGACATTGCTCCGCGCGTCGCTCTGCCCACGCTCCTCCACTCGATCATAGGATATTTCGCGCCCGACCATCATCCGCGCCAACTCGCCGGGAGTTGTTTCGGACGCCGCGCGGCGCCCGATCAATTTGCCGTCGCGCAACACGGTGAACTCCTCAGCGATGCGGAAAAGTTCGTCCATTTTGTGAGAGATGTAGATGACGGCCGTCCCCGCGCCCGCGAGAGTGCGGATAATTGCGAACAATCTTTCGACGTCGTCCGCCGCTAGCGCCGTCGTCGGTTCATCCATAATCAACGCTCGGGCGCCCGTCGAGAGGGCTTTGGCGATCTCGACGATCTGCCGGTCACTGACCTTGAGACTGGAGACGTCCTGGCGCGGGTCCAGCGCATGTCCCAGCCGGTCGAGTAAGTCCCTGGCGTCGCGCTCCATCTTCCGCCGGTCGACGAAGCAGAAGCGCGCCGGCAATCGTCCGAGAAAGATGTTCTCGGCCACCGAGAGCGCGGGAGCGAGGTTGAGCTCCTGATGAATGATGACGACACCGGCCTCTGCCGCGGCGCGCGGCGAAGCGAATTCAACAATTTTGCCGTCGAGCAGTATCTCGCCGGCGTCTGCGCGGTAAACGCCCGACAGGATCTTCATCAGCGTCGACTTGCCCGCCCCGTTCTCGCCGACGACGGCATGGACCGAGCCTCCGCGCGCGCCGAGACTCACCCCGTCGAGCGCCTTCACGCCCGGAAAACTCTTGCGGATGTCGCGCGCCTCGAGAATGAAAGACATAGACGATTTCGGTTCGGCTAACCAGGCTCTGATGTTTTTACATGAACTGGTCGTTCAACCATTTGGGTTGTGTCGCGGACGCGGTCGCCGTGACCGCCTCGCGTTGACTTCTTCACCCTTGCCTTCCGTATCGCCGCGTCCAGTTCGGTAAACCTTTTTCGCCGGCTTGGCTGCGCCACTGGTTACCGGCGCCACGGTAGTCGTTCGCCAAATGAAATCAGAGAGACGTATAGGAGAGCGTTGACAATAATCAGCGATCTCATGCTGCAATCTTTTGGACTCGTCGGGCGCATGCAAAAGCGCATTACTTGCTTGCATAGCGATGTCGCGCGCTTCTTTGAATTTCAAAACATACCGTTGCAGTAACTCCTGAGCGACGGCTTCGACCATTCGCCAACTGAAAGGTTGTAAAAGAAGATTTCGAGCGCGAATAGTCAGTAATGCGTGGCGAGCCGAGGTTTCGTCCATACTGCGGCTGTGCAGGCTTAACAGATCAAAAATGGCGGACCAGTCACCCCGTGCGCCCCCGAAAATTCTCTTTTTGGCGAAGAACTGCTGCGCGACGTATCCGCCTGCGAAAATAATTACCTCGCTGTCGATCCACCTGCGCACGCGAGGCGAATCGTCATATTCGATCCGGGCAGGCGCGCGCCGAAATGATTTGCATTGGCTCTGGCTGCCGTTGGCTTTATTCGGTTTGATTGTCACGTACTTAAATGACACGTCTTGCAACATGGCGCATACGGCGTGTCCGGCTTCATGGTATGCATTCACTTCGATGCGTTTCATTTCGCCCGCGCCCCCTTCTTCTTCGCGGATTTCATCACGTTGGCCTTCCTGGCGAGCGACATCTTCGACGCCTTGCGTTTCGGTTTTGGCGGCGCGTGTTCGGCGGCCGTCGTTTTGAACTGGCCTACGTTGTCGCCGACCTTAGACGCAGGCTTCGGCCCCGGTTTCCTCCTCTCCACCTTTCCAAGTGAAGACGCCGGGATTTGCCATACCATTCCCATCGGAGTTTCTTCTTGCGCCGCATCTGGAATCAGCCCATCTCTAAGCCACGCCATAATCGTTGTGTAAGAGACGCCTTTTTCTTTAGCGAACGTCCTCGCAGTGAGCATATCTGTCTGGTTCCTTTTCATTTCGGATAACCTATCAGCCCATGCAGTAATTTCCAATAAGCGCTTAGCATAGCCACGCCGGCTATAACAAAAAAAACTTTATACCCTATACAGAAACTGCTTGCAAATCGTATGCCGCACAAGGCGTCAAGCGCCGGCGGGCGGCGTCTGCGATGAGACAGCCGTCGCAACGCCGTCGCGAACCAGTCGGAAAGCGCCGCACAGCGCTCGCTAAGCCACTGTGTCAGCAATAACCGCTGTTTTTACGGTCAGGAAAATTTGGCGACCGGCGAAATCTGAATTATAGTGTTACCCGTCGCTGGCTGGTCGAAGACGCCCACTCCGTCCAACCCAAAACCTGAAAACGCAGGTACGCGGCGGGTAACCGCTTTTTATCGAAGTAGTTTCGATGTGGCGCGCCCGTTGCTCCTGCCTCGAACTTGTGCGGCAACATGAACCCCTGGCGCAAAACAATTCTCTTCACTTTTGTCGTTCTCCTGCCCGCGGTCGTCGTGGGGATCTCGAATCTTCACGTCTTCCCTGACTCCGCGCTATCAGCGACCATAATGTTATTGGTCACGGTCGGCGTCGCCGCGATCTTCACCTGGCAGTCCGGCGCCGCGACGGCGAAGATCAGCCGGTATTGCATCCTGGCCGACATCGTTATCTGCATCATCCTATGCGTCAACCTCGGCGGCCATTGGCTGCTCGCGCGTGAAATCAGCGCGGCCCGGCAAGGCGTCGAAGAGCGTCATGCCGAAGAAGACCGCGAAGACCGCAGACGGATTGCCGAGGCCGAGCGGCAAATGGCGCTGAAGCGAGCCGAGGCCGAGCTCAAGAAGGCCGACGCGAATCTCCAAATGGCGAGCGCTCGCGCGTCCGAGGCCGAACGCCGACGCCTGGCCGAGCTGCCTATCGAGCAGCGACGCGAGAGATTGGCGCCGCGAGCGCCGCGAGCGTCACAGACTGCGAGAGCGGAAGCCGCGCCCCTGCCACGTCTGGGAGACAGCGCCACGCCGGAAGCCGCGCCTGAGCCTGCGCCCAGGCTGACGCCGGAACAGGTGCGCGAAAAGTGGTGGTGGTTTCTTACCGCGCTCGCGTTCGCCGAATGCTTCGCCTCGATTCTGGCGGGCGCCATACTGGCCGGAGTTTGGGAGTGGGATCGCAACAACGACGGCGCCTCCGACCATCCGCAAGCAGACATTGAACGGACAGTGAATCAGATAAGCCATGCGGCGCCGATGCCGCAGTTGAATTATCCGGGCGAGCGGGCTTTTCGCGACCTGCGCGACGGCAGGCGCGAGGTTGTTCACTCCACCCACTCAGACGAAACGGGGCGATTCTGGCCGCCGGAACTCGCTCCGGTAATTGAGCCGGGAAAATAGCGGCCGCCACAGTTGAACCGGTCGGGACTGTGGCGGCGGACAATGATTCACCCGACAATCGAAGAAGGCGAAATGAAACAGCGGAAGGATCAAGAAGCAATCAACAGGGCGAGGCTGGTGGCGGTGATTATATTCCTGGCGAGCGTGGTGGTCAGTTTGCTGCTCAATCTGCTTTTCGACCGGCAGCGCCGGCCGAGGGCGATCCGTCAAGGGCCATAACCAGGGTGGAACCGGCGTCCAGAGATCGGCGCCATTCAAACGACGACCCGGAAAATGCCCACGGAAATGAACCAGATCAAAATCATGGGCAAATCAGTGGGCAAATCAGTGGGCAAATCCCGACAACCGCATTCGCTGGCGGTGAAATACAAGAAAATGCCCACGAAATACCCACGAAAAATGCCCACGAAATAATCCGTGGGCAAATCACTGATAAATCCGTGGGCAAATCAGGAAATGCCCACGGATTTTCGGCGGCCCGGACGGAGTGGTTTCGATATGAAATGGACTTCCGGGAGCGCAAGAAAGGCGGCTACCAGGTGCTGATTCGTCGGCGGCTGAAATGGTCGGCCAGCAGGTACGCGCCGACGATTGCGAGCTGTTTTTGCGTGGATCTGACCAGGCGGATGGTCGAAAGCATGAAGGACGGAAAATTCACGAACGCGGCGATCGTCTCGCTGCAAAATGGAGGGATCAGTCATGAGATCATCAAAAACCTTCTCGAACGAATCGGCAAAGGGAACGGCAAAAGAGCAACCGAACTTACAGAGTATGAACGATCTATACTCGCTCGAATTGAGTCAGGTCTTGCTGCAAGCGGTGGACGCCGGAATGCTTCAGCCGGAGGAATGGAACGACGGTTGGATTTTCCATGTGCCGATGTGCCGAACGCACATGATGGTGAGTTTACCGAAGTGCCCAATGTGCATTGAAGCGGAGAGCGAAACGTCGCCGATGGCGGCCTGATCGCTTCCCTCCCCCTATTGAACACGCCTACAAAACAGCGAAGCAACATCCCCCATTTCATTTTTGGTGTAATTGTTGAGAATATGAGGCGCCAAAGGGCGACTGAACCAACGCTCTTAAACTGAACAGACTCAATGGAGGGAAAGTCATGAACAAGCTCACAAAAACTATCGTCGGCGCGGCTATCGCAACGCTCGTCGTCCTGCCGGCGACGCCGACAACGGGGCAGGACGTGGAGTCGCCTGCGTCTATCCAGGCCAGGCGCGAAAGGAGAGACGCCACGTTAGAATCTCTGCTAGCCGCGCAACAAAAATGCTACGATCAGTCAATGGAAAGCGCTAAAGCAGGACAACTGAAGAAGCTCCTCGAATGCCCGGTGCTCGACGAAATGATCGCGCAAACCCCGCTTGAAACTCTCGTCGGACAACATGTGCGCGGCATAGAGGCGCGGGTGCCGGCGGAAGAGCTCTTGAAACTCAAACGCGCCGTTGTTGAAGCGGCTTATTTCGGGTACCAGCGCGGCAAGTGGAAAAATGCGAAATATTGAGACCGCCACGCTGCAAGGAACGCGGTGAGCCGAACCTGCCGAGTCAGATGCGCTGGACGTTCGATTGGCGCTGAGATGGCGAAGCCTCAAGGTGTCGCACATATTGATTTCCCTGCAGCTAGGTGTAAACTTGTAATTGGGAAGGTACGAAACAGTTTAATAGGTCCTTACTTCTTGTCGCTGGCGCGTTTTTATTCAGCGTCAGCCACAAGAAGCCGGGACAACGGCGTACAAGCGTCGTTGTCAGCCTATTAGAAGGATTTCGTACCTTCCCAATGCTTTTTTGGCGCGCGTTCCCCCTCAGCAGGGGCTGAGTGATTACTCTGGCGTTGTGCGCGCCGGCGTGAGCTTATTGACGAACAAAAGCGCGTCGAAAGCGACGCTCGGTGACACCGTCAGAGATGTTGTGAAGTTCGTCCTCAGCTGGCGCTGCTCCGCAAGCCAGGCAGCCACGGCGCGTTCCGACCGCGCCGCGCGCAGGTCCAGGAGAAATAGAGGTGGGCCCACACGCGAGAGCGCCGCATCGAGGCCTCCCGATTCCAGGGATGCCGTTGGCAGCCCAGCCCCGTTTTCTGCCGAACTTACCCCGATGATGACCAGATCAGCGCCCAATGCCGACCGGAGATGCTGTCCCATCGCCGTCGGAGGTCGTTCAAATGCAAATGATTTCCACACTTCGCCTGCCGCGGGCGCATTCATGACGTGGCCGTTGTGCGCAAAGACGAGAACCCTCCCGGTTGGCCCTTCTCGCTCCAACACCCACCGAACGTTGTCGGCCATCGCGGCGTCCCGCTGGTTGAGACCACGCCACGCCGAAGACTTACCTCCGCCACCTGGCGCATATGGCGACACACGGTAAAGCCGATGCGCCTGGCGCGCCACAATGGCGTTGCGATGCGCCCATTCGTAATCGGCTTCCGATGTGGCCGCGATAAACGTCAGACGTTCACGTTCGAGCAGGGCGAGCAAGTCCTCGATGGCGGCGCTCAGGCTGTCGCTTTCCGTTTGTGAGAGTGGCGCCGCATTCGGCGCCGAAAGTCGATCCAGATAAGGCTGAAAAGTAGCGCGCATCCGTTGCCCGGACGCCGGGTCAACGCGAGTTAGGTAAGTCAGCGCATTCTCAAAGGCGAGAGGCGTACCCTCCC
>Ga0126377_10003204_pt1 | contig 11518 bp, 7 predicted proteins | sample PanSoiMetPlot_22_FD_92647 | JGI IMG/M metagenome (GOLD analysis project Ga0126377, IMG submission 92647) | Tropical forest soil microbial communities from Panama - MetaG Plot_22 | ecosystem: Environmental > Terrestrial > Soil > Tropical forest > Bulk soil | place: Panama | collected 2016-02-17
GAAGACTTTGGACTTTGGACATTGGACTAGTACTCGTCTCTACAAGGAACAAACATGCAACCAACCCACACATGTCCCTGGTGCGGCCTCGTCACCGACGGCTCGACTCTTAGCTGCCCAGCGTGCGGCGCAACTATCAGCTCAAGCCACGTCGTAACGGAGTCGGGTTGGTCGGAACTCCCCGGCAGAAAAGACATGGCCAAGCTTCAGTTCGGCAACTCGTTTTGCCAGATCGAAGGCGTCTATGTCCCCGTTGCTGATGTAAATCTCGCACCGGGAGACAGTGTTTACTTCGCGCATCATGTGCTGTTGTGGAAAGATCCGCAGGTGAATATCACGGCGATGGGGTTGAAGGGGGCGTGGAAGCGTCTACTTTCAGGCATGCCGCTGGTCATGACGCAGGCGCATGGACCAGGTCACATCGCGTTCTCGCGCGATGCACCCGGCGAGATGATTGCGATGCCGCTACAACCGGGACAGGCAGTTGACGTTCGCGAGCACCTGTTTCTTGTCGCTACCAGTCAGATTACCTACGACTGGTTTCAGACTAACATCTGGTTTACCACCAGGAGTGGTAACGAATCGGAGACTCATTACCCCTTGGGCATGTTCATGGATCGGTTCTATGCGCCCGCTGCTCCCGGATTGTTATTACTGCATAGCGCTGGTAATGCCTTCGTGCGTGAGTTGCAGCCGGGGCAGACGATTCTTGTCAAACCGACGGCGCTACTATTCAAGGATCCAACCGTGCAGATGCAGTTACACTTTGAACATCCGGCGGGCACCTGGAGTTCGTGGCGTTCATGGGGAAACCGGTATCTCTGGTTGCGTCTACATGGACCAGGTCGAGTAGCGGTGCAATCCGCCTACAGCCCTCTGGAAGACAACGGCCGCAATATCACCCGCCACAGCGGCGCTACCGTCCAACAATGGGGCTGACCACGGGTGGCTAATTGCCTAATCTGCGGATTCATGAATTCTCAAGTGCCCATAAGCTTATCGAGCACCTTCCAGTACGACACCGGAAACAGACGCGCCACGAGCGATATGATCTTTGCATCTGAGCCAACCAGGACACGTGCCTGCCTACGCTCAATACCGCGTACGATTGTCTCTGCGGCAATCTCCGGAGGCATTCGCAACAGCTTCCGGTACCGCTCGCGTCGCCGCGCCATCTCTTCTTCCGTAATGCCAGCGGGAACGCGTGCCTTCTCAGCGATGGCGGTGTTCACCCCAGCCGGATGCACTACAGTTACGCCTACGCCTGAGCCCTCGAGTTCATGACGCAACGCCTCCGAGAACCCGCGTACCGCAAACTTACTTGCCGCATACGCGACCTGCTCGGGCGGCGCCACCAAACCGTATACGCTTGACAGATTCACCACCCGCGCATCATCACTCTTGCGCAGCAAGGGAAGGAAGGCCCGCGTCATTCGCACCATACCCCAGAAGTTGATATCAAAGAGCCACTCAAAATCCTCTTCGGAGACCTGCTCAAACGTGCCACCGACCGCCACCCCCGCATTGTTCACCAGCAGGTCAACAGCATGATGCCCGTCAACCGCAAAGTGCTCAGCCGCTACAACCTTCGGAAACTCCGCCACCGCCGAGCGATCAGCCACATCGACATGGTGCAGAGACACACGGACTCCCTTTTCCCGCACGAGGTCCGCCGTCTCTTTTATCCCCGCTTCGTCAATATCGGCGAGGGCGAGGTGGCAACCGCGGCCAGCCATTGCCACAGCGATCGCTCTCCCTAACCCGCCGCCCGAACCGGTGATCACTGCCGTCCGTCCTTCCAGGCGCATAAGCTCACCCACTGATCGCCGCCTCCGTATTGATTGTATAGAAACTGTTGGTACCATCTATGAAGTGGCTACCGGAGACTACCTGACAGAGCAGTTCAACAGATATCTTTGCTTTAAGCCACGCAAGCTTAGGCAAATATATGCGATGTCTAAGGTATCCTTTGTCTCAAGTACACTGGCTGCACTCCTTACTCTATCTTTCGTCGTCAAGGGACAACAACCAGCTCCGACGCCTTCCCCCAAACCGAGCCCGGGGGCCTCACTTGAAATCAAACATGATTCATCAGTTGATCAGAAATCAGAACCAACCCCAGCACCGTCTCCTGAACTCGATTTCTGGCACCAGGAAACTATGACCGGAGATTGGGGAGGAACGCGCGCCCGCTGGAGAGAGCGCGGTTTCGAAATGCAGTTTACCCTGACGCAGTTTGTTCAGGGCACAGCGGCGGGAGGATTGCGACGTGACACGGAGGGGAATGGCAAGTTCGAAGCGCAGTTCAACATTGACTTGGATAAGGTGTGGGGCTGGAAGTACTGGTCCGCCGAAACGAAAGTCGAGTACAGATTTGGTGGACCCGTCCTGACAGGCACCGGAGCGATCAATACCGTCAACACTGATGTTACCGTGCCGGCATCACAGGGCAGCGTCGTCGCAATCACTGCTTTTAATTTCACCCGGGTCTTTCCAGTCAACTCGCATGATCAAATCGAGGTCTCCTTTGGCCGATTTAACACTTTGGATATTCAGGAAAAATTCTTTGGTGGAGCGGGCCTCGAAAAGTTCTTCAACGTCGCCCATATTGGACCAATGACCGGATTACGCCAGGTGCCGAATGTTACCAATGGGGCGGGCATCGATTACGTACGCAAGGGCGAATCGTTCATATCTTTTGGCATACTCGACCCGAACGACCATTCCACCAATGTCGGTCTTGATAACTTGTTCGGTGATGGAGTTACGCTGGCGCCCGTTATCAACCTTCCCTCAAAGTGGTTCGGGAAAACCGGTAAGCACTCATTTAGCTACACCGTGACAACAAAGAAATACACACCCTTCGATGCAATCAGGCAAATAGTCCTTCCCGGTCCGCCGCTCAATCCCGTTCAGCCGAAACGCGGCTCGTTTTCTATCAGCTATGTTGGCCGGCAGTTCCTGGTTGAGAGGAATAAGGACGACGGGTGGGGAGTTTTCACGCAGCTATCGATCGCCGACAAAGACACTAGCCCGGTCACACGATTTATAGATGTTGGACTCGGCGGCAACGGAATATTCACGGCGAGGCCTCAGGACGACTTTGGCATTGCGTACGCATACACAGGTTTGAGCGAAGTCCTCAAGGACAATCTAAACCTCGTGACACTCGGCAATGTGAGGCCGCACGCAGAACATCAATTTGAAGGGTTTTACAATTTTCACATTACGCCCTGGCTCAAGTTAACCGGCGACCTTCAGATCATTCGTCCTGTAGTACGTAGAGCAAACACAGCCGTCATCCCAGGTGCACGACTGGAGTTTATTTTCTAGGGAAAGTGCTCTGGTGAGTGAGACAGTGCGCAGCGCTGGGCAAGGTTTTTCAGGGGCGCGTGGTTGGTTGAGATTGAAGCATCACCGACTGAAGGCGGTGGTATCGCCGAATTAGCCTTCCTAACTTGGGGCATTCCCGGTTAAGTGATCAAGTTGGGTGGTAAATGCGAAGTGATGGCGCCGCTGAAGAAGGGAAGATCCTCATAACGAAGTCTTACAATCGCGGTGTTGGGGACGGTAATCGCAAGGAGGAAGCAGTGAAACGCCGACATTGATTGGCCGTTGAGTTCGGCCACTTTGTGCCAGAGCAGCCACATCGTTAGTTGAATAAGCTGTCCATGAGTGAAAACTGCGATGAAGTTTGCAGGGTCGGTAGGTGCTTCAAGTAGGCCGCGCGTCTTTTCCAGCATTGCTCGGGTGCGCGCAACAAACTGGGAAAAGGATTCGGCGCCTGGCCCATCGCAGTAACCGGGTTCGCTGCGGGACCAGTACTCGGCGACCATTGGTTTGCGTTCAGTAAGCGTAGTGTTGTGGCAGCGGTCGGCGGCGAGATAAGTGAATTCCTGCACGTCCCATTCCTGCGAGATCGTGTTGGGAAAACGATCCAACAGTGGAGCAGCGGTTTGTTGAGCTCGTAGATAAGGTGACAAGACGACCAGGTCAGGTTGTTTAGTAAAAGACGCTGCGACGCACCTTGCTTGTTCGATACCTCTTTCGGTCAAGGGAATGGTCGCGGGCTGAGAGGTTGCGGCGCCGGCGTTGGCGGTGCTTTCCGCGTGGCGAATAAGCCATATTTCTTTCATATCTAAGCCACAGATTACGGAGAGTCTATTGACCAAGTCAGTTTAGGCGATGTATAAGGTGACTGTCTTTCTAATGGAAATCAAGAGCAACACAACCTCTACTCCAGCTGTAATCAGGGCCGCCTGCGCATGTGTGTGCGTGTGTACTTGTTGTCGGCTGTTCGCAGAGCGGGGTGGGTGTATGCCATAGAACTTTTCCAAAACTATGAATGCAACCGCAGCCGCTCGGATCGAGCGGCTTTTTTGTTGCCTGTAAAACGGAACTTTCCACGAACTTGGAAAACGTACGAGAAAGTGAACTCGAATGAACGTGGAACTCATAGAAAGCGTGGCGCCATGACCGTTGAGATTGCTGAGCCAAACTTCTTTCGCTTGCCTGACGAAGTGATTGCGGAACTCGACATCTACGAAGAGCAGATCCGTAAGTACCGGCTAGGTGAACTGGGTGAGACCAAGATGCAGAAGCAGCGCTTGCACTTTGGCACCTACGCACAGCGGCAGGAAGGCGTCCAGATGCAGCGCATCAAGATTCCTGGTGGCCTTCTGACTGCGGATCAACTGACGCGAATAGCAGATGCTTCGGACCAGTTCGGCAGCGGCTTCATGCACTTCACCACCCGTGAAGATGCGCAGATCTATTACGTTCAACTCGACCAGGTGCCCGAGTTACTACGGTTTCTCGCCGACAGCGGCATCACCACGCGTGAAGCTTGTGGCAATACAGTTCGTAACATCACCGCCTGCTATCGGGCCGGTACTTCAGCAGACGAGATTTTCGACGTCTCGCCTTACGCCACGGCACTGTTTCGTTTTCTGGTGCGGAATAAGTGGAACCAAAACCTCGGGAGAAAGTTCAAGATCACTTTTGAAGGCTGCGCTGAAGATCACTCGCGGTTGCGAATTCACGACATTGGTCTATGGGCCACCACCCAAGCTGAGCGGCGCGGGTTCCGAGTTTACCTGGGCGGAGGCCTGGGCGGCACACCCCATCTCGCCTATCTCTACACAGACTTCCTGCCGGTCGAAGAATTATTCAATCTGGTGGCGGCAACGTTGCGACTCTTCGATCGCTACGGTGAACGCAAGGCACGGATGAAGGCGCGCATGAAGTTCTTGATCGAGACGCTTGGTTGGGATACGTTCTGCGCCGCACTTGATGAAGAACGACAGCGGATTGGGCCAATTCCGTTGCCAGAATTGCCAGCGGAGTTTGCTGCTCGCCCACCACTGCGTCGAGAAACGCTGCCGGTCCTTAATAAGCAGCTCGACAATGCTTCCTTCGTCGCCTGGGCCAACGATTCAGTCATCCCTCATAAATACTCCGGCTACCGTGGTGTTCATGTGCGCATAAAACTGGGTGACCTGACTGCCCGCCGCGCCCGCCAACTCGCTGATATTGCGCGCCGATTCTCTGACGCTCAGCTGCGAACATCAATCGAGCAGAACATCTACCTTCCCTGGGTGAAGGAGGAGGCGCTGCTCGATCTCTACCAATCACTCTGCGAGATATCACTCGCCGCACCAGGCGTCGGCACCATCGCCGACGTCACTACCTGCCCGGGATCAGATACGTGCCGGTTGGGTATTGCTTCTGCGAAGGGCCTGGGCAGTGCGCTTGATGATGCATTTGGCGCGACTGCCACGAGAAACGTTGAGCCACTTAACATCAAGATCTCCGGCTGTCCGAACGGTTGTGCGCAACACTCGATTGCCGGTATCGGCTTCTATTCGGCTGCCCTGACGCATGACGACCGCACTGTCCCGGCATACTTTGTCACAGTTGGTGGCCAGGCGCGGGGGAACGTCGCGCAATTCGGCTCACTGCTTGGTAAGTTTCCCGCGAAGAACTGTGTGAGCGTGACCGAGACGTTGTTGGCGTTGTTTGAGAAAGAGAAGTCTGCGGGCGAAGACTTCAACTCCTTCGTGGTGAGAATGGGAACGGAACGGTTGAAGGAATTACTCAAGCCTTTGCAGGAGGTTCCTGACTTCGCGCAAGATCCCTCCTTTTATGAAGACTACGGCCACGAACACGAACGCTTTGCCGTGCGCAAAGGCGTCAAGGGCGAGTGTGCCGGATCTACTGTCGCGGAAAAGGTGCCAACCATAGAAGCGGCCCATGAATGGTTGGCCCAGGCGGAGGCATATCTCTATCACAAGAACTACGAGCAGGCGGCGCTGGCGGCGTACGAAGCTGCGGCGTTGGCTGCCCGAGTGCCGCTGTATCCGCGCGGGGTTGATCCTTTCACGTCGGCGGAGGCGTTGTGGGAGTTTGAGAATCTGTTTGTACTTTCGGGCGAGACAGCGGGGGCCTGGGGTGATGTTTCAGCCAGGTTTGAATGGCTCAAAGCACGAAGCCGCGATCTTACTCAAGGGCCTGATGAGATCCTCGAGGAAACGCGCAGTTTTGTGATCTACTGCGAACGGATGGTAGCCAGGGAAGCAGTGTCAGTGGCATGAGAGACGACAGAGAAATAGGCGTTCTGGTGGTGGGCCACGGTAGCCGTCGACGCGAAGCAAACGACGATGTGCGTGAGGCGGCGCGGTGTGTGGCGGAGCGCGGCGATTTCAGCCTGGTGGAAGCGGCTTTCCTGGAAATAGAGCATCCCAATATCAGCGAGGGATTCACGCGTCTGGTTGAACGCGGAGCGAGACAGATTGTGGTCCACCCGTACTTCCTGTCGCCGGGTCGGCACACCAGGGGTGACATCCCCGTCGAGGTTCAGGCAGCTGCTAATAGGCATCCTGGAATTAGTTTTCGGATCAGTGAGCCACTCAACGCACATCCCCTGGTGATTGCCGCTTCAGTCGAACGTATCCGTCAAGCGATGGACGAACCGGCGCCGAAACGAGGAATAGTTTATCTCGTAGGTGCGGGGCCCGGTGATCCCGGCTTGTTGACTGTCAAAGCGCGCGACCTGCTCGCAACTTGTGAGGTAGTTGTCTACGATTACCTCGTTAACCCTGACCTCCTCAGTTGGGTGCGTGCAGACGCTGAACGCATTTACGCCGGCAAGGTCGGTGGTGGCCGACAGACGCCGCAAGAGCAGATCAACGGTCAACTAATTGAGCAGGCGTTGCAGGGAAAACGCGTGGTGCGCCTCAAGGGTGGCGATCCATTTCTGTTTGGTCGTGGTGGGGAGGAGGCGGAAGCACTGGCGGCCGCCGGGATTCCGTTTGAAATTGTTCCTGGTGTTAGCTCGGCTCTCGCAGTGCCAGCTTACGCTGGGATTCCGCTGACCCATCGTGACTACTCGTCGTCAGTAACTATCTTGACTGGTGCGCGGGCTAATGATGAAGCGCTACGGCTGTCGTCAGCGGCTGACACGCTGGTGATTTTGATGGGTGTGAAACAGTTGCGGGAAATTACGAAGGATCTGGTGGCTGCGGGCCGAGCGTTGGAAACACCGGTGGCAGTGATCCGTTGGGGTACGTATGAAGGGCAACAGACAATTTGCGGAACGCTCGAGACGATTGCTGAAGAGGCGGAGCGGGTGGAGATGCGGGCGCCGGCCGTAATTGTGGTAGGCGAAGTCGTGAGACTGCGCGAGCAGTTGCGGTGGTTTGAGGGTGCGGTGAGGCGCTCTGTGTGGGAGGAGTTGGAGCTTGCGGCGACGGGATGAACAACTGGCCGCCGACAGACTTGTAGTTGTCAGGAGCTAAGCCTACAAAAATGTAGTTCGTAGGTTTCTACATCGAGCGGCGTGGTCATAGCGATAGTTATGAGGCTCCCAACGTATACGTTCAGCTCTCCGCGGTAACCTCGCTGCGAATCCGCGGTGAATGCCTCTTAACAACTCAACCGCCGAGTCGCGGAGGACGCCAGGGTGAGCGCTGAGAGTTGATGCTGGTCCACCGCTTGTTTCTGAACTGTTACTGAACTTAGAACAGCACTCTGAGTCTGAAATTTGAACTCTCCCCGATCTGGAGACCCTTTGGTACCCGCCAATACCAAGCCTTGCCCAGCTGATGGCCGGGAAGTTTCCTACATTTGTGTCGCCTCACGAATCGCCCATGACAGAAGTGTTAGTTTCGCTCTCGCACGATAAATGTGCCTTTCCCGTGGAAAATTGATGGATTTGCCAATTTTCTTAGTGCTCTGCCCGCCTAATCACCAACCGCTACAGGTCCACACGGAATTGATTCCGGAGTGGCACAACGATTGTTGACAACAAGCGAGAATTCCCTCTGCTTGCAGTTCCCTGGAGTTGGATCGTCCGCCCTGAACCAGTAACGACATCCAGTTTCAGACAAGGAGAACTCCAGTTCTCATCAGTAGGAACCTTGGCAAATACCTAACATTGAGGAGCCGATAACACGATGAATGAGAAAACCACTGACGCGAAACGGAAATTATTGTCCCTTTGCACTCGACTCACTGACCGAGCGGCGCGATGGAAGTTTTGGAGTGTTAGCGGTCGTTCTCAAAATAGATCCCGCCAGTTTGTGCTGGCAGCGGCAACAGTTGTTATTTTGCTCGCCTTGCCGTTGGTGGTGATGGCCGGTGATCCGACCGGCGCAACTACCGGAAATGCTGGTGCGGTAACCGCAGCAAAATCAGGTGAGCCGACCATCCAGGAATTATCTGATGCCGTCGGTCACGCGAATATTTCTATCAACTTCGTCTGGACGCTAATCGCGTGTTTCCTGGTCATGTTCATGCAGGCCGGTTTCGCTTTGGCCGAAACTGGCTTTACTCGCGCCAAGAACGCTGCCCACACGATGGCGATGAACTTCATGTGTTACCCGCTTGGTATGCTCGGCTTCTGGATCTGTGGCTTTGCTCTCATGATGGGAGGTGTCGGGGCAGTGTCAGCGTTGGGTGGAACTGGACCGCTCACTGATGCTTTCTCGATTCATATCGCCGGTCACACACTTAACATGTTTGGGCATAAGGGCCTTTTCCTCCGCGGCGACAGCTACGACGTTGGTGTGTTTACGCTGTTCATGTTCGCCATGGTTTTCATGGACACCGCGGTCACTATTCCCACCGGAGCCTTAGCTGAGCGTTGGAAGTGGAGCTCCTTCGTTGTGTACTGCTTCTTCATGTCCATGTTTGCCTATCCGGTTTTTGGCAATTGGGTTTGGGGCGGTGGTTGGCTATCGCAACTCGGAACCCAGTTCGGACTGGGACACGGTCACGTAGACTTCGCCGGATCTTCAGTGGTGCATATGGTCGGAGGCGTAGCGGCGCTGGCAGGCGCTATCGTACTTGGACCAAGAATTGGCAAGTACGGTAAGAATGGAAAAGTTAATGCGATCCCCGGTCACCATATGCCAATGGCGATTCTCGGTGTGTTCATCCTGGCCTTCGGCTGGTTTGGGTTCAATGCTGGTTCCTCGCTTTCGGGCACCGACCTGCGCATCTCTGTGATTGCGGTTAACACCATGCTTGCCTCAGCGGGTGGCGCATTCTCCGCAATGATCGTGGCGCAAAAATGGTTTGGTAAGCCGGATCTTGGTTTGATGGCCAATGGCATGCTGGCTGGTCTGGTTGCGATTACGGCGCCCTGTGCTTTTGTCTCTAGCTTTGGCGCGGTGATTATAGGTCTCATTGCCGGTGTGTTGCTCGTCGGTAGTGTTTACTTCGTCGAACACAAACTCAAGATTGACGATCCAGTTGGCGCTATCAGCGTACACGGCGTCAACGGCGCGTTTGGTGTGCTTGCCGTTGGCTTGTTTGCCGATGGCACTTACGGCGCTGGTTACAACGGAATCGCATCGCCTGTGATCGGACTCTTTTATGGTGGTGGCTTCAGTCAATTAATTGCCCAATCGATCGGCACGCTGTCGTGCTTCGTATTCATCTTTGCTTCGTTCTTTGTCTACTTCAAAATAGCAGACAAGGTGCTGGGGAATCGGGTCTCGGCAGAGGTAGAACTCGAAGGTTTGGACCTCGCCGAAGTTGGTGTCCTGGCCTATCCAGATTTCAACTTGCGTCCACATGTCGCGTTGGGTGCCGCTGACATTGCGCAGGAAGAGCCGCAAGCCGTCGAAGGCGTTATTCCGGTCAAGGCGCAAACCAGTGCAGCGTAAGAAGGGAGAGAAGGGATCCTGCTAACCTTTTGTCTCCAGTGTTCGAGATAGGCTTATCTGTTGTCGTACCGGTCGATGCAGGTAAGCCTCGAACATTTATGGCGTCGGGTTGAACAGAGATGACTATCGGCGATGCAATAGCTGCTCAGGGTCCTAGTGCTCACGGGCTGGAGCCGTTGGTTCTGATCGGCATCGCCGCGATCCTGATCATTGCGAAGCTTTCCGGTGAGTTGTTCGAACGCTGGGGCCAGCCAGCGGTACTGGGGGAACTAATCGGAGGTATTGTCGTTGGCAACCTTGCAATTATTGGTTTCAACGGAGCAGAGTTTCTCAAGGGCAACGAAATCATTGGGGCACTGGCTCAGCTCGGGGTAATCATCTTGCTCTTTGAAGTTGGGCTGGAATCGAATATTGCGGAGATGATGGAGGTGGGTTGGTCATCGCTCGCGGTGGCGGTGGTGGGGGTGGTTGCTCCCTTCTTTTTAGGCTGGGCGGTCGCTGCGTATTTCATCCCGAGTGCTCCACAACTTGAGCATATCTTCATTGGCGCGACATTGTGTGCCACCAGCGTCGGTATTACAGCCCGGGTGCTGAAAGACCTGGGCCAACTGTCGCTACGCGAGGCCCGTATCATTCTCGGCGCAGCGGTGATCGATGATGTTCTGGGTTTGTTAATCCTCGCGGTCATCGCCGGAGCAATCAAAGCAGCCCAGAATGGCACCTCGCTGGCGATGTTTGATGTCGCACTGATTGCTATCAAAGCAATCCTTTTCCTGGTCGGTTCGATCCTAGTCGGTCATTATCTTGTCCCGAGAGTTTTTCATCGTGCGGGTCGTCTACAGGGCAACGGCGTCTTGTTGGCACTCTCGATCTCCTTCTGTTTCCTGTTGGCCTGGACTGCTTCGCTCGTCGGACTCGCGCCCATAGTGGGAGCATTCGCGGCCGGTCTCGTTCTTGATGAAGCGCATTTTGAGTCGTTTCGTAATGAAGAGTTACGGCTGGAACAACTGCTCGCCCCGGTCAGTAGCTTGCTGGTTCCTTTGTTCTTTGTGCTAATGGGATTGAAGGTTGACCTGAGAGCACTTGCCAAACCGGAACTGCTGGCTTACGCAACCATGCTCACATTGGCGGCGGTTGTGGGCAAGCAAGTTTGCGGGCTAGCAGTCTTCGAGAGAAGAATCAATCGACTGGCAATTGGTATTGGGATGATTCCTCGGGGTGAAGTCGGCTTAATCACAGCAAGCATCGGATTTTCCGCCGGCCTAGTGACCCGCGATATCTATGCGCAAGCTGTCGTCCTGGTCCTGATCACGACTTTGATCACGCCGGCGATTTTGCGCTATACCTTC
>Ga0126377_10003205_pt1 | contig 11517 bp, 11 predicted proteins | sample PanSoiMetPlot_22_FD_92647 | JGI IMG/M metagenome (GOLD analysis project Ga0126377, IMG submission 92647) | Tropical forest soil microbial communities from Panama - MetaG Plot_22 | ecosystem: Environmental > Terrestrial > Soil > Tropical forest > Bulk soil | place: Panama | collected 2016-02-17
GCGCCAGATGGAAGCCACGGACCGCGCCAACCAGTGCAATCACGGCCGCCCGACCTGGACCCGGCTCTCGCTCGCGGAGCTCGATCAACTCTTCCTGCGGGGGCGCTGATGTCGCCCGCTTCCGGCGCGCCGCCCGTGCTGGTGCTGACAGGGCCGACCGGCAGTGGCAAGACGGATTGGGCGATGCGCCTCGCCGCGGAGCTGCCGCTCGAAATCGTCAGCGTGGACTCCGCGCTGGTCTATCGTGGTTTCGATATCGGGACAGCGAAGCCATCCCGCGAGCTGCGCTCACGCGTTCCGCACCATCTGATCGATATCTGCGATCCCACCGAGGCGTATTCAGCGGGCCGCTTCGTCGAAGACGTCGTGCCGCTCATCACCGCGATCCGCGCACGCCAGCGCATCCCGCTGCTCGTCGGGGGAACGCTGCTCTATTTGCGTGCGCTGTGGCGGGGTATCGCGCCCCTGCCGCAGGCCTCGCCGCAGCTGCGGCGAGCCATTGACGAGCGCGCCGCGCAGGAAGGCTGGGCCGCGCTGCACGCTGAGCTCGGCCGGCGCGACCCGGTGACGGCTGCACGCATCCACCCGAACGACCCGCAGCGGATACAACGAGCATTGGAAGTTTGCTACGCCACCGGGCGGCCACTGTCGGAATTGCACCGATCGACGCACAGCGCGCTCGGTTCGACTCCGCTGCTGTCGTGGGCGCTGGTGCCGCCAAATCGCGACAGCTTGCACGAGCACCTGGAACGTCGCTTCCACGACATGATGAAGCTTGGATTCCTCGACGAAGTGGCCGCGCTCCACGCGCGCGGTGACTTGAGCCCGACCCTGCCGGCGGTTCGAGCCGTGGGATATAGGCAGCTCTGGGGCTATTTCGAAAGGGAATTTCCGCTCGATGAGGCCGTGCGTCGCGGCATCACCGCCACGCGCCGGCTCGCCAAGCGCCAGCTGACATGGATTCGCTCCGAGCCCGGTCTTCAGTGGGTGGATCCGCAGCCGCCGCAGGCATGCGAACGGTGGGTTGCGACGGTGCGACCCCGCATCGAGCGAGCTTGGGCGGCAGCGGGCGCGCCATGATAAGATGCCAGCCCGTTGCCTCGCGCCTTGCGAGGCACGGTGCTTGCTTGGAACCGGTTGCTTTGACTGCGTGCAATGGAAGACTCGCGCGGCGAGCGGACTCCAAATTCAAAGTCGCCCCTTTCCGGTCGTTTGTCTGAACAACTAGAAGTCGAGAACAAGGAGAACACGAGATGGCCAAAGGCCAATCGCTGCAGGATCCCTTTCTGAACGCCTTGCGCAAAGAGCGCGTCCCGGTGTCGATTTACCTGGTGAACGGCATCAAGCTGCAGGGCCAGATCGATTCCTTCGACCAGTTCGTCGTCCTGCTGAAGAACAGCGTGAGCCAGATGGTCTACAAACACGCCATCTCGACGGTCGTGCCCGCCCGCAACGTGCGGCTGCAGGCCGGTGAAGACGGTGGTCCCTCTGCGGAGCCCGTCGTCGAGTAATGGCCCGATTCATGGAGATCAACGAGTGTTCGAACGCCCACGCAGCGGTGAGCGTGCCGTACTCGTGCGCCTAGGAATTGGCGCACAGGTCGATCCCGAAGACTTGCAGGAATTCACGCAGCTCGCGCTTTCGGCGGGCACGCAGCCGGTGGCAACGATCACCGGGCGGCGCGATCGTCCCGACCCGCGTTTCTTCATGGGCAGCGGCAAGGCCGACGAAGTGCGTGACGTCGCGAGCACCGCGAGCGCCGACGTCATCCTCGTCGATCACGCGCTCTCGCCGAGCCAGGAAAGAAATCTCGAGAAGCACACCGGCCGCCGCGTGCTCGACCGCAACACGCTCATCCTCGACATCTTCGCGCAGCGCGCGAGGAGCCACGAAGGCAAGCTCGAAGTGGAGCTCGCGCAGCTGAAGCACCTGTCGAGCCGCCTGGTGCGAGGCTGGACGCACCTCGAGCGCCAGAAGGGCGGCATCGGCCTGCGCGGTCCCGGCGAAACTCAGCTCGAAACCGACCGCCGCCTGCTCGGCCAGCGCGTGAAGGTGCTGACCAAGCGGCTCGAGAAGATCAAGCAGCAGCGCAGCACCGGGCGTGCACAGCGTGCCGAGATACCGGTGCCTTCGGTGGCGCTCGTCGGTTATACGAATGCCGGCAAGTCGACGCTGTTTCGCGCCGTCACGGGCGCCGATGCCTATGTCGCCGACAAGCTGTTTGCAACGCTCGATCCGACGGTGCGCCGCATCGCCTTGCCCGGCGGCACGATCGTCGTCGTCGCCGACACGGTCGGATTCATTCGCGAGCTGCCGCACGAGCTCGTGGCCGCCTTCCAGTCCACACTGACGGAAGCGCGCGAAGCGACTTTGCTGCTGCACGTGATCGATGCCAGCGACCCGCGGCGCGAAGAGCACGTCACGCAGGTGAACGGCGTGCTCGCCGAGATCGGTGCGGACCAGATCCCGCAAGTGCTGGTGTACAACAAGATCGATCGCCTCGAAGTCGCACCGCGTGTCGATCGCGATGCGGATGGGCGGGCGACGGCCGTGTGGATTTCCGCCGCGGAGCGCACCGGCCTCGACCTGCTCGAGATCACCATCGCGGAGCGACTCGCACGCCGGGCGCGCCGGGCACGGGTGCGCATGCCGGCGAGCGCCGGGGCGCTGCGCTCGCGCCTCTATGCAGCCGGCGCCGTTCGCACCGAGGCTCCCTCCGAGGACGGCTCGTTCGACCTCGGCGTCGAGCTGCCGGACGTGGATCTCGTCGCGCTCGCGCGCACGCCTGGCGTACAGATCGTGGACGTGCCGGAGCCCGGCATGCCTTGTGCGGCCGGGGAGGGCTACCTACAATCAGCTGCCTTCCTGAGCGCGAACAAACTGCGCTGAGCTCCCCATTTCAAAAGGCGCATATCTCGCTCTATGGCGTGGAATCAACCGGGCGGTCAGAACAACAACCCTTGGGGCCGGCGCCCGAACGGCGGCGGCTCGAACCTCGATGATCGCGTGAAAGACTGGCAACGCAAGTTCGAATCGCTCTTCCGCGGCGGCGGCTCGCGGGACGGCAAGGGTTCCGGCGAAGGCCAGGGCGGCTCGCTGGTCATCACCGTGGCGCTCGTCATTCTCGCGCTCTGGCTGGGCAGCGGGTTCTTCCAGATCAAGCAGGCGGAGAAGGGCGTCATCCAGCGCTTCGGCAAGGTCGTGCTGCCGCTGCGCGACCAAGGGCCCGGGTGGCGCTGGCCGTGGCCGATCGAGACGGTCACGAAGGTGAACACGGCGAGCGTGCAGAGCAGTGACTTCAAGTCCCGCGTGCTCACCGCCGACGTGAACCTCGTAGACGTGCGCTTCGCCGTGCAATACCGCTACGCGAATCCGATCGAGTACCTGTTCGCCGTCAAGGATCCGGAATCGACGCTGCGCGAGGTGAGTGAGAGCGCCATCCGGCAGGTCGTCGGCCAGAGCGTTCTCGACGACGTGCTCGTCGGCAAGACGCGTCCCAAGATCACCCAGCGCACGCAGGAGCTCATCAGCCAGACGCTCGATCAGTACGGCACGGGCATCGTCGTCTCGAGCGTGAACCTCACCGACGTGCAGGTGCCGGAGGCGGTCATCCCCTCGCAGCGCGACGCGAACAAGGCGCTCGCCGATCAGGAGCGCGTCATCAAGGAGGCGCAGGCCTACGCGAACGGCATTCTTCCGGTGGCGCAGGGCGCGGCCTCACGCCTGCAGCAGGACGCGCAGGCCTACGCCGCGCAGGTCGTGGCGCTTGCGGAAGGTCAGAGCTCGCGCTTTTCACAGCTCGTCGAAGCGTACGAAGCCGCGCCCGACGTGACCCGTCGCCGGCTCTATCTGGATACGATCGAAGGCGTAATGAGTCGCTCGCACAAGGTCATCATCGACAAAGGTAGTGGAGCGAACTCCGGCAACGTGCTGTACCTGCCGCTCGACAAGCTCATGGAGCGCTCGAACGCGCGCGACACGAACGACAACAGCAACACCGCGGAGCCCTCGGTGCGCGTCTCGCCGGAGCCCGAGACCGTGACGGTCGATGGCCGCGCGAGGGTGGAGCGCTGATGCCAAACCGCGCATTCCCCATCATCATCGCCGTCGGCATCGTGCTGCTGCTGGCGCTCATGTCGCTGTTCACCGTCTCCCAGGCGCAGACCGCGATCCGCACGCAGTTCGGCGCGATCCTCGGCCAGTACGACGCCGGCCTGCACTGGAAGTGGCCGTGGGACCAGGTCGTGAAGTTCGAGAGGCGCATCCTGTCCCAGACCTACCAGGGCGAGACGTTCCTCACCAACGACAATCGCGGGTTGATCGTCGACTTCTACGTGAAGTGGCGGGTCGATGACGCCGCGCGTTACTTCCAGGCGACGGGGGGTCTCGAGGAGCGCGCAGGCGAGCGACTCTCCGAGATCGTGAAGGACGGCATCAAGGGCGTGGTCGCGCAGCGCACGCTGGAAGAAATCGTCACGTCCGAGCGCGCTGCGGTGACCGGCGACATGTTCAACCAGGCGAGCGAGAAGGGCTCGCAGCTCGGCATCAAGCTCATCGACGTGCGCGTTCAGCGCATCGACCTGCCCGAGGACGTGAGCACGCGCGTCTACGAGAGCATGAAGCAGAACTTCGCGAAGCAGGCGAGCCGCCTGCGCGCCGAAGGCCAGAGCGAGGCGCTGCGGACGCGCTCGGAAGCCGAACGCAAGCGCACGGAGATCATCGCCAATGCGGAGCGCGAGGCGTTGCAGATCCGCGGCAAGGCCGACGCCCAGGCCACGCAGATCTACGCGAAAGCCTACGCGCGCAACCCCGAGTTCTACAGCTTCTACCGCTCGCTGCAGGCCTACGAGCGCGCGCTCGGGAAGGATGGCGATGTGCTGGTCGTGAGCCCGGAAGGCGAATTCTTCAAGTATCTCAAGGACCCCGCCACCAAGCGCTAGCGCGACGCGCGCACGCTACGCGTTCACCGTGCCCTTCCACCTCAACGATCTCCTGGCCGCCCTCGCCCTGTTCTTCGTGCTCGAAGGTATAGTTCCGTTCCTGAATCCGGGTGGGCTCAAGCGCGCGCTCGAGAAACTGCTGACGATCGGCGACCGGGAGCTGCGAATCGCAGGTCTTGGCAGCATGCTCGTGGGTGTCGCCATCCTGTTCCTCGTTCGATAACGCCAAGAGGTCGAGTCGCAAGTCGTGGGCACTTTTCTCGTCATCATCGGCACGCAGTGGGGCGATGAAGGCAAGGGCAAGATCGTCGACCTGCTCACCGAACGCGCGGCCGCCGTCGCCCGCTTCCAGGGTGGGCACAACGCCGGGCACACGCTCGTCATCGGCGGCAAGAAGACGATCCTGCGCAATATTCCCTCGGGCATCCTGCGCGATGAGGTGCGCTGCTTCATCGGCAATGGCTGTGTCCTGTCGCTCGAGGCGCTCCTCGATGAGGCCCAACAGCTCATCGGGCAGGGCGTACCGGTGTTCGAACGGCTGCGCGTCTCGCCTGGTTGCCCGCTGATTCTTCCCTCGCACGTCGTGCTGGACAAAGCGCGTGAACAGGCGCGCGGCCCGAACGCCATCGGTACGACCGGTCGCGGCATCGGACCTGCTTACGAAGACAAGGTCGCTCGTCGCGCGCTCCGCGTAGGCGACCTGTTCCAGCGCGAGCGATTCGCCGCAAAGCTCGGCGAGATCCTCGACTACCACAACTTCGTGCTGCAGCAGTATTTCCGCCAGCCGCCGGTGGAGTTCCAAAAGACGCTCGACGATCACCTGCGGCTGTCGGAGCGCATCAAGCCGATCGTCGCGGACGTGACGAGCGAGCTCAACGCATTGCGCAAGTCGGATGCGAACGTGCTGTTCGAAGGCGCGCAGGGCGCGATGCTGGACGTCGATCACGGCACGTATCCCTACGTCACTTCGTCGAACACGACCGCGGGCTTCGCGGCGACCGGCACTGGGCTCGGGCCGCGCGCCTTCGATGGCGTGCTCGGCATCGTCAAGGCCTACACGACGCGCGTCGGCGCGGGACCGTTTCCGACGGAGCTGTTCGACGAATCCGGCGAGCATCTCTCGCGAGTGGGTCACGAGTTCGGCTCGGTGACGGGCCGTCCGCGTCGCTGCGGCTGGTTCGACTCGGTGCAGCTGCGCCGATCGGTCGTGCACTCGAGCGTCTCATCGCTCTGCGTGACGAAGCTCGACGTGCTCGACGGGCTCGACACCATCAACGTCGGCGTCGGCTATCGCATCGACGGCAAGGTGGTCACGGAGCCGCCGATGGTCGTCGATGGCTACGCCGACGTGCAGCCGGTGTACGAAGAGCTGCCGGGTTGGAAGGAATCGACGGTCGGGCTCAAGAGCTACGCGCAGCTCCCGGCGAACGCGCGCAAATACCTCGAACGCCTGCAGGATCTCGTCGACGTGCCGATCGACATGATCTCTACCGGACCGGACCGCGAGGAAACCATCGTTCTGCGGCATCCGTTCGGTTAGCGGGAAAAATCGCAGGCGAGTTTTCGATGCCGCGGCTGCGTTCGCGGCGGAAAAAACGAGGTCTTTGGCGCCTGGCCTGCCGCGTCGCTGCGTCCGGGCGCTCACTCCGCCTTGAGGTAGTGCAGGGGCAGGGCGGTCGTCGACTTGATCGTCTCGAGCGCGAAGCTCGCGCTCACATCCAGGAAGTCGATCGAGGCGATGAGCTTCTTGTACACGACGTCGTAGCCGTCGATGTCGGGCACGACGATACGCATGAGGTAGTCCACTTCGCCGCTCATGCGATAGATCTCCGTCACCTCGGGGATGTCGCGCACGGCCTTTACGAACTTCTCGAACCATGCGGCGCTGTGATTCGCGGTGCGCATCATGACGAACACCGTCGTGCCGACGTTCAGCGCCTTGGCATCGAGAATCGCGACGGTCTGGCGGATGACGCCAGTCTCCTGCAGTCGCTTGATGCGCCGCCAGCACGGCACCTTCGAAAGGCCGACTTTCTCGGCGACCTCGGCCGCGGTCAAGGCACCGTTCTTCTGCAGCAGATCCAGAATTCTTCGGTCGAGCTTATCCATGCAACGATCATGTCGTACATGGGCTCTAGCACGCAACTTTGATGCGCAGAGGGCCGATGTCAGCTTCGCGCAAGGCCCTCGGCCTATTTACGTCGCGAGTCGCCTGTCGGGGGTGTAACCAATTGTTCCCGTTAGGCACAATGCGCCGGGGTCTCGTTTCCCGGGTGGATCACAACTAAGAGGGGGTCAAATGGCCCGACCAGCACACCTGTTGCCGGGTGCCAGTTTCTGGGAGCGCGTGCGTTCGCGCGCCGCACGCCGCGCCGTCCGGCGCGATTTCCTGCTCGAGCTCGTACCGAAGAACGCAGTTTGCGTCGAAGTCGGCGTTTTCGATGGAGTGCTCTCCGAGCGCATTCTCGCCCTCACCAGCCCCAGCAAATTGCACTTGGTGGACCCCTGGTACACCAAGGCCGATGGCACGCTCTTCGACGGTCCGGCCCAGCACTTCGATTCGGCGAATGAGGCGAGCGCAGCGCTGGAGACGCAGTACCAGCGCGTGCGATCGCTGCTCGAAAAGGAGATCGCGAGCGGGCAGGTGGTGCTTCACCGGATGCTGTCGCATGAAGCCGCGCCGATCTTCGGCGACGCGCACTTCGACTGGGCCTATCTCGATGCGAGCCACTACTACGAGGACGTGAAGGTGGATCTCGAAGCGTGGTTCCCCAAGGTGAAGTCAGGCGGGTTCATCACGGGCGACGACTACGATCGCCAGGGTTTCTGGGACCATGGCGTGACGCGCGCCGTCGATGAGTTCGTGAAGACTCACGCGGTCGAGGTGGTGGCGATGCGCAATCACCAGTTCGTGCTGCGCAAGAGTTAGGCCCTGTGACGCAGAACAACATTTGAAGCTGGAGCCCAAGCGGCGGAACAAGGCTTATCGATAAGGCCTCTTTCGCGCAACAATGTTGCGCGAATCGGCTGCGCGCACGCTGCCTTCGCAACCGAATCTCACGGCGTCTCACCTACTCTGACGCCATGGGACTGCGCCGACTTTTCACTGAACATCCGGGCTCTGTGGGTGAGACTTACCTGCAGCACGCCAGCGTGGCCACCGGTTTTGGACTGCGCATGGTGTTCGGTGGCATCGCGTGTCTCCTGCACGCGATTTTCCCGTTCGCTTTCCGGCACACCGGCAGCCACTGCATCACCGATTTGCACGAGCGCATGGTGCTGCATCGCTCAACCTCTCCCCGCGCGCACACGCGCGTTACCGCGGCGCACTGAGAGCGCATGGCGCAGGTCACCGTCCGTCCGGCCTGGCGCAACCTCGCCAACGGAGCTGGCCTTGCGATCGCGCTTGCGATTGCCGCCGAAGTCGCTTCGTACGCCTTCAAGGACTGGCTGAACCCCACCGGTCCATCGCCCGTGAGCCCGATCTTGTGCGCGGTGCTCCTGGGCGTCGTCTGGCGCAATACGATCGGGTTGGGCGCCGGCTTCCTTCCCGGGCTGCAGTGGGTCACTGGCACGCTCCTGCGCATCGGGATCGCGCTCGTCGGTCTGCGGCTTTCCCTCAGCGGCCTGACCTCGACTGCGGCGATGGCACTGCCGGTCGTCCTCGCCTGCATCACCACGGCAATCGCGGTGAGCGCGCTCATTGGTCGAATGTTGGGTTTGTCTCAGCCGCTGCGCTTGCTGCTCGCAGCGGGCACGGCCGTCTGCGGCTGCACGGCGATCTGTGCCATGACGCCCGTGGTCCGCGCTCGCTCGGTTGAAAGCGGGCTGGCCGTCACTTGCGTCGTCGTGCTCGGGTGCACTGGCATGCTGCTCTATCCGTGGCTCGCGCACACGGTGTTCGGTGGCGCCACCAATGCCGCGGGAGTTTTCCTCGGGACGTCGATCCACGACACATCGCAGGTGATGGGTGCTTCGCTCATCTACGCGCAGCAGTTCGATGCGAGTGATGCCGTGCCGGTGGCCGGTCTCACCAAGCTCCTTCGCAACCTGTCGCTCCTCGTGCTGGTGCCGCTCTTTGCCATGTGGGCGGGCAACACTTCGAAGCCCGATGCGAAGGTGAAGCGCGCACAGGTGTTGCCCGCGTTCCTCATCGTTTTCGTGTTGCTGGCGCTCGTGCGGACGGCGGGCGATGCGTCGCTGCACGGCACGACGCTCGCTTCGGCATGGTCGCAGCTCATTGCCGTGGGGCTCGGAGCGTCCGACCTGTTTCTCGTGTGCGGCATGACGGCCGTCGGTCTCACGGTGTCGCTCGCGGATCTGCGAGGCGTCGGCTCGCGTGCGCTCGCAGCCGGTCTCGCAGTGGCCGCTTCGGTGTGCGCGTGCAGCCTCACGCTCACTTACGCGATCAACTCGTTTTCGCGGTGAGCTTTCGGATGGCGGGCTGCAACGGTCGCGCCGACTTCGCGTAGTCGCTCCACGCCGTACCCTTCGTCAGCGCCGCGGGAGCGGTGCGCACCGTGTAGCGCTGCGGATCGAGTCCCTTCTTCACCTGATTCCATGTCAGCGGCATCGATACGGTCGCGCCCGCGCGGGCTCGCGGCGATAGCGGCGCCACTGCGGTCGCGGTGCGGTCGTTGCGGAGGTAGTCGAGGAAGATTCGGCCGCCGCGCTCTTTCTTTGCCATGTTGACGAGGTAGCGCTCGGGCGAGTCTTCGGCCATCTGGACGCACACGGTCTGCGCGAACGTCTTCGCCGTTGGCCAGTCGAGCGAGCTGGCGCGCTGCGCAGCGATTTCCGTGACGACGTGCAGGCCCTTGCCGCCCGTCGTTTTGCAGAAGGTGATCAGGCCGAGGTTCTCCAGGCGCTCGCGCAGCTCGAGGGCGGCCTCGATCACCTGCGCGAAATCCACGTCAGGGGCCGGGTCCAGATCGAACACCAGGCGTCCTGGCCGCTCGGGGTCGCCGGGCACGCAGTTCCACGGATGCAGCTCCAGCGCCGCGATTTGCGCCATCGCCGCGAGCGCTTCGACGCGATCGATCTGCAGGTACGGCTCGGCATCGCCGCTCACCTTGACGAGCGTAAGGAGGCTCGAGGTTCCTTTCATCGCGTGGCGCTGGAAGAAGTGCTGGCCGCCGATCCCGTCGGGTGCGCGCACCGCGGAGCAAGGCCGCCCCGCGATGTGCTCGATCATCCACGACCCCACTGCCTCGAAGTAGCGGGCCAGGTCGAGTTTGGTGACCGGCGCACTGTCGGACGCATCCGGCCAGAGTGGCTTCTCGGGTTTCGAGATCCGCACGCCCATGACCACAGGCTCGGCGGTCGATGTGCTGCTGCGGGTGGTTGCGCTGCTTTCACGAGCTGCGCTGCGGGCGCGCGCTGCGGGTGATTTGCGGGCGCGCGCCGTCTTGCCGGCGCCTTTGCGCACACCTTTCGCATCCGTTGGCGGCGGGGCGGCCACTTCGAATCGCACCTCCGAGGCCGGCTTGTCTTCGCGCAGGCCTTTGAATGCCGCCTGACGCACCCGGCCCGAGTCCGTCCAGCCGGCGAATTCGATCTCGGCGACGAGCTCGGGCCGCGCCCAGTGTACGTCCGCCGTCTGGCGCGGAGCATCCGCGCCGTCGAACGGGCTGTCGTTGCTTTCTGCCGCGCGCAGCTTCGGGGTCAGCCTCTTCTTCACGTCCGCGCCGAAACCGGTGCCCACGCGGCCGGCGTACGCGAGCCCGCCATCGCGGTGAACGCCGACGAGCAGTGACCGGATGTCGCCGCCTTCCTCAGTCCAGCCACCGATCACCACTTCCTGCCCGCCGCGGCATTTCGCTTTGGTCCACGCATCCGTGCGGCCCGAAACGTAAGGAGCCTCGATCACTTTCGACATGATGCCTTCGAGGTGCACGCGGCAGGCCGACTCGAGCACGGCATCGCCGCTCTTCAGGAAGTGCTCGACATACTGGATCGGGCCGGGCCCTCCAGTGCGCTTCAGCATGCGCTGCAAACGCTCCTTGCGATGCGTGAGTGGCAGCGGACGCAGGTCCTCACCCGATTCGAACAACAGGTCGAACGCGAAGTAGACGAGATTCGAGTCGTCGCCCGCGGAGAGTGCCGCCTGCAATGCCTGAAAGCTCAGTGTCCGGGAGTCGTCGAACGCGGCGATCTCCCCGTCGATGATGCAGTCCGGGAACGAGGCTGCGGCGGTGGCGATGGCTGGAAATTTACCCGTCCAGTCGAGTCCCTTGCGAGTTCTGAGCCGCGCCTCGCCGTCAGCGACGCGAAGCTGCATGCGGTAGCCGTCGATCTTGATCTCGTGCGCCCACCTGGCATCGTTCGGCGGATGGTCGACGAGCTTCGAGAGTTGGGGCGCGACGAACTGAGGCATGGGCTTCCCGCGGGAAGGCCGATTCACGGCACGTGCCGAAGCGCGCGGAGGAGGCTCGGAGTCCGAGCGCGAGTGCCATACGGCGTTTGCCTTCGCACGCACGCGCGATCGCACCATGAACGGCTTGGGTCCGCGCCCCTTGCCGGCTTCGATCGTCTCCATCGCCCGCGCGGAGGCCGCCGAGCGGTCATTTTCGAGGAC
>Ga0126377_10003206_pt1 | contig 11516 bp, 9 predicted proteins | sample PanSoiMetPlot_22_FD_92647 | JGI IMG/M metagenome (GOLD analysis project Ga0126377, IMG submission 92647) | Tropical forest soil microbial communities from Panama - MetaG Plot_22 | ecosystem: Environmental > Terrestrial > Soil > Tropical forest > Bulk soil | place: Panama | collected 2016-02-17
CGACTGAGCGGCTACAGCGCGGAGGAGAAGATGGAGATCGCGCACCGCTACCTGATCCCGCGCCAGTTGAAAGAGAGCGGGTTGACGGATCAGCAATTCATACTGACCGACGAGGCGCTGAGCCACGTCATCGGCCGGTACACGCGCGAGGCGGGCGTGCGCCAACTCGAACGCGCCATCGGAAGCTTGACGCGCCGCGTCGCTCTGCGCTTCGCCGAAGGCGACACGACGCCAGTGATCGTCAGGGTCGAAGACCTGCCCGAGATGCTCGGCCCCGAACGATTCACGTTCGAGCTTACGCGCAAACAGTTGCCGCCTGGCGTCGCGACCGGGCTGGCGTGGACCGAAACCGGCGGCGACGTGCTCTACATCGAGGCGACGCTGCTGCCCGCCGGACGAGGCCTGACGCTGACCGGTCATCTGGGCGAAGTAATGCAGGAATCGGCCAAGGCCGCGCAGAGCTTCATCTGGGCCCACACCGAGCAGATGGGCATTGACCCGAACGTCGTGCGCCGATCGGGCGTCCACATACACGTCCCGGCGGGCGCGATCCCCAAAGACGGCCCGTCGGCCGGCATCACGATGGCGACGGCGCTCGCCTCGGTCTACACCGACACGCCGGCGCGCAGTGACACCGCGATGACCGGCGAAATCACGCTGACCGGACTCGTGCTGCCGATCGGCGGCTTGAAAGAGAAGGTTCTGGCCGCGCGCCGCGCCGGTATTAGCCGCGTTATCCTGCCCAGAGAAAATCAGAAGGACCTGCGCGAACTTCCCGACAATGTGCGCGCTGAAATGGAATTCGTCTTCGCTGAAAGGGTCGAGGAGGTGTTGGTTGCGGCGATGCCTGATCTGGCCCCGCGGCTGACGATGCTCAAAGCGGCTTGAATCAACGGCTCTCAAGAAAATGTTTTAGCCGCGAATGAACACGAATATTCACGAATAGGAGCAAATGAATGGCAAGCAAACAATTTATCAGGGTTCGGGAAAAAGATTCGCGCCCATTCGTGTTCATTCGTGGCTAAAATTCTTTTTCTTGAATTCTATAAAGATCGCGGGAACAGGTCCGGATTATCAGTGAACACCGCGTCGACGCCGTAATCGAACAAGAAATGGCGCATCTCTTCGCGGGCGTCTTTGAAGCGGCCGGTAGAAGCCGATCTGAACGTGTAAGGCGTGACCGTCAACCCCGCGTCGTGCGCCAGTCGCGTGATGTCGGGGTTGCGCTCGATCAACCCTTTCGCCGGGCCGATGCCGTCGGCGAACTCTTTCGCCTTCTTCAACCCGTCAACTGATAGCCATCTGTTTTGCGGATCGGCCCCGATCAGAAATGTGAGCGGCAGTTTCGTCTTAAAATCGGACCTCATTTTGCGCAGGCTCTCGGCGCTGAACGATTGAATGATCACAGGCGTTTTCGGATCGGCGCCGGGGCTGTCCAGGCGGTTTTTCTTCAAAATCTCGATCACAAGTTTTTCCATGTCGAAGCCGCGTTTGCCGTAGACTTCAGGCGCCTTGGTCTCCGGGTATAGCCCGGCCTTGCCGCGGATCAAATCGATCGCCTCCTGAAATGTTGGGACTTTGGCGCCTTTGAATTTCGCATTGAACCACGACCCGGCGTCGAGTCGTTTGATCTCGCCGAGGGTGAAGTCCGAAACGTACCAGTGTTTCGCGGGCCGGCTGTCAGGCGGCTGGTCTTCACTCACGTCTGCGCGGAAGCGATCCGGAAAGACCTCCTCGACGTCGGTCGTGCGTTCGAGCGTCAGGTCGTGCAGGCAGACCAACTCGCCGTCCTTCGTGACCTGCAAATCCTGCTCGACGAAATCGGCGCCCTGTTCGATCGCCAGGCGATAGGCCTCGATCGTATGTTCGGGCGCGTAGGCTGACGCCCCCCGATGCGCAACCAAAACCTTCTTACCAGATTGGGCGTAGACGAGAATGGCCAGTACGAAGATCGGCGCCACTATAATCAATCGGCGGACGTGAACTTTCATGTTCGAACCTTCCTTAGGTAGTTAAATCAGAACAAGTGAGATAGGTACAGTACCGCGCGCGTAAGCAAGCGGCCGGCTCATCGGTCGGCCGCTTGCTTACGCGCGCGGTACTGTATCAGCGTCCTACCCGCCTACTTGTTGGCTGCTGCTCTATCAAGATAATCCAGCAACACATTCGACATCAGCTTGACGCCGACGACCAGGCTCTCTTCATCGATGTCGAATTCCGGCGTGTGGATCATCGCAGTGACGCCCTTCTCCCTGTTACCGACGCCGAGGAAGTAGAAGAATCCGGGAACGATTTTCTGATAGCGCGAAAAATCTTCCGCGCCCATTTGCGGCTTTGGAGAGGTGACATTCTTCTCTCCCAGAATTTTTCGCATCATCGGCAGAGTGGCTTCGACCAGCGCCGGATCGTTGTAAGTGACAGGGTTGTTGGCTCCGAACTCCAATTCGTAACTCGCGCTGTAGGCTGACGTCACCCCGGCCAGCGTCTGCTTCATCATCTCTATGCTACGGGTCCGAACCTCTTCGTTGAGCGTGCGCATCGTGCCTTCGAGTTTCACTTCGTCGGCGATGATGTTGAAGCGGTTGCCGCCGTGGATGCTGCCGAGGGTGATGACGAGCGGCTCCTGAGTGTTGATGCGGCGGCTGCGGATGGTCTGGAGCGCGGTGACGCATTCCGCCGCGACGACCACCGTGTCAATGCCGTCGTGCGGGTAGGCGCCGTGAACCTTCTTGCCGCGAATTGTGATCGAGAAACGATCCGATGAGGCCATCGAGGGGCCTGAGTTGTAGCCGATCTGGCCGATCTCGATGTTGGGCATCACGTGCAAACCGAAGATCGCCGAAGGGCGCGGGTTCTCCAGGGCGCCCTCTTCGATCATAAACTGAGCGCCTCCGCGCTCGCCCGGCGGCGCGCCTTCTTCGGCGGGCTGGAAGATGAATTTGATCGAGCCGCGGACCCGGTCGCGCATCTTCGAGAGCAGCTCCGCAACGCCGAGTTGAATAGTCATGTGCGCGTCGTGGCCGCAGGCGTGTTTAACGCCGTCGTTGCGCGACTTGTACGGCGCGTCAATCGTCTCCTGAATCGGCAGCGCGTCCATGTCGGCGCGGACGGCCACCATACCGCCCGCAAGTTTGCCTTTGAGTAGCGCCACGACGCCGTATTTGCCGACGCCGGTCTTGACCTCATCCAGGCCGAGCGCGCGCAGTTTCTCGGCGATCACGCGCGAAGTGCGCTCCTCGCGGTTGGAGAGTTCAGGATTCATGTGAAAATCGCGCCGCTGTTCGACCAGCTTCGCGCGAAGGCCTTCGGCGGCGCGGGCGACCTCTTCCTCTCGCGAATCCATGACGCGCGGGGAAGATTTCACGAACGACGCGCCGGTCAGTAAAGCCGTAAACAATGACAGGGCCAGTATCCGCACGGGCTTCAATTTCATTTGCCGTCCTCCGCCGGGTCAGTACCGCGAGCGGTAGCGAGCGTAGATCCAGCAAATAGCCTTATATTGGAGCCACGCTCGCTACCGCTCGCGGTACTGACCCGTTCTGTTTGAAAAGCGATGAGGTAAGTCCACTGTCGTGACGCCCGGTCACAACGACGCGCACGTTACAGGATGAGAGTAGTTTGGTCAATTCCTGCGCCGCGATGAGGACAAACATGAATGGGAAGGAGCATGGTACAGTACAGGGAGCGGTAACCTGGGAGCGCAGGCATCCTTGCCTTCAGTCTCCCGAAGCAAGCAGGCAAGGATGCCTGCGCTCCCAGGTTTGCCTGCGCTCCCAGGTTTGCCTGCGCTCCCAGGTTTGCCTGCGCTCCCAGGTTTGCCTGCGCTCCCAGGTTTTCTACCGCTCCTTGTACTATACCGAATAATGGCGATACCGAATCCACAACCCAAAATCGAAACCACGCCGAACGTCGCCGCCAAACGCGGCGAACGGCATTTTCTCGAAGGCCCCAAATCGCGCGGATCGGAAGCGATGACGCTCTGGCGCGTCCTCCGCGAATTCTTCTACGGCTTCCGCAAGCTCCACTTCATAGGCCCTTGCGTGACCGTTTTCGGCTCGGCGCGGTTCAAAGAAGATCACCCCTATTACAAACTGGCCCGCGAAGTCGGCGCGGCCGTGGCCGATCTGGGATTCACCGTGATCACTGGGGGAGGCCCCGGAGTTATGGAGGCGGCCAATCGCGGGGCTAAGGACGTGGGCGGGCGGTCGATCGGCTGCAACATCATCCTGCCCTTCGAGCAGCGGCCTAACCCCTACCTCGACGCGATGCTCGAATTCCGCTACTTCTTCGTGCGGAAAGTCATGCTCATCAAATACTCGTATGCGTTCGTGGTTTTGCCGGGCGGCGTCGGCACGATGGACGAATTGTTCGAGGCGCTGACTCTGATTCAGACCCGCAAAATCCTCGATTTTCCCGTAGTACTCATGGGCAAGGACTATTACGCGCCGCTGATAGACTTTTTCGGGGATATGGCCCGGGCGGGGACGATCAGCGAAGCGGATCTGCATCTATTCATGATCACCGACTCCGTGAGCGAGGCGATGGCCCACATCGAACAACACGCCATCCAGAAGTTCGGACTGACCCGCGCCAAGGCTCCAAAACGTCGTTGGTGGCTGGGCGAAACCAGACTCCCCAGCCAACCGGGTTAATAGTGGGACAGACTTTAGTCTGTCCGCCTACAACTCTCGCTACGGACAGACTAAAGTCTGTCCCATTATTATCAACCACTGTCCCTACCGGTTCTGCAAAAGCTCTCTAGCCCGAACCACTGCGAAATGTGATGGCGATTATTGGCCACGATCCGATAGCCGATCACCTCAAGCAACAACAACACCGGGATCGCGTAGATCAACAACACCGCCAGCGACCAGGGAAACTGCCGCCACAAAAAATAATTGACGCCGAACGCGCCCGCGTAGACCCGCCCCTTGCGCGTGATGACCTGCACCGCCCGCGAGCACTTTTCGTAATCTATACCGAACCGCGCCAGCTCGCTTTCGTCAACCGCCTGATACGGCTCGACGACGAACCCGCGACCGCGATCCATGGTCCTCACGACCTCGGCGGACCACGAGCAGACGCCGCAATCGCCGTCGAAGAGCATATAATCACGTCCCGTTTCGATCCTCATATCCTCGTCCCCTTTCGCACGGAGATGGCGGAGCCGTCTGCGACAAAGGCGGAAGCCGGTTTGGCGCTCAGAAATTCGACGAATCGCTGGCCGTAAACCCGCTTCACGTCGCACTCGAAAGCCGCTTCGGTGGTTCGCCAGACGTTCCAGCGCGGATGCTCGACCCGATATTCGACGCAGCCGCCGTCGCGCCGCGCCGCGTAGCCCCAGTAATGTTCCGTGATGAACTCCTCCTCCGAACCTCCGACGAGCGGGCGCGCTTCGCCGGCGGTCTTCGCGCGGACGTGATGCCACGATCCATAGTCGCGCCATGAATATTCTACCGACCCGTTCGGCGCGATCGTTCCGTTGTCCAGATCGATTCGGCGCCGCATTCGGCGGGCGACGTAATTTTCGTTGTAAACGACGCGAGCCACCGCCGCGATCGCCCAACGCGGCGCGATCTCTTTGATGAAAACCACGCCGCGCCGCCAGCCGTCGTCCGCCCGGCGGCGGACGTAAAACCGCAGGTTGATCTCTTCAAAATCTCGATGGAACGGGATCGGCAGGCCGAGGACGCGCGTATTCAGAAAAAGGAAGCCGACGACGCTGACGAAATGACAGTCATTCCACGTGTCGAGTTCCACGCCGCGCGGTACGAACGGACGCAGGAGCGCCGGATCGACTTCGTAGTTGAGCATCGCCAGTCGCCGCCATTCCGCCGTGAGAAATTCACCTGTTTTCATCTCGACTCTCCCCACGCGGAAAGCGTAACATTACGCCCATCTGTAAACCAGAAGTCGCCGCAGAGTCGTTCACTCGCAATGAGCGACGCCCTGTAACGATGAAAATAGACAGGATTTACAAGATTTTGAGGATTGATTTTCTTTCTCCTCATCCTGTAAATCTTGTAAATCCTGTCCATTTTCCGCAGGAGCCTTCATGCCGGTCGCGGCGCCCTGAAAGAATGAAATGCGCGGCGCGAGGGTAGGGCAAACTGGCAGTTTGCCTAGTCTTCCCGAAAGGCCGCATCGAAGGAGTCAAGGCAAACTGCCAGTTTGCCCTACCTTTTTCTGAGGAGGCCGTTATGAAAAAAGGACTCGTGTTATCGCTGTTGCTGCCCGCGTTGATCTCGGCGCGGCAGGCGCAGAAAGTCGATCAGGTCGAATTGCAACCGCTCACGGCCCAGGTCAGACGCCTGATCGAAGCGATGGATTACCTGGGCGCGCCGATCAAACAGGCGGACAGAGAGGCGTTGGAGAAGGCGGGCGACGAAGCGGACGCGGCGAAAGCGCGCCGAAGCGTTCAAGACGCGCTCGACAAGTACTGCCTCTTCGACGTCCACATCAACCCCGAGAGCCGCGTGCGAGTCATGCAGGGCGCGGCCAGGCCGGAACTGCTCGAGAAAGGGTGGAGCGCGTTTCTGGTCAAAGTACGAAACGAGGCAGGCGTGACCGCGCAGCTTAAGGCCGAAAGTCCGAACGCCCTGCCGCTGTGGGCGCGCGGAGAAAACGGATCCAGCATGAATCCGCGCCCGCAGCAGAAGATCACGCCGCGCGACCTGACGGATCGCTGGCTCGATCTGGCGATGTTCGACAAGCCGCCGATAAAATCCTCGCTCTCTGGTTTGGGGCTTGAATACCGCGTCATCCAGCTTTACAGCCGCGACGCGGGCAGGCGCGAGGCCAAGATCAGTTTCAACATCGGCCAGGGAACGCAAGACATCGGCTTCCGCAACGACGTGGACATCCTCTTCGATTGCCGGGCCGCGGTCGACGTGACGCTGCGCGTCCTGGACGAGCGCGGCGGACCCACGACGGCGTCTCTCGTCATTCGCGACGCGCAAAACCGCGTTTATCCTCCGCGCTACAAGCGGCTCGCGCCCGATTTCGATTTCCACCCACAGGTCTACCGCTCGGACGGCGAACAGATCAAACTACCGGCGGGCGAATACACGATCGAATACGCGCGCGGGCCGGAATACGTCGCCAAACGCGAGACGGTCAAAATAGACAAGCCGCAGACGCTGACGTTCAAACTCGAACGGTGGATCGACGTCGCGAAGCTCGGCTGGTATTCGGGCGATCATCACGTCCACGCCGCCGGGTGCATGCATTACGAAAGCCCGACGCAGGGCGTGATGCCGCAGGACATGATCCGCCACATTCTGGGCGAGGCGCTCAACGTCGGCAGCGTGTTGACCTGGGGGCCGTGTTATTACTTCCAGAAACAGTTCTTCGAGGCCAAAGACAACCAGCTCTCGACGCGCGAGAACCTGATGCGTTACGACCTCGAGGTTTCGGGCTTCCCTTCATCGCATTGCGGCCACCTCGTCCTGCTGCGATTGAAAGAACAGGACTATCCCGGCGTCAAGGTCCTGGAAGATTGGCCGACGTGGGATTTGCCGATCCTGCAATGGGCGAAGCGCCAGGGCGCGGTCGCCGGCTTCGCGCATTCGGGCTGGGGCCTGGAGTCGAAGAGCGACGCCCTCCCCAATTACGAATTGCCTCGGTTCGACGGAATCGGCGCGAACGAATACATCGTCGACGTGACGCATGACGCCGTAGATTTCATCTCGACCATCGACACGCCCGCGCCGTGGGAGCTGAACATCTGGTACCACACGCTCAACGCCGGCTTCCGTACGCGCATCAGCGGCGAGACCGATTTCCCGTGTATCTACGGCGAGCGCGTGGGGCTGGGCCGCAGCTACGTCAAGCTCGACAAACTGACCTACGACGGGTGGGCCGAAGGCGTGCGCGACGGGCGCGCATACGTCTCGGACGGCAAGAGCCACCTGATAGATTTTCGGGTCAACGACCTGCCGGTCGGGACGCGGGGCAGTGAGGTGAAGCTGGATAAGCCGGAGACTCTCCGCGTAACGGCGCGCGTGGCCGCGCGCCTGGACGAACAGCCGAACGAGGCGGTCAGCAAATTGCGTCCCAACCAGAAGCCTTACTGGGACCTGGAACGCGCGCGCATCGGGTCCTCGCGCGAAGTCCCCGTCGAATTGATCGTCAACGGATCGCCGGTGGATAAAAAGAAGATCGTCGCCGACGGCGCGCTACGCGACATTACTTTCGATTTCAAGATCGAGCGCAGCGGCTGGGTCGCGCTCCGCGTCCCCGCCTCATCGCACACCAATCCGATCTTCGTCCTCGTCGGCGACAAGCCGATCCGCGCCTCGCGCCGCAGCGCCGAATGGTGCTTGAAGGCCGTCGACCAGTGCTGGAGCCAGAAGGCGCCTAAGATTTCGGCGAAAGAGCGCGACGAGGCCGCGAAGGCTTACGAACATGCGCGGCAGACTTATCGCCGCATACTCGCGGAGAGTGATATCGATTGAATCCTGAGAATGGCGGGTTGACTTGACGAATGGCCCTTGCTTAGGCAAGGTCTGTCGGAAAGCCGGCGCGAGTCGAAGCGGCGCGCGCCGGCGGCGATCTTCGTCCCTATGTTTCAATCCTCATAGGGGCCGAACGGCATTCAACCGGGCCTCAAACGGTATTTATGTTTGAACTCTATTTTCTGTTCATCTATTTGCCACGGCGAATAAGGAGAATTGCCAAGGAGAAAGGCAAGAGCGCTTTTCTCTGGTGGTTGGGCGCCGCCGGGATCTGGATCGGCGTCGAAACCGTCATCGGTTTGTTTGTGGGAATCATTCACGTGGTCGGAGTAGAACTCTGGGGCTGGTCGGCGGACGAATACAAAGTGGGATTCGTCGGCTTCGGCTATTTCTTCGCTTTGATCTGCGGCGCGCTGGCAGGTTCGTTCGTGGTTTCCAGATTGCATAAAACGCTGGCTATCGAAGCGAAGATCAATTTTGAAGGCCAAGAACGTAATCCGGCTTCGGATGTGCCGAAGTAGGAAGCGAGTGCTAAAATCGAGTCTGAGGTTAAGATGCGCCGCCGCCTGTCCGAATTGATGTCGGCATACGGCGTCTCGTCTTTCGACGAGACATCGACCAGTGAAGGGTTGGAACGCGATCTAAATGACGCTTTCAATGACTTCCGGTGGCGGTAATCCTATTATCTATGAGTTCTCACGACGAAAAACTTCTGGACGACATCGGCTGGCGGCTTCTCGAAGAATTGCAGGAAGACGCGCGGCTCTCTTACACCGAGCTCGGGCGGCGGGTCGGGCTGTCGACCCCGGCTGTCATGGAGCGGATTCACAAGATGGAGGACGCGGGGATCATCATAGGCTACCGCGCCGAGGTCAATCCGGAAAAGATAGGCTTTCAGGTCACCGCCTTCATCCGAGTCGGCCTTGAGCACGAAGTCGTGTCGCGGCTGGAATCGCTCTTCAAAGAGATTCCCGAAATCATCGAATGCCATCGCGTGACCGGCGACGATTCATTGATCATGAAAGTCCACGTGACCTCGATAGCCCACCTCGAAACGGTGATCCAACGGATCATGCCTTACGGAATGCCCGCGACCTCGATCGTGCTATCGACGCCGGCCCCCAGGCGGAAACTGGAGCGGCGGATGGTCACGCAGGCTGTGAAAAAGACCCGCGGGTCACAATCGTAATGTGGCCGTCGGACGCGAATTGGTGTAAAGTTCATCGTATGGTTGACCAGAAAGAACTCAGAGAATCAAGACCGGCTCATCAGCAATTCGGACCGCCGAAATCGCCCATCCGCGAATTCTTCGAACAGGGATTGATTACGGTGATCATGGCCCTGTTCCTGATGACCTTTATCGCGCAAGCCGTCGCCGTGCCAACGGGGTCGATGCAGAACACGATCAACATCGGCGACCACCTCTTCGTTAATAAATTTATTTTCGGCAAACCGACGCCGGTTCTGGGGCGGCTGCTGCCGACGCGCGAAATCAGGCGCGGCGACATCATCGTTTTCAAATTGCCGAGCGATCCGAAGATCAATTACGTCAAACGCGTGATCGGGTTGCCCGGCGACACGGTCCAGGTCAAAGGCCACCGCGTATACATTAACGGCCAGGAATTGCCGGAAGAGCGCGCCCTGGTGCGTTTGACGCAGGAACCGGAATTGCCAGTTGTCAAAGTCGAACCGAAGCCCCAAGGCGCGTGGTACAGAGTCTACTACGACGTCGACCGGTATTCCGACGGAGATGATTTCGAGGTCACTCCCCGGGCGGTCTATGGGGTGACCGAACCGGCCAAGGTCCCCGCGGACAAGTACTTCGTGATGGGCGACAGCCGCGATAACAGCGAAGACAGCCGCTATTGGGGTTTCGTCCCGCGCGAGAACATCTTCGCCCGCGCCCTCTACGTGCACCTCTCCTTCGACCCGAGCGCCAACGGCCTTCTTAACAAAGGCGCCAGCATCAGGTGGAAGCGGATCGGAACGGCGGTGAAGTGAGAATGGCGAGGCGTGAGAAAGCGGATCGGCTCGCTCGCTCTTTTTGAATAGCGCAGTAAAGAGAAGCAAAAAGGGCAAGAAGGGCAAAGAAGAGCAAAAAAATCTTTTTTGCTTCTTTTTGTCCTTCTTGCCCTTTTTGCTTCCACGTTCGGCCTAGAGCCGTTGGCTATTGCGTGTACGGTAGGGGCGGACCTGCGTGTCCGCCCCGAATTGGATTTACAGGCAACCGCCGGCGCAGACACACAGGTCTGCCCCTACACTGATTCGCAAATCGCTCTAAATGCGGCGCCGCGCGAGCGGCCGCGCGGCTGTTTCATCGGGCAGCCGTTTGTCCGTGCGCGCAACGCAGTTCGCAAGTCAGCAGGGATTCGGCATGTCGCATTGCGACGTCCTGGAAGAATGAAAATCGCGGCGCGAGGGTAGGGCAAACTGGCAGTTTGCCTTGACTCCTTCGATGCGGCCTTTCGGGAAGACTGGGCAAACTGCCAGTTTGCCCTACCTTTTTCTGAAGAGAAATATGAAAAAGTTGATTTCTTCTTTCGCAATCATCGCCGTCGCCTGCGCGTTCGCGCTGGCCGGCTATTTCGGCTTTTCATTTGCGCGCGGCGCGCGGGCTCAGGACGACGCCCGGTTGAAACGCGAGCAGCTCTATCGGCTGAACAACATCGGCGTCGCGTTCATGGAGCAATTCAAGCACGAAGACGCCGTAAAGCAGTTCAAACAGGCGCTCGAAGCAGATCCGAACTTCGCCGTCGCGCGCATCAACCTGGCGCTGGCCTATTTCTATTTAAACGATTCGCGCGCGGCGGTCGAAGAGGCGCGCGTCGGCGTCAAACTCGCGCCCGACAGCCCGCACGCGCATTACGCGCTGGCGGCGGCGCTACGAAACGAAAAGCTCTACGACGAATCGCTTGCGGAATTCAACAAAGTCCTCTTGATTGACCCGCGAGACTCCGCGACCAACATCCAGATCGGCCAGTTGCACGCGCAGAAACAGCAATATCCGCAGGCCATCGCCGCGTTCCAGCGCGCGATCGAATCGGAGCCTTACAACGCGAC
>Ga0126377_10003208_pt1 | contig 11514 bp, 10 predicted proteins | sample PanSoiMetPlot_22_FD_92647 | JGI IMG/M metagenome (GOLD analysis project Ga0126377, IMG submission 92647) | Tropical forest soil microbial communities from Panama - MetaG Plot_22 | ecosystem: Environmental > Terrestrial > Soil > Tropical forest > Bulk soil | place: Panama | collected 2016-02-17
CAGTGATCCTTGACGTAGAGCCAGTCGCGCACGTTGCGGCCGTCGCCGTAGACCGGAAGCGGCTCGCCGGCAAGGGCCTTCTGGATCATCAGCGGGATGAGCTTTTCCGGAAACTGGTACGGGCCGTAGTTGTTCGAGCAGTTCGTCGTCAGCGTCGGCAGGCCGTAAGTGTGGTGGAACGCGCGCACGAGATGATCCGACGCCGCCTTCGACGCCGAGTACGGCGAATTCGGCTGGTACGGCGACTCCTCGGTGAAGCGCCCGATCGGCCCGAGCGAGCCGTAGACCTCGTCGGTCGACACGTGCAGGAAGCGGAACGCGTCCTGCTGCTCGAGCGGCAGCGCTCGCCAGTACGCGAGCGCGGCCTCGAGCAGCGTCAGCGTCCCGACGACGTTGGTCTCGACGAACGCGGCCGGGCCGTCGATCGAGCGGTCGACGTGCGACTCCGCCGCGAAATTGAGGATCGCCGTCGGCCGATGCTCGGCGAGGAGCCGCTCGACGAGCGCCCGATCGCCGATGTCGCCTTCGACGAAGACGTGATTCGGCGCATCGGCGACCGACGCGAGCGTGTCGAGGTTGCCGGCGTAGGTCAGCTTGTCGAGATTGACGACGCGCAAGGCGTCCTGCGCGAGCGTGTCGAGCACGAAATTGGCGCCGATGAAACCGGCACCGCCGGTGACGAGAAGCGTCTTCATCCGATCCTGAGAAGTGCCAAAGCAAAGGGCCGGTAACCCGGCCCCTGCGTATCGTAGCCGTCCGGACCGTCCAAGGCGAATTCCGGGGCGTTCCGGCCAAAGGTAATGGCAGCCGAAAACGGCGAGTCCGGCCCTCCGGGCACCGCTAGCATCGTTCTCGTGCCGGGCCATCGCAGCCTCGCGCAACCCTCTCACGAAAACGGGCGGACGAACATGTCTTCACATTGGGTCGCAGTCTCGATCGCGCTGCTGTGCGCAGCCAACTCGGCTCCTTGCGCGGCGTCGGACACCGACGATCTCATCGCGACCGACAAGCGCATGCAGCGCGCTTTCGTCGATCGCGACGTCGCCGCGCTGAAGGAGATCTTCACCGACGACTACGTGCTCGTCCTGTCGAGCGGCACCGAACGCACGAAGGCGATGATCCTCGCCGACGTCGCCTCGCCCGAAACGCGCTGGGAGATCAACGAGACCAGCGGCTGGCAGGTGAAAGTGCACGGCGACATGGCGATCGTCGTCGCGACGCTGCACCAGAAAGGCGTCGATCACGGCGAGGCATTCGACAGCAACGTCAAGTTTTCGGACACTTACATCCGCGAGAACGGCAAGTGGCGCAACATCCATGCGCACGCGTCGAAGGCGGTCGACGTTCCGAAACGCTGATCTCCACCTATCCGTCGAAACCGTCGGCGAACACGGTGTCGCGCGTGTAGAAATACGCGGCGTTGTGCTGCGCCGAGGTCAGCACCGCGGTGTCGCCGTCGAACGCGGCGCTGGCGCCATAGAAATTGTCGGTCGCGCCGTCGCTCGCGACGAACTCGTGCGTCTGGCGCCAGGTGCCGCCGATCCTCGTGAAGAGATAGCCGGCGCCGCGACTCGTGTTGCCGTCCACCGTCGCGACGTCGGCGGCGACGAGCACGTCGTCGCCGTGCAGCGAAACCGCGTCGCCGAAGTTGTCGCCGCCCGCGCCGTCGTCGGCGACGAGCTTCTGCGCTTCGGTCCAGGTGCCGCCCGAATTCTCGAAGACGTACGCCGCGCCGGTGCCGCCGGCGCCGGTCGCTCCGACGACGAGCGTCGTGCCGTCGAACGACATCGACGAGCCGAAGGCGTCGTTGACGCCGCCATCGCTCGACGAGATCTTCTGCGTCTGCGTCCAGACGTTTCCGGCCCGGGTGAAGTAGTACACCGCGCCCTGATTCGCATGCCCGTCGACCATCGCCTGATGCGCGCCGACGAACGCCACGTCCCCGCGGATCGCGGTCGAGAAGCCGAAGTTGTCGACGGTGTCGCCGTCGTCGGCGAAGATTTTCTGCTGCTGCACCCAGCCGGTGCCGTCACCGACGAAGATGTAGGCCGCACCCTGCGCGCCCTGATCGTTGATCGTCGCGCCGTTCGCGCCGACCAGCACGGTGGTGCCGTCGGTCGGGTCGATCGCGATCGACTGGCCGAAGTTGTCGAACAGCGCGCCGTCGTCGGCGACGAGCTTCTGCACCTGCGTCCAGCGGCCGGCCTGGTTCTCGTAGAGATACGCCGCGCCCTGGAACGCATTGCCGCCGACGTTCGCGTTCCACGCCGTGACCGCGATGAGACCCGGCGTCATCGCGGCGTCGTAGCCGAATTCGTCGCCGGCCTGGCCGTCGTCGGCCGTGAGCTTCTGGATCTCGATCCAGTGCGACGCGCTCTTGCGCAGCACGTACGCCGCACCGTGATGCGAGTCGTCGCCGAATGCGCCGATCACCGCGAGCGAAGGCGTCAGCGCGGCCGCGGTGCCGTAAAACGTATCGCTGGTGCCGTCGGACGGATTGGCCTGCCATTCGATCCAGGCGCTGTCGGCGCGCGCTGCGAGCGGCGCTGCCGCTGCGAGAAGAAAGATCGACGAGCACGTCACGCGAATCGCGTCCATCGGCGTCTCACTCCGGCTGGATTTGCGTGCATTCTGCACAATGCACGCACGGCGCGGCTGAACGCGACGGCCGAGGCCGCCGCGTTGCCGTCGGTTTCGGGATCAGAACGGGATGTCGTCGTCCTCGAAGCTGTCGGCCGGCTTCGACGACGGCGGACGCGCGCCCGACGGTGCGCCGCGCGGCGCGCCGCCGCCCGAACGCTCGCCGCGATCGCGGCTGTAGCCGCCGCCACCACCCTCTCCACCGCCGCCGGGACCGCCGAGCATCTGCATCTCGTTGGCGACGATGTCGGTCGCGTAGCGCTCGATGCCGTCCTTGTCGGTGTACTTGTTCGTGCGCAGCGAGCCTTCGATGTAGACCTGCCGGCCCTTCTTGAGATATTCGCCGGCGATCTCGCCGAGCTTGCCGAACAGCACGACGCGGTGCCATTCGGTGCGCTCCTGGTTCTCGCCGGTCTGCTTGTCCTTCCAGCTTTCCGACGTGGCGAGGCGGATGTTGGTGATCGCGCCGCCGTTCGCGGTGTAGCGCGTCTCGGGATCGGCGCCGAGATTGCCGACCAGGATGACCTTGTTGATGCCGCGTGCCATGGATCGTGTGTCCTCTGAATGTCGTGTTGCGGATGGGCGCACGATACACGCGGGCGCGCCGTCCCGCACGCCGTGCCCGCGCGCGCGGGCGTCGGCGCACGGCGGCGGCGCGTGTCAGCGATCGGCCCGGCCCGCGGTCGTTGTTTTTCCACGCGTTTCGCCAAGCCCGCGCGATCGGCCCGCTATACTGGCCTCGCCCCCGAAGGAACCGCCTTGAGCTCGACCGCTGCCATTCCCGAACCCTCGCCGATCGCCGGCTTCGCCGACGTGCAGGCGCTCGCCGCCGCCGACATGCGCGACGTGAACGCGCTGATCCGCGCGCGGCTCGCCTCCGACGTCGTGCTGATCAACCAGGTGGCCGAGCACATCATCGGCGGCGGCGGCAAGCGCCTGCGCCCGCTCCTGCACCTGATCGCCGCGCACGCGGCGGGCTATCGCGGCCGCGATCATCTCGCGCTCGCCGCGGTGATCGAGTTCATCCATACCGCGACGCTGCTGCACGACGACGTCGTCGACGAATCGGACCTGCGCCGCGGCCGGCAGACGGCGAACGCGCTCTGGGGCAACGCCGCGAGCGTGCTCGTCGGCGATTTCCTCTATTCGCGCTCGTTCCAGATGATGGTCGAGCTCGACCGCATGCGCGTCATGCGCATCCTCGCCGACACCACCAACCGCATCGCCGAGGGCGAGGTGCTGCAGCTCCTCAACATCGGCAATCCGGACACCGACGAGGCGGCCTATCTCAACGTGATCGAGCGCAAGACCGCCGTGCTGTTCGCCGCCGCGACGCGGCTCGGCGCGGTGCTCGCCGATCTTCCGCGCGAAGAGGAGGAAGCGCTAGCGCGCTACGGACTCGATCTCGGCTTCGCGTTCCAGATCGCCGACGACGTGCTCGACTACGTGTCCGACGCCGGCACGCTCGGCAAGAACATCGGCGACGATCTCGCCGAGGGCAAGCCGACGCTGCCGCTGATCCACGCGATCGCGCGGAGCGCGCCGGCCGCGGCCGAATCGCTTAAGCGCGCCGTCACGGCCGGCGGGCGAGACGCGCTGCCCGAAGTGCTCGCCGCGATCCGCGACACCGGCGCGCTCGAGCTCTCGCGCGAGCGTGCGCACCGCTACGCGGACTCCGCGCGCGCGGCGCTCGGCGCATTGCCGCGATCGAGCGCACGCGACGCGCTGGCGGTGCTCGCCGACTACGCGATCGACCGCACGCGCTAGCGTTTCTTCGCCGCTTCCCGCGCGGCGTCGAGCTCGTCCTCGGCGTCCTCGATCTCGTCGCAGCCGATGTCCAGCCGCCCGGCCTCGATGTCCTCGCGCGCCTTCGCCGCCAGCTTGCGGTAGCGCGCGCGGATCGTGTCGAGCGTCTCCTCGTCGAGCTCCTCGAGATCGAGCAGCGCGTTGTGCGCGCCCTTCAGCGCGCGGATCAGCTCGTCCATCTTGACGTGCATCGCTTCCGAGTCGCGGTTCTGCGTGTTCTGGATCAGGAACACCATCAGGAACGTCACGATCGTCGTGCCGGTGTTGATGATGAGCTGCCAGGTGTCGCTGAAGCCGAAGATCGGCCCGGTGACGCCCCACACGACGACGATCGCGAGCGCGAGCACGAACGTGAACGGCCGCCCGGTCGCGCGGGCCGCGCCGTTGGCGAAGCGCGTGAACCACGACGATCGCGACGGACGCGAGGCCATCGGCGTCAGTTCGCCGCGAACGCTTCGTCGAAGAAGAGGTGCATCTGCTTCAGGCCCCGCTTCGAGGCGCGCTCGTTGTAGAGGCAGCCCGGCACCGAGTTGTCGGCCGTCGGGATCGCGAAGCAGTGCACCGCGCCGCCGAAGGCGAGGAACTGCCAGTCGACGTTGGCGTCGCGCATCTCCTTCTGGAATCCGGCGATCTGCTCGGGCGACTCGAACTTGTCGTCGGCGCCGTGCAGCGCCAGCACTTTCGCCTTGATGTTCTTCGCCATCGACGCATCGTCCGTCGAAAGGTTGCCGTGGAACGAAACGACGCCGGCGACGTCGGCGCCGCTCCGCGCGAGATCGAGCACGGCCGCGCCGCCGAAGCAGAAGCCGAACGCGCCCCAATGCTTGCCGTCCAGGGGCGCTTTCCCGCCATTTTCCTTTTTCAGCGCGTCGAGTGCGCCGTTGATGCGTGCCCGCAGGTCGGCGCGATGGTCGTACATGTCCTTGGTCGCCTTGCCGGCGTCGTCGGCGGTCTTCGGACGCACGTCCTTGCCGTACACGTCGGCGACGAGGATCACGTAGTCCTTGCCGGCGATTTGTTTCGCGAGCGCGATCTGATTGTCGTTCATGCCCATCCAATCGGGCGCCATGACGAGCCCCGGCCGCGGCGATTTCGACGCATCGTCGTAGACGAGCACGCTTTGCATCTCTTTACCGCCGACCTGATAGCTCACGGGTTTCGTGACCATCGCGGCGTGCAGCGGTGCCGCTGCGGCGAATGCGAGGGCGAATGCGGCGATGCGTACCTGCATGGCGATCTCCTGACGGGCTGCGAGGGGGCTTGCATGGTAGTGCTTCCCTTGTGCGGCCGCGACGGGCCTGCTGCTACACTCGCCGCCGGTTCGATCCGATGGAAGCTCCGATGCGAAAGACCGTCGTCCTTGCCGGCATGGCCGCCCTCCTCGCGACCGCGATCGCGGCCGCGGCGGTCAAGCCCGAAACCGCGATCCATTACCGGCAAAGCGTCTACACGATGATCGGCTGGAACTTCGTGCCGATGGTCGACATGATCAAGAACAAGACGCCGTGGGATTCGGCGACGTTCGCCAAGCACGCCGACCGGCTCGCGTTCCTCGCGCCGCAGCTGCTCGAAGGTTTCCCCGAAGGCTCCGACAAGGGCGCCGAGACCGAGGCGAAGCCCGAGATCTGGAAGAACATGGACGACTTCAAGAGCAAGATGAGCGATCTCGTGCGCGAGACGAAAGCGCTCGCGGACGTAGCCAGGGCCGGCGACGAGGCGAAGACGCGCGAGCAGTTCAGGAAGACCGCCGGCGCGTGCAAGAGCTGCCACGACAAGTACCGCTCCGAGGAATGACACCCGGCTCGGCCGGAGACTTCCGGTCAGGCGTCGCCGCCGAAGATCACCAGCAGCGCGACCGCCGCAGCACTCATGGCCATGAGCACGAGCGCGCGCCACAAGGGCGCGACGCGCGTCGGTGCGCCGTCGCCGCGATGCGCGCGGCCGTGCCACATCGGCGCGACGAGATTCTCGTGGCGCAGTACCCAGTGCATCGCCACCGCGACAACATGCCCGAGGATCAGCAGCAGCAGCACGTAGCGGTTGACGTGGTGCACGTGCGTCATCCAGGCGACGGTCGCGTCCGACACGCGCGCGGCGAGCGGGCCCGTTTCGGTGAGATCGTCGGTCGAGAAAAGCCCGGTCACCGACTGCACGAAGAGGCTCGCCAGCAGGAGCAGCACGGACCAGCCGCCGATCGGGTTGTGGCCGAAGACGTGCGGCGCGCGACCGGCGAGCGCCTCGCGCGCGTAGCGCACGACCACGCCGGGCCCGCGCACGAACGCGGCGAAGCGGCTGGTCGTCGAGCCGGCGAAGCCCCACAACACGCGGAACACGACCAGCGCCAGCGTCGCGTAGCCCAGGTAGAAGTGCCACTCCATCGACAAAATGCCGAATTCGCCGCTGGCATATTGCGCGGCGATGAGCAGCACGAGCGTCCAGTGGAACAGCCGCGTCGGCAGATCCCACACGGTCGCCTGTCCGGTCTCGCCCATGATTTCCTTCGCTTCGAATCGCGCGCCGAGGATAGCAGTCTCAGCCGTGCGCTCCGCGGAGACCTTTGCGCATGATCCTGCGGGACCTGCGCGGACCACTCGAATTTTTACAAACTCAGCACGCGCGATGCGCGATGCTGACGGATTGGCGGCGCCCGCGACGGACGCCGCCACGGCCGACGGGATCGATGCCCGCGGCGACCGCCACGCAGCCGTCGCTGGAATCGAAATGACCCCTGCACTGCGGCTCGCGCTCGCATCGCTCCTCGCACTCGCCTCATCCGCCGCGTTTTCCGCACCGCACCTGCCCGACACGCCGATGGACGCGCACGTCGCCGGCGGCGGCTGCCCGTCGGGGCTCTGCCTCGCGGTCACCGTGACGACCGATCCGCCGCCGGCCTGCGGCTCGGCGACGACGCTCGCCGTCGCGAGCGGCACGCGCGTCAACTTCTGCTACACCGTGACGAACGGAACCGGCAGCACGCTCGGCTATCACTCGCTCGTCGACGACGTCGACGGCGAGCTCTTCTGGCTCGCGCCGCAGACGCTCGCGCCCGGCGCGAGCTACCAGTACCATCGCTCGGCGACGATCTTCGAGACGACGACGGTCGACTCGACCTGGACCGCGCAGGACATCGCGCCCGACTACACGCCGACCGTCAACCCGGTCGGGAGCTTCGTCGACATCACCGGCATCGGCACGCCGCTCGGCATCAGCAACGAGCACATGCAAGGCGTGACGCTGCCGTTCGCGTTCGACTTCTACGGGCGCGAGTCGGATCACGTCTGCGTCTCGAGCGACGGCTTCGTGCTGTTCGACCTCTGGCCGTGCCCGCCGTACGCGTACTACGCCGCGCGGCCGATTCCGACGCCGGTCATGCCGGCTCCGGTGTTCATGCCGCTCTGGGAAGAGCTCACCGATGCCAGCGGCGAGATCTACGTCGCGACGCTCGGCACGGCACCGAACCGGCAGTTCGTCGTCGAGTGGCACGACCGGCCTCCGTACGGCCACGTCGATCCGTTCACGATCGAGCTGATCCTCGACGAAGCCGACGGCCGCATCTCGTTCCAGTACGCCGACGTCGACACCGACGGTCCGTTCGGCAGCCACGGCATGCTCGGCACGGTCGGCCTCCAGGCGAACGCCGCGCTCGCCTACCAGTTCTCGAACTTCACGCCGTCGCTGACCAGCGGCATGGGCATCGACTGGGCGCCGAACGCGCCGTCGGTCGTCAGCGACAGCGCGAGCGCGACGGTCACCGCGAGCGGCGCGACCGTGACGCTCGATCCGGTCGTGCTGACCGCGAGCGGCATGGGCGGCACCGTCACGACGGCGCACGTCAGCGTCGGCAACAGCGGCAGCGCGCCGCTGACCTGGTCGTTCGCCGAGGCGACGCGGGCGCCGACGTCGCCGCCCGTGACGGGCGACGTGCCGTCGTTCGCGATGAACCTGACCGATGGCTCGTTCGTGCGCTTCGACGCGTCCGCGCCGGATTCGCTCAATCCGGTTGCGTCGACCGACTATCGCCTCACCGCGGGCGACTTCGTCGACAACAATCCGCTGCAGGTCTTCGGCATCGACGGCATCAGCGCGGCACACCGGAACGCGCTCGTCACGGTCAGCATCGTCGACGGCTCGGTCCAGGAGATCGGCACCGCGAACGCGCTCGGCACCGCCGACTGGGCCGCCCTCAAGTGGGATCCGGTCGATCGCACGCTGTACGGCGTGACGTCCGACTGCGGGCTCACGAACTCGACGCTCTATCGCATCAGCCGTTCGACCGGCTTCGCGACGCGCATCGGCCCGATCGCCGCGAGCGGCCACAACTGCGTGGTCGATATCGCGATCAACTCGAGCGGCCGCATGTACGGCGTCGAATCGGGCTTCGAGAACGCGCTGATCGCGATCGACAAGACCGACGGCAGCGCCACGGCGATCGGCCTCCTCGGCGTCGACGCGAGCGGCGATCAGGGCCTCGACTTCGACGACATGTCGGGGTTCCTCTGGTGGGCGCGCTACGACGCGATGGCGCCGGGCGGGCCGGTCAGCGAGATGCGCACGATCAACCCGAACAACGCCCTCAGCACGGTGATCGGCCCGATCGGCGACGGCGCGACCGAGATCGACGCCTTCGCGATCGGCTCGGTCGGCAACTGCTCGAGCCCCGAGGACATCCCGTGGCTCGCGATGAGCCCGCCGTCGGGCACCGTCGACGGCGGCGACTCGACGGACGTCGCGATCGCGCTCGACGCGACCGGCCTCGACCCGGGCGTCTACCAGGCGATGATCTGCGTCAACACGAACGACCAGACGACGCCGCTCGAGCAGCTGCCGGTGGAATTCACGGTCTATTCCGCCGACGACGTGATCTTCCGCGACGGCTTCGACAATCCCTGAGTCTCAGGCGATGCCGAGCCCGGCGATCGTCCCGATCGTGTCCGGATCGAAACCCGCCAGCGCCGCGAACGCGGCGCCGCGCTCGGCGTAATCGCGGAACTGGTCGAAGCTCGGCGCACCGGGCGACAGCAGCACGACGCCGTTGTCCGGCGTGACGCGGCGCGCGACGGCGACGGCGTCGGCGAGCGTCGCCGCCGATTCCAGCCGATAACGTCCCGGCGTTTCGCGCAGCACCGCCGCGATGCGCGCGCCGTTCGCGCCCATCGTCACGATCGCGTGCGGCGGATCGTCGCGAACCGCCGCGGCGAAGGCGCGCCAGTCGAGCCCGCGATCGTGGCCGCCGACGAGCACGGTGACCCGGTCGCCCCCGAGGCTCGCCAGCGCTTCGAGCGTCGCCTGCGGCGTCGTCGCGATGCTGTCGTCGAACCACGTGAACCCGTCGCGCGCGCCGAGGCGCTGCAGGCGATGCGGCAGCGGACGGAACGTCGCGAGGTGGGCGGCCGCCGCGATCGCGTCTTCGCCGGCGGCATCGATCGCAGCGAGCGCGGCGCAGACGTTGAGCGCGTTGTGCGCACCGCGCAGCGGCACCTCGGCGAGCGAAGCGATGCGCGCGGTCGCACGAAAGATCGCACCGTCGCGCACGTGCCAGGTGCGCGCGTCGCCGAACACGACCCGCTTCGCGTGTGCTGCGGTGCGCGTCGCGAGCTCCGGCTGCAGTGCGTTGACGACCAGCGTCGACGCGGCATCCGCGAGCGCGAGCTTGTCCGCCGCGTAGCGCTCGCGCGTGCCGTGCCAGTCGAGATGCTCTTCGTAGAGGTTGACGATGACGCCGACGTCGACCTGCGGCGCGGCGCGCGTCTGGAAGCTCGAAAGCTCGATGACCCACCAGTCCACAGCGCCCGGCGGATCGAGCAGCTCCAGCAGCGGCAGGCCGATGTTGCCGGCGAGCGTCGTGCGGCGGCCGAGGCCGCGCAGGCAGTGCGCAATCAGCGCGGTGACCGTGCTCTTGCCCTTCGTGCCGGTGACCGCGATCGTGCGCGCGTCCGGATGCTCGGCGAACCAGAGCGCCGTGCCCGACGTGAACAGCGTGCCGTTGTGCTGTGCTTCGAGGATTTCCGGACGGTACGCGCCGATGCCGGGCGACTTGATCACGACGTCGAACGCGCTGAGCGCCGCGGCGTCCGGCGGCGACGTCACCGTCGTCGTCCGGGCGCCGCGTGCAGCGGACGCCTCGGCATCCGAACAGAAGACCGTGATGCCGAGCGCCGGCAGCCGCTTCCGCAACGCGGCGAGCGCCGCGCTGCCCTCGCGCCCGTAGCCCCAGACGGCGACGCGCCGTCCCGCGAGCTCAGCGATGCGCATCGATCAGCGCCTGCCAGCGCGCCGGCACGAGATGCTCGCCGGCCGGCACGAGCAGCGGCGCGAGCGCGAGCGCGTTCGCGTCGAGCGACGGCAGGATCTCGTCGGCGAAGCGCGCGACGATCGCGTCCTCGCGCCACTCCGCGCGCGAGGCGAGCGCCGCCATCGCCGCGCGCGCCTCGATGCCTTCACCGACGCACTCGAACGGCTTGTGGTCGCGGTATTCCATCAGGGCATCGAACGCCGGCGCGAGCGCGCCGTCGTCGAGCAGGTTGCGCCCGAAGATCGCGAGGAGCCGCGGCTTCGGCATGAACGGCGCGAGCGCAAGGAACACGAAATGGCACTTCGGGCACTGCCCGCACCAGCGGTCGGCCGGCTTCGGCCCGAGGATGCGGAAGTTGCGGTTGCAGCTCGAGAACGCGTCGTCGTAGCGCGAGGTCCGTGCGAAGCGCTCGGCGACGGCGAGCTCGGACAGCGCGCGCAGCAGCGAGCAGTAGTTGAGGTCCGCCGCGACGTGCGACTTCAGGAGCGCGTTGAACATGCGCTCGAACGGCCAGCCCTTGCTCCACTGGTGGTTGACCGGCTGGCCGTCGTACTCGAGCGTCGCGCTCGACGCCGAGCGCTCGTTCGAGAACGCGATCGTGTCGAAGCCGTACAGCACCGCGGCGACCGCGAGGATCGCCGAGTTGATCGCGGTGACCGGAATGTGCCCGTTCCACGCGCCTTGCCGGTTGTAGTCGAACAGGAGCGGCGACAGCTCGCGGCCGATGTCGAGCGTCGGCAAGCCGGTCCGCGCCGCGCACGCCGCGATCAGCGGCG
>Ga0126377_10003209_pt1 | contig 11514 bp, 10 predicted proteins | sample PanSoiMetPlot_22_FD_92647 | JGI IMG/M metagenome (GOLD analysis project Ga0126377, IMG submission 92647) | Tropical forest soil microbial communities from Panama - MetaG Plot_22 | ecosystem: Environmental > Terrestrial > Soil > Tropical forest > Bulk soil | place: Panama | collected 2016-02-17
AGTCATTTATTTTTGATTATATGTTTCATATATCGGCTTAATATTGATTATCAACTAATTATCATCAAGGAGCCAAACCTAATCGATCAACTCACTATTTATAATTCAAAGTTCATAATCTAGTTGCTACAGCCAAACAAAGAGACAGAAAGTAAACAAATTACCATTGTATTAGTTGTGACTTAGAAGGCTACGATGCTGCTAGATTAATGGTTGAAACTATATATCCTCTATATTCATATCAACATGGATAAAACAAGGTTTATTCAATTCTATATGGATGCAGGTAAAAAGTTAACAGAGCTTACAAGACTCTTGAAAAATACTTATATGATTCTTCATTCATAGTTCATAAATAATGAATACGAATTCTAATGCAACATATATTCTAATTACAGGCACTCTATCGTTATTGATTCTTGCAAGTTCCCTCGTTTGGTCAAATGTTTTAGCTGATCCAACTGCAAAAGTTATGCCAAGTTGTGGTCCAGTAGAGGGTTTTGGTCTTTCAATTAGTGCTAATGGGTTTAAACCAAAGAGCACAGTGGACTGGCAGATAGTTGATTCTAAAGGGGACGTTCCTCTTTTTGGTTACTTTTATAGCAATAGGAGTGGCGGATTTAATGAAACTACCTATGCTGACGATTTGAAAAAGGGTCATTATAAGATGTATTTTGGAACAGATTCAAACAACGACAATATCATGGATACTAATGTGACGCGTATATACGCGAATCTGACCTTGCCATGTGAAGAATAAATAGTTAACCTAAAGTTTAGGTTTAAAGATGAATATATGTTACTATAAATTTGTGACTAATACCAAGTATACAATCACTTTTTTCTTGAAAAAAGTTTTTATATATGACATTTTAGATTTGAAATGATGATTAGAAATTTTCTTTTACACAAATCCATAAACACTTTCTTCGTGATTTGTATTACTACAGGCATAATATCATTTAGTATAATTGCTATTAATTTCCAAATGGTTCATGCTCAATCCTTTACCATGTCTGCAGTAGGCGATTGGGGTTGTAACTCCGATACTACAGGTACGGTAAACAATATAAAAGGAAAGAATCCTGCTGCAGTTTTAGCGTTGGGAGATTTTTCATATACTTCAACTGCTAAATGCTGGTTAAACACTATAAAACCAATTCAGAAAGTGACTAGGATTAATATCGGAAATCATGAGGATACAGAGAAAAAAGGACTTAGCCAGTATATGAAAGCATTTGGTCTTTCTAAACAGTACTATTCCTTTGACATAAAAAGCGTTCATGTTTTGGCCATGGCCACTGAGATCTCATTTAAAAAAGGATCCTCGCAGTTTAAGTTTGTTGAAAATGACCTTAAGAAAGCATCTGGCAACACCAAAATAAAATGGATCATTGTGACTCTCCATAAGCCATTGTATACATCGCCTAATTCTTGTTCATCGTCATCGTGTAAGAGTTCCACCTCCTTAATCAATACTTATCATCATCTGTTTGATAGATATGGTGTAGATCTAGTCCTGCAAGGTCATCTTCATAATTATCAACGAACATTTCCTGTAGAGTACAATTCAAAAAATCCTACTAGCCCAACAGTGATCTCCAAAAGTAAATCCATCTATAATGATCCTAAAGGTGAAATCTATGTCATAGTTGGTACAGGTGGAATTAACTTCCATGGATTAAAGGGAAAGCCATCTTTTGTTGCAAGTCAACATACAATAAGGTTTGGGGCATTAACCTTGACGATAACAAATGCTGGAAAGACACTCGATGCAAAATTTTATGGTAATGATCGTTCTGTTAGAGACAGTTTTTCAATTAAAAAATAAAACAATTTAACCACAAATCGCCTGCGGCGCCCGATAAGAAGAGATACCAGTAAATGGACCAGATTTATAAAAGCTCTTGATATGAATACTAAAAAGGAAATATTTAGACCAGCAATATTCACATAGAGTAAATTCCTCCAAATCTAATGCCTATAAAGACATATCCGTACAAGCCAGTAGTGATAATAGTCAGGCGACATTTGATCAATCAAATATCGACAAGGAAAACTGCTTCAGAAAATAACGGTAGTGAAGGAGCAGAATGTTCCATATCCGTAAGTTACAACACCTGATAATCAACAATTAGTAGCCAAAGTCGATTTTAACCAAACCAACAATATACCATTCAGAGTAGATTCAATATTTCTATTATTTCTTTAGCCAGCATCCCACCCCTAACAGTGATAGTAGGTTCCATTTTAAGGAATAGTTAGAGTGGGTTAAACCTAAAGACTGATATACAAAGTCCTTGAACCCTTATACATGCAGGGACCAAACCCCCTTGAGTTTTAACCTCGAAGTAAATCAAATAATTCTGAAATAACCTTAAATTATTAAGAATACTTCAAAGACAAGAAGCTGTTATGATGTATGCAGTATTTTCTAATATTCTCTACAAGGGTAAAGTAAAGGTAAAAGTGGCACCTTTCACTGTAGAATTGTCAAAAGCTTGGATTTTTCCGCCATGTGCTTCCACAACATTTTTGGCTATGAATAGTCCCACACCCATTCCTGTCTCAGATTTGCCGGTAATCCTTTCGAAAATAATTGGAAGCATTTCAGGAATTATTCCACTGCCCGTATCGGTAATTGTAACAATTGTCTCTTTAGTGGATAAATTCTTATCAGCAGTAAAGGTGATAGTTCCATTCTCGACAAACTTTATTGCATTATTTAATAAATTAGAAATAACCTGAAAAATCCTAACTTTATCTGCATATACGATTATGCTGCTCTCTTTTGGTTTGAATATTATTTCTATTTTCTTTTTCTCAAGGATAGATTTTGAAGCCTGACTAACATCGTTTATAACATTTCTTATCTTTTCATTGATATCAAACTCTGATTTGTCCAGCTTTAGAGTTTGGGATTCTATTCTAGCAACGTCAAGTATATCTGCCGCAAGCCTATATAATCTATCGGCATTTCTCAATAACGCCTGTTCATATTTCCTATTTCTTGTCTCCGATTGATTTAGCATTTCTGCATAACCTATTATAGATTGTGCAGGTGTTCTTAATTCATGAGCAGCTATATTAATGAACTGTTTCTCCATTTCTTCATGCCGCTTTAAACCATCATACGCATTCATCAATTTTTTATTCGATTCTATGAGTGACTCTTGCAAATCAGCTTGTTTCCAAATGGTATCAAATATGAAATTGTATGATTCAGTGCGGGATTCACTAGCTGAGTAAATAGCATAGCCTACTGCCTTCAAAAAATCCTGTTGCAAATCATCATTAATATCTATTACAAAGGACGATTCCTTATCTACTAATAAGAACGTAGTTTGGATTCTATTAGTTTGCTCAGTAACGGGTATAATTGTCTTGATTTGAAATTTTGGAATCGTAGCCATCGATGAAATTTGTGTAAATTTGTCTGATTCTTTGTGTATTTGGTCGCTGATATCGGGCACAACTAAATTTACTTTAACTTTTCTTATTTCGGCTGCGTCTCTCAACAAGTCAATAATACCGCCATTATAATTTCGACGCAGTGCATTTGGAGTTGCAATTATAATGGAAATTTCAGAGGTTGCAGATTTTATTAGGCCTATATACTTGTTACGGATTTCCACCGGGTCATATAAAATCCTTATTTCCTCAATTTGGACTGATTTATTTGATGATATTGAATGGTGATGATATTCATTTGAATTGTTAGCCCACAGGTTTTCAAATACATACCTTTGTTCTACAAGCAATTCCTGTTCATTGCTATACAACACTTCTGAATTGTTGCTTGAATTAGCAAATGCCAAAAGAAACTCTTTTTCAGTCAAGATAAAATTTCCAAAAGTATTCTTGATTTGACGAATATCACCAAAATCAAATACTTTGCTCCAATTGTCTAGGTTTTCCTTTGTAACTTCAGTGAGAAATCTGATTCTGACTCCTCTTTTTGTGGCGTCCTGAAATTTAGTTCCTAGTGTATCAAAAAATTGAATCTGTTGTACTCCTACCGCTTTTCCAATTTTAGTCTTTGATTGGTAACATGACGACAATCCAAAGGCTTTGGAGGATTTTCTATCTATGCAAACCAAAATAGCATCTTGCGCTCTGGATATCACACCTTCGAGTAATTTACAAGCTTGCAGATTATCTTTTATCAGTTGCAATTATCTTGAACCCATTCAGATGATGCTTTTAGGCACACTTAATGGACCGTCGATAAAGAATTTAAAGCTTCATAATATAAGAACTCGTATATTCTCACGTATCTTATTTTCTGGGATTTACAGAAGGGCTTGAGTTCTGCTCCATTACACTTTTTCTTTCTAAACGTACTAACATATCAAAATATTCTTTGACAACCTATTAATATCGCATTTGCTTTTCCTTCAAACCTATCGTAGGGTGCTTCAGTGCCGATTACTTTACAAACAGATGTGGCTTTGCAGTCGACATCTTTCGCAAATCTGTTATTCTTATTAAGTTTGTAGTTCTATTATCACAGTCAATAATTCAGACACCATAGCAGGTGCGGACTCAATTTGTCTTACACGAACGCACCTGCAGGTATTCAATATTTGAAACCTACTGTTGTGAAACGATATTGATAGTAACTCATTAATACAATTTTTGCAATTAAATAGCACTCATATTACTAATCGATTGGAAGTTGAATTTTTAGTAATTATGATGTGGCAGGTGTTAATTTTGGGTGGGTGCACACCTGCCACCATTCTGATTTAGCGTGTCTTCGTTACTATCCTGACTGTCCTACGATATTAATTTTGTTAATCTATGTTATATTATGAATTAATAGGACTAATGCGCTAATGCGCTATAATATTACGTAACTCGAATAGACTAGGCAAATACAAATAACAGGTGTAGGTTGGTTGACCAGCATCAGTAAGAAATCCTACATCTGTTATCATTTATATTTTATCTTAAATTTTATAAAATCTGTTACTTTTATTGGGTCTCAAAGATTGCTCTAGCATAAAGAACGGACGCCCATGTGATAAATAGTAGGTGCAGCATAAGTTCATGACCTGCACCTAGTATCTTAACTAAGCTAATTATTAGGTTTGTTACAATATTCATAGTACCTCTAAAGCATTGGGGCAATTACAGGCAAGGGTACTACCAACATTACCCCCTCATTTGCTATTGAAATTATTTTTAGTTTATTATATCCGTTATATTGCAGTCACTTTTCAAACAATTAGCAGGTGTGGGTATGTAGTGGACATCTCTCCCACATTCAGCAGTCATAATTGTATGACGTAAGCCAAAGCATAATAGCGCCGTGCGGGTCTCGAGTATTCTCCCGAATCGCCCGCATCTGGTATTTTAATCTTAGAAATAAAAGGTTTACATTATCCCTGTAAAATTATTTGGATTCTATTCCCTGTTTCAATTCTCCACTAATATTACCTAGCACATCTGCAAATCCAATACCTATTTTCTTGGCAATTATTTCAGCTGTATTCAACGAATCCTTATTCAGAACATCTTTGCTTTGATTTGCTATCTCATGGGATGTTTTGTTTATAAAAGCAACGGTATTCTTTACAACTTCTGAAGAATTTCCTCCTGTTAGTTTTGTTAAGCTCTTGTTAAGATTATCAGCAATTGATTTCATATCAATTTGAGTAGAATTACTTTGTGCGTTTGCTTTTTCAAAATTCATCAGCAATCCTACAGTTAGTAGGAGAATTAGAATGCTAATCACAAATGGTTTCATATTATGGAACTATTGTTTAATTATTTATAACCATTTAATTTACTAACTTTCTTGTCTGATAAATTCTTGCACTTCGTAGATGTTTTCGGTAAATCGATTCTACTAGTAGTGAATGCCGGAGGACGTAGCGTTAGAGGATTTTTTATTGACAACTGTCTGACAGCACGATAAAGTTGATACGTTAATTCACAAAGCAAATACTAACACTAAAGTGACCGCTAAGGTAGTCTCCCCATTTTCGAATCTTAGAGAAGATACTACTGGTACTATGTCTATATTTTATATAATATTAAACTGAATTTTGATATAGTACATGTATAAGGCTTATCTTACTTATTGTGCAACTTATGTTCATGTCAAAACGACCTAAAAGTGACAATAACGAAGATAAGCAAGCTCTCAAGGAAGCTAAAATCGTAGCGGAGCTTGCACCTGACGCAAAGACAAGAATAGAAGCCCAAGAGGTGATTGAAACCATAGAAGACAACGTACTAACAGCTCAGGAGCAAGAACTACAGGAAATTGAAAATAATCTATCTGAAACAAAGAAAATTATTACGAAAACCGCCAATCAAGCTAATAGGGAAATTCCCAGGTATAGTGAAGCATTAGCTGAGCTATCAAAGGATACTATTAAGGCTAACAAGGAAATTGGACTGGAGTACGTAGAACTACAAAGGGAGTTGTCAAATCTGATTCCTCGATTACAAGAGAGATATATTTCATATTTTTTCCCTTGGTTCTCTCCTGCAGCTATGACTGAATATAATACAAAGTTATTTGATAAATTCGTTCAGAACGGTTTAGATGCTACAAACCTAATGAATAATCTGGCTATGATTAACTTCGAAAGCATTCAATCAACGCTTGACACAAACAGAGAATATTACAAAGTGGGAATCGACAACGCTCGAAGAGTAACTCAGACTTTAACTAGACAGATATAATTTAAGACTGACTAAATATTTTTTTCGGTCAGTCAAAGTCTGGGCTTAATGAACTTCCCAGCAATGATATTCTGTCAGTGTACACTAATGGAAAGTTAACTTGAGACAATAACCTATATCAGACGATATCGCGTTGAAGTACTGGCAAGAAAAAAACGAAAAGAAAATAAGTTGAACTACATTACCGATCGTTCTGGCTGGACAGTAAGATTAGTCATATTTCTCCGAAATTATAGTTTCAAATCATTCGAAATAAAGAGGAAAGTAAAAACTAATGCCTTACTTATTCCCTTCCGAAGATTTTTCTAACATGGGTGGAGGATTTGCACTCATAGCAACAAGCAATTTCTGGTCTACATCATTAATTGATTTTAGGGCGTCAACTGCCTTCCCGTCAGCTATTGATTTTCTAATATCTTCAAGACTCTTTCGAATGTCCTGTATATCCGAAGTTGTAAGCTTTGGCTGTTTTGTTGCAGTTTGATTGGCTGCTTGTGGTGTTGTTTGATTCATTGTTGAGCTTTGATTTGTAGTTTGGCTAGAACTAACATTTTGTGCAAGTGCTTTCCCTATTTGACCACCGCTGACTAAAATAGCAATGACTAAGACTGCTATGGCTAGACCTGAGAATGAACTAACTTTTTGATTCATTAATTACGTTACTGCTATATAGGTTATATCGATTGTAAGCTCCGTCTGCTGATTTACCAAGACGAACTCGCAGCTACGGCAAACGACCAGAAGATAACTAACAACAGAAATTAAAATATATGTAATCGTTAAATCCTATATAGAGCGAACTATATTGTGAGCTCCAATGCGGAAATTAATCACAAAGTCAATGACGAAAAAATAAATTTAGAAACCACTGAACACTTTGTAAATGACCAAAACTCCTCCAGTTCAAGAGAACAAATTCCAACTTTCAATAAAATACTAATTGCTGATGATGGGAAGGATGAGTCAGATAAAGTTCTTAATTATGCGATTTGTTTATCAAGATATTCAGGAGGAGAGTTACTAATACTAAGAATTTTAGAACATATAGATAAGATGGAAGATGTTTCAGTAGAAGGTTCAGATGAAAATAAAACTGGAAATAAAATGAAAAGAGAGGTTAAGGGAGAAGTAATAGATGAGATGGAAAAAAAGATAATGAGATGTAAAGAAGCAGGCTGCCAAAGTAATATTTCATATAAATTCAGAGTAGGTAACGCTATAGATGAAATAGTAGATGAAGTTGAAGAAGGAAAATATGATTTAATAATATTGAGAAGTACGCATATAGATTCTTGGATGAGATCGCTTTTTAGTGATGCAAGAAAAATTATCAGCAATATAAAAATCCCTGCTTTAATAGTGCAAGAATGAAAATAGAAGCTTAATATTATTAGAAATCTCAACTCATTTTGAGATTTCGCAAACTCACCATTGCCTATTACAATTGTTTTGGTAGGCTTTCCTGATAGGCGGCCTCAAATTAGTCCACAACTGATAGCAACAGGATGAAACAATGCATATTTTCTATTCGTTGGGGACAAAATGCGAAACAAACGAACTTAAATTTTTCTCTATATGCCCGCATATAATAACTGTATATGCATTATTAGTATTATTAACAGAGTCACATAACAATCAATAATTGCTTAGAGCCTTTTTCTCTTACTAAATACATGCATTTTTCTTACCATTAGATTTATGGCCAAGTAAGAAAATGCAGAAGCCATAATAGAGGCCATTATAGTTGCTTGTACAGGTTGAAAATCATTTTTTAATAATTCAAGCAGAATAAAGAACCTTGATACATTGTTTACAATATCAAAGACAGAATCAGCAAACATCATTTTTTTTACTATTTTTTTTAAAACAGGTATATTCAATTTGCCAGTAAATCTTTTTGTATAGTATTTCTTATTATCAAGATGAAAAAGAATAACAAAAGCCAGTTTAGAGAATAGAAATCCTATAATTACTGTTAATGCAGAAATTGTAAAATCGCCATAGGAATATCTTGATGAAAGATATGCAACTATGGAACTAACAATAAAGCCAACCATACCCGAAATCAGGAGATTCTTATTCAGAGATATTGTATTACGATATTTCGCATAAAATGCTATAAAGAATGCCCTATTTACTGCCAAATTTTTTCCACATTAACTTTTCTTACCAGACTCTTTTACCTTACCCTTGGGAAGTATTTTATTGTTAAATAGGCTTTCAAAATTACCAAAATGAATACTGATACATGACAACGGATTCACGTAAAATAGGAATAATTCAGACGAATACATTTACTTTTGACGATGTAGAAGGCGCAATCGAGTATATCAGTTTAAATCGTTCAGATATCGTGCTAGTAACAGTTGATTGGTGGATGCCGTTAATGGATGGCTTTAGAATAATAAAACTAATATCTGATATTGATAGTGATATTAAATTTTTATTGATATCAGGTTATGACTTACCAGAGCACCTATTAAGGCCTAACAGAAATATTTCCTATTTAAAGAAGCCAATAAGAATAGCCGAATTAATAGAAACTGTAAATAAAGTATTAGATTCAAATAAAATTAACATCCCTAATAAATAACATCTGTTTATCACAATTATTCAAAATTACATTATAAATTGATAGGTATCTTGTTGATTTGATATTGCTCACTATTTACCCTCTATCCTAGACATGCGTGTGACCCAGTCCGTCGGTTGGCAAAAGATATCCTTGAAAATAGGCCAACATCTGTATTCCTTAGAATGTTGATGTTATATTGTTACCAGTTGCAGGTTCTCTTCTCCGCACCTTCTATAAATATGTTAGATAAATATATTCGTAGTAGGTTTTCATTACATTCTAGGCACTTGCGAAAGTTTTAGATTCTATTATTTTTAAAATTGAGTAGACGTGTTAAACACAAGTAGCAATTATCGCAAAAGTAGAATGTCAAAAGAAGAATGTCTTTGATTATTCATTCTTTTTTCTCTCGATTAAACTCATTCTCTAAGGACATCATGGATAGAATAGAGTAACTTGCTTTAACAAAACTACAAAGTCACGAATTTAGATTTTATGTTAACGTTCTTTAGCTTTATTCCATTTAAAAAAATTGGCTTATCCACTTTATTAAGTACTTTCGATTAATATATGATAACCGAGTAGATATGATTTGATAGAAAAAACCCTAAAAAGTATAGAACCATTCACACCGAATCCAGATAAGAATTCAATTTACTGTATTGCTTGTGGAAATCCAGCAACCAATATAGCACATTTTTCGATTAAAGGTGTTGTAATACTAGAAAAATACTTTGATGTTTGTGTTAAGGAAGTTCGTGATAAATATGCCTAGTATAACATTTTTTTCCTACCCGTTCGTCGATTTAATTTCATAGATTGAATACACGACGATCACAAAAATTATAGTAACATCACGAATTTAGTCAATCGGACTAATTTATATCTCCTTGTTATCCTAGTCGTATCGGTGTTCCAAAGTCAAAATTATGTATCCCTTTCTGAGAAATCGGATTGCTACACAGTTGCTTACTTTCAATATACTTTAACCACGCTATTCCACAAAAACGACATTTAAAATCTCTAACTTCTTTATTATGTACTCCAATTCTAGTCATCATACAGTTTACTAACTACACTTTAATATTTCAATAACAAATATCACGATTTCCTATTTTGAAATGCTTGCCCGAAATTAAAAGAAATATAAAATCATAAAAATTCTAGTAAAGTTTCAAAACTAAAAAGAAAAAATTTTCAGGTAAATGGATATAAAAATAATGATACATACTTATGCAAGTAATTAACAATTATTGGATATAGATACTAATAAGTGTAACATGTACAATTTATCAACCGCCCCGCTTTCGTATGACATCACAAATGCGGATGTTCTAACTGCCCAGTTGCAAGGAACCCGTAACTCAATCAAAATATTAGTTTCATATAAAGTCACATCCTGGCCATGAGAATGACTCTCCACCGCAATCAAAAACGCAATGCAGATATAAACATTAGGTCTTAAAGCGGGCTAGTAAACAAATAGGAAGGATGATATAGCCTTTAGTCTAAAAATTAAATGTGTATTTTAATTGATTTTAGCATATGCTGGCGGCAACATTTGAAAATATTGATGGTTTCAACGGAGTACCCTCCAATGCAAGGTGGAGTGGGTCGTTACTGCAAGAAGCTAGTTGATGCTTTGAGAGAGCAAGATATTGAAGTACTTGTACTCTGTAATGAAGATGGCGGTGGTGACCTTAAAGGAATCTCGCCGACTAATAAAAATAACTCAAAAGTTCTCATAAAAATCGTAAAAGAAATCAAACCAGATTTGGTTCATGTGCAATATGAACATGGGCTTTACGGAATAAAGTTAAATCCCTTAATGCCCGGAAGGACCTGTACTAGCATAGAACAGTTTTACAGAGACTGCGAGGTTCCAATTGTAACTACTTTTCATTCAGCATATACCTTCAGACAGTGGCTCAAGCTAGTAGTTCCCTTGAAAAGTAAAAACCTCGGAAAGGCTGGAACCTTTCTTCAACTAGTTTACGACTATTGGACTCATTTACTTAATTACAGGTCATTTAGTCTTCTAAATCGGAGAAAAATTGGTCCAAAGAGAGCAGGAATTGTCTTTTCAAAATATCTGGGTAAACTTATACCCGGTTCGTATTTAATTTATCATGGAGCAGAACCTGCTATAAGTGGACCTATGGACAAGAAAACAGCAAGGTCCATGTTTTCACTCCCTGAAAATACTAAAATTGCACTGGCTACTGGATTTATGACTGCAA
>Ga0126377_10003211_pt1 | contig 11511 bp, 3 predicted proteins | sample PanSoiMetPlot_22_FD_92647 | JGI IMG/M metagenome (GOLD analysis project Ga0126377, IMG submission 92647) | Tropical forest soil microbial communities from Panama - MetaG Plot_22 | ecosystem: Environmental > Terrestrial > Soil > Tropical forest > Bulk soil | place: Panama | collected 2016-02-17
GCAAAAACTGTGGCTCGACCATCAAGGTGAATCCGTTGGCCGCCGGCGAGACTCTCTGTCATCGCTGCGGTACCTTCAACTTCGTGCGGCCCCAGTTGTGCGAAAACTGCGGCGAGCCGGTGGGCTTGAAACACAAGCACGACCAACAGGAGTGCCAGGAACGCGGCATGAGCTACAGCGTTCCCTTGAAGGTCAAGATTCGTCTAACCGTTTTCGATAAAGATCCGGATACCGAAGTGCTGTCAATCCGGGATATCAAAGAAGAGGAAGTCTTCTTCGGCGAGATCCCGCTGATGACTGACAACGGAACCTTCATCATCAATGGTACCGAGCGAGTTATCGTCTCGCAGTTGCATCGCTCGCCGGGCGTCTTTTTCAAGCGCGGCCAGGTTTATGTCGCCAAGATCATTCCCTATCGCGGTTCCTGGGTCGAATTTGAGTACGACCAGAAGAACCTGCTCTATGTGCGCGTCGGCAAGCGCAAGTTCCTGGCCTCGATTTTCTTGCGCGCCCTTGGTCTGTGGTTCAACCAGAAAGTCGATCTCAAATCGTTTCGTACCGATTCCCAGTTAGAAGAAGTCGTAAAGAACGCCTCCTTCACTGATGAAGACATGCTGCGCGCCATCTACATAACGGATGAGATCCGTTTGGAAGAGGGCCGGCTGATGATTCAAGTGCCCGAGCAGGGACAGTCAAACCTCGTGGGCATGAAAGTTGACTTTGATATCAAAGGTAAAGGCAACGAACCCATCATTCGCAGCGGCAAGAAGGTAACCGGGTCCGCCATGGACGCGTTACGTAAGGCCAACATAGGCGAGGTGGAAATTGAATCGTCACAGCTGGAAGGCGCCTACGCCCTTTCCGACATCGTAAACACCGAGAGCGGCGAGATCGTCCTGGAAGCCAACAACGAGATCACGCCTGCGAAACTGCAGGAGATAGTTGAGGCAGGTATCACCACGTTCTCAGTCTTCTTCCCGGAACGGGATGATGTTGGTCCAGTGCTGTCGCTCACCTTGAAGAAGGACGTGATCACCAAGCCGGTAGACGCATTGCTGGAAATCTACCGCAAGATGCGTCCTGGTGACCCGCCGACCGTACAAACTGCCTACCGCCTGCTGGAGGCAATGTTCTTCGATCCGCGGAAGTTTGATTTCTCGCGCGTGGGCCGCTTGAAGTTCAACATCAAGATGGGTAAACCCGAGCGTGAGCGCATCGCCGACCCGCTGCTTTCGGCGCAGGACTTCTACGAGGTGGTGGCCTATGTGCTGAAGATGCGCAAGAACCCCTCGGAGTACCAGGCGGACGACATCGATCACCTTGGTAATCGACGCGTGCGGGCAGTTGGGGAGTTGCTGGAGAACCAGTTCCGCATTGGCCTGGAGCGCATGGAGCGAGCCATCAAGGAGAAGATGTCGATCCATCAGGAAATGCAGACGACCATGCCGCGCGACCTGATTAACGCAAAGCCGGTGACGGCAGCGGTGCGTGAGTTTTTTGGTTCCAGTCAACTCTCGCAGTTCATGGACCAGACCAATCCACTCTCCGAGATTACCCACAAGCGGCGTCTCTCCGCGTTGGGACCGGGCGGTCTTTCGCGCGAACGTGCGGGATTCGAAGTGCGCGACGTGCACCCAACTCACTACGGGCGAATTTGTCCGATTGAGACGCCTGAAGGTCCGAACATTGGTCTTATTTCGAGTCTTTCGTGCTTTGCGCGTATCAATGAATTTGGGTTCATTGAAGCGCCCTACCGCAAGGTTATCGACGGCCGGGTGGTCGAATACGTTCGCGTAATCAACGGCGGTGATACCAAGCTGAAACCCGGCGAGCATATTCCGCAAGAAGAAGTTGAGAAGGCCAATAAGAAGATTGCGGCGGATGGTCGCAAGGCTGAATACGAGCCCTGGCCGTTCTATCTGACGGCGTGGGAAGAAGACAAACACGTCGTTGGCCAGGCCAACATCGAACTTGATGAAGAAGGCAACATCATGAATGAACGTAACGCGGCTCGAAAAGCCGGTGAGTTCATCCTGGCGTTGCGCAAGGACATTGAGTACGTCGACGTCTCGCCGAAACAGTTGGTCTCGGTGGCCGCTTCGTTGATTCCGTTCCTCGAGAACGACGACGCAAACCGCGCGCTGATGGGATCCAACATGCAACGCCAATCAGTGCCGCTACTCCGGGCTGAGGCTCCGTACATCGGCACCGGCATGGAAAAGGTGACGGCCCGTGACTCCGGCGCCGTGGTCGCAGCCAAGCGAGACGGCGTGGTCGACTACGTTGATTCGGAGCGCATTATTGTCAAGGCTGATCACAACGTCGACGGCACGATCTCGCGCGAAGTGACGGCCGATATTTACACGCTGATTAAGTTCAAACGGTCCAACCAGAACACTTGTATCAATCAGCGTCCGATCGTTCACGTCGGCGAACGCGTGAGTAAGGGACAGGTTATCGCCGATGGACCATGTACCGACCGTGGTGAGTTGGCCTTGGGCAGAAACGTCCTCGTCGCCTTTATGCCGTGGCGCGGTTACAACTTTGAAGACGCGATCCTCGTTTCGGAACGTCTGGTGAAAGAGGACTACTACACCTCGATTCACATTGAGGAACTCGAGATCGAGGCGCGCGACACGAAGCTTGGTCCAGAAGAGATCACCCGCGACATTCCGAACGTGGGCGAGAACATGCTCCGCGATTTGGATGAGAGCGGCATTATTCGTATCGGCGCCCAGGTTAAGCCTGGTTCTATCCTGGTTGGCAAGGTAACGCCGAAGGGTGAAACCCAGCTGACTGCGGAAGAGAAACTGCTGCGGGCGATCTTCGGTGAAAAGGCCGGTGACGTTAAAGACGCATCACTGGTCAGTCCGCCGGGAATTGACGGTACCGTCGTCGATGTCCAGGTGTTCACTCGCAAGGGCCAGGAAAAGGACGCGCGCTCGCTGGCGATCGAGCAAGAAGAAGAAGATCGACTGCGGCGCGACCTCGGGACGAGATTCGTATTCTGCGTGAGCAGCGCGATGAGCGAATTTACGAATTACTCGAAGGGCGCAAGTTGTCGGCTGACTTGATGTCGAACCGCGAGGTTTTGATTGAAAAGAATGTGCCGATCACGCGCGAGATGTTGACCACGGTCGAGCCGAAGGCCTTGCGTAAGGTGCAACTTGCTTCTTCGCGTCTCGATATCGGTGCGGAAATCAAGGAATACGAAGATCGCACCGAGCGCCAGATCAAGATCCTCTCCGACATCTACGAGGAGAAGATCGCCAAGCTGCGACAGGGTGATGAACTCAGTCCCGGCGTGATCAAGATGGTCAAGGTCTTCATCGCCATGAAGCGCAAGCTGTCAGTGGGCGACAAGATGGCCGGCCGTCACGGAAACAAAGGCGTGATTGCGCGCATCCTGCCGGAAGAGGACATGCCTTACCTGCCGGATGGAACACCAGTTGAAATCGTGCTCAATCCGCTGGGCGTGCCATCGCGTATGAACGTCGGTCAGATTCTCGAGACTCACCTTGGCTGGGCCGCTCGGGTTTTGGGGCTGCATTTCGCGACCCCGGTTTTTGACGGCGCCACTGAGAACGAGATCAAGAAGAAGCTTCATGACTCTGGCGCGCGCGCGCGCGACCTTGGGCTTCCGGAAATTGTCAGTGAATCAGGCAAGGCAGTGCTGTTCGATGGTCTAAGCGGTGACCCGTTCGAGCAGAAAGTGACAGTGGGTTATATCTACATGTTGAAACTGTCGCACCTGGTTGACGACAAGATCCACGCTCGTTCTATTGGACCATACAGCTTGATCACGCAGCAGCCACTGGGCGGTAAGGCGCAGTTCGGTGGTCAACGTTTTGGAGAAATGGAGGTGTGGGCCCTGGAAGCTTACGGCGCCGCGCACATTCTCCAGGAGTTGCTGACGGCAAAGTCTGACGACGTGGCGGGCCGCTCGAAGATCTACGAAGCCATAGTTAAAGGCGAAGCTGATTTCGATCCGGGTCTGCCGGAGTCCTTCAACGTGCTGGTGCGTGAGCTGCAGTCGCTTTGCCTTGATGTAGAACTCATCAACAAGAAAGCCGCCGGCGATGGAGCAGCTCAGGAAGAAGGAGTCGGCGAAGCGATCGTTACCAGCGCGGTCGAAGCGTAGGGTTGCCGATTGCCGATTTCCAATTGCTAATTGGTTCGGCGGTCGGCCTGACAGTCTGATTTGGGTTCTTATAAATCAATAAGCTTGTTTTCGCCGGAGACCAATTGGCAATCGGCAATCGGCAATCGGCAATGGAGAAAACGCAGTGTTTAGATTTCAACAAGAAAAGACGCAACTAGCTCCCGACTTTGAAGCTATTCGTATCTCACTTGCGTCCCCGGAAAAGATCCGGCAGTGGTCGCATGGTGAGGTGACCAAGCCTGAAACTATCAACTACCGCACGTTCAAACCAGAGCGCGACGGCCTCTTTTGCGCGCGCATTTTTGGACCTGTGGCTGATTGGGAATGCCTCTGCGGTAAGTACAAGCGGATGAAGCACCGTGGAGTGATCTGTGACAAGTGCGGCGTCGAAGTAACCCAGGCCAAGGTGCGACGTGAACGCCTGGGCCATATCGACCTGGCCAGTCCCTGTTCACACGTTTGGTTCTTCAAGGGACTACCCAGCCGCATCGGGCACTTGCTTGATATTCCCCTCCGGGAACTGGAAAAGGTTCTCTACTTCGAGTCGTACATCGTTATCGATCCAGGCGATGTGCCGGGGTTGAAAGAACGTGAGTTGGTCAGCGACGAGCGCTATCGCGAATTGGTTCGCGACTACCCGGCGCAGTTTGTCGCCAAGATGGGCGCCGAAGCAATCAAGGAATTGCTGGCCATGGTTGATGTTGAGGAGTTGGCTACGGATCTGCGCAAGCGGATGCGGGAAGAGACTTCGCAACAGAAGAAACTCAAGTATTCAAAGAGACTAAAGGTCGCTACCAGCTTCCTGAAGTCAGGTAATCGACCGGACTGGATGATTCTCGATGTAATTCCGGTTATTCCACCGGAGTTGCGTCCGCTCGTTCCTTTAGATGGTGGTCGCTTTGCCACTTCGGATTTGAACGACCTGTATCGTCGCGTCATCAATCGCAACAACCGTCTCAAGAAGTTGATGGAGTTGCGAGCGCCGGAAGTCATCGTGCGCAACGAAAAACGCATGTTGCAGGAGGCTGTCGACGCCTTGTTCGATAACGGCCGCCGCGGACGCGTGCTGCGCGGAGTCAACAATCGGCCACTCAAGTCTTTGAGCGGTACTTTGAAAGGTAAGCAAGGACGTTTTCGTCAGAACTTGCTCGGCAAGCGCGTTGACTACTCTGGCCGCTCGGTAATCGTGGTTGGCCCGGAACTGAAACTTCATCAATGCGGACTGCCGAAGAAGATGGCGCTCGAGTTGTTCAAGCCATTTATCTACAACCAGCTCGAAAAGCAAGCACACGCGGCAACGATCAAGCAAGCGCGTGAGATGGTTGAACGTCAGGAGCCAGTCGTTTGGGACATTCTCGAGGAAGTGATTCGCGAGCACCCGGTGCTTTTGAATCGCGCGCCCACGCTGCACCGCCTCGGTATCCAGGCATTTGAGCCGGTGCTGGTTGAAGGTAAGGCAATCAAGATCCACCCGCTCGTCTGTACCGCATTTAACGCGGACTTCGACGGCGACCAGATGGCGGTGCATATTCCGCTAAGTCCGGAAGCACAGATCGAAGCAGCCGTGTTGATGCTGTCGAGCAACAACATCCTGAGTCCGGCGAGCGGTCAGCCAATTGCGGTGCCCTCGCAGGACATCGTTTTGGGTATCTACTACCTGACGCGAGACCGTCCGGGCGCAAAAGGCGAGGGCCGGGTCTTTGCCTCGCTCGAGGAAGTGTTGCTGGCACTCGACGCCGGTGAAGTCACCACGCAGACCCCGATCAAACTCCGCATTCAGGGCGATCTCATCGACCTGACGCAGGAACACGATCAACAGGACATTCTGCGCGCCAATGTACAGGATGATGTGCGACGCGTAATCAACACCACCGTGGGTCGTGTGATTTTCAACGACTCAATTCCGGCCGGCCTGCCCTTCATCAACGGCACGTTGAAGAAGAAAGGTCTGCAGTCGCTGGTCAACTACTCGCATATTCGCCTGGGCCATGAGATGACTGTCAAGATGCTTGACGATCTCAAGACCCTTGGTTTCCTGTACGCGACCAAGGCCGGTATCTCGATTGGTATCGACGACCTCGTCACTCCGTCAGCCAAGAAACCGCTGGTGGAAAAAGCCGACAAGGACGTCATCGCTGTTGAACAGCAGTACCTCGACGGCGTCATCACCAACGGTGAACGCTACAACAAGGTCATCGCCATCTGGTCCGAAGTGACTGACAAAGTCGCCAAGGAGATGTTCAAGGCGATGGACGATCGCGAGCGCTCGAGCGGGGAACTCAATCCCATCCTCGTCATGAGCGACTCTGGTGCTCGTGGTAGCGCCCAGCAGATTCGGCAGCTGGCCGGCATGCGCGGATTGATGGCTCGCCCGTCGGGTGAAATCATCGAGACGCCCATCCAGGCAAACTTCCGCGAAGGCTTGAACGTGCTGCAGTACTTCATTTCGACGCACGGCGCACGCAAAGGTCTGGCGGATACCGCTTTGAAGACAGCTGACTCGGGTTACTTGACCCGCCGTTTGGTCGACGTGGCCCAGGACGTAATCATCAGCGAAGAAGATTGCGGCACGCTGCGCGGAATTTCCGCCAGCGCGATTGTGGAAGGTGGCGAGGAGATCGAGTCGCTGCGAGACCGCATTGTCGGTCGCACCGCCCTCGAAGAAGTCACCGACCCAATCGAAGGCACTGCGATCGTGGAGTCCAATCAGGAAATTGATGAGGACCTGGCGGCTGAGATTCAGCGTTCCGGTGTACAGCGCGTCCGCATTCGCTCGGTATTGACCTGCGAATCGCGCCGTGGTTGCTGCATCAAGTGCTACGGCCGCAACCTGGCGACAGGTCGGCCCGTTGAGATTGGTGAAGCCGTGGGTGTCATCGCGGCCCAGTCAATCGGCGAACCGGGTACACAGCTCACCATGCGTACGTTCCACATCGGTGGTACGGCACGCTTGGAAGAGTCGTCGAAGCACGAAGCCCGTCAGGACGGCACCATTAAGTATGTGGATCTGCAGACGGTCAAGAGCCGCAAGGGTGAACGCATCGCGATGAACCGCAATGGTTCATTGACGATCATCGATGACCGCGGTCGCGAGGCAGCGCGTTATCAGATCGTTTATGGTGCGCACATCCTGGTGGAAGACGGTAGCCGCGTCACCCAGGATCAGCTCCTGGCGACGTGGGATCCGTTCACGTTCGCGATTCTTACGGAGGTCGGAGGTCACGTTAAGTTCCAGGATCTGAAGGAAGGCGTGACGTTCGACGAAGAAGTGGACGAAGTGACCGGTCAGTCGCGCATGGTCGTGAAAGACTCGCCTGACGAAAAGAAACAGCCGCGTTTGGAAATTCGCAGCGCCAGTAACAAGGTGCTTAAGACTTACCAGATGCCGGTCAGGGCGAACCTGATGGTGACCGACGGCGAAGAAGTTGAGCCGGGCGACATCATCGCAAAGATCCCGCGTGAAACTACCAAGACCAAGGACATCACCGGTGGTTTGCCCCGCGTCGTCGAGCTATTCGAAGCCCGGCGACCGGCGGAAACCGCAGTCATGTCGGAAATCGACGGTACGGTAACGTTGGGCGCCATCTCCAAAGGTAAGCGCAAGCTGATCATCACTGGAGACGATGGGGAAGAGCGCGAGTACGACATCCCGCGTGGTACCCACATCAACGTCCAGGACGGAGATCGGGTGCGCGCCGGCGAGGCTTTAATGGATGGACCATTGAATCCACACGACATCCTGCGCGTTCTGGGTATGAGTCGGTTGCAGGAATACCTGGTCAACGAAATCCAGGAGGTCTATCGTCTCCAGGGAGTGAACATCAACGACAAGCACATTGAAGTGATCGTGCGTCAGATGTTGCGCTGGGTGAAGATCAAGGAAGTTGGCGATACCGAGTTCCTGCTCGAGGAACAAGTGGACCGCTTCCGCTTCCAGGATGAGAACGAACGCGTACGTCAGGAGAGTGGCGAAGTCGCACAGGCTGAACCGCTGTTACTGGGAATCACCAAGGCGTCGCTCTCGACCGATTCGTTTATCTCGGCCGCGTCGTTCCAGGAAACCACCCGTGTACTCACCGAGGCCGCAATTTCCGGCCGCGTTGATTACCTGCGCGGTTTGAAGGAGAACGTGATCATGGGCCGCTTGATCCCAGCTGGTACCGGGATGGAGTTTTACCGCAACGTGGATGTCGAGCGCGACGAAACAATCGACCAGGCACGCGAGCGTGACCTGGATGAGTTTCCTGACATCGTGGGCGGCCACGATATCGTTCTTCCGCCACGGGAGCCAGCGGTGGTCTCAGCCAGCGACGGTGACGGGGCCGGAATCACTTCCGAAAAAGAGGAATAGGCGCTTCCCGGTCATCTCGACGCAAGCGAAAATGTCCGATGCCGGTTTCGGTATCGGACATTTTTTTTGAATTGCTTAGCAAATTGGCTAAATCCGTTTGTTCACCACATTCCGGGATGCTGGTGACAAGCAATCGTAGCCATAAAAATTTCACAAATTCCTGCTCGACGTTCAGGGGCAGCTATCCTAAAATGTGGAGCCTCACCCCACAACGAGTTTAGCCCAGGTGTCCTTACGAGCTGTGTTTTCCCCCAGGTTTGTGCGGCTTGGAAGTAGACAACGTCTTAATGAAAGTTCAATCAGGATATTCTAAGCCCAGCCAGGCAGCGGGTCTGCCTGCCGATTTACCGTTGGTGACCCGGCCTATCAATTGGCTTCGGCTTCAAGACGGAGACCACTTTGTACAGTTGTACGAAGCCGAGGCATTCATGCTGGACTCCGCCGCTGATTTCTTTACTGCAGGTTTTCCCCGCGGTGATGCCGGAATCGTGATCCTGACGGAAGCCCGCATGCAAGGCCTTGAAGAGCGTTTCGAGCAGCGCGGATTTGATGTGAAGAGTCTGAAGGCTACTGGTCAGTTGATTTGTTTTCCAGCCGAGGATGTTTTGCTGGACCTGCACTCGAATGGGATTTCATCCGAGCGCCTGATCGCCGTTTTTGATGCCACCCTGGCAAGTGCCGGCGAAGGCGGTCGTAAAGTGCGAGTCTTCGGCGAAGCGGTGAACCTGCTTTGGGATGAGGGCAACGTTCAAGGGGCCATTCAATTGGAACGATTGTGGAGTGACTTGCAGAAGGTGCGTCCCTGCTTAGTTTTTTGCGCCTACCCCATAAGCAGTGTCGGTAAACAGAGTCTGGTGACCCCGTTGGCTGAAGTTTGCGCAGCGCACACCCTGGTCATACCCAGCGAGAGCTACACAGCACTCAATGATTCCGACGAAAGGTTGCGGGCCGTGGCCCTGTTACAACAAAGGGCCAGGGCGCTTGAGGGGGAGATCGTTGAGCACAGCAAAACTGAAGAACGATTGGGACTGGTTAAAGAAGAGCTAGAGACGCAGGTAGAAGATCTCAGACGCTTGCATGAGATCAGCCTGAGGTTGACCAGCACTCTCGACATGGATTCCGTTCTGAGAGAGGTATTGACGGCTTCCCTCGAAGTCCAGAACACGAATATGGGTCTGCTGTCGATGGCGACGCCGGCTGGTGATGGCTTGATTGTTCAGCACAGCTGCGGGTTTAGCGAGGATTTTCTAAGAAAGATCGAATTCGTCCCCGCCGGTCACGGCGGTTGTGGCGCTGCTTTTCAGCGCAAGCAGCGAGTTGTAATTGAGGACGTTGCTCTGGATCCCGTGATGCGGCCCTATCTAGACGCCGCCCGGAAGGCTGGTTTTCGTGCAGTGCATTGCACTCCCTTGATTACTCACAAGGGAACCATTATCGGTGTGCTTTCCGCCCATTTCGCTGAGTCGAAGGCTCCTAACGAACGGGAAGTCCGCTTGATGGATCTCTATGCGCGAATGGCTTCCGATATCATCGAGAATGCCCAGCTTCATCATCGCGTACAACAAGAGCTCGAGAAGTCAGAAAAAGCCCTGACCCGGGCCGAGATTGCCAGGAGCGAGGCCGAAAGCGCAAACCGGATGAAGGACGAGTTTCTCGCCACGGTCTCGCATGAATTGCGGACGCCGCTTAACGCGATCATTGGTTGGTCGCACATGTTGCGTCACGGTCAACTTGATCAGCGGAACACAGAACGAGCTTTCGAGACTATTGAACGCAACGCCAAGGCCCAAGCTCAGTTGGTCGAAGACATACTGGATGTGTCGCGTATTATCGCCGGCCAGTTGAAACTGAAAATTGGCATGGTTGATGCGGCCACTGTAATCACCGCCGCCCTCGATGCGGTGCAACTGGCCGCAGACTCAAAAGGGATTCAGCTCGAGGTTACCCTGGATCGGTCAGCCCGCCACATTTTGGGAGATGCGGCTCGGCTGCAACAGGTAGTCTGGAACTTGCTTGCCAACGCTATAAAATTTACGCCCACGAACGGCCGTGTCACTGTGAGACTGGAACGGCACGAGGCGAACGTGCAAATCAAAGTTAGTGACACTGGAAAAGGAATTACTCGCGAGTTCCTGCCGTCGGTGTTTGATCGTTTTCGCCAGGCGGACGCCACTAGCACTCGCCAGCACGGAGGCTTGGGGCTGGGGCTGTCGATAGTGCGCCATTTTGTAGAACTGCACGGTGGCACCGTAGAAGCGAGCAGCGAAGGTGAAGATCGGGGAGCAATGTTTACTATCACTTTGCCCTCGCTGGGAACGAACACCGCAGAAGCCATCCCTAAGCCACTCTCCTTGGGCAAAAGCCGCGTACCATTTGCCGCCTCTCCCATGTTGACCGGGAAGCGCGTGTTGCTGGTCGATGATGACCGCGACACCTTGCAAGTTCTTGAGGTTATGCTGGGACAACATGAGGCCCAGATTCAACTGGCCGCCTCGGCCGCAGAGGCGCTTGAAGTGCTGCAGTGGTATCAACCGGACGTGCTGGTCTTTGATCTGGAGATGCCCGGGGAGGACGGTTACTCGCTGATTCACCGAATCCGTGCCCGGGAAACACCTAACGGAAGTTTGGTACCCGCCATTGCCTTGACTGCCCACGTGAGGGTTGAAGAGAGAGCCCGAGCGTTGTCAGCTGGATTTAATTTGTTTGTGCCCAAGCCGGTTGAGGGCGACGAGTTGGTGATGGCAATTGCAAATCTTGCTGAAACCGGCCTGGCCAAGCTGTAAACCAGTAAGCTGTCGGTCCTATGTCTCGTTTCACAGACCTGACCTGCTGAAACCCCAACCTGCCAGTCTGCGTAACAAGCTCCTGATCTTCACGTTCTAATAAAAGAGCCGGGTACATAAAAGATGAAATTTGTTCAAATCTTCCTCCTGGTGATTGCTGGGTGTGTAGCTATCACCTTTTTCCAAACTTCTGCCGCCAAACCGACCGCCCAAAC
>Ga0126377_10003212_pt1 | contig 11510 bp, 13 predicted proteins | sample PanSoiMetPlot_22_FD_92647 | JGI IMG/M metagenome (GOLD analysis project Ga0126377, IMG submission 92647) | Tropical forest soil microbial communities from Panama - MetaG Plot_22 | ecosystem: Environmental > Terrestrial > Soil > Tropical forest > Bulk soil | place: Panama | collected 2016-02-17
AGGCGGTCGAGGATCACGAGCTGGCCGTGCGTATATCGCGCGACCACCATGTGAAAACTGTTGGAACCGAGATCGACTGCGGCGAGTACGTCGGGTACGGACTTCGGAGCGCGCCGCGCCACGTCAGCCTGTGAGTGTCAGGCCGAGAATGAAGAGCCGCAGCCGCAAGTGGTCTGCGCGTTCGGGTTGCGGATCACGAACTGCGCGCCGTCGAGGCCCTCGCGATAGTCGATTTCCGCGCCGGTCAGGTACTGGATGCTCATGGGATCGACCAGCAGCTTCACGCCCTGGTTTTCCACGCAGGTATCCCCTTCCTGCTCGTTCTCGTCGAACTCGAAGCCGTATTGCATGCCCGAGCAGCCGCCGCCCTGGATGAAGACGCGCAGTTTCAGGTTGGGATTGCCTTCACCGCGAATGAGGTCGCCGACCTTGCGGGCGGCTGCATCGGTGAAGACGAGAGTTTCAGTTTCGGTCATGTTCTGCACACTACGCGCCGGACTTGGCAGCCGCAACCTTGGAGCGGTCCTCCGTCGCGGCATCTTCGGCCGGCGTTGCCGCCGCGCCAACCGCGCCATTCGACAGCGGAATGAGTTTTCCGGTTATGACGGCACCCGGCGCCATTTCAATGACACCGTAGTAGACATTGCCGTTGACGCGCGCCTTGCCCCCCAGCACCAGCCGCTCGCGCGCGTGCATGTCGCCGTTCACGGTGCCGTTCATGACGATGTTGGTGACTTCGACCCGGCCCTCGATGAAGCCGCTCTCGCTGACCGAGAGCGCCCCGCCGTCCTCCGCCGAGCTGCGCACGTTGCCGTTGACGCGCCCGTCCAGGTGCAGGCCACCGGAAAATTCCAGGTCGCCGTTCAGGTTCGCGGTCCTGCCGAGCAGCGTGTCGATGCGGGTGGATGTCTGCTTGCGTCGCCCGAACATTTCCTACTCCCAATCCCCGCTCACTGCGGATCGACACTCCACACGTACGACTGCTGTACCGGCGCCGAGCCGCGCTTGTTGGACCTGACCTCGACCAGAAGCTGCTCGGGTTTCATGCCCGGGGGCACCGTGATTTCCTCTTCGATGTTCTCGAGATATCGAAAGGTGAAGGGTATCTCACGCCGCTTGCCGCCCGAGAGTGTCGCGAAATCCGCACGTCCCGGCTTGCCATCCATTTCGCCATCGACGGACAAAATGACGACACCGCTGACCACCGTGTCCGGCTTCATGGGCTGGACCAGCGTCACGCGGATGCGAAACTTGTTTGCCGCGGCCGTAGCCACCATACGCGCCTGCTGGATTTTTACCTCGGCCGAGTTCGCATTTTGGGTGACTATCCCCCGGAAAAAGGCCAATTCCTGGTTGGCCCGGGCCACCTGGGCCTGCAAATCCCCGATCGTGCGTTGCACCTCCTCGCGCTCCCGGGTCTGCCCTACGGTGGAGGATTCGAGCTGCGCCACCTTGGCGCGCAGCTCGGAAATGGTGGCCTCGCGGGCCTCGATCTCGGCGCGCAGCGCGGCGCGCTGCTTCCACGCGGCGGGTGCGTCGAAGCCGGCGCTGTAGCGGCCGAACTCGAACATCCCGTAGATGCTGCCGGCCAGCAGCAGCACCAGCAGCACGATGGTGACGATGCGGCGGGTCGGCGCGTAGGTGGTGACTACCAGTTTGGGCGGCAGGCCGGGCATCGGGAAATCAGGCCTCGGCAGCCGCCGCGAGCTCCGCCTGCCACCACTCGGGCAGCGGCGGCGCGCCCTGGGGAAACGCCCCGGGGGCGAGCTCGGTCAGCATGCGCACGTACACGGGCCGCTTGAAGTAGATCACCTCGCGCACCGGCTCCCAGTAGTTTGACCAGCGCCAGCCATCGAACTCCGGCTCGTTGGTGTGCGCGAAGGAAAACTCGACTTCCGCCTCCGGCACCGCGAGCCGCAGCAGGAACCAGCGCTGCTTCTGGCCGATGCAGGTGGGTCCGCGCCCGCGGCGCACGTAGCGCTTCGGCAGCCGGTAGCGCATCCAGTCGGCCGTCGAGCCCGCCAGCCGCACGTGCTCGCGCGTCAGCCCGATTTCCTCCTGAAGTTCGCGGAACAGGGCCTGCTCGATGGGCTCCCCCTGCCGCACGCCGCCCTGCGGAAACTGCCAGCCGCGGCCACCGGTGCGGCGACCGAGGAAGACCTCGCCGTTGTCCCGCATGAGCAAGATACCGATATTGGCTCGATACCCCTCTGCGTCGATCCAATCACTCATGGATTCCGTTTTACCGGGAGCGCCGCGACCGAACAAGGCAGGCGTCACATAGAATGCCTCGATGCGATTCACGCTCCTGGTCCTGCTCGCCTGCCTGGTCGTCGGGTTGAGCCTGGTCACCGGCTCGACCGAGATCGGCGCGAAGGCCGCCGTCGAAGCCGTGCTCGGCGATCCCGCCGAACCGGCGCGCACCGTGGTGCTCGAGCTGCGGGTGCCGCGCGTGCTGTCGGCGCTGGCCATCGGCGCCCTGCTGGCGGTGGCCGGCGCCCTGCTGCAGGCCCTGTTTCGCAACCCCCTCGCCGACTCCTACGTGCTGGGTGTCTCGGGCGGATCGGCGCTCGGTGCCTTGCTGGCGCTGCTGGTGGGCAGCTCCCTGTGGCTGGTGCAATCGGCCGCGGCTGCTGGCGCGGTGCTCGCCACGTTGCTGGTGCTGGCGCTGGCGCGTGGCGGCAGCACCGTGCGGGTCCTGCTCACCGGCGTGGTGATCGCCAGCGCCTGTGGTGCGCTGGTGACGCTCATCCTGGTGCTGGCGGACAACGGACAGTTGCGCGGCATGATGTTCTGGCTGGCTGGCGATCTCGGCTGGGCTGCGCGCCCCTGGCTCATGGCGGGCGCAGCCTTGTTAGCCACCGTCGCCGTCAGCCTGGTGGCGCGGCCGCTCGACGTGCTCGCCACCGGCGAGACCACCGCGCAGAGCCTCGGGCTGGATCTCGCCCGCTGGCGCATCCTCATCGTGATCCTCGCCGGCCTGCTCACGGCCGGCGCGGTCATGCAGGGCGGCACCATCGGCTTCGTCGGCATGGTGGTCCCACACCTGGTACGGCTGGCCTTCGGCACCGCCATGCACCGGGTGGTGGTGCCGGCCGCCGCGCTGGCCGGCGGAACCTTGTTAGCCGCCGCGGATCTCGTGGCGCGCACCGCGGCGGCGCCGCGCCAGCTGCCGGTCGGCGCCATCATGGCGTTGCTCGGAGTGCCGGTGTTCCTGGCGCTGCTGCGCCGGTTCGAGGGGTTGCGGGCCTAGCCGATGACGTGCGTGGAAACTTCGACGCGGTTGCGACCTGCGCTCTTGGCCCGGTACAGCGCCGCATCCGCTTCGGCGATCAGGCGTTCCGCCAGCGCCTTGTAATCGTGTGAGCGCGGCTGCGGCCGCGCCGTCGCCAGCCCTATCGACAGCGTGACCGTCACGTGCGCACCGCCATGCACGCGCACTGGCGCCGAACCCACGCCCTGGTGGATGCGCTCGGCCAGCTTGAGCGCGTGCGATGTCTCGGCGCCGGCCAGCAGGATGGCGAACTCGTCGCCGCCGAAGCGCGCGCCGGTGTCGCCTGCGCGAATCTCGGCCTCCGCGCGCCGCGCCACTTCCTTCAGCGCCTCGTCGCCGGCCAGGTGGCCGAACCGGTCGTTGATCTCCTTGAAGTGATCGACGTCGATCATCAGGCAGGCCAGCGCCTTGCCGGTGCGTTCCGAGCGCGCCAGTTCCTCGCGCAGGCGATTGTGGAAATAGCGGCGGTTGTGCCAGCCGGTCAGAAAATCAGTGACGCCGCTGCGCACCAGTCGGGCGCGGTTCACGGCATTTTCCAGGCTGATGGCCACGATCACGCCGAGATGCGCCAGGAAGTCCGCGGCCAGGTCGGTGGTGAAGCGCTGCCGATCGCGGCTGCCGAAGGTGATCACGCCGATGGCGCGATTGTCACGCGGCAGCGGGATCAGCGCGATGCTGCCGTGGGTCACGCCCGGCGAGACCAGCAGTTCGTGATCCGCCGGATCATAGGGCCCCAGCCACGGTCGATCGAACTGCGCCAGCCGCGGCGCCAGCGGCGATACCGCGTCCACGTAGCGCACGTCTTCGATCACGGCACTGGTCAGCGTCTCGTTGCCGGAGAGGTGGCGCAACTCGTACTGCGGATCGAACAGCGTCAGCGTGACGAAGTCGAGGCCGTAGGCATCGCGCAATCCCGAAACGATGCGGTCGAACAGCTCACCCAGGGAATGCGCGCGCAGCAGCTCGACTTCGCGTGCCTGCGTCTTGCGCAGCAGCAGCTCGTTGCGCTGCACCTCGTCCGTCAACGCACGCAGCCGCTCGCGCAATTCGTCGGCGGTACCTGCGTAGGGATCGCGCGGCGCGCGATTCACGCACGCCGCTCCGTCACCGAACGGCGGTCTTCCAGGTACTCGCGCCCGCGGCGCATCAGCGATTCGAAGGCCGCGAAGTCCTGCGAGAGCACGGCGGTGCGCAGGCGCTCCACCGCCTGTGACAGCGCTTCGAGCGACTCCGAGCCGTAGTCGTTGAGGCTCTGGATTTCGAAGTACAGCTCCGGGCTCTCCTGCGCCACCTTCGAGGCCACGTCGAGCTGCGAGTCGAACGTGGTCGACGAGAGCCTGGCGAGCTTCGGCGCGGCCTCGCCGCTCTCGGCCAGCGCCGTGAAGAACGCGATGTTGAGCGCGTGCGACAGCCCCAGCACGTAGGCGATCAGCCGGTCGTGATCGTCCAGCGACATGACCACCTGCTCCACCATGGTCGAAGCGAACAGCTCGCGCGCCGCGGCGGTGGCCTCGGCCGACCCGGCCTCGACGAAGATCACGTGCCGCCCGGAGAGCAGCTCGGTGTCGGGTCCGAACATGGGGTGCAGCGAGGTCACGCGGCAGCCATGCGACTTGAGCGCATTCAACCCGGCGCGCAGCGGCGACTTCAACGATCCCACGTCGAAGATGACGCCCTTGGGACGGCGCATGGCCAGCTCGCGCAGGATCTTGTCGGTGATGCCCAGCGGCGTCGCGATGACGATGAAGTCTTGCTTCAGGGGGCTCTCGCGCCAGTCGGCCAGGTGCGTCATGCCCGCGGGAGCGCCGGCGGGATCGGCAACCTCGACGGTGAATCCCTGCGACGCCATGAACTCCGCGAACCAGCGGCCCATCTTGCCGGCGCCGCCGATCACCAGTGCGCTGCGCCCCGAGCCCGCGCCCTGCGCCGCCACGCTCGCCTGCTCCTGGGTAGTTAGGGAGGAGCGGATCAGCAGGCGCAGGATGTTCTCCGCCACCTGCGGTGCGACCCCGTATTGCCGGCCGGCCTCGCGCGCCGCGAGCAGCACTTCCTTCTCGCGGTTGTAGTCGCGCGTGGCCTGGCCGGTGGCGCGCTTGGCGCGTGCCACTTCACGGCTGGTCTCCTGCCGCTTGCCGACCAGCTCGAGGATCTGGCGGTCGAGTTCGTTGATCCTGCGGCGCAGGTCGTCGAGCGAGCTCATGAATCACCCTGTAACACGATATTGGTCCTAGCTTTTATCGGCTGCGACGCGCGACTGCAAGGCAGTCGTTCCGCGGATAACATATCGGCCATGGAGCTATACAACGACCTGCTGCCGGACCCTCTGCCCACCGAGCCCATGGCGCTCGCGGGCGCCTGGCTGGCCACCGCGCTGGCGGCGCGCCAGCAGCCAAACCCGGATGCCGTGGTGCTCGCCACTGCCACCGCCGACGGCCAGCCGTCGGCGCGCATCGTGCTGTGCAAGGAGCTGGACGCCGAGCTCGGCCGCGTGTCCTTCGTGACGAATTATGATTCGCGCAAGGGCCGGGAGCTCGCGGAAAACGCACGCGCGGCACTGGTGTTCCACTGGGACCACGCCCACCGGCAGATCCGCATGGAAGGCGTGGTCGTCAAGGCGCCTGCCACCGAGAGTGACGCGTATTTCGACACGCGCAACTGGCAGCGGCGCATCGGCGCCTGGGCCAGCGCACAGAGCCAGCCGCTGCGCTCGCGTGAACAGTTGAACGCCGCGGTGCGCGCGGTGGCCGAGCGTTTCGGGACACCGCAGCCCACCGCGGAGAACATCGACCAGTCGCCCGGCGTGCCGATCCCCCGCCCGCCCTTCTGGGGCGGCTACTACGTCTGGGCCGACGCCGTCGAATTGTGGATCGAGGGCGCATCCCGCATCCACGAGCGCGCGCGCTGGACCCGCTCGCTAACTACCGCCGGCGCCGGCTTCCGCGCCGGGCCGTGGTCGGCGACCCGGCTGCAGCCCTGAGGTAGCGGCTCCCGGTGTGGCGCAAATTGCGCATCGCGCTGCTGCTGCTGATCCTCGGCATCGCGGCCTATTCGAACTGGTACGACCGGTACAGCACGACCGACTGGGACGAGACGCTGTGGATCGGCATCTTCCCGATCAACGCCGACGACGGCCCGGCCGGCAACGACTACATCGCCGCGCTCACCGGTGAAGATCTGGCCGACATCGAACGCTTCATCAACGACCAGGCACGCGAATTCGGCGTGGCCATCGCGCGGCCGGTGCGCGTCGATCTCTACCCGGAGGTGCACGAGAAGCCACCGCCGCACGAAGCCGGCGGAAACATCTTCTCGACCATGTGGTGGACGCTGAAGGTCCGCCTGTATGCCGGCCGGAATTCACACCCGCCCGGGCACGCGCCGCCACAGATACGCATCTTCGTGATGTACCACGACCCTTCCTTCAACAATTCGGTGCCGCACTCCGTAGGTCTGCAGAAGGGACTGGTCGGCGTCGTGAACGCCTTCGCAGATCGCTCGATGACGCGCGCCAACAACGTGGTGATCGCCCACGAAATCCTGCATACGCTGGGAGCCACCGACAAGTACGACCTCGCCACCCTCGCGCCCATCTACCCGATCGGTTACGCGGAGCCGGACCTTCAGCCCCGCTTCCCGCAGCACTTCACCGAGATCATGGCCGGTCGCTACGCCGTCGACGCGCAGACGTTCGAAATGCCGGATTCGTTGACCGACGTGGTGGTCGGCCACGCCACGGCGGCCGAAATCCGCTGGATCCGGCCGTGACCCCGGATGTGCTGCTCGAGACCCGCGATTTGCGCGTCGCCGTGCCCCAGCGCGTGCTGGTGGCGGAATTCAGTTGCGCGGTCCGCAACGGCGAGTTCATTGCACTGCTCGGCAGCAACGGCGCGGGCAAGTCGCTGCTGCTGCGCACGCTGGCCGGCCTGCGGCCTGCGAATGCCGGGAGCGTGCGGCTCGACGGCCAGGAACTCGGCGCGCTGCCGCGCCGCGCGATCGCGCGCCGCATGGGATTCCTTCCCCAGGACCCGGACGCGCCGCCGCAGGGCTCGCTGTTCGAATCCGTGCTGCTGGGGCGCCACGCGCATCTCGGCTTCTGGGAATCGAGCGGTCTCGCGGACGAGCAGCGCGCCTCGCAGGCTCTCGAGGACGTGGGACTCACGCCGCTCGGGCGGCGCGAGCTGCACACGCTGTCCGGCGGCGAACAGCGCCGGGCTGCCATCGCGCGCCTGCTGGTGCAGGCGCCGGCAATCTATTTGCTCGACGAGCCCACCAACCATCTCGACCCGGCACAGCAGCTCGGCATTCTCGAACACGTGCGTGGCCTCGCGCGCCACGGCGCCGCGGTGCTCGCCAGCCTGCACGACCCGAACCTCGCGCTGCGCTTCGCCGACCAGGCCTGGCTGCTGGCCGGCGACGGCACGGTGGAGGTGGTACCGTGCGCGGCGCTCGGGCCGGCGCACCTCGCGCGGTTGTACGGGATCGACTACGAAGAAGCACGCCTCGGCGGCCAGCGCTTCATGGCGCCGGCGCAGACCTCTGGCAGTCGTTTATGACGGTGCTGCGCAGCGCCGCCGGGCTGAAGCTTCCCTCGTAACCGTAGTAACGAGTCGCCACCAGTTCCAACCGCTTGCGGCGTTCCGGCGATTCTTCCCAGGCGATTTCCTGCATGCGCAGCACGCGGTCCAGCGGCTCGCCGCGCTGTTTCATCTCGAGCGCGCGCTTCACGACTGTGAGCTCGGCTTCGCAGGGTGCCGGCGCCTGCACCGTGGTTTCGGCCGGCTGCGGCGCGCTGGGTTGCGTCGACTCGGACTCGGCTGGCGCGGGCTGCTCCGCCGTCTGCCCGGCGCTGGCTTGCTCCGAAATTGGCGGTGGCGGCGGCCTGCTGGCGTGGGCATCCGCCATGCGCTTGCTGGCGTTGTAGGCATACAGCAGGGCGGCCACGCCCAGGATGCCGAACACGCCCCAGCGCAGGAATACCGACACGCTCAGTTCCCGAAGCGCAAGGCGTCCAGCGTGGGCTGGTGCAGTGCGCCGTTGGTGGCGAGCACGCTGGTGGTGGCGAGACCCACCGCGCCGCCGGTGAGATCCGTGAAGCGTCCGCCGGCTTCCTCGACGATCACCGTGAGCGCCGCGATGTCGAGGATGTTCACGTCCGACTCGATGACCACGTCGAGCGCACCGCGCGCCAGCAGGTGGTAGTGCACGAAATCCCCATAGCCGCGGATGCGGTTGACGCCGCCGATGAGCTGCCCGAATCGCGGCCACGCGGGCGACGCCGCCAGCGTCTTGAGATTGCCACTCGACACGATGGCGTTGCCGAGCGCATCCACCGGGCTCACGCGGATGCGCTTGCCGTCGAGGAAGGCGCCCGCACCGCGTTCGGCCCAGGCGAGTTCGTTGTAGGCCGGCGCACACGACACGCCTAACACGAATCGACCCCCGCGCATCAGCGCGATCTGCGTGGAGAAGAACGGACACTCGCGTACGAACGACTTGGTGCCGTCGATGGGGTCGACCAGCCAGACGCTCTCCGCGTTCATGTCCGACTTGCCGGTTTCCTCGCCATAGAACCCGTAGCCGGGGAAGCGCCGCGTCAGGAGCTCGCGGATCGCCTCCTCGGAACGGACGTCGGCCTCGGTGACGGGCGTCTTGTCCGCCTTGACCTCGATTTTCACGTTGCGCTGGTAGAAACCGCGGATCACCTCGGCGGCGGCACTGGCGGCGTCGAGCGCGGCTTTCAGTTCGACTGATGGTTGGCTGGATGACATGGCGGCGAAGCCTGCGTGAGCCTCTCCGGACCTGTCAATTCACGTCGAATCCCGCTAAAGTTCGCGCGCCGCAAGGTTACGGGAAGCTGGTGAACGCCCACGGTGATTCCAGCACTGCCCCCGCAACGGTAATCGAACCCAAGCACATCGGATGCCACTGCGCCCTCACGGGCTCGGGAAGGCGATGCGCCCGGAGCTCCACCGCTCCAGTTCGAAAGTCCGGAGACCGGCCTTGCGGCATTCGTCAACTTCAGACCGTGCGGGAGAGCATGGAAAGGAAAATCATGAACCAGAGAAATCTGGCGCGGCGCGTCGCGCTCGCCATCACTGCCGCCTGTGTTTCGTCCGCGGCGCTCGGCCAGGACGAACTCGATGAAACCATCGTCACCGCCACGCGCACGCCCGTCGCGCTGGATGCGCTCGACGCGCCCGTCATCGTGATCACGCGCCAGGACATCGAGCGGTCGATGGCCAGCGACGTCAGCGAGATCCTGCAGGGCCAGGCGGGCCTCGAGATCGCGCGCAACGGCGGCCCCGGCCAAACTACTTCGCTGTTCACGCGCGGTACCGACAGCAACCACACCGTGGTGCTGGTCGACGGCGTGCGCATCAACCCCGGCACCATCGGCGGCGCCGCGCTGCAGAACATCGCGCCGGAGTCGCTGGAGCGCATCGAGATCGTCAAGGGCCCGCGCTCCACGCTGTATGGCAGCGATGCCATCGGCGGTGTGGTGCAGCTGTTCACGCGCGGCGTACAGTCCGGCGAGAACAAGAAGGATGCATTCAGCGCCGGCGCCACCTACGGCAGCCTGGACACACAGCAGATCTTCGGCGACGCCACCATCAGCGCCGGCGACAAGTTCCGCTTCGGCTTTGGCGGTAGCTACGCAGAGAGCGAGGGGATGCCCACCTTCGTCGACGATCACACCGACCGGGGCTATCGCAACGTGACAGGACGCGTGAATCTCGAATACGACGCCACGGACCAGCTGACTTTCCGGGCGCGCGGCTGGAATGCCTCGGGCCGCACCGAGTACTCGACGCAGACCTTTGGTGATCCGCCGTATGCGCCCGTGTCGCAGGACTTCGAGAACAGCGTCTACTCGCTCGAGAGCGATTTCCATGCGAACGACGGCCTGGCGTTGCGCGCCACGCTGAGCCGCATGAACGACGACATCGACCAGAACCAGGCCAACTTCGCCGGCACAGACTTCGCGCATACACGCCGCGACACGCTCGACGTGCAGCTCGACCTCGCGCAGTGGCGTTCGAACGCCGTCAGCGTGGGCGCGCAGTACAGCAGCGAAAACACCGACGCGATGTCGTTCGGGACGGGCTTCGACGAAGACACCCACGTCACGCAGGGCTTCGTGCAGGACCAGTATGCGCAGGGCAACTTCTCGTCGCGCCTCGCACTGGGCTTCGTCGACCACGAAACCTTCGGCAGCGAGATGACCTGGAATGCCGAGTTCGGCCTGGCGCTGGCCGAGGGAACCCGCATCGCAATCTCCGGCGGCAAGGCCTTCCGCGCGCCCGACAGCACCGACCGCTTCGGCTTCGGCGGCAATCCCGACCTCCAGCCGGAGATCTCGGAGCAGTACGAGATCAACCTGCGCCAGTCGATCGGCGAGCATCATGTGCTCACGCTCTCCGCCTTCGACAACCGCATCCACGATCTCATCAACTTCGTGATCACGGATCCGCTCACCTTCGACGGCCAGAACGAGAACGTCGACCGCGCGCGCATCAAGGGCGTGGAGCTCGGCTACCGGTTCAGCGCCGCAGGCTGGCGCGCGCGCGCCGAGCTCACGTTTCAGGATCCGCGCGACGAGACCAACGACGAGCGCCTGCTGCGCCGCTCACGCGAATCGCTGATGCTCGCCGTGGACCGGGACATCGGCAAACTCGACCTGGGGCTGGACATCGCCGCCTACGGCAACCGCAAGGACTTCGGCTTCCCCGAAAACGTCACGCTGGAGTCGTACACGCTGGTCAACGCCACGGTGCGCTACCGCGCGACGCCGGCGCTGACCGTGCAGGGCCGCATCGAAAACGCCTTCGACGAAGACTACGTGCTGGCCCAGGGATATCGCACCGAGGGCCGCGCGTACACCGTTGGAGTACGCTACAGCTTCGAGTAAGAAATCACGGAGTTCCCATGGGACATCGCTTGAGCAGGATCTACACGCGCACAGGCGATGACGGCACCACGGGACTGGGTGATGGCACCCGGGTACGCAAGGATCATGCGCGCGTCGAGGCTTACGGCACCGTCGACGAGGCCAACAGCGCCATCGGCCTGATCCTCGCAGTGCCTGGCCTGCCTCCCGAGGTTGCGCGCTGCCTGGTCGAGATCCAGCACGACCTGTTCGATCTCGGTGGCGAGCTGTGCATTCCGGGTACGCAGGTCATCAAGGCCGAACGCATCGCGCAGCTCGAGCAGGTGCTGGATGCCTTCAATGACCCGC
>Ga0126377_10003213_pt1 | contig 11509 bp, 9 predicted proteins | sample PanSoiMetPlot_22_FD_92647 | JGI IMG/M metagenome (GOLD analysis project Ga0126377, IMG submission 92647) | Tropical forest soil microbial communities from Panama - MetaG Plot_22 | ecosystem: Environmental > Terrestrial > Soil > Tropical forest > Bulk soil | place: Panama | collected 2016-02-17
CGTCCGCTGACAGACGTAGATCCGATCAGGCTTCCGCCCGGCCTGCGGACCACTGATGCGAGTGCCTTACATTCGCCGTAAATGTGATCTGCTGCGCACTACTGACCGGAGGAGCACTTGCGAACGCAGCGGCGTCAGGCTACGGTCCGCGCAGATTGCGCTGCCGCGCGGTAGGCATCAGCAAGGACAATATTCAGCGGGACCGCGGAGCGGATACTCCGATTGCCGGCCGCCTGTCTCGAGAAGCGGTGCGAATCCGGAAATCCGAGGATGGCAATGTTTGGTCGCAGAGCTGCCGACAATATTGGGGGACGACCGCGCGTTCGCGAATATCTCAGCGCGCTGATGGCCAGTTTCTCCAGTCCTTACGCGCCTGCAAAGGCGGAGCTGGCCGCGGACGCGGACCTGCCCGAGCGCGTGTTCGATGTCCTGACCAATCGCGAATTCTGCTACCTGAGCAAGACCCGGGTGGCTGCGTATCGCGGCGACATCCTGCGGCTGGTGGCGAATGCCACGACGCAGGGAACTCCCATCGACTTCTACTATGACATCGGCGGCGGGTATCACGCGACGTTGCGACCGGGCGTGGAGGATGTTTCCTTCACCGTGGGCATCGCCGAGATCTTCATGCTGCGGCAGATCCGGCGCTTCGCCAATCGCATCGCGGCGTTCTATCCCGCGGGCGTGCGCTTCCACCTTGTCATCGACAATCTCTGCGCTCATCTCATCAACGATATCCCGGTGGAGCGTACGCTGTCGTACTGCGGCGCGTTGCGCGAATTGATCCGACAGACCAGCATGCATGAGATCGTCGACCTGCTGGTGGAGTCGGAACACACCAGCGTTCCCGATTTCGAGCGGGTGCGCGCGACCCTGGGCGCAGATGCCGCTGGAATAGAGGTGACGTTGCAGCAGCATCGCAACGTCGAGCGCTTTCTCGGCAGGCTGTGCGGCGAAGAAGAAGCGCTGGCGCGCTGTGTCCGTTACCGGGAAGTGACAACGGCCTCCGAACGGCTGCTCGAGCCCTTCATTCGCGGCGTGCACATGACCCAGCGGGCGACACCCGGCACTCTCTGTTTCAGGCCCTTTCCGGGCGGCGACTCACGCATCCAGAGCGGCGAAGTCGGATTGCGCAGCGCCAGCGGACCGCAGCTGGGTCCGATCCTGCTCACCAGTGCGAACGTCGGTGAGTACATGTGTTACCGCGACCGTCCCGCCGATGTGCTGCCCGGTGTCGTGCCGCACGTGACGTACGCAGTGCCGCTCTAGCCAACGAATGCCGCAACCGCTGGTCGCAGACGCCCAGCCCGCGTCTGCAGATGAGAATGTGCAGGCCCTCGTGCTGCGGCTGAGCCTGCCGGCGGCAGGTCCCGGCGGCGAGTACGACAACTTCTTCGTCGGTATCTGGCATCCCACGAGGCGCGTGATCGTTGACTGGCAGGGGAGCGGCCCCGTGCCGGTAGCGGCTGTTCACGGCCACAACTGGATGCTGGTGAGCGCGGTTTCGCCGTTCCACGAGTCCGGTGGCCTGGTGCACGCAGCGCCAGACCGGTCTTGTGGTGTGGCCTTTCGCGGTTACGTGTGCGACCCGGCGCTGCATTCCTATTCTCCGGGCGACTCGCTGCTGCGCTACTGGACGGGCGCGGCGGGTGAACACAACGGTGTGTTTTCGGCTGCAGTCATTGGCGAGCAGGGGACGACGCTGACGCTCGTCACTGACGTCCTGGGTTTTGCCCCTCTCTATTACCGCCATTTCTGCGGCGCTCTGATCTTCTCGACCAACCCAAGGCTGTTGGCCGCAACCGGTGATACACCCGACCTGCTGGCTTGGCGCTGTCTGCTGGAGGGCGGGTTCATTGCGTCCGAACGCACCCTGTCTTCCGGAATCTGTCGCGTACCCGCCGGCAAATCCCTGCGGGCGAGCGGCGATTCCATCAGGCTGGAAAGCTGGCTGGCGCTCGAAGACCTGCCACGCGGTGACCGAAAGCTCGACGAGGCCGGTATTGCCGAAGTGGAACGGTCTTTCCAGCAGGCCATGGATCGCTGCCTGGGCCTGCAGAATCTGCAGGCATTGCTGCCACTCAGCAGTGGTCACGACAGCCGCCGCATGCTCGCGGCACTGGTCCAGCGCGGCTCCCCGTTCCACGCTCTGACTGCCCGCGTATTCCACAAGGGCCGCGACCTGGATGCACGCTACGCGGCCGAGATGGCTCGCGATTTTGGTGTGCAGCACACGATCGTCGAGCCTGCCGACGCACGGCAGTTCGCGATCCAGGACAAGGTCCGCCGCCTGCTCACGGATGCGGAATCCGGAATGCATTCGTGGGTTCCCGGCCTGATGCGTGGCCTGCCCGCATCCGGCACCATGGTCTTTGACGGCATTGCTGGTGACATCCTCGGCAATCCGGGGTTTCGCATTCCGCAACTGTATCGTTCGCCGGCGAGCGACATCGAAATCATCCTCGACGTCAGCGTGCCGAATGCATTCGGCCATCTGCTGTCACCGGATTCGTGGCCGACTGCCGCTCAGGTCCGGGAAGATCTCCGCAGCTATCTCCAGACGCTGCCACAGCGCATCAATCTCGCGGAGTTCGCCTTCATTCTGTTGCGCCAGCGACGTGCCACAGCCCCGTGGTCACAGCAGCTGCTGCCACCGGGACACGTCCCTGTATGTCCGTTCCTGGATCTTGATTACATCAGGCTGCTGTTGTCGTTCGTGCCGCAGGACAAGCACGCGACCATTCTGCAGCGCCGCTGCCTCGCCGAGTTCTGGCCGCAGTTCTACCGCTACCCGGGAACGCGGGATATACCGCCGGACTCGGTGCGGCGTTCCGCCCGGGTCGACGATGAAGAAAACCTCGCGTGTCTCCGGGCGTTGCGCGCGGAGATCGACAGTGCCGGTGCCCGCCAGGAGTTGAGTGTCCTGCTGAGCACGTATGGGCGGATTGCACAGCGGGGTTCGCGTCTGAGCCGTCACGTCGCGTTGCGCACCGGGTGGCAATTCCAGCCGCTCATGGAACTGGTCGCACGCCAGGTAACCCGGCGCGATTGCTGGCAGCGCATTGCCTGATTCGCACGCTCGTTCGGGAACCTGCTGAACCCGGAACACAGGTCCGCGATGGCCCTGAAAACCGAAGGCCCCGCATTGCGGGGCCTTCTTTGTTTGCGCGTTTTTCCCGCAGCGGACTATCGCTGCTTGAAATCTTCCGGCGTCAGCTGGTGACGCGCGAGCAGCTTGTAGAAGTCCGTGCGATTGCGCTTCGCCAGCCGTGCCGCCTGGCTGACGTTGCCGCCGGTGATCTGCAGGATCTGCGACAGGTAGGTGCGGGTGAAATCGTCGCGGGCTTCGTCGAAGGAAGGCAGCCGCGTCGGTCCGCCGCCCAGCGCGGCCTGCACGAGTTCCGCACTCATGATCGGACTGGTTGCCAGCGCGACGTTTTGCCGCACGACGTTTTCGAGTTGCCGCACGTTGCCGGGCCAGTCGGCGCTGACCAGGACCTCGACAGCTTCCGGCGCATAGATATGACGCGGCAGGCTGGTTTCCTGCGCAATTTTTTCGAGGAAGTGCGATACCAGCAACGGGATGTCCTCGCGACGCTTGTTGAGCGAGGGCATTTCGATGTGGACGACATTGAGGCGGTAGTACAGATCCTCGCGGAAGTGACCGCCCATGATCAGCTGCTTGAGGTCGCGGTGCGTCGCGGAAATGATGCGCACGTTCACCGTGATCGCATCGGTGCTGCCGACCGGTCGCACCTGGTTCTCCTGCAGCACGCGCAGCAACTTGACCTGCAGGCGCATCGGCATGTCGCCGATCTCATCGAGCATCAGCGTGCCGCCGTCCGCCGCCTGGAACAGGCCGCGATGTTCGCGGATCGCACCCGTGAACGCCCCTTTGACGTGGCCGAAGAGTTCGCTTTCGAGCAGGTTCTCGGCCATCGCGCTGCAGTTGATCGCAACGAACGGTCTGTTGCGGCGCGGGCTGGCTTTGTGAATGGCGCGGGCCAGCAGTTCCTTGCCCGTGCCGCTTTCGCCCGTGATCATGACGCGGGCATCGGTGCCGGCGACCATGTGCGCCTGGGCCAGACGTTCTTCCATGATGGCGCTGCGCGTAACGATTTCGCTGCGCCAGTCTTCGGTGGTATCCGCGAAACCCGAGACCTTGAGTGCCTTCTGCACCTGGTCCAGCAGTTCCTGCTTGTCGACCGGCTTGGTCAGGAAGGCGAAGGCGCCGCTCTGTGTTGCCTGCACTGCATCAGGAATCGTTCCATGTGCGGTGAGGATGATGACCCGCAGGCCAGGCGCGCGGCTCTGGATTTCCTTGAGCAACCCGATGCCGTCCATCTGGTCCATGCGCAGGTCCGTCAGCACCAGGTCGGGACGCACGCGTGCGAGTGCAGCAAGCGCGGCCGATGCACTCTCGACAGCTTCGACGTCGTAGTTCTCGGCACGCAGACGGATCGTGAGCAGCCGCAGCAGCCCCGGATCGTCGTCAACGACTAGTAGACGAGCTTTGCGTTTCACTGTTGGGGGCGTCGCGATTGCCAGGGGGCGTGGGACTGCGTTCAATGATAGACCTCTCGATTTCCTTGATCGCATCCAGCTTCTGCTGGGCCTCGGCGAGGGCGCGGCGCAATCGAGCGTTTTCTTCGAGTTGGGCCTGCACGCGTTTGTCCGAGTTTGCCTGCGACCGGCCGCGGTCGTCGAGTGTCGCCGCGAGCCGACGATTTTCGGCTTCCAGCCGAAGTCGGGAATTGGTTTCGTGGATCAATACTGCTGCAAGTGTGCGTTCGGCAGGGGTCATGCGCTCGGGAGTTGCCATAAGCGTCTCGAGCAGTTTCTTGCCTTCCGCGGGCTTCGACGCCGGGTGGTCCGGTGTCACGAGCGCCACCGCATATCGCAGCGTGCTCGACGTTGTTGGCGCGCGCGTATATTCGCGCTCGACTTCATAGAAGACGTCGGCCTGTTTCGCCGGATCCAGACTGGCGAGACCATTCATGGTGTCCAGGTAGATGCTCAGGCTGTCTTCCTGCGTCGTTGCCACGGTCGCCGGTGGCTGCGGTTCATGGCGCAGTTCCGCGAGCTCGCACCCCGATGACAGCACGCATGCCATCGCGATCGCGGCACAACCGCGCCAACGGGCGAAGAAAAAACTGCGACGCCTGCTTTCCATCATGAATGTCGAAATACTGTCGAAGCGTCTGGAGCTTTCCGGACAATCAGGCCGGCGCACCTTCGAGGGTGGGCGCCAGCGGCAGGCGGATGCGGAAATGCGCACCCGGGAACACTCCGTCGACAATCTCGATCGAGCCTCCGTGAGCCTGGACGAATTCATTCACGACCGACAGCCCGATGCCGGTCCCTTTTAGATGCCCCGCTGTCGGCGTCCGTCCGGAATAGAACGCCTGAAAAATTGCGCCACGCTCTTCCACCGAGATGCCGGGGCCGGTATCGCCGACATCCAGTACCAGCACATCCTCGTCGGTCCGGGCGTGGATATAGATCGTACCGCCTCGCGGACTGTATTTGAGCGCGTTCGACAACAGATTATCCAGAATCAGTTTCAGTTTGGCGCGGTCGGCGCGCAATTCGATGTCCTGGACCTTGAGGTCCAGATGGACGCGCTGGGCGAGCAGGGTGAGCTGATGCGTTTCCAGCACCGATTTGACCAGCGGCCGCAGCCTGAATTCGCTGACCTCGATCCCCGAATGCCGGGCCTGCCAGGCGCTGAATGACAGCAGGTTTTCGATCAGCTGCTGCAGCTTGATGCCATTGTCGCGCAGGATGGTCGTCACTTCGCGCTGGCTGCTGTCGAGTTCTCCGACCGCACCATCCATCAGCAGTTCCGTGCCTTCGCGGATGTTGGCGAGCGGAGTCTTCAGTTCGTGGGACATGTGGCGCAGGAAGCGATTGCGTTCCTGCGCCAGTTCCAGCAGGCGTACCCGCAGCCATTCGAGCTGCCGCCCCAGGTCGACCAGGTCGGTCGGACCGCGGACGGCGATGGTCTTCGAGAACGTACCCTTGCCCAGCTGGCTGATGGCCTGGTCGATCTGGCGGATCGGGCGCATCAGTACGAACGTGAACACGCCAACCAGCAGGGCGGTCAGCAGGATCAGGCCAGCGGACAGCCAGAACAGGTATCTCTCGGTCTCGGCTGTCGAAGCCTGCATCCGTGACAGTCCCGTTTCGATCTGATCGCCCGTGGCGTTCGAGAGCTGGAATGCCGCTTCCCACATCGGGGCGACGGCGTCGACCGCCTCGCGCAAGGCTTCCGGTGCCACCGGAGTCAGCGACAACAGGCCGCTGTCCATGCGGCGCAGGCCGCCGCGCAGCGCCTGGATGTGCGTCTGCCGCAGCGGATCGTCCGCGACTTTCTCGATGCTGTTCAGGGTCACGAGCAGGCGCTCGCGACTGTCGCGATAGACCTGCAGCAGCGCAGGGTCGTTGAGCACCTGGTAGAGCCGCGCGCCCCGTTCCAGCGAGGCAATTTCCTGGAACAGCTGCTGCGAGTAGTGGGTGGCTTCGACTCCCGTGCGCACGAGACTGGCGCTTTCGGCAGAGAGATTGCGCACCTTGGCTGCGCCGATCACGACCGCCAGCAGCAGCGGCGCCGAGACCAGTGCAAAACCGGTCAGCATCAGGCTGCTCAGCGACTTGGGACGAGGAAAGAAGCGCATGGGGTCAGGCGACAGGCCGCGGGCCGCGGACTGCAGGCAGGGCCAAGGCGGATCCGCGCGAACCGTGCGCCGGAACGCCGAATGGAATCAACCGCTGATTGATTCGTGATGCAGTCATGCCCGTTGCTGGTTTCCGCAGAGATGCCGGCGTTGTCCTCCGTCCTGCAGTCTACAGCCTAGTTCTTCTGCAATCCCGGTTCTGCCAGCAGGCGCTTCTCCCACGCGAGCTGCGACTGCACGATCGCCGACAGATCGTCGAAACGCGGCGCCCAGCCCAGCACTTCGCGAACCTGGCGGGCGCTTGCGACCAGGCTGGGAGGGTCGCCCGCACGCCGCGGGCTCTCGACGGTCCTGATCGGCGTCCCATGCAACTCGTTCACCGTCGCAATGACCTCACGCACGCTGTAACCATGGCCGTAACCGCAGTTCAGCGTCCGCGAGGCGCCGCCGCCGCGCAGGTATTCCAGCGCCCGCACGTGCGCGCTGGCGAGATCCTCGACATGAATGTAGTCACGCACGCCGGTACCGTCCGGAGTCGGGTAGTCGGTACCGAAAATCGACACGTGCGGTCGCTTGCCAACCGCGGTTTCGCAGGCAACCTTGGTCAGCAGGGTGCCGTTGATCGTGGACTGACCGATGCGGCCGCCCGGATCGCTGCCGGCAACATTGAAGTAGCGCAGCACCACGTAGCGCAGTGAGCTGGCGGCCGCCAGATCGCGCAGCATCCATTCGCTCATCAGTTTCGAGGTGCCGTACGGATTGATCGGCCGAGTCGGACTGTCTTCGCCCGCCACGCCGCCGTCGGGGATGCCGTAGACCGCTGCCGTCGATGAAAAGACAAAGTGCTTCACGCCGGCGGCAGCGCAGCACTGCAGCAGGCTGCGGGTCGAACACGTGTTATTGCCGTAGTACTTGAGCGGATTCGCGACCGATTCCGGTACCACCGTGTGCGCCGCGAAATGCATGACGGTTTCGATGCCGTGTTCGCTCAGCAACCGCCCGACCAGTTCGCGATCGCCCGTGTCGCCCACGACCAACAGCCCGCTCAGTACCGCTGAACGAAAGCCCGTGGAAAGATTGTCGAGCACGATGACGCGTTCGCCGCGTTCACCGAGCTGACGAACGACATGGCTGCCGATATAGCCGGCGCCGCCGGTTACGAGGATGGTCATGGTGCGAAGATCCGTTCAGAGGCCGGGTAAGTCAGGAAACGAAAGGATAACGTGGATATCATCGTGGCTCGCTGCGGGTTGCTTGTTGAACGAGGTCTCAGTCTGCAACCACGGCGTCAGGCGAGGCGACTGGCCTGAAGCCGCCCCGACTTTTCCACCGGACTGAACCCGTCGATGCCAAGAGCCAACCCGCATCCGTACGACCATCTGACCCCCGACGCAATCATCGCCTCGGTCGAATCGCTGGGTCGTGTCTCCGACCGCCGTATCCTGGCGCTCAATAGTTACGAAAACAGGGTGTACCAGGTCGGTGTCGAAGGCGGTGCACCCCTCATCGTGAAATTTTACCGTCCGGGCCGCTGGCCGGACGAGGCGATTCACGAGGAACACGGCTTTGCCCTCGAGCTGGCGGCAGCGGAGATCCCGGTCGTGCCGCCGCTGGTGCGCGATGGACAAACGCTGTTCCGCTTCGAAAGTTTCCGCTTTGCCGTTTTCGAGCGCCGGGGCGGGCGCTGGCCGGAACTGGGTACCCGCACGGAACGCGAATGGATGGGGCGGTTCCTCGGCCGGATGCACATGATCGGGCGCCGGCAGCGGTTCCGCTATCGCGATCGCATCAGCGTCGACAAGCTGGGTTTCGATTCGCGCAACTACCTGCTCGGTGCGGGCTGGATTCCGCCGCACCTCGAATCGGCCTATGACTCGCTGACCAGCGATCTGCTCACCGCCATCGAAGTTTCTTTCGACGCGGCTTACGGCATGACCGAGATCCGGCTGCACGGGGACTGTCATCGCGGCAACATCCTGTGGACCGACGCCGGACCGCATTTCGTGGACCTGGACGATTGCCTGACCGGTCCTGCAGTCCAGGATCTGTGGATGCTGCTGGCAGGCACGCGCGCCGAAATGAGCGAGCAGCTGACGCAACTGCTCGAAGGTTACGGACACTTTGCAACGTTCGACCAGCCTGAACTGGTGCTGGTCGAGAGCCTGCGTACGTTGCGGATGATCCATTATTCGGCCTGGCTGGCGCGACGCTGGGGCGACCCCGCTTTCCCGCTGGCATTTCCGTGGTTTACCGAACCGCGGTACTGGGAAAACCATGTGCTGCAGCTGCGGGAACAGTTGGCTGCAATCGCCGAAGGACCGCTGGAACTGTGAGCGGCGGCACCGGACGCAGTCGATTTCGCCCTTGTGCCGCGCTGTGGTAGCGTCCGGCCGTTCATGCTGGTTCTACGGGACGCATCTGTCACCATGGCCGAACGTCATTCGTTACGATTCGCATTGTTGTCGATTGCTGCGCTTGCGCTCGGGGCCTGCGGCGGCCAGGGCGACAATGACAGTGCCGGCAACCCGCCGCCGCCGGGCACGACTGTCACGCTGAGCGGCAAGATCACCTTCGACCGGATCGTCTTCCAGACGACACTCCGCACCGGTCTGAATCCTTCCAGCCCGGTCGAATCGCCGGCGCGACAGATCACTGTCGAAGCGCTCGACGCGTCGAGCGGCAACACTATCCTGGCAACCACGACCACCGATGAGGCCGGCAACTACACTTTCCAGGTGCCCACGAATCGCATGGTGAGGGTTCGCGCCAAGGCGGAAATGGCGCAGACCGGATCGGGCGGTACGTGGAATTTCCGGGTGCTGGACAATACGCAGAGCGCCACGCTGTATGTACTTGACGGAGACGCGGCGGATACCGGAACAGCGAACGCAACCCGCAACCTGCGCGCGACCAGCGGCTGGGGGACCACGAGTTACACGGGAACACGCGCCGCGGCTCCGTTTGCGATCCTCGATACCGTGTATTCGGCCAAGAAGCAGATCCTGGATGCGGTCGCCGGAACAGCCTTCCCGGCGTTGAACCTGTACTGGAGCAAGGACAATCGCCCGACGGTGGCCAACTTTTGCACGACGAGCGGCGATATCGGTACGACGTTCTATACACCCGGGGAGACGGCAGCGCGTGTGTCCAATTGCGCGCCGAGTCCGAACCTGCCGGGCATCGATCTGCCGGCGGGTATTTATGTGCTGGGCGATTTCGCCAACGGCAACGGTGACACCGACGAATTCGATCAGCACGTGATCGCTCACGAATTCGGGCACTTCGTCGAGGACAAATTTTCGCGCTCGGACTCGATCGGCGGTTCACACAGTATCGGCGATCGCCTGGACCTGCGCGTGGCCTTCAGCGAGGGCTGGGGCAACGCTTATGCCGGCATGGTGTTGAACGATCCGCTTTACCGTGACTCCGCGCTGGGCGTTTCCGCAGACACCGGCTTCGACATGGAGGCCGACAACCCCAACGACGGCTGGTTCTCGGAGCTTTCCATCACTGAGATTCTGTGGGACCTGTTCGACAACGTCGCGGATGCGGGTGACCAGGTCGCGCTCGGTTTCCCGCCGCTCTACGCGGTCATGGTGGGCGCGCAGCGCAGCACCGATGCGATGACGAGCATCTACACATTCGTCGACGGACTGCGCGCCGCCAATGCCAGCCAGGTCGCGGGTATCAATGCGTTGCTGACCGGCGAGAGCATTACCAATACCGACGCCTTTGGTACGAATGAAACCAATGCTGGCGGCAGCCAGACAGCGTTGCCCATCTACCAGGATGTCGCCGTCAACCAGCCGCTGCCGACGCCCGTCTGCAGCAGCGGCAATGAAAGTCTCGGCAACCAGCTGGGCTATCGGCGTCTGTTGCGGCTGACTCTGCCCACGGCGACGGCGGTGACGATCCGGGTTGACGGCACCGCCAGCGGCACGTTCGGCGTTCCGGCCACTGATCCCGATATCTACCTCTACACGCGCGGCGTCATCGTCGCGATCGCGGACAGCACTGCGGCCGGAGTCGAAACGATTACCCAGCAGCCCCTGGGCGCCGGCGTGCATATCATTGAGGTCTACGACTATGACGTCGGCGTGCTGCCACGCTGCATGTCGGTAGCGGTAAGCGGACTATGAGCGTACAGAAGCACTTCAGCGGGGACCGGATGACGCATCTACGACACTTCTTCTGCATGGCCGTGATCGCGATGCTCGGCGCGTGCGGTTCGGAATCGGATACCGGCGCACAGAACACTGCGCCTGCAGCCAAGACGGTCGAACAGCCCAAGGTAGCGGCGCAGCCCGTCGATCCGGTGGCGCAGATGCCGCGTGCCGTAGGCAATGGCAAGCCGGGTGCGGCGGTCGACATCAAATATGAGTTCTCCGGCCGACCCGAGGTGGGCAAGCCGGTACAGCTTGAGATCGCCCTGATTCCCAGCGCCGGGGTGGATTCGCTCGAGGCGACCTTCAGCGGCATGGACGGCTTCACGCTGACGGGGGATCTGACCACGACCATCAGCAACGCCAGGGCGGGTGAGCCCTACAAGCATTCGCTGTCGGTCCAGGCCAACCGCAGCGGCGTCTTCTATGTCACGGTATCGGTGAACACGCAGATCAGCGGCGTGACGCTGGGACGGACCTTCGCAGTCCCGTTCCTGGCCGGCACAGCGACGGCAGCGCAGGAGAAGCCTGCGCCAGCTACCGACGCGACCGGACAGGCCGTGCAGCCGATGAAGGCGCAGGAAACTCACTGAAGCGAATAGCGGATAGGGGATAGCCGATGCCTGGTGTGCGGCGGGCCCCTTACCGCGCCTGAGGCGCCGCCCGACC
>Ga0126377_10003214_pt1 | contig 11507 bp, 9 predicted proteins | sample PanSoiMetPlot_22_FD_92647 | JGI IMG/M metagenome (GOLD analysis project Ga0126377, IMG submission 92647) | Tropical forest soil microbial communities from Panama - MetaG Plot_22 | ecosystem: Environmental > Terrestrial > Soil > Tropical forest > Bulk soil | place: Panama | collected 2016-02-17
CGATCACAACGATCAGCTTGCCTCTCAATACATCCGGCGCGATCGAGATTACGCCCTGTGGCTCTGCGAACTCGCTCTGAGCGGGAGCTGACGGCACCGCCACCGAGAACCGGGAGCCCTTTCCCACCACTGAGGTCAACGCAATTGGGTGCTCCAGCAGCTTGCAGAGACGTTCGACGATCGCGAGACCTAGGCCGAGGCCGCCATGGGTGTCGCCTTTAGAAATCCGATAGAACTCACCGAAAATGTTGCGCTGTTGGTCTTCCGGAATGCCGGGACCGGTATCATAGACTTCGATGCAAATCAGTTGACCGCGCCTTCGACAGCCGACCACGATTCCGCCTGACGACGTATAGCGCACGGCATTGGACACCAGATTAAGCAGCACGCGCTCGAGAAGAATGACATCGCTGCGCACCCAGCCACTGCTTGGCACCACACGGAATGACAGCCCCTTCTCGCGCGCCGCACCGGCAAACGTGTCCTCGATCCGCTTCAATAGGCGAGTAATCGGGATCGCAGTGACATTGGTCGAGAGCACGCCTGCATCCAGCCTCGAGATATCAAGCAATGCATTGAACAGTTCATTCATCGCTCCCACGGCGACATCGATCCGCTCGACCAACCGGCCACCTTCCGCAGTCTTCATTTGGTCCCGTAGCTGGTCAACAAACATACCGAGCGCCTGCAACGGTTGGCGCAGGTCATGGCTCGCGGCCGCGAGAAAGCGGGACTTGGCGAGGTTGGCAAGCTCGAGCTGATGGGTGCGTTCTTCCACCTTACGTTCGAGGCCGGCGTAGGAGTCCTGCAACTGGGCGGCCATGCTGTTGAATTGCTCGGCGAGCGCCTCAAGCTCATCTCCCGTTCGGATGGCAATGCGCTGGGACAGGTCGCCGCCGCCGATGCGCGCCGCGCCCGATCGGATGGTCTGGATCGGAACGACCATACGGCGAGCCAGGAACAGACCTGAAAAGAACGCGAGCGCGAGTCCCGCTAACAATAGAGCGCCTGAACGCTCAATTGCGGCATAGAGAGGTGCGTAGGCTTCCTCGGCTGGCAGCTCGACGAACATTAGCCAACCGAGCGGCGCGATCGGCGCATAGGCCGTAAGAACCTCACGCCCGCGCACGTCACGAGCTACTTGCATCGGTTCCGCCGGCACACCTGCGCCTGCTGCACGAGCAGCCTTGACCTGCGCGAGCTGCGTCATGTCGGTGTTGCGCAGCACCAAGCTGATATCGGGATGGGCGATCAGGCGCCCTTGTGCGTCGATCACGTAGGCCTGCCCGCCCTCACCGACCTTGATTTTAGAAACCACCTCCCAGATGAGTTTCAGACTGACCTCCGCAACGCTGACGCCCGCATCGCGCCCGGTGCCGGCAAGCGAAAGCGTCATGTAGGGCTCGGACTCACGCCGGAAATAGACCGGTCCGTAGTAGACCTTCTTGGCCACAGCTTCGGTGAACTTTGGCTCACGGGAGAAGTCGACCTGGCTGCCGATCACGTCCATGGCAAGCCGCGACACCCGCAACTGCTCTTTACCGGCGGAATCAAGCTGAGACAGCTCGGTGACCGCCGGCACCTGGCGCAAGAGGCGCAACCCATCAAACCGTCGCTGATCGAGCGTCCCGGCAGACCACGGTAGCTGTGTGGTCCAACCAACTTGGCTTTCAAGCTCCTTGATAAATTGTCCAACCTTGGCGGCCGCGGCCTCAGCCTGCTCGCGCTGAATACGGATCAACGAGGACTTGTGTTCCTGGTATGAGAAACCAACCTCGAACAGGATGTTGCTGAGGAGAACGACGAACACGACCGCAAGGAACAGCGCGACGTATTTGCGGAACAACGGACCGTTGATCTGGCGCAGCGTTGCGGCGGGCGCCAGTCGTGCGAGCTTGCCGTTCGCCTGCTCGGTCATTCGATCACCTCGTCGGCACGGGCGCGCAGCGCGAGCGGCACGGTGAGGCCGAGCGCTTTGGCGGTCTTCAAGTTGATGATCAGCTCGACCTTCGTTGCCTGCTGCACTGGCATATCGGCGGGCCTCTCGCCCTTGAGGATGCGTCCGATATACATGCCCGCAAGGCGGGACGTGTCGTGCCGACTGCTACCATAGCTCACCAGGCCGCCGGCGGCGGCGAACTCGCGAAACTGAAAGATCGTCGGCAAGGTATGGCGGAGCGCCAGCTCGCCAAGCTGGTCGACCCGGCTGATGAAGAGGGCATCATTGGTGATCACGAGCCCGCCGGCTCGCAGTCGCACCAAAGTTGCAAAAACGGTTTCGAAGTCGTCTTCGCGGCTCGCATGCCGCACGTGGAGCGCCGGCAGCCCCAGCGTGCGGGCCGCCGCCTGCAGCTCCCTCGACTGGGTTTCCGCGCTGATGGGATTGGCCGGATTGGCGAGAAGCGCAATGCTCGCCGCTGCGGGAACAAGCTCGTGCAGCAGCTCCAGCCGCTTGGGACCCAGCTCCAATGCCAACGTTGTGACGCCCGTGAGGTTGCCGCCCGGCCGGTTCAAACTGGCGACAAATCCAGCAGCGACTGGGTCGAATCCGCCAAGGAAAACAATCGGAATCATCGTGGTCTTCGTCTTTGCTGCCGTGACCCCCGGGATACCAAATGCGGCAATCGCGGATACCTGGCGGTGAGCCAGATCGGCGGCCATTGCTGGCAACCGATCATTTTGGCTCGCCGAATACCGAAATTCGATGACCACGTTGCGGCCCTCGACGAAGCCCGCTTCGCTGAGGCCCTGGCGGAAAGCACGAGCGGTGATCGAATCGGCCGCTACTTCAGCGGAAAGAAATCCGACCACCGGCATCGCCGGCTGCTGCGCACGGGCAACTGGCGGCAAGCCTGCAGCGGCGGCAGTGCCAATAAACTTGATGAACTCGCGCCGTCTCATTCGATCACCTCGTCGGCAAGGGCGCGCAACCGCGGTGGAATCTCAAGCTTCAGCTTTCTTGCGGTTCCGAGATTGATCACCAATTCGTACTTGGTCGGCAACTCGACTGGCAGGTCTCCCGGCTTGGCCCCCTTGAGAATACGGCCGACATAATGGCCTGCTCGGCGGCAGGCATCTGTGTCGCTGGCGCCGTAGCTCATCAGGCCACCGGCCTCAACGGGCTCGCGCCACCCGTAGCTCGCGGGCAGCCCGTGACGATCCGCTAGCGCGACGAGTTGCCGATGCCGGTTCAAGTAAAGTGGGCCGGTGCCGACGAACAGCGCGCGAGCTCCGGCTTGGACCATCGTCGTGAAGCTGGGATCGAATTCGCGTTCGTTGACGGCTTTCACGACCAGGATTTGCCGCCCGAGAGCACGTGCCGCCGCTTCTACGGCTCGCAAATCCGAGATGTTCGGGTCCATCAGCGCAGCGATAACGGCAGGCTTTGGAATCAGCTCATGCAGCAGTTCAAGTCGCTTCGGCTCCAAAGCAGTGCTGTAAAAGCTTACGCCGGTAACGTTGCCGCCCGGTCGATTCAGGCTGTTGACGTAGCCGTCTTCTACCGGATCAGCCCCAGTGACAAACACAATGGGTATTGTTGCAGTCGCGGCTTTCGCCGCCGCCAAAGCAGGACCGCTGACAACTAACACGGCCACCTGACGACGGACCAGATCAGCCGCCATCGCTGGCAGCCGATCGGGCTGATCCTCCGCCCAGCGGAATTCGATCGCCACGTTGCGGCCCTCAACGAGTCCAGCCTCGCTCAGGCCTTGGCGAAGCCCGAAAATGCGGTTGGCGCGAGCAGCTGCTGTCGCGATGTCGAGATGTCCGACAAGGGGCACCTCCGGCCGTTGCGCGCGAGCAGTCAGCGGCCATGCCGCAGCCGCGCCGCCGAGAAGAGCAATGAACTCGCGCCGTCTCATTCGATTACCTCGTCGGCGAGCGCGCGCAGCGTCGGTGCGATGGCGAGCCCGATCTCCTTGGCGGTCTTGAGGCTGATCACGAACTCGAACTTGGTCGGGAATTGCACCGGCAGTTCTCCTGGCTTTGCGCCCCGAAGAATCCGGTCGACGTAGGACGCCGCCTGCCGATACAAATTGCCGGAGTCCGGTCCGTAGGACATCAGGCAGCCTTCTGAGATATGGTGTTTGTCAACGGAGATGCTGGGTAGCCGGTGCTGGTTTGCCAGCCTGAAAAGCAGTCCGCGATTGGCTTCGGCGCCTGGCGGCGGTACCGCGATCAAGCCTCCGTTTGGTTCCGTCGCCACCACCACATCGATCGCCCTGTCAATGTCGGTTGCGGTGCGGACCGGCGCTCGAATCGTTTTAACGGGCAGTGCCGCCGCAGCTGCCTCGATCGCGGCGAGGTAGATTTCGTTCACCGGGAATTCAGGATTGAAGACGAGCGCCACTCTGGCAACGTGAGGCGCAGCCTCCTTGAGCAACCCCAGCCATTTGCCGGCTATCGATGGGAACAGGTTGGTGATCCCGGTGGTGTTGCCCCCCGGACGTGCAATGCTTCCCACCAAGCCAACGGCGATGGGATCGGCGACCTGGACGAAGACAATCGGAATGGTCTGCGTGCGCTGTTGCAGCATTCGCGTTTGATCCGCGCCACCCACAACAATGGCGTCAGGAGCGAGGGTCACCAGCTCGTGCATGTTGCGCTGGACGCGGACGAAGTCCAAAGCACCGAAGCGGGCGTCAATCCTCAGGTTGCGGCCTTCGATCCAGCCCTGTTGTTGCAGGCCCTCTCGAAATGCTCTCAAGAGGTTTCGATAATATGGGTCGCTCTCAGCGCCCGACGAAAGCACGCCGACCAGCCGCACGCGGTCGTTGGGTTGCGCGTGTGTGGCAAGCGGCCAGCCAGCGGCGGCACCGGCCAGAAGCGAGATGAACTCCCGCCGCCTCATCTGATCACCTCGTCGGCGCGAAATAAAAGAGACTCAGGGATCGTCAAACCGATTGCCGCGGCGGTCTTGAGGTTGATCACCAGCTCGAACTTGGTCGGGAACTGAACTGGCAGCTCGCCCGGCTTGGCGCCGCGCAGGATGCGATCAACATAGGAAGCAGCAGTTCGAAACAAATCGACGCTGTCCGGCCCGTAGGATATCAAGTCGCCCCCTGCAGCGAAGAACTTGTCACTGGACACCACGGGCAACCGGTGCTGTTTCGTCAGCCGCAAGATCAATTCGCGCTCCGCCTCGGCGAGCGTGGGCGGTACCATGATCAACCCTCCGCCTTGCGAAATTGCGAAATGATGGATCGCGCCCTCAACTTCGGCGGCGCTGCGGACCGGAGTTCTGATCGCCTTGACAGCAAGTGCCGCCGCCGCTGTCTCGATCTCGGCGAGGTAACGTTCGGTCGCGGGGAGTTCAGGATTGAAGATGAGCCCGACCCTCGTGACGTGCGGGGCGGCTTCCTTGAGCAACTCCACCCACTTGCCGGCGATCGACGGGAACAGATTTGTGACCCCAGTAACGTTGCCCTCGGGACGCGCAATGCCTTTCACTACTCCGCTAGCGACCGGGTCACCCACGTGCGTGAAGACGATCGGAATGGTCTGCGTCTGCTCCTGCAACGCCCTTGTTCCGGCCGAGCTGGAGACGACGATCACGTCAGGGGCAAGGCCGACGAGCTCTTGCGCGATCCCACGCATTCGGACGAAATCCGCGGCGCCGAAGCGAACGTCGAGCCGTAGGTTGCGGCCTTCGATCCAGCCAAGCTCTTCTAGCTTCTGTCGCAAGGCGGCCAACCAGGCCTGATATTCCGGATCACTCTCAGCGCGAAACAGCAGCACACCGATCCGCCGCACGCGTCCGTCCGGCTGCGCGGGTGCTGCGAGCGGCCACGCCATTCCGGCAAGAAGCATGATGAACTCGCGCCGCCTCATTCGATCACCTCGTCGGCAAGCGCGCGCAACCGTGGTGGAATCTCAAGCTTCAGCTTTCTTGCAGTTCCGAGATTGATCACCAGCTCGTACTTGGTGGGCAGCTCGACCGGCAGGTCGCTCGGCTTTTCCCCTTTCAGGATCCGTCCGACATAGATGCCGAGGCGCCGATGCGCGTCCCTTTCATCGGCGCTGTAGCTCATCAGACCGCCGTCCACGACGGCATCGCGCAGATGGTAGCTCGCGGGCAACGCATGCCGGGCCGCCAGCGCGACGATTTTTCGGCGTTGGCTGTTGTAAAAGGGACCCGTGCCAACGAACAGGGCGCTAGCATCTGATTGAACAATTGTGGTGAAAGCCGCGTCGATCTCGTTCTCGGTGCCAGCTCGCACAATGACGATTCGACGCCCGAGCATGTGTGCCGCCGCCTCCAGTTCCGATAACTGCGCCTCAGCGTTGCGAGTGGGGTCCCATAACACGCCAATGATAGCTGGCGCCGCAACGAGCTCGTGTAGCAGCTCAAATCGCTTGGGGTTCAAAGCAGGGTAGATGACGCTCACACCAGTGACGTTGCCGCCCGGCCGATTAAGGCTGCTGACGTGGCCAGCCTCGACCGGATCGCCGCCGCTGTAAAAGACGATCGGTACCGTCGATGTCGCCGCCTTGGCCACAGGCGTCGTGAATAAGCCTATGGTGACGACGACGGCCACTCGACGGTGAACCAGATCGGCTGCCAGCGCGGGTAACCGATCGGGTTGATTGTCGGCGTAGCGGAAATCGATCGTCACGTTGCTTCCCTCAACGAACCCGACTTCCCGCAGGCCTCTGCGGAATGCCGCAATTAAGATAGAGGACTGATTGGTGAGCTCCTTTGAATCGAGCCAGCCGATCAGCGGCATAGCTGGTGGTTGCGCCAAAGCGGAGAGCGGCCATGACACTGCCGCTCCGCCGAAGAAGCTGATGAACTCGCGCCGTCTCATTCGATCACCTCGTCGGCGCGGCCGCGCAGCGTGAGCGGTACAGTGAGGCCCAGCCCCTTGGCGGTCCTGAGATTGATAATCAGTTCGACCTTCGTGTTTTGCTGCACCGGCAGGTCGGCAGGCTTCTCGCCTTTGAGAATACGCCCCGCATAGACTCCTACCAGGCGGTTCTGATCCGTCCTGTTGCCTCCGTAGCTCATCAGTCCGCCGGCCGCCGTAAATTCGCGAAACTGGAAGATCGCGGGCACGGCGTGCCGCAGTGCCAATCCAGCCAGCTGTTCGCTTCGGCTGACGAAGAGGCCATCCCCGGCGATCACGAGCCCGCCGGCCCGCCCTTGCGCCAGCGATGTGAAGATCGCATCGAAGCTCTCTTCAGCGTTCGCATGCACAACGTGAAGCTGCCGACCAAGGATGCGGGCCGCCGCCAGCAGATCTCTCGATTGGGATTCGGCAGCGGGATTGGTCGGATTGATGAGCGCGGCAATTGCCGTCGTCCTGGGCAGGACGTCGTGCAACAGTTCCAGCCGCTTTGGCAAAAGTTCCGTGTTCAAGTTGGTCACGCCGGTGAGGTTGCCACCCGGCCGGCTGAGGTTGGCGACAAATCCGAGCTGAACCGGGTCACCGCCGATCGCGAAGACGATGGGAATGGTGGCGGTCGCAGCCTTCGCTGCAAGCGCGACAGGGAGGGCGCCTGTCGCGGCCATGACAGCGACCCGACGGCGAACCAAATCGGCTGCCAAGTCCGGTAGCCGATCGTACTGGTCCTCCACCCAGCGGTATTCGATCGCGACGTTGCGGTGCTCAAAATAGCCGCTTTCGCTTAGGCCCTGGCGGAATGCCGCCACGTTTCCTTGGACCGCCTCAGGCGGGGTGGAGCTGAGATAGCCGATGACCGGCATCGTCGGCTGTTGCGCGCGTGCCGCGAGCGGAACACTGGCAGCCGCGCCGCCAAGGAGTGCAATGAACTTCCGCCGTCTCATTCGATCACCTCGTCGGCGCGTGCGCGCAGCGTCGGCGGAATGTCGAGGCCGATCGCCTCCGCGGTCTTGAGATTGATAACGAGGTCGAACTTGGTCGGGAATTGCACCGGCAGTTCGCTGATCTTGGCACCGCGGAGGATGCGATCGACGTAGGATGCCGCAGATCGGACCAGTGTCACGGTATCCGCTCCGTAGCCCATCAAGCTGCCCTCGGCGGGCGAATATTTTGACGAATAGATCGTGGGTAACCGGTGTTTGATCGCGAGGCGATTGACCAATTCGCGATGACCGAGGGCCGGAGGCGGCGGCACCATGACCAGACCACCGTTCGGCTCCGCCGCAAAGGCATCGATGGCGCGTTCCAGTTCGGCGGCGTCACGGTAAGGTGTCTGGATCGCCTTCACACCCAGAGCACCTGCGGCCGTATCGATCACTGGCAAGTAGTTTTCCACGACGATGCCAGGAACGAAGATGAGCGCAATCCGCGTGGTGCGCGGCGCCGCCTCCTTGAGCAACTCCAGCCATTTCCCGGCCATCGACTGGTAGATGCTTGTTACCCCCGTCACATTGCCTTCGGGCCGTGCGATATGACTCAACAAGCCGCCGGCCACAGGGTCTCCGACACTGACGAAGACAATCGAGATGGTCCGCGTGTGCTGCTGCAGTGATCGGGTTGCCGCCAAGGAGGTAGCAACGATGACGTCGGGACCGAGGCGCACGAGCTCGTCGGCATAGAGGCGCAAGCGTTCGGGGTCATCGGCCGCAAACCGATGCTCGAACCGCACATTGCGCCCTTCGATCCAGCCCAGTTTCGCGAGTTCCTCCCGCATGGCGCCCTGTTGGACCTGAATGAGGCGATCAGCTTCATCACCGCGGTCCAATATCCCGATCCGCCGCGTGCGCCCGTCCGGTTGGGCGTGCGCATGCGGCGGCCATGCAACGGCCGCCACGCTGCCAAGACCAACTATGAACTCGCGCCGCTTCATTCGATCACCTCGTTGGCGAGCGCGAGCAGCGTTGGTGGAATGCTGAGGCCGAGCGCCTTGGCGGTCTTGAGGTTGATGATCAGCTCGAGCTTGGTGGCGAGCTGGACGGGCAGGTCACCAGGCTTCTCACCCTTGAGAACGCGGCCGGTGTAGATGCCGACCAACCGATAGTTCTCCGCAATGGCGCCACCGTAGCTCATCAGGGCGCCGGCGGCAGTGAACTCGCGGTATTGATAAATCGTCGGGGTCGCGTGACGAACCGCCAAGTCTGCGAGACGTTCGACCCCGGCATTAAACAATGGATCGGCGCTGATCACGAGCCCGCCCGCCCGCAGTCCGGCTGCTGTAGAGAAGGCGCGATCGAAGTCGGCTTCGCTGCTGGCATGCAGGACATGCAGCTGCAATCCGAGCGCAGCGGCCGCCGCCGTGAATTCTCTCGACTGGATTTCGGCATTACGGCCTTTCGGGTTGATGAGCGCCGCCATGATGGTTGCGTTGGGAACGAGCTCGTGCAGCAACTGGAGCCGCTTTGGCCCGAGCTCGGCGGCCCAGCTGCTCACGCCAGTCAGGTTGCCACCCGGCCGGTTCAGGCTGGAGACGAGGCCGAACTCGATGGGGTCGCCCGGCGCCGAGAAGACGATCGGGACCGTTGTTGTGGCGGCCTTGGCCGCCAGCGCAGGAGTCGAATTTGCAACGATGACCGCCACTTTGAGCTGGATGAGCTCAGCCACCAGCGCCGGCAGCAGATCATACTGGCCCCGCGCCCATCGGTACTCGATGGCCACGTTATCGCCGCCCACGTAGCCCTGGTCCTTCAGCCCCTGATGGAAAGCGGCCACCATGTCTGCATAGCCTTCGGGCGTTCCACCGTTGAGAAAGCCGATCAGTGGACTCGCTGGCTGCTGCGCGCGGACGGCGAGCGGCCATGTCGCTGCGGCACTTCCGAGTAGCGTGACGAACTCCCGCCGTCTCATTTGATCACCTCGTCGGCGCGAAACAAAAGAGACTCAGGGATCGTGAGACCGATTGCCGTTGCGGTCTCAAGGTTGATCACCAGGTCGAACTTAGTGGGGAATTGAACCGGCAGTTTGCTGGGCTTGGCGCCGCGGAGGATTCGATCAACGTAGGAGGCAGCACTCCGGTACATTTCAGCGTCGTTTGGTCCGTAAGACATTAACCCGCCTTCGACAGCGTACCTGTTGGAAATCTCCGGAAGCCGGTGCTGCCTCGCCAGCCGCATGACCAAGTCCCGATTGGCGTCGACGGGCGGGGGTGGAACCAGGATCAGCCCTCCATTTGGTTCCGTCGCGAATGCCTCGATCGCATGCTCGATTTCGGTGGCGCTGCGAGCCGGAATTCTGATCGCTTTGACGGCGAGTGCTGCCGCCGCTGACTCGATTGCAGCGAGGTAGATCTCGCCAACGGGAAATTGAAATTCAGGACTGAAGACAAGCGCGACCCTGGTGACCTGAGGCGCGGCCTCCTTGAGCAGTTCTAGCCATTTGCCGGCGATTGATGGGAACAGATTTGTGATCCCAGTAGTGTTGCCCTCAGGACGGGCAATGCTTCCTACCAATCCGCTTGCAACCGGGTCCCCGACCTGCACGAAGACGATCGGAATGGTTTGCGTCCGCTCTTGCAACGCCCTTGTTGCAGCAGCGCCGGTGGCGACAATCACGTCGGGAGCGAGGTCGACCAGCTCCTTCGCATTTCTGCGCGTATGGAGGAGATCGCGGGCGTTGAAACGAACATCGAGCCGCAGGTTGCGGCCTACAATCCAGCCGAGCTGTTGCAGCCTCTGCTCCAAGGCAGCCAACCAAGCCTGCTGTATGACATCGCTCTCGGCGTCCGGCATGGCCACCCCGATCCGCCGTACGCGTCCGTCCTGCTGCTGTGCGTGCGCAACGAGCGGCCAGCACGCGGCTGCTGCGCCACAGACGCCGGCAATGAATTCCCGCCGCTTCATTCGATCACCTCATCGGCGCGGCCGAGCAGTGTCAGCGGGAACGTGACCCCGAGCGCTTTGGCGGTGATCAGATTGATGACCAGCTCGACCTTTACCGCCTGCTGGACTGGGAGTGCGGCTGGCTTATCTCCCTTGAGCATGCGCCCGACATACGTGCCGGCCAGGCGATCAGCGTCAACCCCGTTGGCGCCGTAACTCATCAGGCCCCCGGCATCGGGGAAGCCGCGCTGTGGGTAGATCGCGGGGATCGCATGGCGCGCAGCGAGGATGGCGAGCTGCTGACGCCGATTGCTGAAAATTGTGTTTCCGTTAATGACAAGTGCGCGCACGCGTCGTTGCATCAACGTTGCAAAGGATGCATCGATCTCTTGTGCGTTGCTGGCGCCTACAACTTGGAGCTCAAGCCCGAGCTTCTGCGCCGCTTCCTGCGCCTCTCGGGTGTCCGTCTCCGCCAGTGGGTTGGCCGGGTTCACAAGCAAGCCCATGACGGCTGCGTTGGGCACCGCTTCGTGCAGCATGTGCATCCTGATGGCCCCCGTCGTGGTGTTCAGGAAGCTCACGCCTGTCACATTGCCGCTTGGTTGGCTAAGGCTTGGAACGAGCCCGAGTTGGACCGGGTCGCCGCCCACTCGAAAGACGACCGGTATGATTGTGGTCGCCGCCTTAGCCGTAACCGCCGAAGTACTGTCCCCCGCGTAGATCACAGCCACTTTTCGCCGAACAAGATCAGCTACCAGCGCTGGTAGTCGATCATTCTGGTTTTCAG
>Ga0126377_10003215_pt1 | contig 11505 bp, 14 predicted proteins | sample PanSoiMetPlot_22_FD_92647 | JGI IMG/M metagenome (GOLD analysis project Ga0126377, IMG submission 92647) | Tropical forest soil microbial communities from Panama - MetaG Plot_22 | ecosystem: Environmental > Terrestrial > Soil > Tropical forest > Bulk soil | place: Panama | collected 2016-02-17
AATGGAAAGCAGTTCGAGTCTCCGGTAGGCAAACAAGGCGAGTTCTACCTGGAGAACGTTCCTCCAGGTCGCCATGCCGCAATTGTCGAATACAAAGATAGAACATGTGATTTCGTTCTCGATGTACCCAGTTCTCAGCAGCCAGTTGTGCAAATCGGGAACGTTCTCTGTCAGATGCCATGATTCGTTGGCTGAAAACCCAAGTGACGAAATGGCTGCTTAGCGCCCTGTTGGCGACTGCTGCTATGGTCGGCCTGTCATTCCCGGCTTTGGCGGTTTGCTCCCTAAGCAGTACATCGATTAGCTTTGGGACCTATGATGTCTTCAGCACGAGCCCTCTAGACACCAACGGGAGCATCGTTTATAGGTGCGGCAACGCAGATAACAACATTTCAATCTCACTAGATCGAGGCGGGGCCTCGTCATTCAATCCGCGGCGAATGCTGAACGGAAGCCAGGTGCTGAACTATAACCTGTATTTGGACGCTGCCCGGACGATCATTTGGGGGGATGGCACCGGTGGCACTCAAACCTACTTCATCAAGAACCCGCCGAACAACCAAGATGTTACCGTACCACTCTATGGTCGGGTTCCAACCGGACAGAGCGTTAGTAAGGGTCCTTACAGCAACACGATCACAGTGACGATTAACTTTTGATAGTGCTGGGTCGTTTCCTACTTTTCTCTCTTTGACCAATATCCGAAGCGTCGGGTCTTGCGTATGTGCTTCGACCGTAGCATGCCCGCCAGCGCCTCGCGCATGACATTGGCCTCATCTGCGTTGAAAGAAGCCGGAGTGATCGCCTTGTAGAACTCCTCTGCTTCATCGCGACTTGCTTGCAGCACTTCGTCGGTCGAAATGGCTGCCGAACGGATTTGGTCCTGCAGCGTTGGTGCCAGGTGGTCTGGCTTCGGCTCCGCGATGTTGCGCCGCAGACCTGTCGAGGGCGCTCGCTCCAGGCATCCGCAAGTCGAGAAGGATGCAGCCCGGATCGGCGCACGGATTGGAATCCACAAACTCCGATGCGGATGCATAGCCACGCACCTCATACTTTGCGGTGCGCAACAGACGTGTCACGGCCGTACGAAAGGACGGGTCGTCATTCCACTGTATGTACGGTGGTGCGCGCGATGGACAGTCCCATCCCGATACCTTCTTGCTTGGTTGCGAAGAAAGGCTCGAACAACTTCGACAGCCTGTCAACCGGTATGCCGGGGCCGGCGACGGCGATTTTCACCGTTCCATTGTCGCCAGGTTCGGTTGTTCCGGTTGGCTTTTGTTCTTCAGTCTTCCAAATCATTACCTCATCATTACCTCCAATCCCTGCCGAGAATATGGTTCAAATCTACTCAAGGATGTTGTTGAGAGGCGGTCTTGAGCCCTATTTATCACGGTTTAGGCTAAGCGGTAGCCTGATTTCGCACCAATTCAAGCTCCCTAAATCAATCAAGAAGCTGGTTCCAACTGGGGCGCAGTTAGGGACACTGATTTCAAGGCTTCGTCGAGAGTTCCAATGTCAGCGTTGTTGAAGAGTTGGTCGCCTGATTATAAGGCAACGCGTCTACGAGATTAACTCACGGGCGATCCGCACCGCCGACCGAAGCTAAGATAATGAAATTACATGTGTTTTTAGATCACGGCCTTGCGGCGACTGCTTGCTCTGGAGTCAAACGAAGGAAACTTAGTTCGGTCGTGTAGGAAAACATGTTCGAAACGAGTCTGTTATAGGTAGGCAAAGCAGTTTGTGGCGGGTTAAAGAACTTCGGTGAGATTCCGATAGAGCCCATGTAGGGAGAAGCCCATGAAAATTATCCAGAGCGCGCAACAGATACCGACCTCCCCCAGCGTATACAGAACAACAAAACAGTAGGCCAAGTGCAGCAAGGCATCGAACTCAAAATCCAGCAGAGCCGCGAGTCGGCTAGGGTAAATATTTCAAAAAAGGCGCGCGAATTCCAAAGAATCGCTGGACTGGTCCGCACCGGTAACGAACTTCGGTCACAGAAGGTCAAACAGATCAAGGAACGGGTCAGCAAGGGTGATTACAACGTCGACGCGCAAGAAGTCTCCAAGAGTATTATCCGCAGCGAGGTCTTCCGTATCCTCGAAAAGAAGTAAGATTCTCTCATGAGCATGGATCCCGCAGTCCTCTCTCTGACGCAAAGTAACACCGGCGGAATTCAAGCCTAACCAGAGCACTCGGACATCGCCATGGATCAGATATTAGTCTTTTGTTCTGAGGCAGGAGCCCAGTTGAACGGCGCGCGGGCGGCCCGAGACACTGAGGGGCCCTTGCAAAAGCATACAGCGGCCCAGCGATCGAGCATTGAAAATGTCGACGTTTCATCGACGTATTCCGACTTCACACGTCTTCAGCAGGCGTTCCTGGCGACCCTACAATCGGCGACTCAAGTTACCCAACCCAGCCTGCTCGATTTTCTCAAGTAGAAGGTTCCAATGCTCATTCTCAGTCGCCGCCTGGGTGAAAGTGTAACCATTGGAGACGATATCGTCGTGACCGTGGTCGGGGTAAGCGGCAATCAAATTCGGCTTGGTATAAGCGCCCCCAAGGCCGTCCGTGTGCTGCGCGAAGAGATTTACAAGGTAATCCAAAAAGATAATAAGTCAGCGACCAATGCCGCGGACTCCAGGAGAGGGGAGGGTACCCGGAAACAATTGCGAGGTAAGACACAGGAGGGGTCCAATGACTAGTCAAGCCAATGACCGTCTAGGAAATCAACGAAACACCTTTTTAACGAATCCGAGCGGAAATTTTTTTCCCTGGAAAACTTCTAAGATTTGCCTCTTGCCATCAATACAGATTTGAGCGCTTTAAGTCCAATGACGGGAACGATTCGCGGTTTTTCATGCTCCATGCCATTGATTATTGTAACATGCGTTTTCACCCTGCCTCAGCATGCTCAACAGTCTGCTGGCAGAGCGAGCCATCGGAAAAGTGATTGCCTCCCGCGTTAAAGTGGGACAGTACCTGCCGGATTGGCACCCATGGGAGAATTACCGCCAAAGTTACAGCGCGCAAGGCGAGCTGGGAGGCGGTGCGAACCTCGATGCCATCCATGAAATCGATTATACCCGCTGCTTGCTTGGCGAAGTGGCCGGCACTACTTGCGTGGCCGGCAAACTGAGCCAGCTGGAAATCGATACTGAAGATGTGGCTGCGATTCTTTTACGCTTTGAAAACGGAGCGGTGGGAGAAATTCACTTGGACTACATCCAGCGGGCTTATCGCAGAACATGCCAGATCATCGTCGAGGAAGGGACACTGCACTGGGATTACACCGCTGGTGAGGTTCGATGGTTCTCGGCGGAGACCAAAAAGTGGAAGGCTTATGGCAATCCCGTCGGGTGGAGCCCCAATCAGCTGTACTTGGACGAAATGAAACACTTTCTTCTCTGCGTGGCAGGAGAGGAAGAACCGACGTTGGATGTCTACGACGCGGCGCGAGTCCTACGGATCGCGCTGGCGGCGAAAGAGTCCGCGCGGCAGCAGCGTTGGATCGAACTAAGGAGTCAAACTTGGAGCACGAACCCAATATTGTAGCTATCATTCAAGCGCGCATGGGGTCCACGCGATTGCCCGGCAAGGTCCTCGCCGACATTGCTGGCAAGCCAATGCTTGCGCGAATTGTATCGCGCGTGGAGCAGGCCACTCTGATTCAGAAGGTTGTTGTTGCCACTTCCGACGCAACCGAGGATGACAGAGTCGCTGAATTTTGTGAACGCCAAAAGATCGCGGCTTTTCGCGGCAGCGAGCAGAACGTGCTGGATCGCTTTTACCATGCAGCGAAAAGGCAGCAAGCCGATGTCGTCGTACGCATCACAGCTGACTGTCCGCTCATTGATCCCGAGGTCATTGACCGAGTCATCTCCGCGTATCTTCGAGGTGAATGCGATTACGCGTCGAATACGCTGGTGTATACTTATCCGGACGGACTCGACACTGAAGTGTTTTCCTTCGCGGCTTTGGAAATTTCATGGCGTGATGCCCGCCGTGCCGCGGACCGCGAGCACGTGACACCGTTTCTGCGGACTTCACGGCGTTTCCGGTTGCGCAATGTGGAAAGCGAACTAGGACGATCGACTCGGCATCTCCGATGGACCGTAGACCAACCCTGCGATTTGGAGTTTGTGCGCTCTGTTTACGCATACTTTTGGCCGGCGAAGAAATTCGGGTGGCGCGATGTTCTTGGCCTCCTGGACGCACAGCCTGCGTTGGGCCAGCTCAATGCTGGTCAGGTGCGCAACGAAGGCTACTACCATGCCTTAGCTCAAGAACCGGCGATGCCGGCAAGAAAAAGAAATCTCACGCGGTCTCAAGAACTCAAACGCTGGGCCAACGCGCTGATTCCGGGCGCATCACAAACTCTAAGTAAGGGGCCAAGCCAGTATGTCCAGGGAGTAGCGCCAACGTTTCTGGTCCGGGGACAAGGATGTTACGTGTGGGACGCCGACGGCAATCAGTATATCGACTATCCTATGGCGCTTGGTCCGATTATTCTGGGACACGCGTATCCAGCCGTCGATGAGGCGGTCAAGCGACAGATAAACGACGGAGTTGTATTCTCGCTACCGCATCCCTTGGAAATCGAGGTTGCTGAACGATTGGTGACCATGGTTCCGTGCGCCGAAATGGTGCGTTTCGCGAAAAATGGTTCCGATGCCACCGCTGGCGCTGTGCGGTTGGCACGAGCATACACGGGTAAAGATCGAATTGCTTGTTGCGGTTATCATGGCTGGCAGGACTGGTATATCGGCTCGACAACTTTCAACAGTGGTGTGCCCTTGGCCGTGCAGCAGCTTACTCAGACCTTCGAATACAATAAAATCGAAACCTTGAAGCGCATTTTTGCGGAGCATCCGAACCAAATTGCCGCCGTCATTCTGGAGCCCGTCGGCGTTGTCGAACCGCAACAAGGGTTTCTAGAACAGATCCGTGAGATATGCCAGCGCGAGGGGGCATTACTAATTTTCGATGAAGTCATCACGGGATTTCGCTTGGCCCGCGGCGGGGCCCAAGAACATTTTGGCGTTATTCCCGACCTCGCGTGCTTAGGCAAGGCCATGGCCAATGGCTATCCGCTCTCTGCGATTGTGGGCTCGCGCGAAATCATGAAACATTTCGACGAAGCTTTTTTTTCGTTTACTTTCGGGGGCGAAGCGCTTTCTCTTGCGGCCGCTCAAGCGACCATGAAAGAGATCGGCGAAAAAGAAGTCATACCCCAGTTGTGGGAGCAAGGTCACAAGCTGCAGGACGGTTTGAATGTGCTGGCCCGAGAATTCGGGCTAGAGCGATATGTGCGCTGCATTGGAATGGCGCCTCGGACAATCGTCACATTCACCGATCAAAGCGGCAGAGAGTCTCTCCAGATTAAAAGCCTCTTCCAACAGGAGTGTCTTAAGCGCGGGGTTCTTTCCTCCGGCGGTCACAACCTCTGCTTCAGTCACAGGCCGGACGATATCGAATACACCCTCAGGGTCTATCGCGCTGCCATGGAGATCGTCGGCGACGCCGTACGTCGGGAAAGTGTCAGTGAAAGACTCGAAGGCGAGCCCGTGCAACCCGTTTTTCGCCGAGTCTGATTTAGAAAGGATTGCGATTCATGGGAAAAAAGACGGGACGGCGCCGCCAAGTATCTGCGCAAGAACGTAGGCCCGACCCGCTCATATTATCTTCGACCTTTCAATGGGACGCCCTGACGGCCGATGCTGTAGAAAATCCTAAATTTCGCGCTGTCGCTTAAGTTAACCCGCCAAGTCATTTCAAAGCCTAATCAGAGTTAGAACTTGACTCACGCCGCGTGAACTCGGTTTACGCGAAAATTCTCGGGAAAATTTTTGGCCACAGTTCCGACTATAGCTTTCCCTTCATAGTTTGTCACATTGCGCTTGGTTCTAAAGTGAACCCTGACTTACATGACTTCTTCCGGTTGACGCGCTGATGTAAGTGTGTGAATTATGAGTTCCTGAATTGAACACTTAAGGCGGAGGATAAGAATGTCTAATGTAGCTCCAATATTTGAGAAGACACCATATATGCGTTGGATAAGAAGCCAAGGAATCCCGGTTCATGAGGGACATGGAATGCACGACCTGCGTGATCTCGAAATGTCCCGATGGGACCGCATGGGCGGAAATGCGGCGTTCATCCATCTCTATGGGATGCAAGGCATCACGGCAGGCTATATCGGCGAGATTCCTCCGGGTGAAGCGTTGAAAAGAGAGCGCCATCTTTACGAAGAGGTTATTTGCATTCTGCATGGGCAAGGAGCCACGGAGGTTTGGGACGATGAGGGTCACAAACGACTGTTCGAGTGGGGACCGTGGAGTCTCTTTGCTCCGCCGATGAACACGTCTCATCGTTTGGTAAACGGCAGCCGGGAGCCGGTAAAATTTCTCGCGGTTACCAACGCACCGCTGGCTTTTGACATGTATCGCGACCGGAATTTTATTTTTAATTGTCCTTACAGCTTCGCGGACCGTTTCCGCGGGGAAGAGGACTATTTCAACGTCGGCAATAAGCGTTATGTGACCGGTTTAATCAATATCTGGGAAACGAATTTCATTCCTGATATCAAAAACGCTGCCTTGGAAAATCTCGAAGTCAAAGGGGCGGGCCTCCGCCTCAGTCAATTTGAAATGTCGGGCAATGCTCTCGTCGGCCATCTCGGTGAATGGCCCGTGGGCAAATATCATAAGGCGCACTATCATGGCCCGGGAGCAATTATCGTCGGACTGCAATCGGTTGGCTACGTTCTACTCTGGCACAAGGATTGGGGCATTCGTCCCTACGAAAAGGGACACGAAGATAAAATAATAGAGATCAAGTGGGGCGAAGGCAGCATCTATTGTCCGCCCGGGGACTGGTTTCACCAGCATTTCAATATTGGGCGGGAGCCGGCGCGGCATCTTGCGATTCGCTACGGCAGCCGGATCAATCCATTGGGGTTCAAGGTCGCTCATAACCGTCATGACGACGATGTTTTTATTCCAGTTGATGAGGGCGGTTGGCTCATCCCCTACGAGTCCGAAGATCCTCAGATCCCCACACGCTATCAAGCGGCGCTGAAAGCAAACGGCGTATCCGCGTAACCCAAACCTTCGCGCCATTCTTGATAAAGGGAACAATTCGCGCGGGTTGAAAGTTTCGAAAGATTCCGCTGTTTAAATTCTTGAGGAATGCATGGCCTATTATCGAGACGTCCGAGAATACTTGAACGCCTTGGAAGCGGCAGGAAAACTGGTTCGCATCAAGCAGCCAATCAACAAAGACACGGAAATGCATCCGCTGGTGCGGTTACAGTACCGCGGACTGCCCGAAGAACAGCGGCGGGCATTTTTGTTTGAAAAAGTCATCGACATTAAAGGCCGGACCTTCGAGACGGTGGCTGTTACGCCGGCAACTTCGACATCTATGCACTCGGTATGCAATGCAAGAAGGAGGAAATTTACGGCAAGTGGGCTCGGGCGCAATCGCATCCTGTGGAACCGGTGGAAGTTCAATCTGGGCCGTGCCAGGAGCGGGTTATTTCGGGGGACGAATTAAAGCAGCGCGGGATGGGCCACGGAGGATTGGGCTTTTTTGTGAACGTGAACTGTATCACGATGCGCAAGAACCCGGTGTATGTTGCATTTCTAAGTCAGTTTCCACCCAGCGAGAGCAGCAAAATCCGTGGCGTCGTCCGCGCCGAGCCGCAGCGCGCCGATGATTTTGTCGAAGTCTTCGTCGGAGCGTTTCTTGATCTTTACCACCAAATAGCCACAGCTTCCGCTGCTCTCATGCATTGCGACATCGAGCAAATTGTCTAAGCCTGCGGCGAGCAACCTTTTGCGGCAGATACCCTCCGCAGCGATAGACAAAAAGGTTATTGGACTGCTGGTTATCATCTTGTGGTGGTGACTGGTTTCAACACGCAGCTGGTGTGAAAAGAAGAAGCGCCGAGCTCCTACGAAGATTTACTGAATCCGCGTTGGAAGGGGAAATTGGTGTTGGATACCCAGGACGCGGATTGGTTCCATACCCTGCTATCTCTCCAAAGAGTCGTTTGAGATGTTTCGGCCCAAAGTTTTCACGCACGCAGATCACATACATCTGATGGTGAGCGCTGCCTATCTTAAAATCCTAACTGGCGATTTTCCCTTCCACTTGGGATTTCAATAAAAAAGCGAACTCACTTTGCGGCAAGACATTCCAGATTGGCGAGTGGGAAAAAAGAGCGGGAAAAATCGGTTAATATATTAACCGGGGATCAACAAACCGAGAATGACTGCATCGCCACGAAGTCTCTAGCGGAACTTGGCGGGATCTTTAGCCTCAGATGGGAACCATCCGCCGAGTCGGTGGTAAGCCTTCAGATAACCGATTTGCCCCTGATTAGTCATGGCGTTCTCCAACACGCTGACAAGGCGGACGGCCACGGTCGGGAGTGGCTGATACTTCGGTTCATCGAGCTCACGCGCAAGATCTTTAGCGGTTGACGTTTCGAGGTAGCTCTTCATTCGGCTATAGGTTGCGTCGTGGTACGCGAGAAGCAACTCCGCTGAGGCGCGAAAGGCGCGCGCTTGCTCACGAGTATGAGTGACCGATCGCCCGAAATCGCCGGGCTTCGGTGGCATACCAAAACGAGTGGCCCAGCCGTCACCGATCCATAACTCCTCCCGGCCGGCAAGCCGCGATACATTGCTGTCCATAACACGAGTGAGCCGCCAGGCGAGCCAGCCGATGGGCGGATGCGGTTCCTTGGTGAGCTCCTCTTCCGTTAGGTCAGCAAGCGTCCGATGCAAAGATTCGTAAACCCGCGTGAATGCGTCCAGTAAAATGTTCGTCTCGATCATTGCGTATCTCCCTTTATGCTCGGAGCGCTTAAACTTCAGCTATTGGGCACCTGTCGTGTGTCCCGTTGATTGAGCGACTTCGAGATCATTAATCGACTCTCCTGGGCAAAGTTGGGATGCGAAACTCACCGTGCATTCCATGGATATGACGCACCGCATCGGACAAGTCCATTACCGGCCGCGCTGACTTACAGCCGAGAAGGACTCCGGCCTCTTAGTGATTTTCAGTCTCTCATCCGTGAGTAATTTATTTCCCGGCTGGTAACGAATTCGAGCAGAGCGGCCTTGCCGTCTTCGGTTACTTTCCGCGCGCGCTGTAGCGCGGGCACAATTTGATTGGGAGCTTCGATGCGTTCCGACCAGCCGCCGAGGGAGCGGGCGAGGTCGGCGTAGTTGCCCAGGATATTCATTGTTCCGTAGCGCTCGTGGGACGTATGCATAGTGTGGGTTTCGGCGGCCATGAAATTATTGTTCAACACGATAGTAAGGATAGGAATATTACAGCGAACGGCGGTTTCGAAATCCAGACCGGTCATGCCAAAAGCGGCGTCGCCCATGAAATTGACGCAGAATTTCTCTGGAGCGGCGAGCTTGGCGCCCATGATTAAACCTAAGCCAGTTCCCAAGGCGTGCGATTTTCCCCAGCCGATGTAGCTGCGCGGCGCGGGCGCCTGATAGAACGGCACGAGCTGGTTGCGCGGGCTGCCAGCGTCATGGGTGACGATTACTTCTCTACGCTCGAAAAGGTTCATGAACTCCCACATCACCCGATAAGGATTAATGGGTGTTTCGTTGGATGTAAGTTTGGGCATCCATTCCTTCATCCAGTCTTCTTTGCCGCGCTTGATTTCTTCCGCCACAGATCCGTCGTTCCGAGATTTTCCTCCGAGCAGATCTTTGACTGCCTCAATAAATTGCTGGAGCACCGGCTTGGCGTCGCCCAGAATCGGATAATCCGCAGGATAATGTTTGTTGATGTCGCGCTCGTCATTGGTGGCGTGAATGACGGTCTTTCCGGGAGGAATCGGTGCGGCGACAATATTGTGCTTCGTCAGGCTAGCCCCTATGGCAAAAACGACGTCGGCCTTTTGCAAGAAGGTGTGAACCGGTCTTGGCATCACGCCTGCGCCGGTACCCAAAGAAAGCGGATGCTGCTCGGGGAAAGCGCTCTTGCCTTCAAGCGGAGTGGTGACCGGGGCCTGGAGCAGCTCGGCCAGCTTGATCAGTTCGTCCGACGCCTCAGCCCAAAGCACGCCCTGCCCGGCAATGATGACAGGAGATTTGGCTTGTACGAGAACTTTGGCCGCCTCGGCCACGTCTCGGGCGTTAGCTCCGCTAACTGTTCTTTTTACCGGCGTATAATTCAGTGCTCCCTGAAACTCTTCAATAGCCGCGTCATTGGGTATCTCAACTAATACGGGCCCGAGGCGGCCCATCTTCAAATAACTAAAAGCTCGCCGCATGATCTCGGGAACTTGGTTTGCCAGTGTAATTTCTTCAGTCCATTTAGTGACCGGCGCGTAGGCTTGCACTGATCTGAAAAAGTGGAAGACCTGCGACGTATTGCGCGCGTGGCCGACGGGCAATAGAAGCACAGGCACCGAGTCCGAATAAGCAGTGGTGATGCCCGAGAAGGCGTTTTCGGCGCCTGGACCCGCCTGCATGGTAAAGACGCCGATGCGCCTGCCGTTGGTGACGCGAGTGAAGCCGTCGGAGATGCCAACACCAACTCTTTCCTGGCGACAGACGATCGGTTTGATGCCGGCCGCGGCTGCTGCTTCAATCAACGTATTGGTGGGGTAGCAGCTTAAGAAATCTACACCCTCGCGTTTGAGAATCTCGCAAATCGCATCGACGACTTTCATAAGACCTCCTTGTAAAATGGCGTTCCGCTGTCATTCCGAAACGGGTCGAGGAATTTTAACCTGCGCTTGTGCGTGCGATAGCATTGCGATTGCTGCTAAATCTCTCACGGAGTTTACCCTGAGCCTCTTAGCCGAAGGGTTCGGAGTGACACATGAACGAATTCAAATTGTAATCGAACTAATTCGCAATCCGGATTCCTAGTCGCTGGCTTCCCAGTATTTATCTTTCTTCAACAACTCCGCAATGTGTTGTTTCGGATCGATGCTCGAATCGATTTTCGTCACTATGCAAGCGACGTGATGTAGGTCGTTTTGCTCGGGGCTTCGAATGAGGTGGGGCGGCTCTTTCCCATTGTCGAGGGATCTGACAGCCTGAAGCAAAAATTTTCTCACGGCGATTACGGCGATGTCTCCGGTTCCCAGGTGTTCCTTAGAACGATCATAGAGCGGGCCCATGCTTTCGGTGGCGCAGGAGTCATGGATCAAGAACTGCTTTCCCATCCCGGTGAAAGTCTCCTCTTTTTGCTCCGTGCGGTTTTGCAGATAATTATTGTGGATATTTCTTACTTTAATGTAATCGGGGCCGATGCCGCCGTCGAGCTGTTTCTCGTCCTCTCTGACGGTGCGATTGCGACGGAAAAAAATATTGAAACGCATCGCGTGGGTGTCATCCACCGGCACGTGGGAGTGTATCGTGTAGCCCTCGGGGTTACCTTTGAGCCCGCCGGTCGGAACGAAGCCATGACACGGCATGACGAAATTTGATACTCGCAAATAGGTTTTGC
>Ga0126377_10003216_pt1 | contig 11505 bp, 8 predicted proteins | sample PanSoiMetPlot_22_FD_92647 | JGI IMG/M metagenome (GOLD analysis project Ga0126377, IMG submission 92647) | Tropical forest soil microbial communities from Panama - MetaG Plot_22 | ecosystem: Environmental > Terrestrial > Soil > Tropical forest > Bulk soil | place: Panama | collected 2016-02-17
AGCTGAGGCGCCTCGATGACAGTTTGGATTTCAGTCACGCCGCCCGGTTTGTCAAGCATTATCCGCCGGTCTTTCAGCGACATGACTTCGTCGGCCGTACCATAGAAATTGAGCGTTTCACCCTCAAGGGCGTCGGTTTCCTCAAGGGCGCGCTTGACTGTAAGTAGCGGGCTGACCGTCTCGTGCAGCATAAAGTCCCGGATGTCGGCGATCCGGTATCTGGTGTTGCCCTCATAAACGGTTAGCTGTTTATCAAGCGTAACCATGCTGACGCTGCCGGTCGCAAGCCCCCAGGTCAGCGCGGCCGGCTTGATCTTTTCGATCTTCCTGACCATTGTAAACACGCCGTACTTGCCAGTATTGGGCGAGCCGTAGAGCGTAGCCTGGATCACCATCGTCGTTCCGGTCGGAATATCGGGGACTTCGGAATCGAGCGGAAATTCCAGCTTACCCAGCGTCGGTGAGACAATTCGTGTAGTGTTGTAATTTCCGGGGTAACGGATGGCCTGGCCGTCGCTTGAGGTCGCGCCGCCCAGAAGACGGGAAAATGCGATATTTCTTTCCGGGATCGGCGGATTGGTCACCGTTGTAGTTGTTTCCCCGTTCCTGGTGTTGGTGGTAACCGTCGAGGTCATCGGTTCGTTTGTCCTGGTCGTGGTCGGTGACCCGTTGTAGCCGAAATGATGGAACGAACGGCCAAGTTTGAACGCGGCCAGGTGGCCGATGCTCGCCAAGCGTTTGAGCGAGCCTTTTATCTTGAAGATCTTTTGCCCGTGGAGCTCGCGCAACGAATCGACTATGACGATCTCGGCATTTTTGAGCCGCGCCGGATTTGCCTCGTCGTCTTCTACACCGCCGGAAGGAATTATTGCTTCGCGGATGCCTTCGGTATTTAAGTCTTTGATTGCGTTTACAAGATTTCTGACGGCAGCCAAACACTCCTCTGCATACCCTTTTGTCGTAAGCGCTGCCAAGAGTAAAGAGATGGGTGGCGCGCCGAGAAATGAAACGAGCAGCCTGCGATAATAGGTCATTGTTTCCGCTGCGGTTTTAGCAATACCAGCTAACCGATCTGCCTCTTCAAGGGCTTTAACAGCAGCGTCTCGATCTTTTATGCTCTGTTCAGCGGCTTCAGTTGTGGATCGGGATAAGGCATTAACCACGAGTTGAATTTTCGACTGGACATCCGTTGTATCAATTATTACATCAACCGCTTTTTTCCTGGTGTCTTTAAGCGCGCCGCGCCAAGCCCCCCCAACAAAAGGAGCAAGAATATCCAGCCCAGTCACCAGAACCTGATTGTCCACATCTGATTGGACTGCCTGCGCTGCCAAAAGGGCGGGGTCGGGCATCGCCAGGGCTTTTCTGCTCAGGTCCTCAATGGCCCCCGGGACAACTGCAGCATCAGTCATAGCCTTTACGGCAGCTGTATTTGCCGGTCCCACCAGATTGAATGCCAGTACCCTGTCCGATGCCCCCGCTGCCGCGCTTGAAGCAGCTATTGCCGCAAGGCGGACCGCTTTATTAGCCGCTTCGGCGGCTGCCTGGTCAGCCGCCTTGCTTTCAGCCTCGGTTTCAGCAGCCGCTTGTGCAATGGCGCCGATAAGTCCGTCCCCAGTCGCCAGGTCGCCGATGAAAGATTGTAAGTCATGGCTTGCCGTGGCGTTTTGTATTGCCTTGGTTGCGGCGTCGTCTGCCGCGCGTTTGATTCTCTCGGTTTCCGCGTCAAGCGCGGCAATGAGAACCTGAAGATCGGAGATGTCGACTCCTGGAATCGCGGATGGGTCTCGCACAATTGTGCGAAGCATACTGACAATAGTAGATGCCGATTGACCGGCAGTTACCATAGCCGCATAGCAGCTGTCGGCCACATCCGTTAAATTTTGAGCTTCAACTTCCAGTGCAACAATCGATTCGCTTACAGCCTGCATTTTCGCTTCGCTTGCCGCGATTTCAACTGTCTTTCGAACCTTTTCGACTATTTCGGAATCAAGGCTAAGACAGGATTCCGCGAGCCCCAATGTAGTATTGGCATCGTCAAGCGCCACCTGCGCATTGATGAGGATCCACATACTGGCAGCATCCGCCATTCCTGCTTCGGATTGGGTTGGTTCTTTAGGAACCATAGAGCCCGCGGCTCCCACCGCCTCGCCCATCAGCAGGCGGTCGCCTGGCTTGAGTTCGACTGGGTAAAGCAATTGTTCCGGAAGTGAAATATAAAACTCGATTGTCGAAGGCTCAATGTCCCTTTGTAGTAGCGGTTTATAGAGGTGGAACCGGTTAAGCCACGGGTAAGCGGTTATTTCTTCGATGGTTTCGAATTCGGCGGGTTTCGGCAGTTTTTCGAGCGTTGCCTTGAGCGGAAAACCCGCGGGGATGACGACCGGCTCTTCTTTCTTTATTTCAAAGGCAAAGACGGCATATCCGCCGACCGCGGGCGACAGGCGATAGCCCAAAAGCCGAACTAGATCGGCAATGCTTTCGCGCCAATGGGCAGTCCTCAAAAACGCTTCGTTGGCATAGGCTTCCTGATAGAACGTCAGGATATCGCCGAGTATCGCCGCCCCTTCGAGTAACGCAACGGCCGGATCGTCCGGTGTGCGATGCGTCCAGTTTTGAAGCTCGGGCGTTTTATCGATCTGGTGAAAGAGGAATTCGCGGATCGAGCCGTAGGTACCAATGCGGTAATTAAACCGCGAAAGCGCGGGACGGTTATCCTGGGACACGCGACCACTCGACGAACAACACGGGCATCCATTGGCGTGGCCGGTCAGCGGTTCGGTTCCGGGACGGCGCGGAAACCTGAGCGGCAGTGTGCAATCGTTCCGGCAATCGTTGTCGCTCATTGCCTGCCTCCCCTGACCCAAAACCTGATAAAGCCCTGTTCCAGGTGATCGGGGTCGTTCATCACCTGAATGATCTCGTTGTAATTCACCTTAGAGAGCGATTCCTCGGCCGCATACGGCGAATTCCAGCGTTTGATCGAAACGCTGATCGTTTTTTCCGACTGAGGCGAGCCCGTCGTTTGCCCGACGGCGTGTTCGATTCCCCTGACCTGTAATGCGCGACCGATGATCTGGCTGGCATAGAGCGGCTGCCCGAACGTCCATTCGTCAGGATGGAAAAAACCTCGTCGGCCATCGGGCGTCCACCCGGCGGAAAATTCCTGCTCGAGTACGAATTTTATGTCCTCCGGCCAGAAATCGGGCGCGGCGCACAAGATCACATTGATCTCGAGCGGGACGAAGATCGGCGGCCTGATCTCGAGGTCTTCACCGATCAAACGAATCGCATTCAGGTAGTCTGCGACCTGTTTACTGAGCGCGTAAGAAAGTTCGGTTGTCCCCGCCGGGTCGATTGTGACGCGGACGGTGCGCCAGCTTCCCGTCCAGGAATAACGGGCGGCGGCGCGCGAAACGCCGGGAATTTCCTCGGCGCGGGCGATGTAATCATTGAGCGTGACAGCGCGGAGTTGGCGGTACCGATAGGCCTCGGGAACGCGGCGAACTATTTCGTAGGCGGGTTCGCGATCGATGCCATTCGTCACGTCGAAGGGATTCCAGCAGGAGCGTAGAGAAAAAGACGGAATCGCGCTTACCAGCTCTACTTTTTCCGGATCGAAATTGATAATCCGGTCAGCGCCGACGTTGCCGTCAAGCGGTAATCCGTATTGATACTTACAAGTCACTTTCGCGCCATCGGGCAATTCGCGCCCGTTGACGCCGTTTCCGAAACGGATAATGCTGTGGCGGTTTTCATCGGTTTCGACCACGAAATGATCGCCCGTTTCACCCGCATCGTCGCTGTGAATAAAACTCGGTACTTCCTTCCAGGCCTTGTCGGGCGGGCTGACCGAGACCGCCAAAGTGGAAACCGGGGCGACATCGCCGCCGGGAGTTGTTTGCCGGTAAGCCAGCGGCGCCTTGGGCAATCGACAGATCGCGCCCCAACGGGCGCGTTCGTAATGAAACTGGAGCGGCTGGTCAGGATCGCTGAAGTCAAGCGCTGCGCCTTCGTCTATAAAAATAGTTGTTCGCTCACGTCCGTGAAAAACTTCAACCAGGTTGCCGTGAAAGAGGGAAACATTCTCAACCTTACCGGCGGCAGTCCCCGAACCACCAGCCGGGCAATCGACCGTAAAACAGTAGTCATGGCGCAGCGCATCCGTTTTTTCCCAGCGAACGCGGACAAACCATTCATCGGTAATCGGGTCTTTCAGCGCCTCCGTCTTTTCCGGTATCAACTTCAATAGCTGGCGTTTTGCCGGGTTGCGGCCGGGGCGCAGGCCGGTTTCGGGATTGAGATGTTCCTGTATTACAAGATATTTGACATTCCCGTCAGCTATCATCTTCCGAGCAGTTTTCGCGGCGATGCCAGTAGCGGTATCCGGCGTCGGCGGCGTCAAATCCCCAAGGAAAAAACTGCTGTAGATCTTTAGGTCCGCACGGGTACTACCTGCTTTAAGCGAGGTGATCGTATCGCTCCAGGTATATAACCCGATGTTATTCAGATAACGGTGAACACTTAGATCACCCTGGCGGGACAAAAACACGACCGAGGTATCAACCTCAGCGGCAGTTGTACCTGATTCACTGTCTCCCGCCCATACCTTCAACCCTTCTTTGAGCTTCGGCGTCTCCGCCAGATTATGCCCGACCTCGAGCGACAGCCAAGTCGATGCCTGGCTGCCTTGATGAATGTGGTAATCCATCAGCCGCGCATGCCGGGCAAGTGAAACCCGCTTTCGGGCCGAAGTGAAATAGGCTTCGTTCATTACGCGGTCCTGGTAATCGCTGAGTTCATCGGCGGCGACGCTGAAAAGCTCGGCTAAAACCACATCGAGGTCGGCCTCACTGGTAGGCTCCCATCCAGGCACGCGCGCGGCCATGGCGTCGATCATGGTTTGCCTGAAAGAACCGTAATCCTTGGCCAGGTAATCGATCACCGGTTCTTCAAAGGGAGGCGGCGCGGCTTCCCATTCAGGCGCGCAATTGTTGTTAAAACAGCCCGGGCGGAATTTAAAGCGTATTTCCGAAAACAGGGGGTCGATAAGCAGCTTGGTATTCAGGTCAGGGGAGGCGGGCGGATTTTTCACTGCCGAGGCGACAATCCCTAACGCATAAGTTGAATAATCGCCGATGGGTTGTACGATAAGCGTGAGAACTGTAGGCTTTGCCGCATCCCAGGTAATATTGCTCACCTGGATTTGTCCCATAGCGCCGCCCCCACGGACGCGCGCGCCGCCTGATATGGCGAAAATATTTCTTGGAGAAGTAGCCGACTGGCCAATTTCCTTGAGGTAGTTGCGGTTATAGAAATAGACATCGAGCTCTGCGGCGCCCGCCACGCTGTTTACCGACGTGACCCGTACCAGCTTGATCCCATTCGCGGCCCCATGCAATTCAAGTATCCGGTATCGCTGCTGTTCGGTCAGATCGGAAACCGCGCCATTGAGCTTGTAAACCGTCCCAAAAAGTGAATAGAGCGGCGGCGCCGGAGGCGATTGGGTAAGAAAAGCCTTGTCGGCGGGCGCCATGGCGTCGACATCAGCCTCAGGTATTTCAACGGGGACATCGGACATACCGCGAGCTCGCTCCATCAGCGGCTCGTTACGCGCCAGATCCCGCAGAGGTTTTTCCACTTGTTCATACACGAATTAACTATCCTCCGTCGCGCTGAAAGCGAAGCGCGCGGCTGTCTTCCGTCCCCACAAGCCGATAACGGATGTCCACCATAATCGCGCCTTCCGGAACCGCTTTATCCCGTTCCCTGACCTTCACTTCAAGATGTTCCAACACCACGCGGTGTCCGAGCCATCGTGTTATCGCCTGTGTGATCTGGGCCTTGGCAACCGCCGCCGTCGCGTCATCCGCCGATTCAAAAACCAGCCTCCTGACGCCGCCGCCGAAATCGACCAGAAATGGGCGCTCGCCCTGATTGGTCAGGATGATCTGGACAATCTCGTCGCGGACGTGTTCATCGAGCGTTTTGACGGCGGCCATCCGCCCGTCGCTGCCGGTGCGAAAAGGAAATGACAGATGTTTACCGTTGACGAGTTTCATCTTGTTACATCGCCTGCGCCTTTGTTTGCGTCTGCGCGATTATTGCTATGCCCTGCATGACATTTTCCGCGCTGTAACACTTGCCAATGCTCGATTGAACTAAGACAGGCGTTCCGTTGATCTTGCACATCGTAGCGCCGGCGCTCCATTCGATCCTGACGCAGGGTTGGTACTTGGGTCCGACCGTAAACGAGCACCCTGACACCAAATGAATATCAGTTTCGAGAAGGGCGGGCATATTGTTAACCTTCACCATCGTATTTGCGGTGGTCAGCGTCGCCTTGCCCCCGTGCATACATATGATCTGGCTCGCAGTGGTCAGAATATATCCCGGCATATACATCAAGCTCCTATCTTCAAAGCCCCGTTTCCGATATCGACGCCGCCGGATGTCAGCTTGACCGCGCCAGTGGTCCCCGCTGAGATTGTGATCTGGCCTGCTTCGATCTTGATTTGCGGCTGTGGCGAAACCGCCCCGGCGATCAGCGTGATATCGCTCTTGGTCAACTTGACGCTCGAATCGCCAATCTTGATCGTGACGTCGCTTTCGGTCATCGTCATTTCCGCGCCACTCGCGTGAAGCAGCGTGACCTTGTTTTTATCGTCATCGAGCAGAAGCTTGTGCCCCTTGGTCGTGATAAAGCTGCGGACGAGCTTGCCCTTCGGTTCCGGCAGCTCGCCGTTCGCCCACCAGAATCCCGTCCATATCGGGAGCGATATGTTGCCTGCCTCGAATTCCACCCAGACGCCGTCGCCACGTTCTGGGATCGCCACAAAGCCATGTTTGCTGCCGGCAAATGGGCTGCACGGGCGGACGCGTTCGACAACGTGATCGGGGCCGAAAACATCAGGAACTTTGACGGAGATAACGCCGAGATCATCGCCCTCTTCGACCGAATCTACCGTGCCCCGGTATTTGCCGAAAAAGCGCTCGTTGCGCCATTCGACGAGTTCCACCAATTGATCTTCGAATCCGCATTTCTCCATCAAAAAATATCCATCTGAATGTTAAAACTGACCGCAGCCGCCCCGTTGGCCGACGCCGATGGCGCAGGCAGTCCGCCCGTTGGCGACGCTGCTTCGGAAACCGCATTTGCACGCATCGAAAAGCTCTGCGTGTATTCCGAGATGCCGAGCGTGTGCACGACCTTGAAAATAATGTAATCGGCGCTGTAGCGGGTATCGGAAAGCCTGACCGGAACTTTTTTGTAAGGGAGCAGGATGCCCGTATAACGGAGCGGAAGTACGCTGCCTTCGGCGGAGAGCGTATATCCCGATCTTGCCGCCGCGCCTTCGACCGCCGATTGCGGATCGGTCGTCCCAGCAACTCCAGGCGCGAGCCGTCGCCTGCGAGTTTCCGTAGCCGGCGCATCGGTCGCCCGCGCCCCTTTGAGCCGTGGCGCGTCACGGTAGCTAAACGTTCCGCTCTGAATACTCTTGTCGCTGAACTTAAGGAACGCCGCATCGATATCCGCAGCCTCAGCCGAATTATCCGTAACGTTGAATTCCGAAAGATTGCGGCATTCTCCGAGCAGCGTCAGTTCGGGCAGAGCGGGATCGGGCTGTTCGGGAAGCCGCTTGAAACACCCAACGCTCATCCCCGGCATCTCGCCAGGTAAGACATAGGCGTAAAAATCTCCGTTGCGCGAGGCAAGCTGGCGTAACAACTGCATTTTCGTGCCGCATTGATTGATAATCACTTCAGTGTCGGAGCGGGCCGGGGCGCTCTCGACATCGGGCGCTCCCTTGAGTTCCGAGGACAAAAAGATAGAGCTGGCTATTTCGCTGTCTGTTTGCCCGGAAAAGCTGTTGGATTCGACTTCACGGTGGAGCATAGCGCTGTCGTCATGAACGATAAGCGTCAGCGTGGAATGTCCCGGCGCAGCGCTGCGCACACCATCGCGCCCGACTATGCGCCCGTCGATAAGCGGCGCCCAATCGCCGTTGTTGATCCTCGCCTCGACGCGAACGCGGGTAAATTCCCTGTGAGCCGGATCGTCCTCGCCGTGCCAGAGGCCTTCCTCGGTGATGCAAACGGGAATCTTTATCCGCGCTTCCCAGACGCAACCGATCTCTTGTTCGACGACAATCTCTTCGATCGCATCGAGCTGTTCCCGGGTGGCGGGCTTATTGTTGTACCAGACTTTGAATTCCTTTCGCATTTCTTAACTCTCGGGCGCCAAAATAAAGTGTGTTTCTTCTTTTGCCAGCGGGTTTTCGGAGCGTTCGTGTTGCGTCAGCCGGTTTGCTTCGAGCTCTGTATTGGCATCCGCAACGCGCCAGAATTTCGTGCCGTCTTTATCTTTGCGGCGCGCTATGATATCGAGACGGTCGGTTCCCTTTACTTCCGTCAGATTGCCCGGCGTGTATGGCAGCCTGCGTAGCTTTACGGCCTTTACTTTTTTCCCTTTTGCCGTCTCTACTTCGACAACCGGGCATTTTATGTATCTGGAATTTCCTTCGAACAAATCCTCACCTCACCTAAAACGGAATCAGTTCTACTACCTGCTCGGCTGTATTGGCGAGATTCGCCATCGCCTGCGCGTCCTTTGCCATATTCGAATAGCTAAGAGCTCCCTTTGCCACCTCGTCCTCGGAACACTTATCGATGGCGTTGACCGACATCGACAGCGCGACTTCTGCCCGTATCGGATTGAGCAGAAAGTCATATTCTTCTTCGGTAATTTTCATCGAATCGAGAACCACGGGCAGAATGCGGTGAGGCCCCCAGATAAACAGAATCCGTGGATGCTTCTGTCTCGGAATGGCCTGGCGCGGATAGCTATTGCCGCCGCCGATCCCGATAGCGTCAGCCGCCCCGCCAATCGCCTCTCCGATCGTTGCCAACAGGTTATTCGACGGATAGACCATCTTCTCCAGTGCGGCAAGGCGCGTCCCAACTCCGAATAAGCGCGCCAATGCCTTGTTTTCGCCCCGCTCATCGGCGGCGCTGAATTTTGCTGTGAGCGTGATCTTTTCAATCGTCGGTTCACCAGCCTGAGTAGTTTCGCGCGCTGTAGCCGAGGTCGGGCGGGGCGGAATCTGCACGGTGCGCGTAAGCGTCTCCGGGTTGAACTGAAAAATGACGACGTTCGGTATCGGCCCCAGAAAGTCCGAACCGTATTCGATCAATGCTCCTCGCATCAAAACGCCGCTCATTTCTTACTCTCCTTAACCAATCCTTTTCCTCACTTCCGCCGCAATCCCTGCTGCCGCCTGCTTGTGCGGATCGCCGCCCGACGCCTTTAGCTTTCCGACCGTAACCTGATCTATGCGGATCGTCCCGGTTTGCCCTTTTGCGGCATCGGCGATACTTTTCATGATCTCGCGCCCGAGCCTTCCGGCAACGCTTTCCGCCTCGCCGGCCATCTCTCTGGGCAGCCGGATCTGCAGATTTTCAATGTGTATCCTTTGCCTTGCCATCTCGACTAATCCAGTCCCGCAAGATCCCGCGCATAGGGCCCCAGTTGTTCGAGGCTGAGCGAGCGGTTCATCTTGTCGTATTCGCGCTTGACGGCGATCAGCACGTCTTTCATATATAGTTCTTTTCGATCGCTCCCGGCGTGCGCCGATTGCAGGCAGGCGTTAAAAACTATCGAGCGGATATGCCCGCCCGAAAGTGGAAACTGCCGAGCCAGGAACGCGATATCGATCTGCGAGTTTTCGGCCACCGATTGCGGTATTACCTGACGCCAGATCGCCGCGCGCTGGGTCTCGTCTGGAACCGGGAAATCGATGACGTGCCGGATTCGCCGCAGAAAAGCCTGGTCGAGGTCGTTCTTCCGGTTTGTCGCTAAAATTGCCAGCCCCTTAAAGCGCTCCATTCGTTCGAGCAGGTAGCTGACCTCGAGATTCGCATAGCGGTCGCGGGCGTCGTTCGCCTCCAGGCGCTTACCGAAGAGCGAATCGGCCTCGTCGAAGAACAAAACCATGTCCGAAATATCAGCGGCGTCGAAGATCCGCTTCAAATTCTTTTCGGTCTCGCCGATGTATTTATTCACAACCTGCGAAAGATCGATGCGGTACATCGGAAGCTTCAGCCGATGCGCCATGATCTCCGCCGCCATCGTTTTGCCTGTTCCCGGCGGGCCGGCAAATAGCACTGTGATGCCGCCCTCATTCCATGCGCGGGCGGCGCCCCAGTCATAATGCACCCTGGTCAGCGACTGCATTGCGGCCATCTGTTCTTCGAACTGGATCGCCTGTTTATTCGGCAAGATAAGACGTTCATCGATAAAGCGCGGCTCGACATAGGCGGCCAGCTCGCCGATGTCAAAGCTCAGCTCGGCGCGGCAGGCGGCGACAAAATCGTCTTCTTTCGGTGGCGAGGGCAACGCTTTTAGTTCGCCGCAAATTTCGCGGATCGTTTCCTTTTCATAGCGGAAACGGCGCGCAACTTCTTTTATGATAGGCTCGTATTTTTTTGCTTCTTTGCCGAAGCTTTCTTTCCAGGCGGCGAGGCGGCCTTCGTAACCGAGCGCGGGAATCTTTACGAACGGCAGCATCAGTTCGGGCTCGATATGCGAAACCTCTTTGCGCTCAGAAACCGAAAGGAAGATCGTGACCGGAACCGAGACGAGCGGGAGGCCGTCGTTGCGCTCGCGGCGGTGTTCCGCGCCGTCAAAAAGCTCGTGGCGGATAAAGAGACCGCGCCCGCCGAGCCACGATAGCGTGATCAGCATGCCGAAGTAATCTTCGCGTCCGAGCAGCGCGGGGTCGCCCCGATATTCCCAAATTGGCATCTTCGAAAGCCTCGCGATGTCGAGCGCAGTCTGGCGGTATGCCGAGCGCCGGTTGCCGAGCAGCGGAACAATGCGCAACCTCTCCGGTTTTTCCGCGTGTAGGCGGTAGGCGATAAGCTTCTCGGTTTCGGTAAGATCGCCCTTCTCTTCTTTTTCAGGGTCGGTCAGACGAAGTCCGGCCGGAGTAATATCGCCTCTACCGAGCAACGCGCGGGCTACCAGCGACGGAACCGTGAGGGGCTGTTCCCATAGGGTTTCGGCGTATTGGCGCTGGGATGAAGAAGCGCGGCGGAGCAACCCGAAAGCAAAAATGGCGTGCATCGGGTCGGCAAGCGTAAGAACGTCTTCGGGGCGTTCCCACAATCGCTGCGCGAGCATCAGGTTCGGGTAAATGCGCGCCGGGTCGTTAAGGCACGATGCGATAACCGCCCCGGAGCTGGCGTCGAAAGCCGAGGCCAGGCCCAAAGCAAGCGCGAATGCCGAAACGTCGTCGAGCGCGAGTTCGCGGACAACCCAGCCGAACGAACCGCGAGCCGCTTTTGCCTGTTTCGGCGGTGGCGCGGCAAGCTGTTCGGTCAGATATTTCGCAGCGACATTGCTGGCAAAAAACTCCTGTTTTTCGGCCCAATGGCGCGAAAGATCAAGCGAAACCGAAGCCTTGTCAACGAAAGAAGGCAGTTCGCCCGTCTGGGGCGGCGCGC